>ERZ791624.42-NODE-42-length-86711-cov-4.399095_pt1 | contig 86711 bp, 58 predicted proteins | sample MGYA00510058_ERZ791624 | MGnify/ENA primary metagenome ERZ791624 (study PRJEB30046, sample SAMN00715158) | human gut metagenome | study: EMG produced TPA metagenomics assembly of the A metagenome-wide association study of gut microbiota in type 2...
TAAGGAATTGGCTGGTCTTGGCTTGAAAGAAGCTAAAGAATTGGTTGACGGTGCTCCAAGTACTATTAAGGAAGGCTTGGCTAAGGCTGAGGCTGAAGGTCTTAAGAAACAACTTGAAGAGGCTGGCGCCGAAGTTGAACTTAAATAATATTGCCTGAGATTCAGGTAATTAGGTTAAGAATCCCGTATTGTGTCGATTCTTAACCTTTTTGTGTTATTTTCAATTTCGGGTTCAAAAATTTATTTTTTATGCAAATTTCAACAGTTAAACCGCGCGTAAATTTCGCATCAGTTAAGAATCCGTTGCCTTTCCCTGACTTCCTTGAGGTTCAGTTGCAGTCTTTTAGAGACTTTTTGCAATTGGACACTCCGCTTGAAAAGCGAAAGAATGAGGGTTTATACAAGGTTTTCGCGGAAAATTTTCCTATTGCTGACACGAGAAATAATTTCGTGTTGGAATTTTTAGATTATTATATTGACCCGCCGAGATATTCGATTGATGAATGTTTGGTTAGGGGACTTACATACAGTGTGCCTCTCAAGGCCAAACTGAAATTATATTGTACGGATCCTGAGCATGAGGATTTCGATACTGTTATTCAAGATGTCTATCTTGGTCCGATTCCTTATATGACCGAGAAGGGTACGTTCGTCATCAATGGTGCCGAACGCGTTGTCGTATCTCAACTCCACCGCTCTCCTGGCGTGTTCTTTGGTCAGAGCACGCACGCTAATGGTACTAAACTTTATTCGGCTCGTATCATTCCGTTTAGAGGTTCTTGGATTGAGTTCGCAACTGACATCAACAATGTTATGTACGCTTATATAGACCGTAAGAAAAAGTTGCCTGTAACAACTTTGCTTCGTGCTATTGGTCTTGACAGCGACAAAGATATCATCGAGATTTTCGGTCTTGCTGAAGAAATTAAAGCAACTAAAACGAACCTGAAGAAAGCCGTTGGCAGAAAACTTGCTGCCCGTGTCTTGAAGACATGGACTGAAGATTTCGTTGACGAAGATACCGGTGAGGTTGTTACTATCGAGCGTAATGAAGTTATGTTCGATCGTGAGACTATCATTCAAGAGGAGCATATTGATGAAATCCTCGAAACTGGTGTCGCTACAGTTCTTTTGCATAAAGAAGATGTTGATGCGAGTGATTATACTATTATCTTCAACACCCTCCAAAAGGATACAAGTAACTCTGAAAAAGAGGCTATCAATTATATCTATCGACAATTGAGAAGCGCGGAGCCACCTGATGATGCTAGTGCTCGCGAGGTTATTTATAACCTTTTCTTCTCTGAAAAGAGGTATGATTTGGGCGAGGTTGGACGTTACCGTATCAACAAAAAATTAAGTCTTGACATTCCTGAAGATGTTAAGGTTTTGACCCGTGAGGACATTATCGCTATCATCAAATACTTGATTGAACTTATCAACTCTAAGTCTGATGTTGATGATATCGATCACTTGAGTAACCGTCGTGTGCGTACAGTTGGTGAGCAGCTTTACAACCAGTTCGGTGTTGGCTTGGCGAGAATGGCTCGTACTATCCGCGAAAGAATGAATGTTCGTGACAACGAAGTGTTCACTCCGATTGACTTGATTAACGCGAAGACTATTTCTTCTGTTATCAACACTTATTTCGGAACTAACGCTTTGTCACAGTTCATGGACCAGACTAACCCGCTTGCTGAAATCACTCACAAGCGTCGTATGTCTGCCCTTGGTCCTGGCGGTTTGTCTCGTGAGCGTGCCGGTTTCGAGGTACGTGACGTTCACTACACTCACTATGGTCGTCTTTGTCCTATTGAAACACCGGAAGGTCCGAACATCGGTTTGATTTCTTCTTTGTGTGTTTACGCTAAGATTAATAATCTCGGTTTTATCGAGACTCCATATAGAAAGGTTGAAAACGGTAAGGTTGACTTGGACAACAGTCACGTTACTTATTTGACCGCAGAAAATGAGGAAGGAATGATTATCGCTCAGGGTAATGCTCCGCTTAATGATGACGGTACATTTATCCGTAACCGCGTTAAGTCACGCGAGGACGCTGACTTCCCAGTGGTTGCTCCTGACGAGGTTCAATTGATGGATGTTTCTCCTATGCAGATTGCTTCTATCGCTGCTTCATTGATTCCTTTCCTTGAACACGATGATGCGAACCGTGCGTTGATGGGTTCTAACATGATGCGCCAGGCTGTTCCATTGCTTCGCAGTGAGGCTCCGATTGTTGGTACTGGTATAGAGGCGCAATTGGCTCGTGACTCTCGTACGCAGGTTGCTGCGGAAGGTGCTGGTGTTATTGAATTTGTTGATGCCAGTGTCATCCGTATTAGATATGACAGAACTGAAGACGAGGAATTTGTTGCTTTCGAAGATTCTGTCAAGGAATATCATCTTCCTAAATTTAGAAAGACTAACCAGAGCACTACTATTGACTTGCGTCCTATTTGTCGCAAAGGTCAACGTGTTGAAAAAGGTGACATCCTTACTGAAGGTTACGCTACTGAAAATGCCGAGTTGGCAATCGGTCGCAACTTGAAGGTTGCCTTCATGCCTTGGAAAGGTTACAACTATGAGGATGCTATCGTTCTTAACGAGCGTATGGTTCGAGAAGATATCCTTACTTCTGTTCACGTTGATGAGTACACTCTTGATGTGCGTGAAACAAAACGCGGTATGGAAGAACTTACTTCCGATATTCCTAACGTCAGTGAAGATGCCACTAAGGATCTTGACGAAAGAGGTATCATCCGTGTTGGTGCGCATGTCGTTCCAGGTGATATTCTTATTGGTAAAATTACTCCTAAGGGAGAATCAGACCCTACGCCAGAAGAAAAACTTCTTCGTGCAATCTTCGGAGACAAGGCTGGTGACGTTAAGGATGCTTCTTTGAAGGCTTCCCCTTCATTGAAAGGTGTTATTATTGGAACTAACCTATTCTCAAGAGCACAAAAGAAGAAAGGCAAAGCGGCAAATGCAGGCTTGCAGAAACTTGACGATGAGTATGAGTTGAAGCAAGTTGAGTTGAAGGCTCGCCTTATTGAGAAACTTGTTACTTTGACTCAAGGTAAGGTTTCTCAGGGCGTTAAAGATTTCTTGGGAACAGAAGTAATTCCTAAGGGTGTTAAATTCTCTATCTCTATATTGAAAGGTATTGAAGAGTTTGACACTTTGAATTTGAGCAAGTGGACAGCAGATGCTCACCGCAACGATATGATTCACGCAACAATTATCAATTACTTGCGTAAGTCAAAAGAAATTGATGCTGAACTTCGCAGAAAGAAATTTGACATGACTATCGGTGACGAATTGCCTTCTGGAATTATGCAGTGCGCTAAGGTCTATGTAGCGAAGAAGCGTAAGATTGGTGTTGGTGATAAGATGGCAGGTCGCCACGGTAACAAGGGTATCGTATCCCGCGTTGTACGTCAGGAAGATATGCCGTTCCTCGCTGATGGTACTCCAGTTGATATTGTACTTAACCCACTTGGTGTGCCTTCTCGTATGAACCTTGGTCAGATTTTCGAAACCGTTCTTGGTTGGGCTGGTCGTGTATTGGGAGAGAAGTTTGCTACTCCTATTTTCGATGGTGCAAGCCTTGATGACTTGAACGAGTGGACAGATAAGGCAGGTTTGCCACGTTATGGTAAGACTTACCTCTACGACGGTGGAACAGGTGAGAGATTTGACCAACCGGCTACAGTTGGTGTTATCTATATGTTGAAACTCGGCCACATGGTTGAAGATAAGATGCACGCTCGTAGTATTGGTCCGTACTCTTTGATTACTCAGCAACCTCTTGGTGGTAGGCTCAATTTGGTGGTCAGCGTTTTGGAGAGATGGAGGTTTGGGCGCTTGAAGCATTCGGCGCATCTCATATCCTTCAGGAAATCTTGACTATCAAGAGTGATGATGTTGTCGGCAGAAGCAAGGCTTATGAGGCTATTGTTAAGGGCGAGCCAATGCCGAATCCGGGTATTCCTGAGTCGCTTAACGTGCTTTTGCATGAGTTACGCGGTCTTGGACTTAGCATTAACTTAGAGTAAGATAAATTATTGTGTGCCGGTTGGCAGCAATCGGCACACAACTCTTTATAACGCATTAAACAGATTATGGCTTTTAATAAAGATAATAAAATAAAGAGTAACTTTTCAAAGATTACTATCGGTATCGCTTCTCCTGAGGAGATACTTGAGAAATCATACGGCGAAGTGCTCAAGCCCGAGACTATTAACTATCGTACCTATAAACCGGAGCGTGATGGTCTCTTCTGCGAAAAGATTTTCGGTCCTGTAAAGGATTATGAATGTCATTGCGGAAAGTACAAACGCATCCGTTATAAAGGCATCGTTTGCGACCGTTGTGGTGTCGAGGTTACTGAGAAGAAAGTTCGTCGTGAGCGTTCTGGTCACATCTCTCTTGTTGTGCCTGTTGCTCACATTTGGTACTTCCGTTCTCTACCTAATAAAATCGGTTATCTTCTTGGATTGCCTTCCAAGAAACTTGATGCCGTTATCTATTATGAAAGATACATCGTTATCCAGCCAGGTGCCGCAAGCGGAATAGAAGGCTGTGAAGACTTGGCTAAACTTGATCTCTTGACAGAGGACGAGTATTTGGATATCGTTGACAAATTGCCACGTGAAAATCAGTATCTTGAGGATAGTGATCCTAACAAGTTTGTCTGCAAAATGGGAGCGGAGGCTATCTATGACCTTTTGCAAAATCTTGATTTGGACACTCTTTCTTATGAATTGCGTCACAGAGCAGATACTGACACTTCTCAACAAAGAAAAACTGAAGCACTCAAGCGCCTTCAGGTTGTTGAGTCTTTCCGTGCCAGCAAAAATAAAAACCGTCCAGAATGGATGGTGCTGAAGGTCATCCCTGTTATTCCGCCGGATTTGAGACCATTGGTGCCATTGGATGGCGGTCGCTTCGCTACAAGTGACTTGAATGATTTGTATCGTCGTGTTATTATCAGAAACAACCGTTTGAAACGCTTGATTGAAATCAAGGCTCCGGAAGTTATCTTGAGAAATGAGAAACGTATGCTTCAAGAGGCTGTTGACTCTTTGCTCGACAACTCACGCAAGTCAAGCGTTGTCAAGACAGATTCAAACCGTCCGTTGAAATCTCTTTCTGACAGTTTGAAGGGTAAGCAAGGTCGTTTCCGTCAAAACCTTTTGGGTAAGCGTGTTGACTATTCTGCCCGTTCAGTTATCGTCGTAGGTCCTGAATTGAAGATGCACGAGTGTGGTTTGCCAAAGAATATGGCTGCCGAACTTTACAAGCCGTTTGTTATCCGCAAACTTATCGAAAGAGGTATTGTAAAGACTGTCAAAAGTGCGAAGAAGATTGTTGACCGTAAGGAACCGATTGTTTGGGATATCCTTGAATACGTAATGAAGGGTCACCCAGTATTGCTTAACCGTGCTCCGACTCTTCACCGTCTTGGTATTCAGGCATTCCAGCCGAGAATGATTGAAGGTAAGGCTATTCAGTTGCACCCGCTTGCTTGTACTGCGTTCAACGCCGACTTCGATGGTGACCAGATGGCTGTTCACTTGCCATTGGGTAACGAGGCTGTTCTTGAAGCTCAAATGCTTATGCTCGGTGCTCACAATATCCTTAACCCTGCTAACGGCGCTCCTATTACTGTGCCTTCTCAAGACATGGTGCTTGGTCTTTACTATATTACAAAACTTCGTAAGGAGGATAAGGGTGAAGGTCTTGTATTCTACGGTCCAGAAGAAGCTCAAATTGCTTACAATGAAGGTAAGTGCTCTCTTCATGCTATTGTTTCTGTAGTCGTTGATGATCTTGATGAAAACGGAAAACTTGTCAAGAAGATGGTTAAGGAAACATCTGTTGGTCGCGTATTGTTTAACCAGTACGTCCCGAAGGAAATTGGTTATGTTAATACATTGATTTCTAAGAAGTCTTTGCGTGACATTATCAGCACTGTTATTAAGAAATGTGGTGTTATCCGTTCTGCACAGTTCCTTGATGATATCAAGAATCTTGGTTACAAAATGGCGTTCCGTGGAGGTTTGTCATTCAACCTTGGTGACGTTTTGATTCCGGAAGAAAAAGAAGTTTACGTTAAGGAAGGTTACGAGCAGGTTGAAGAGGTGATGAATAACTATAATATGGGTTTCATTACTAACAACGAACGCTATAACCAGATTATCGATATTTGGACAAATGTAAATACTCGTTTGACCAAAACCTTGATGGACAAGATTTCAACTGAAAACCAAGGCTTCAACCCAATTTACATGATGCTTGACTCTGGTGCTCGTGGTTCTAAAGACCAGATTCGTCAGTTGGCAGGTATGCGTGGTTTGATGGCTAAGCCTCAGAAGAGTGGTGCCGAAGGTGGTCAGATTATTGAAAACCCTATCTTGGCTAACTTTAAGGAAGGCTTGTCAGTGTTGGAGTACTTTATCTCTACCCACGGTGCTCGTAAGGGTCTTGCGGATACAGCGTTGAAGACTGCCGATGCAGGTTACTTGACTCGTCGTCTTGTTGACGTTGCTCACGATGTTATCATTACAGAGGAAGACTGCGGAACTTTGCGTGGACTTGTTTGTACAGAGCTTAAGAACAACGAAGATGTTGTCGCTACTCTTAGCGAGCGTATTCTTGGTCGTGTTTCTGTGCATGACATCGTTGATCCATTGACTGGTGAGGTAATTGTTTATGCTGGTGATGAAATTACAGACTCAGCAGCAGAGAGAATTGAAAAATCACCAATCGAATCTGTTGAAATCCGTTCAGTTCTCACTTGCGAGGCTAAGCATGGTGTTTGTGCTAAGTGCTACGGCCGTAACCTTGCAACAAACAGAATGGTTCAGAAAGGTGAGGCAGTCGGCGTTATCGCTGCACAGTCTATTGGTGAGCCGGGTACTCAGTTGACGCTTCGTACATTCCACGTCGGTGGTGTTGCGTCAAATATTGCTGCAGTTTCCTCATTTACTTCTAAGTATGATGGTATCCTTGAAATTGATGAGTTGCGTACTGTAACTGTTGCTCCTGCAGAAGGTGTTGAAGGTGCCAAGACATCATACGTAGTTGTAGGTCGTCTTGCTGAAGCCAGAATTGTTGACCCTCACACTAATATGGTTCTTACCAATACAAATATACCTTATGGTTCAAAATTATATTTCCAAAGCGGTGCAACTGTCAGCAAGGGAGATGTAATTTGTGAGTGGGACCCATTTAACGCGGTTATCGTCAGTGAAGTTGCTGGTAAGGTTAACTTCCTCAATGTTATTGAAGGTGTTACATACCGCAAGGAGACAGACGAAACTTCAGGTTTGCACGAAAAGATTATCATCGAGTCTAAGGACCGTACAAAGGTTCCAGAAGCCGAAATCGTTGATGCAAATGGTAATGTCCTTAAGACTTACTCATTGCCGGTGGGCGCTCACTTGATGATTGATAACGGTGCAGAACTAAAGGCTGGTGACGTATTTATCAAGACTCCACGCGCTGCTGGTAACGCTGGTGATATCACCGGTGGTCTTCCACGTGTAACTGAGTTGTTTGAGGCTCGTAACCCGTCTAACCCTGCAATTGTTTCTGAAATCGACGGTGAGGTTACTTTTGGCAAAATCAAGCGTGGTAATCGTGAGATTGTAGTTACTTCAAAAATCGGAGAAATCAAGAAATACCTTGTTCCATTGTCAAAACAAATCCTTGTTCAGGAAAATGACTATGTACGTGCAGGTACTCCGCTTTCTGATGGTGCTGTGACTCCGTCTGACATCTTGTCTATTAAGGGCCCGACTGCTGTTCAGGAATACATCGTTAACGAGGTTCAAGACGTTTACCGTATGCAGGGTGTGAAGATTAACGACAAGCACTTTGAGGTGATTGTTCGTCAGATGATGCGTAAGGTTAATATTCTTGACCCAGGTGACACTCGCTTCCTTGAGCAGCAAATTGTTGACAAGTGTGATTTCCAAGATGAGAATGACCGCATTTGGGGCAAGAAAGTAGTTGTTGACGCTGGCGACTCTGAAAACTTGAAACCGGGTCAGATTATCACTGCACGCAAGTTGAGAGACGAGAACTCTGCTCTTAAGCGTCGTGACTTGAAGTTGGTGGAAGTTAGAGATGCCGTACCTGCTACTTCTGACCAGATGTTGCAGGGTATTACCCGTGCCGCTCTTCAAACTTCAAGTTTCATGTCGGCTGCTTCTTTCCAGGAAACAACAAAGGTGCTTAACGAGGCTGCTATTAACGGTAAGGTTGACTACCTTGAGGGTATGAAGGAGAACGTTATTTGCGGTCACTTGATACCTGCCGGTACTGGCTTGAGAGAGTACAACTCTATAATAGTTGGTTGTAAAGATGATTTTGATACCTTTGACAAAGGTCTTGATGCTCAATTGAAAGAAGAAGCAGATGCAGATGCTGCTACTATCAAGAAGGCAGAGGAAGAAGTCAAATAATGCAATTAAAAATAATTTAAATTAGGGTGTATCTCACAGATGTGTGTGATACACCCTAATTTTTTTTAGTAATACGTTTTAGTCAAGTTAATTTTTAAGCTGTACCTCCACAAACCATAAAAAACAGCGTTTTTTTTGTTTTGTCTTCGGTTTGCACAAATTTTAGATAAGATAGGATGCGTTTCAGCAAAAATAACAAACGAGTTTGTTTTTTGCGTTCAACTTTCACTATCTTTGTACTTAGATAATAAAGACAATGAAGAACAGAAATTCTATATATTTTTTATTTGCTGCAGTTATCGGTTGGTTGCTGTATTCGTGTGCAAGTATCGGTAATCCGGAAGGAGGACCGCAGGATAAGGAGGCTCCTATTTTTTTAAAAAGTTCTCCCTCTCCGAATGCTATTAATGTTAATAAGAACAAAATCGAGCTGTCGTTTGATGAAATCGTGACTTTAAAAGACCCGTCAACGAAAATTGTTGTTTCTCCAGCGCAAACGGAGATGCCTAAGATGTCGGCTTCAGGAAAAAAAGTTACTATTGAGTTGATTGACACATTACTGGATAATACGACCTATACTATAGATTTTTCAAATTCTATTCAGGACAATAATGAAGGTAACCCGCTTGAGAATTTTGCTTTTGCTTTTTCTACTGGAAGTACTATTGACTCGTTGAGGGTTTCTGGTATAGTCCTTAATTCTCAAACTCTTGAGCCTCAGCAGAATGTTATTGTTGGTCTGCATAGTAACTTGAGTGATACTGCTTTCACGAAGATCAAGTTGGAAAGAATTGCCAGAACAAATAGTCTTGGGCAATTTGTTGTCAGAAACATAAAACCAGGAAAGTATCACATTTTTGCCATTAATGATGTTGATAGGGACTATAAGTTTGCTAATCCAACTGAAGATATAGCATTTTACGATTCAATAGTTGTTCCAACATGTACGCGGGTCGAAGTTTCCGATACAATCTTCAAGATAGATAACAAGACTGTTGACAGTGTCAAGACTATGATTAGAACAAAGTATTTTCCGAATGATATATTGTTATGTATGTTTAATGAAAACAGAAAGAGCCAGTATCTTCAGAAAAATTCTCGCATAGACTCTACAAGACTGTCGATAATTTTTGCTGCGCCGTCTGATACTTTGCCTATGCTGAAAATTGTTAACCGTCCGCAAAAGGATGACAGTTGGTATGTTCTTGAGAAAAATGAAACAAATGATACTCTTGTATATTGGATAAAAAATCCGGAGTTGGTTTCATCAGATTCCCTAAGAATAGCACTTAATTATTTGAAAACTGATACAACAAATAATCTTGCATGGCAGGAAGACACGTTATATTTTAATTTTCTCCGGCCTAAGGTGAAAAAGAATAAAAGAAAGAAGCATGATGAAGATAGCATTCCTGAAATGAAATTCCTTAGCGTTGCAGTTCTCGGCGGTGGAACGCAGGAGGTTTATGCTCCTCTCTATTTCCAGATTCCAGAGCCAGTTGAGAAATTAGATACTTCGTTGATTCATCTTCAAGTAAAACAGGATACTTTATGGAATGATGTCAGAGATTTTTCTGTTGCTTTTCGTGACACGACTAAGGATAGACGAACCTTTAGATTGCGAACAAAGTGGGATGCAGGTGCAACTTATAAACTTAGTATTGACTCTCTCGCAATAACAAATATTTACGGAATTTTCAATAAGAATTTTGAAGCAACTTTTGCTGTTCGGAAATATGAAGATTATGGAAATCTGATTTTTAATATAGTCGGGCTTACCGAACCGGCTATGGTTGAGTTGCTTGATGGTAGTGATAAGGTTGTTCTTGCTGTTCCCGTTAAAGACGGCAAGGCTGAGTTTATCAATATGCTTCCATCTAAATATTATGCACGCCTTTATGTCGACAGAAACGGCAATGGAAAGTATGATACAGGTAATTATGCGGAGAAGTTACAGCCAGAAGAGACTTTCTACTATCCTCGTTTTATCAATTTGAAGAAGAACTGGGACATAGAGCAGACTTGGGATATTTTTGGTACTGCACTTGATATGCAGAAGCCTGAAGAGATAAAGAAAAACAAGCCAGAACGCAAGAAATGGGAGGAAGAGGACCAGAATAAGAAGAAAGGTACTAATCCGCTTGATGAAGATGGAGACGGCTTTGATGAGTATGGAAATCCAGTCTATGATGATGGCACAGGTCGCCGCTTGGACCCTATTAATGGAATGTATCGTTAAAAGAGAAACAAAAATTGTATAAAAAAACTGCCGGGCTTTGACGCTCGGCAGTTTTTAGTATGTTGTCAATATTATATAGAAAGTCTTCTAAGAGTGTCGAGCAACTCTCTGTTGATAGGTTTGTCCTTTTTTGTTGCCTTAGAGAAAGGAACATAGACTATTTCATCATTAGAGATGCCAATCATAACGTTACGCTGGTCTTCAAGCAAAGCATCAATAGCGGCAGCTCCCATGCGAGATGCAAGTATTCTGTCGTGAGCCGTTGGTGAACCACCGCGCTGTAAGTGACCGAGAATAGATACTCTCACCTCATACTGTGGATATTCGTTTTTTACTCTTTCTGCAAGAGCCATTGCTCCACCTGTAACAGGACTTTCTGCAACAAGTACTATTGAAGAGTTTTTGCTTTTACGGAATCCGTTGTTGATAAGTTGTTCCAATTGGTCAACTTCTGTAGATATTTCCGGGATAATTGCAGCCTCAGCACCGGCAGCGATAGCACCGTTAAGGGCAAGGAAGCCTGCGTCGCGGCCCATTACTTCGATAAAGAACAAGCGTTCGTGTGATGTTGCTGTGTCGCGTATTTTATCGACGCATTGCATGATTGTATTCAATGCTGTGTCATAGCCGATTGTTGTATCTGTTCCGTATAGGTCATTGTCGATAGTACCAGGCAATCCAACTACTGGAATATTAAATTCAGTAGCAAATAAGCGAGCACCTGACAAAGAACCGTCACCGCCGATAACAACTAAAGCATCGATGCCTGCAGCACACATATTGTCGTATGCTAATTTTCGACCTTCTTCTGTCCTAAATTCGGCACATCTTGCAGTCTTTAGGATTGTGCCACCCATTTGGATGATATTTGAGACGTTCTGAGTTTTGAACTCAACGATTTCATTAGTTACTAATCCTTTGTACCCGCGGTAAATACCTTTTACGCTCATTCCACTAAATATTGCGGAACGGGTAACAGCACGAATTGCTGCATTCATTCCAGGAGCGTCGCCTCCAGATGTTAAAATTCCAATCGTTTTAATAGGCATTTTCTGTAAATTTTAAATAGTAAATATAGGCTTATTTATTGCAAATTTAAGGTAAATTCATCCAATAGCCAACCATGAAGTGATAAAAAATTTAAACAATGCTCCAAAATCCTGTTTTATATAAAAATCCGCTGATGGAAATTTGATAAACTCACATCGGCGGATTTTGTTGTTATAGTGCAAATATGTACTGTTATTATCTTTTTATCAATGTTTTGATGCAACCTATTTTGTAGTCCTTAATACCGTTGACAACTACCATCATCTTATCTTCATTTAATTGAGGTTTTAGCAGTTTGTAGAGTTTCAAATATGGTTTTGCCAATTGGTTGCTACGCAGAACAAGAAGCGTTTTGTCAACCATATCAGAAACTATTGGGAGAGTCATATTTGATTCTACCCCGCCTGAAATGAAGACAACGACATCAAATTTTTCCTTTAGAGCATTTAGAATAGTCTGCAACTTTTCGTTAGCCAATGCTTCTTGCATTATTCCAGTTTCTGTTCCCGGAGTGATTATTGAAATATTCTTCATTGAAGACTGGCGTATTACCGAGTCAACAGAAATGTCAGAAATCAGGCAGTCAACAATACCATTTCCGCTGGCTGTTGATAAAAGTTTGCGTGATATTTTTCCTTCAGCATTTATGTCGATAACTACGGCTGTCTTGCCTGAGTTGGAAATTAGTTTGAGTATGTTTCCTCCAACAAAAGTCTTGCCCTCTCCTTCAAAAAGAGATGTTATAAGCAGTGACTTTGGATTGCTCTTCATTAATATGTTTCTGACAGTTCTGAATTCACTTGCTATGCGTGTTTGTAAAGAGAAGTCGACTTCATCGTTGTCGGCAATCCTCAATTCTTCAATTTCCGAGGCATCAGAAAAGCGAGTAACATCATATTTCAGAACTATGGTCTTTGCAAATATGGTTTTGAAAATAAACCATAGAGTAGGGAATACCAGCGTTGCAAATAGGGCAAGAGCCATGACAAATGATAACTTTGGTTTAATAGGTTTTGTGTCACGATAAGCACAGTCAATGACCCTTCCCACTGGTGCGTTTGCACCAACCTTTAGCAAGTTGCTTTCACGCTGCTCAACAAGGAAGAGGTAAAGGCTATTTTGAATTTCTCTATTTCTTGTCAAGTCTAAGAACTGTCTTTCGTTTTCAGAAAGGGAAAGCAATCTTGATGACACGTTGCCAGAAACCTTTGACAATTCACCAAAAGCGATTTTTGCATTGTCACGGATATTCTTTATTGTTGATATAACGCCTGTTCGCATTGCATCAATCTGCTGGTCAAGAACTTTAACGGTTTTGTTACTGTCTTTTGCTGAGGCATTTAGTTGCATTCTGTTGAGAACAAGAGTGTTATAGTCAGATATGGCTTTCGCTGCTACTTCGTTATTTATACCAGTATTGATTGGAATCAAAGAATATGAATTTTGAGGGTCTTCAAGGAAGTTGCATACCATATTCAATATTGCAATTTGAGTTTGTTGCTCAACTACAGACTTGCTGTTTGCAGAGTTTTGCTCAAGAAGCACTTCTGCCTCTACTGCAAGGTCTGTAATCTTGTTTTTTAATTTAAAAGCCTCCAGTTCTTTTTCGGAAGTAACCATTGCCTTTGTAACTTCAGCCAATCGCTCATCAACGAATTTCATTTGAGAGATAGCTTTTGTATTGTTTTCAGCAAGGCGTCGGCGGTTATATACTTCAAACATCTTATTGAGAATGTCAAGACCGCGTTGCTTTTGGTTGTCTTCCAATTCCAGCATTATGCCGTTAGATTTTGATGAAGCGTAATCAATAACCAGTTGAGATGAATAATTCTCTGCTGCAAAGTCATTGTCAGAAACATTTACGATGATATATCTTTCTTCATCGGGTACAAAATATTTGGTTTTTGTAAGGACAAAAGTTCCTCCGGTAGATGGAGTGACAGTGGTTGGCAATTCCTTGCTTTTAGCCTCATAGACAGTCTCAAAAAGGCCTTTCTTTACAAGAATGTCAACAAGACCATTCTTTTTTATATCTATATGGAAAGTTACTCCGACAATTGTATCGAAGATTTCGTCAGGAGCATTAACTTCAACAGGGGAGTTGTTGTAAAGAGGCAGGTTCCTAACGTCAACGCGGTCAATGTATTGTCGGTTAAGTTTCAGTTCCTTGACCATTTCCTTGGCTATTCCGTGTGACTGGATTACGAGCAATTCGTCGTCGATGGAACCGCCGCCTATTCCTGCCATAGAGAATGATTTCATCATAGCCATGGCTGCTGATGATGTGCCAGAGCCACCCTCTTGCTCAATCAACATATTTGCGTGAAACAGATATACAGGGTTTTTCTTGTACATATAGAATGCACCAAATCCAACGAATAGCACAAACGCTATCACATAATAATACCAATGCCTTTTGATCTCGTAGATTGTCCTTGAAAAGTCAATCATTGGCGTGTCCTTACTATTTTCCATATATTAATTTTTCTTTATTTTTTCTGTTAAATATTCTGTTCCAAATCGATGTGCCTGTAACTTCCTGTTTTATCAGTTCTTTCTGCTCCTCTTTGCTCAGCTTCGCTATCGGTGCAAGGATTATACCCATTATAGAAAACAGATATTCGCCAAATAACGATGTTATCCCTCTGGATGATGTTGAGTCAATAAGTATTGCAATAATGATTATAACTCCGATAATATAAGGAACTATACCATTATACCGGTGGACAAGTTTAAGTTTCTTGTAAAGCCATACGAGGCATAAAATAAAAAGGACAATACCAATCAAGCCGAATTGTGCAAGTCCAGGATAAAAAGCGTCAGCGATGAAATCACTTTTTTCAATGCTGAGGCCCCAAACGTTGTTTAATCCATATTGTTCGTATAGTGATGAGTAGTTATATTCAGGGCCGGATGGAACTGTGCCGAAGGATGCAAATCCGGAACCAAACAGTGGATAATCAATAAGTGTCAATATCATTCCTACATATAGAGCAGGGCGGGCAAATGAATTCAGTGTTTCCTCATCAAAATTGTTGGTCGCCAGTTCTGCATTCAAGAAGTAGAATTGTATCTTGTTCCATGCCACAATAAGAGTGATAGTGATTAATGATGTAATCAAGATAACATTCTTTAGAGTTATTTTTGCAAATTTGCCCGGCTGATAAATGGTTAAAATAAACAATATGAAAATAAATGTTCCGTAATATTTGGATCTGCCACATGTTAACCCGATTGTTGCTAATAGTAATAGCGCAAACAAGTTCTTCTTGACAAGTTTCCAATTATTTGAATCGATAAACAACAGGTATGTTAATGTTGCACTCAAAAACATGCTCCCATAATAATATGGATTAACAAAAATATCATAAAAATAAGTATATCCTGCAACAAGTGTCAAGTAAATAATAAATCCAATTGTTAAAATTGTAATAAATAGAAACTGAATTATTTTTTTCTGTTGCTTGTCAAATTTTGGAGCTATTGCGTATGCTGCTCCAAAATATACGAAAACCTTCAAGTGCTGGAAGAAGTCTGCTATAACCGGTTTCGTTGTATTGAAATGACAGAATAAAAGTGTGTAAATTAAGTAAAATGTCAAGATTGCAAGCGGAATTATCAATGGCATATATTGCTTGTATCTCCTGTTGTAAAGTATATCAAAAAAGCTGAGTCCCAACAATAGTATTGTAATTATCTCATCAAGATATCCAATAATTGCAACTCCAACTAACTGACATATTATCAGTGCACAGAAAAGAATAAAATATGTTTTGTTGATATTCAGCATCAAACTCTATTTATTAATAGCGAGGGCAATTACTAATGAAGCAATAACAGAAACAGCACTGATTACTGCTGTTGCAATAGACAGTTTGAAAGAATTGTTTTGGTTAAATTCGCTGTTAACAACTCTTACCTTATCAGGTTGAACGTATATAACGTCATTTTGCTTAAGATAGAAGTAAGGGGAGTTGATTAAATTCGCGTCTGTCAAGTCAAGAGTATGGAATTGCTTTGTTCCGTTTTCTTCCCTTATCAGCATGACGTTAGTTTTTATTCCATAAAGGGTTACGTCTCCGGCATCTGCAATTGCATCTAAAATGCTGTACTTTTCTGAAGTTGCTTGTTTCGCTCCAGGATTGCGAACTTCGCCAAGAATGTTTACGCGGAAACTGCTTAGCTTGACGATGACAATCGGGTCGGCTACAGCCTTTGAAACTTCTTTCTCGATATACTCTTTCAACTCGGTTGCTGTCATTCCTGTAACTTTTATTTCTCCGAGCGTTGGAATCTCTATATTGCCTTTTTCGTCAACTGTATAATTGACCATCGGGTTGAAGTCGTTTCCGTCGGTCGGTGCAGGTATGATGCGGTAGGCATCGGTTGCAGATGGTATCAGAGAGCTGATAGTTATCTGCAATTTATCCTGAGGTTGTAACTTTAGCGAATAGTCGTTTTTGTCAAGGTTAATTGTAACCTTGTCAGCATTCTGAAAATAAGATACGTTTTTTGATGATTTGCATGAAGCAAATGCGAGCGATATTATCGCGATAAGTATGATACTGGTATATTTTTTCATATTGTGAATTTTACTGTTATTTTAACGTGGGTTATGCTTAAATATTGCATTCAAAATCTATGAATGCAAAATTAGTAAAAGTTTGCAATAATTCAATGTTGGTTGAAAGCAATAGATATTTCCTTGTTATTGTTTATTCAAATGATTGTGAGTTGGCAAGGGTAAGTCTGGGCTTGCTTACTGTTCCAAAAGTCTGTTTGTGGTGTTTTAAAACCTAATCACGTTTGGTGCAGACATTTGAGTCTTTAAGACCGTTGAAAACTGTTGCAGGAGTGAGTGTTATATTATTTGTACAAAGATACAATATAAAAGAACTGATGTCAAATTTCAGTTTGAAAATTGATTATTTATTGTTTCTACTAAAGTTAATCCATGTCCATTTGTGCCAGAGACTTTCCATAGGCCCTTGTTTATGATTTTTAAGCCACCATTTGCTGAAATGTATTTGAGCAAGAAACGTAAGCAATGCAATTAATGTACTAATAGCGTTTCCGCAATATGAAGCAAGATTTAGTCCAATGGGGTAGTATATGATAGCTCCAATTATTGATTGTGAAATGTAGTTTGTTAAGCTCATTTTTCCATATATACATAGTTTGTTTAGTATTTGTCTAATTTTGCTTTTCTGGTATAATATGATGAATGTTGCTATAATAGCCAATGCAAACGATAAGTTTTGCCACATTTTCATTGCAATTTTGACTGGTTGGTAAAATGAAAAAGTTGAATCATTAATTGCAAATTTATTAATTAGGAATAATATGGTTGTTGATAAAGAAAAAGCAATAAGTATGTTGACCCATTTGCGGATGTTTTGCTTAGTGGGTAAGAACAATTGTATTCTTCCAAAATAGAACCCGAGGAGGAAAAGGCCTCCAGTTTGAAAGAATCGTCCTTTATTTATGGACCAAGCCAAGCTTGCTTTTTGTCCGATTGTTATGTTTGTCAAAATGAATTTTCCAAAATTTTCATTTTTAATACTTGACATTAACTGAGTTTGTGTTTCTTGTACTTTTAAATCAAAAAGCTGATTTGAGAAGTATTGATACCATTCAATAGGCTGTAATAGGAAAATGATTGCGGATATAAGTATGGCTTTGTTGCTCCATTTTCGTGTAGTAAAAAGGGTAATGCTTTGAATAAAGAACAATAAGAGGACATCTCCCCCTGAGAAAAAAGCAGCATTAATTGTTGCGAATGCAACTAAAAGCACCATTCTCCAAAGAAAACGGTATCCAAAGTCTTTGCCTTTTAGTTTTTGATTATTGGACTGAATATAGAATGTGAAGCCGAAAAGTAGGGCAAATATGGCGTATGCCTTGCCGTCAAAAAGAATAAATAAAACTTTGGAAATATAGAAATCGATAGTATTTAGCCATTCCGGAGAACCAGTAGGAAATATGGGAAAGTTAAAGTGATTTAGGCTATGTACCAAGAGTATTGCAAGAATGGCAAAACCTCTAAGTGAATCCACTGATTCTATTCTGACATTTTTGTTTTGTAGTTGTTGCATTTTCGTTTTTAATAATACAATTACAAATGCATTTTCTGTTAAATGCATTTGTAATTGTAGCAATTTCTTCTGCAAAGATAGGGAAATTGCAAAATACAGCAAAACTAAAATCAATACTCCGGTAAATTCTTACCGAAGTATTGATTTTGTTAAAAGAAAAAAATTCCCGAGGATAAAATTCCTCAATTAAGATAATCCAAATAGAAACCGAGTTGCTTTATATCGCTTTATTATATAGTTATAAAGCAATATTGGTATGATTACGCCACATGCGATTACGATAATTGCAGCGGAAGCAAAGATAATGTCTGATTCAAGTGGTAAGCCTGTTTTTGCAATCACTGCTTTTGCAAAGCCTTCAAAAGTCGTGTGAAGCAGGTAAATGATATAGGAAGCAGACGATACTGTTAAAAACATACCTTTGCCTAAATTGATTTTCTCTATAAATCTTGATGTTGAGATAACCATAGCAATGCCAGCAATATTGATGATGAACATTTCTGCACGGCCAGCAAGGCTTTTTGCTTCGGAACAGAAGTAATAAAGTCCGGCAAATGCCAAGATATAGAATAGTGCATTTATGTTAAGGAGAAATTTGATTTTGTCTTTAAAATCATATGCAACGGCACCGAGAATAAAGAAAATAAAGAATTGACAAAACTGGCGTATGCAGAAGATTTCTGTTAGTTCAAGGTTGCCTAAGAACAGTACGAAAGATACCGCCAAAAGTGCTAATCTTGACTTGCTGCTCTTGAAAAAGGGTACAATTAAAAACGAAAGAAACAGTACCCAAATAAACCATAGAAAGTAGCCAGCCTCGGGATAGTAGAACATTCGCAATAGCGAATCAATCTGCTTTGGGTTTTCAACAGTAAGAATGTTGTCGGCAAGCAGTTTGGCGCCTATGATGAGCACAGATACCGTGAAGTATGGAACCATTAGTCTCTTGACTTTCTTTTTAATGAAGGCGAAATAGTCCCTTTTTTGGGAGAGCATGTATGCAACGCCACTTGCAAAAAGAAATAGTGGCATGTGGAAAGAGTAGATAATGTGATTAATTTCTTTCCACCAGTCAGGGCTATCCTGCGGGATATAGTGACCGATAACTACCAGTACAATGCAAACCGCTTTTGCTATGTCTAAGAAAATTAGTCTGTTCATTTTGAAATTTACTATTTGTTTATTGTTTATCTTCCGTATATCCAATTGCGGAAAAGGCATGGCCGTTATGTTCTAATATTGCTAATCTTTGTGTTCCGTGGATGTTGGCAGTAAATGTCACATACATTCAGACAACCATAAAGCGAGTGGAAATCGCAGTAATGAAATGGTTTTCGACAGAATGCTCTTATCTTCCGCCATAATATTATACGGGAATTTTAAATTTGAAGCAGCGAGTAGCGTCAAATCTGGGCAATGCCATCAGTTGAATGTCCTTTTGAGAGTCTTCCAGCGTTTCTAAGCAATCTCCAACAGTAAATCCTTTTGCTTCTACTGCAGAGCGGACTTCTTTCAATGCCAATTCTGGTGTATTGTTATCCTTACTCAAATGGCACAGGAATACGTTTTTCAAACGACCTCCTGCTATAGTTGCAATAAATTCTGCGGCTTCTTTGTTGTCAAGGTGTCCAACATCGGAATATATTCTGCTTTTCAAATATTCCGGATATTTGCCGTTTTCAAGCATCTTGGAATCATAATTGCTTTCGATAACAAGGTAGTCTGCGTCTTCCATATAGAATCTTGCTCTATCAGTTATAGTTCCCATATCTGTTGAGAATACAAAGTTTGATTTTCCAAGTCTGATATTGAATCCAGAGTTGCAAGAAACGTCGTGTGAAACGTTGAAAGCAGTAATCTCAAAATCTAAAATTTTGAAAGGAATTTCCTTATATATTGCAACATGATAGTCTTTTATTCGCCTGGATATATTGTGCTTTCGTAGAATGCCCTGTAGAACCCTGTTAGTGCAGAATAAAGCCATCTTGTATTTTCTTAGAAAAGTATATACATATTTTATATGGTCCATGTGTTCGTGGGTAAGGCAGATGCCTTTTATGGAACCCATTGGTATTCCGTTCTGAGTAAGAGCGTCAATAACCTGTTGCATGTCAACGCCGGCATCAATCAAGAAACCTCCTGCTTCAGTGCCTATATATGAGCAGTTGCCGCTGCTTCCACTGCCGAAACTCATAAATTTTAATGTCTTAACTTGGTTCAAGTCAACTATTGGAGTCTCCAGTTCTGATATTTCGCCGATTATTTTGTTTGCCCGCATATCGCGTCCTCCAGATATAATAGAGGGACTTTCTGGTGTTTCTTCCCCAAAGAGGGAATATTGTCGGGGGTTATATTTGGATTTTTTTGTCATGATTAGCGGTATAGTAGGAATATTGCAGGTTTCTTTTCTAATATTGTTTTTGAACGAGCCCAGTCATAAATAGTTTTGGTTACAATAAATTCAGATTGCCCTGTAATGTCAAGGGCTACGCATAGTTTTAAGTCTTTTCTTACTGTTTTGCAAATTTCTTCCAGTAACCTGTTGTTTCTGTATGGCGTTTCAATAAAGATTTGAGTTTGTCCACTAAGAATATTTCTTTCCATTTCATGGAATTTTTTTACCTTTTTGCCGGTATCGATAGGCAGATATCCTTGAAATGCAAATGATTGACCGTTAAAGCCTGAAGCCATTAAAGCCATAAGAATGCTTGATGGGCCAACAAGAGGAATGACTTTTATCCCTTTTTCTTGTGCCATTGCAACGACGTCGGCACCCGGGTCCGCTATCGCAGGGCATCCTGCTTCAGAAATAACACCCATTGCTTGGCCTGATATGAGTGGGTCAAGATAGTTTATTATATCTTCTCTGTGGGTATGTTCGTCAAGGGTGTAGAAGGTCAGTTCGTCTATATTTATCGACTTGTCGCATTTTTTTAGAAACCGGCGTGCAGAACGCTCGTTTTCAACGATAAAATGCTTTATCTCTTTAACTATTGCAAAATTATATGCTGGAAGAACCTTTTCTAATGGTTCCTCGCTCAACATAACAGGTATCAAATATAATGCTGCTTCCATGTTTTTTGTTATTCAAACTACAAAAATACGAAATACTCCACTAATATCAAAAACGAAGTTCCAGTTTCATATATTTATAGATGGTGATTTTGCAAACTGATGGAGCAAAAGACTTTTGTCGTTGCAACTATTGCTTTTTTCATGCGGTAGCGAGGAAAAGGATTTTTATGAATTTCTAAACTTATGTTTTCAAACATAAAAAGGCCAAATGATTCTGGAATTATTTGATAAATAGGGTTTTAAATGCTCTGTTTGAAGTCATTTTGAAGTGGATTAGGTCAAAAAGGACCCTAAAATTTTCTAACTTGAAATAATTAATGTATATTTGCACGCTATTATTGCTAAATTGAAAATTAAAATAAAATATTAAACAAAATGCAAAGTAAAGGTTTTATCAGAGTGCTTACTATCTTGCTCGCCCTTGTCTGCGTATTTTATCTTTCATTCTCTTTCGTGACTGGCAATATCGAAGACGATGCTGCTGCTTACGCCTCAAAAGTGGAGAAAGATGTAAATTCTCAAAAGTACAAGGATGCTTACAAGATGTATCTTGACTCTATTGGTAACGAGAAAGTGTACCTTGGTTACACTTACAATGAAGCGAGAGAAAAACAAATTGGTTTGGGTCTTGACTTGAAGGGCGGTATGAATGTAACTCTTCAAATTTCAGTTCCTGATATCTTAAGAACTCTCTCAAAAGAAAATCCGGATCCAAAATTTAACCAGGCTATCGCTAATGCTGAAAAGAGCAAAGCAAAAGATTTCGTTGCTGCATTCTGTGCAGAATACGAACAGTTGGCACCAGGTGCTCAACTTGCTCAAATTTTCAGATCTATTGAGCGTGTAAAACCAGGCGATTCTAACGAGGCTGTAGAAAAAGTCTTGAAGGAAGAGGTTGGTGCTATGGTTGATAACTCATATAACACTCTTCGTACTCGTATCGACCGTTTTGGCGTTGTTGCTCCTAATATCAAGAAAATGGAGCGTGATGGTCAAATCCTTCTTGAACTTCCGGGTATCAAAGAACCGGAGCGTGTCCGTAAGTTGCTCCAAGGTTCTGCTAACCTTGAGTTCTATGAAACATATAACGCCCAAGACCTTCAAGGCGTTTTGGCTCAATTGAGCGACGCTGCTGCTAAAGAAGTTACTGCTGAAGAGGTAAATGCAGATACAGCAAAAGTTGTTGCTGACTCTGCAACTGTTGCTACTAAGGAGGATTTGAAGAAGGCTGAACCACAAGGTCGCTCTTTGGCTGCAATGCTTTGGGCTAATGGTCAATTCGGTGGCCCTGTCGTTGGTACTGTTAATGTTCAGGATACTGCTGCTGTTAACGCTATCCTTAATTCATCTGCTGCTAAGCAACTTCTTCCAACAAACCTTAAATTGGCTTGGTCTGTTAAGGGCGTTGATGCTAAGGATCGTTTGTATCAATTGGTAGCGCTGAAGACTCAAGCAGGCAAACCACGTCTTGGTGGTGATGTTGTTGAGGACGCAAGTTATGAGTTCGACAATCTTCAAGGTAACGTCGTTAACATGTCAATGAATAACGAAGGTTCACGCCGTTGGGCTCAAATTACACAAGAAAACCTTGGCAAGAGCGTTGCTATTGTTCTTGACGATCAAGTATATTCATTCCCAACTGTTAACTCAGTTATCGAAGGCGGTCGCTCTCAAATTACTGGTAACTTCACTCCTGAAGAAGCAAGTGACTTGGCAAACGTTTTGAAATCTGGTAAGATGGCTGCTAAGGTCAACATCGTAAGCGAATCAGTTATCGGTCCGTCTCTTGGTCAACAGGCTATTGAATCAGGTATCTGGTCATTTGTAATTGCATTGGTAGCATTGATGCTATTTATGATTGCATTCTATGGCTTTACTCCTGCGATGGTTGCTAACTGCTGCTTGATTATCAACCTGTTCTTTACTCTTGGTATTCTTGCTTCATTCCAGGCTGTATTGACGCTTTCTGGTATTGCCGGTATCGTCCTTTCTCTTGGTATGGCTGTTGATGCTAACGTGTTGATTTTCGAAAGAACAAAAGAAGAACTTCGTGCTGGAAAGAATGTGAAGTCTGCTCTTGCTGACGGTTACAAAAATGCATTCTCTGCAATCTTCGACTCTAACTTGACTTCTGTTATTACTGCAATTATCTTGCTTGTTTACGGTACAGGTCTTATTAAGGGTTTTGCAACAACTTTGCTTATCAGCATTATCTGCTCATTCTATAGTGCAATTTTCTTGTCAAGACTTGCATTCGAGTGGTTGCTTACAAAACAAAAATATCAGAACCTCAAGTTTACTACTAAATTCAGTGAGAATTTCTTGAAGGGTACACAAATCAACTTCCTTGGCCAACGCAAGAAAGCGTGGACAATTATTGCTGTTGTTATTGCAGTTGTTGTTGCTTCTTTCGTATTTAAGGGAATTGACAAGGGTATTGATTTCTCTGGCGGTAGAAACTATATCGTTCAATTTGATCACGATGTTAAGACTGCAGAAATTGCTGACCAGTTGGAACCTTTGTTCCCAGAATCTTCTCTTTCTGTAATTACTATTGATAACGATTCTAAAGTTCGTATCTCTACTAACTACAAGATTGCTGACGAAACTGAAGGCGTTGACGATGAGGTTATGCAATTGCTTTATAAGGGTCTTGCAAAAGAATTGAACGGAATGTCTTATGATGATTTCAGTGTATCTAATGAAGAAGTAGGTGTTGTATTGACTGAAAAGGTTGGTCCAAGTATCGCTTCTGATATGACAACCGGTGCTGTTTGGGCTGTTTTGCTTTCTCTTATTGCAATCGCTCTTTACATCTTGTTGCGTTTCCGTGATATTTCATTCTCTGTTGGTGCGTTGGCTTCTTTGGCATTTACTTCATTCGTGATTATCGGTTTCTACTCTTTGTTCAGCGGAATCCTTCCGTTCTCAATGGAAATCGACCAATCTTTCATCGCCGCTATCCTTACTATAATCGGTTATGCAATTAACGATACAGTGGTTGTGTTTGACCGTGTTCGCGAAATGATTGGCCTCTATCCTAAATCTGATAGAGAAGAAATTATCAACAAGTCTTTGAATACGACTTTGACCCGTACAATTATGACTTCTGTAACAACAACTCTTGTGTTGCTCTGCATCTTCATCTTTGGTGGCGAAACAATCAGGAGTTTCACCTTCGCAATGTTGTTCGGTGTTATAATCGGTACTCTTTCTACTATATATGTTGCTACTCCGATTGCATTCGTAATGCAAAAGAGAAAAATTGCTAAAAAGTAACAAAGTAGTAAATCTACAATGACAAATAAAAGGCAATATCTTCGGGTATTGCCTTTTTTTGTGCTCATTTTTGTTGCTGTGTAACAAATTTGTTTGTTAGTGAAGCAAATTTTATATAGTTTGTTTTGAGAATGGACTACATTTGCATTGTAAATATTAGGTATAAAAAGAGGTAATTGCAATCATTGTTCCTTATGTGTTTTAAAGTTAGGCTGAGTATTCTGAGATTTACTCGTTTTTACAATGGTTTTAGGTGGTTAATTGATATTAGGTAATTTGTTGTGAGATTGCTTCCTCTTATAGGCGTTAAGAAAGGAAAGAACTGTGTCAATATTATTCGATGCAGTTCTTTTTATTTTATGATTGCAAGGATGGTATGATTTTGGAATTATTTAGTAAGAGGAATTGGTGTTTGCTGGTAAAACAGATGCGATTGCTTTATTTGTTGGCTAAGGCATAACTTTATAGTGCTGTTTAGCATGATTTCGGCTGCAGTAGTTAAAGTGCCACCATTCGGAAGGCAATGGTCTGAAACCTGCTTTTTTCATAACTTTTCTAAGCAATAGTCTGTTTTGCAGTTCTTTCTTGCTTATTTTTCCACGTTTGACAAGAGCTTGTTCGTTTGTTATTCCTGCTTCATAGCCAAGGTGGTCAAATTCTGTTCCCATTGGCAGAGGGATGCCGTTTCCGTCAATAATGGTTATATCAACCGCGAGTCCGTAATTATGCAAGCCACCGCCACGTGCAGGGTTTGAAACGTATTTCTGTTTGTTTGTTCCCTTGACTTTGTCCCACATTCTTTTTTGAACGCTCATTGGGCGACCTGCGTCATATACTATCAATGAATATTCCGGTCTTTCGGCTTTTAGCAGTTTTTGTGCTTTCTTGAGGCAACGCATTGCATCAGGATGCAGAAATGCCTCTTTTAGGTCACCGTAAAGCACTGTGCCTACGAAATTGTCTGCTGTAGTGTATTTCAAGTCTATAGGCATATCAGGAATCTCTGTTTCGATATTTTGCCAGCCAAGGGATTGCATTTTTTGTGCAGTCTGGCTAAGTTGCTGGCAGTAGGCGGCAGTTGACCACATTAGCAAGAATGCTGCCAGTATCGGTTTTATTGATTTTGTCATTGTTAAAGGTGAGTTATATGCCGCAAAATTAGTATAAATTCGGCATTTTGTTGTACCTTTATATTGTTTTAATATTAAGATAATTATGAAAATAGGATTAGTTCAGCACAATATATTGTGGTCTGCCAAGCAGGCTAATTTGGAGAAGATTAGGAGTCTGATTGATTCGGCACCTGGTGCTGATGTATATGTCTTGCCGGAAATGTTTGCAACAGGCTTCTCGATGAAGCCTGAGCGGATTGCGGAGTCTTATCCTGGAGAAGTTGTTGCGTGGATGACCGATCTTGCCAGAGAAAAGTCTGCGGCAATTATAGGAAGCGTTTCCGTTGAGGAAGGAGGAAATTATTATAACCGTTTGATAATGGCAAAACCCGATGGGGCGGTAGAATACTATGACAAGAGGCATCTTTTCTCTTTTGCAGGCGAAGACGGCAAGTACGCTTGCGGAAAAGAGCGGAAAGTTTTTGAGTTCCACGGTGTCAGGTTTTTGCCGTTGGTGTGCTATGATTTGCGTTTCCCTGTATGGTCGCGTAATCATTCCGATTATGATGTTGCGATATATGTTGCCAGTTGGCCTGACGAAAGAAAGTATGCTTGGCAAACATTGCTTCGTGCGAGGGCTATAGAAAACCAGTGCTATGTTCTTGGCGTCAACAGGGTAGGGTCAGACCCCGTTTCGGTGTATTCTGGGTATAGTGTGGCATTGGGGCCTGATGGGATGCCGATTGCAGAGTGCGAACCAGGGAAAGAAGTTGCAGTAATTGCCGATGTTGATATGGAAAAACTTGGTGAATATAGAAAGAAATACCCGTTTTTAAGAGATGCCGATTGGGATAAAGATGATTTTGTGTGGTAAGTGGCGAATAAATAGAAAGAAAATTAGGTAAATAGATGAAAAATCAGATTAATTCTTTCAGAAAATGATTTTTATATATTACCTTTGTCGTTCGTGATAAATTAGGAAAATAAAAAACTAAAATAAAATGGCAAAAGAAAGCAAAAAGCAAGAAACACGCACTTCAATCGATGAATTGAACGAGTCACTATCAGGCTTGGAGCAACGTGTTGAGCAAAACAAAAAATCTGTGATTTGGTACGCAGTAGCGTTATTGGTAGTTATTGGTCTTGGTCTAGGCTATTATTACGGCAAAAAGTCTGCTAAGGAAGATGCAGGCGAAATGATTGGCAAGGCTGACATTGAACTTATGCAAGGCAACGATTCAGTAGCGTTAGCACAATATCAGGCAGTTGCAGCTGAGTACAGCAATGGGGTTGCTAACCGTGCAAATCTTAATGCTGCAATTCTTCTTTACCAAAAAGGTAACTATGAAGAGGCTTTGAAGGCTGTTGAAAACTATGATGTAGAAGAAGAACTTGTTGGTGCTGCTTCTCAATCATTGAAAGGTGACTGTCTTGTTAACTTGAAAAAGTATGACGAAGCAGTTGCTGCTTACGACGAGGCTATCTCTGTTGCTAACGGTAACGAACTTTATGCACCGGTATTCATGATGAAGAAAGCAACAGTTCTTAGCGCACAACAGAAATACTCAGATGCTGCTGCTATCTATCAAAATATCAAGGATAACTATAGCAAGTACGTTAATGCATACCGCGTAAACATTGACAAATACATTGACCGTGCAAACTATTTGGCTGGTAACAAGTAATATTTGACAAAAATTCTATAACAAGGGTTGTGCCAATGGTGCAACCCTTGTCGCTTTTATATATGTTGTTGGAAAAAAAGCGGATAATTCTTTTGAATTGTATTCGGATTAGAGTAATTTTGCAGAATAATTAATAAAATGCAGTAGATTGTGGAAACTAAGTACATTTTTGTGACCGGTGGAGTTGTTTCATCTCTCGGTAAAGGTATAATTTCGTCTTCGTTAGCAAGACTTTTGTTATCTCGCGGTTTTCGTGTGACAATTCAAAAGTTCGACCCCTACATCAACATAGACCCGGGTACTCTAAACCCTTACGAGCATGGCGAATGCTATGTAACTGTTGATGGACATGAGGCAGACCTTGACTTAGGTCACTACGAACGTTTCACAAACGTTAATACAACTCGAGCAAACAATATCACAACCGGTAGAATCTACCAAAGCGTTATCGACAAAGAGCGTGCGGTGATTACCTTGGCAAGACTGTACAGATTGTGCCGCACATCACTGATGAAATCAAGAGAAACGTTAAGTTGCTTGGTAATACTGGCAAGTTTGATTTTGTTATCACTGAAATCGGTGGTACTGTTGGTGACATTGAGTCGCTTCCGTTCCTTGAATCAATGCGTCAATTGAAGTGGGAGTTGGGAAGCAACTGTATTTGCATTCACCTTACTTACGTTCCGTTTATCCAGGCGGCTAAGGAGTTGAAGACAAAACCTACTCAGCACTCCGTTAAGAAATTGCAGGAAGTTGGTATCCAGCCAGACGTTCTGATTCTTAGAACAGAGAAGGATATTCCTGTCTCAATGCGTCGTAAGGTTGCGCTGTTCTGTAATGTTTCACCAGATGCTGTTATCCAGTCAATCGACGTTCCTTCTATCTATGAAGTGCCAATGACTATGCATGCTCAGCACCTTGATGAAATCGTTTTGAGAAAGACAAATACTCCATTCGAGGGCGAGCCTAACATGACTCAATGGACTTCTTTCCTTGACAAGATGAAAAATGCTCAGGAAGTTGTTAATATCGGTCTTGTTGGTAAGTATGTTGAGTTGCAAGATGCTTATAAGTCAATCAATGAGTCATTGTTCCAGGCTGCTACTTACTCTAACTGCAAGTTGAATCTAAAATATATTCACTCTGAAAAGGTTAACGACGGTAATGTTGCTGAAATGCTTGCTGGAATGGATGGTATCCTTATTGCCCCAGGCTTTGGCCAGAGAGGTATTGAAGGTAAGTTCTCTGCAATCAAGTATTGTCGTGAAAATGATATCCCAACATTCGGTATCTGTTTGGGTATGCAATGTATGGTTATTGAATTTGCACGCAATGTGCTGGGATTGAAAGATGCAAACAGCACCGAGATGGACCCGCAAGCAAAGGAAAACGTTATCGACCTTATGGAGGAGCAAAAGAGCATTTCCAATATGGGCGGAACTATGCGTCTTGGTTCTTACGACTGTGTGCTTCGTGAGGGTTCTAAGGCTGCTCAAGCATACGGTTCAACTAAAATCAGTGAGCGTCACCGCCACAGATTCGAGTTTAACGACGAATATCGCAGTCAGTTTGAGGCTGCCGGCATGGCATGCGTTGGTGAAAATCCTGAAACTCATTTGGTGGAAGTCGTTGAAATACCAGAAAAGAAATGGTTTATAGGAACGCAATATCATCCGGAATATAGCAGTACTGTGCTTGAGCCAAACCCGATTTTCATCAGTTTCATTAAGGCTGCAATAGAAAATCACGAGAAAAATAATAACTAATAATATAACTAATTTTAATGGACAAAAACACCATCCTCGGTTTGCTTCTTATGGGAGCGGTGATTTTCGGCTTTACTTGGCTGAATGCACCAGATGAATCACAAGTCAGCAAATCGAACGAAGAAGTTTCAAAAGAAAAATCGTCAGAAATGTCCTTGGTTGGAGACAGTATCTCTGCAAAGGAATGGTCTAATATTGTGGCTGTTGTTAAGCAGTATGGAAAGCAAACTGACAATGGAGAGGTAACGCTTGCTAATGAAAACGTTAATTTGACAGTTGCTGGAGATGAGCTGAAAGGCTCTGTTGCTTGCGGTGATACTGTGTTTGCTGTTGATGACTTGAAAAAGGTTGCAGCTCCCGATTCTCGGTTGATTACAAATGCCGCACTTGCTAACCTTAGAACGGCTGTTTCATCGTTTACAAAGTATTCAAATTTTGTGAAGTTTGTTTCTGGTGACAGTACTACAGTGAAGTTGAAAAACAATTTGCTCGATATTGATATTGCTACAAAGGGCGGTATGATTTCTCGTGTGGAATTGTTGAACTATACTGCATACTCTAACGGCAAAAACGGTCCGGCTGTGTTGTTTGAAAACAATAACAATTCATACAGTTTTGTGCTTAATACACATACTCAAAGATATGACACTAAGGACTTCTATTTTACTCCGATTGTTGAAAACGATTCAACAGTCTTGATGAAATTGGAGTTTGAAAAGTCTGTTTCTTTCGGTATCCGTTATACATTGCCTAACGACAGCTATAAGGTTAGAATGGAAGTTGTTCAGCAAAATATGGACGCTATCATCCCAACAAATATAGCAAATATGGACTTCCAATGGAGCCAGATGGTTCAACGCCACGAAAGAGGTGAGATGTTTGAGGAGCGTAATTCTGCTCTATATTACAAATATCTTGGCGGAGATACTGACTACTTGAGTGAAACAAGTTCTGACAATGAGGATATTGAGGACAAGTTGAAATGGGTGGCATTTAAGGACCAGTTCTTCTCTTGTGTGCTTATCGCTGATTCTTACTTCTTGGGAACTAACGAGTTGTCGAGCAAGGTTATTGATAAGGAGAGCCCGCTTCATAAGAACTACATGAAGGACCTTTCTGTTTCTTCACAATTGGATTACAGTTCTTCAAATCCAAAGCCTGCTGCATTTACTTTCTTCTTTGGTCCTAACGAGTACAAACTCCTTGACAAGTATTCAGAAGTTGCAAATGATGAGAATCTTGAGTTGACTCGCTTGATTCCTCTCGGTTGGAGTATGTTCCGTTGGATTAATACTATTATCATTATTCCAATTTTCAACTTCCTTGGAACATTGGATTTGAACTATGGTATTATCATCTTGATTCTAACATTCTTCATCAAGTTGATACTTTTCCCGTTGACATATAAGAGTTATTCATCGCAAGCGAAGATGCGTGTGCTCGCCCCGGATATCAAGGCTATCAATGACAAGTATCCAGGCCAGGAGAATGCTTTGAAGCGTCAGCAAAAGACAATGGAACTTTACAATCAGGCAGGTGCGAACCCGATGAGCGGATGTTTGCCAATGTTGTTGCAAATGCCAATCCTCATTGCAATGTTCTCATTCTTCCCGTCTTGTATTGAGTTGAGAGGAGAATCATTCCTTTGGGCTGATGACTTGTCTGCTCCAGACATTATCTTCTCTTGGGATGCTCACATTCCGTTTATCTCAACATTCTTCGGCAACCATATCAGTTTGTTCTGCCTGTTGATGACTGCTGTTAACATTATCTACACATATATCAATATGCAGTCTAACCCGTCAAACAATTCAATGCCGGGTATGAAGTGGATGATGTATCTGATGCCGGTTATGTTCCTTGTGTTCTTCAATAACTATGCTGCTGGTCTTAGTTACTATTACTTCTTGTCATTGTTGATTACAATTGCACAAACTTACGCATTCCGTTTCATCATCAAGGAAGACAAGGTTAGAGCGAAGATGGCTGAAAACGCTAAGAAACCGAAAAAGAAAAGCGGTTTTATGGCGCGTCTTGAAGAAGCACAACGCCAAGCACAGGCTGCTCAACGCGAACAAGAAAAACGCAGAAATAAAAAATAAAATCTCGCTACAACTATTCGAAAAAGGCTCACTGCGGTGAGCCTTTTTCGGTTTTTAAAGTGATGAAATTTCGGAAGTTTATGCGATGTTTTGGGTGATTGGTCGTTTTTGATTGTCTGTTAGTTTGATTGTGACGAAATATCGAACAATTATGCGAACTTTGCGTTATAAAATAAATTCATCTATAATGACTACTTTAGTGAAACATATTTCGAGATTTTTTATTTGCGGTATTTTGCTAATGCCTGCAGTTGCTTTCGGACAGGCCTTGTCGTTGGATTCCTGCCGTGCGATGGCTTTGAGAAACAATAAAAATATTCAGATTTCCCGCGAACGACTGAAAGCGGCGGAGTATAAAAAGAAAGAAGCCTTTGCAGCATATTTGCCTGCAATTGACGTGACGGCTTCTTATCTTTACAATCAAAAAGAAATATCGTTGCTTTCAGAAGACCAGAAATTGCCTACTCAGACTTTTAACCCTGCTACAGGAAAGTTTGAATATAATATTCTAAAAAAACCAGACGGAACCCCTGTGCTAACTCCGGAAGGAAGCCCGATTCCTACCCAAGTCGCTGTTATCCCAAAATCGGCGTTGACATACGATGTTCACAATGTCTTTGCCGGTGCGGTTACATTGACGCAGCCGATTTTTATGGGTGGTAAGATTGTTGCCATGAATAAGATGGCCGATTTGGCTTACTCTGCTGCGGAAAATTTGCTTGACAATAACGAAAAGGAGGTTATCTATGCTGTTGATGCAGCCTATTGGCAAGTTGTTTCGCTTTCAGAGAAGAAGAAACTTGCCGACAGTTATATTCAGTTGCTTGACACCCTAAATCGAAATGTTAGGGCACTTATGGCGGAAGGAATGGCTACAAGGTCAGATCTTTTGACTGTTGAGGTAAAGCAGAATGAAGCAGAAATTGATTTGTCAAAGGTTGACAATGGTATTCAGTTATCAAGAATGGCGTTGGCTCAGGTTTGTGGTATGCCTTTGAATAGTGAATACACCCTTGCAGATGAATGTGAAGATATAAATGCCGATGATGTTCCTATGGCGACATTTAATATAGAGGACGTGTACAAAAACAGAACAGATGTTCGCAGTCTTCAGATTGCTGTTGATATTTTTGAGCAGAAGCAGAGAGTTGTCAGGGCAGAAATGATGCCATCGGTTGCTCTCGTAGGTGCTTATTCATTGACGAATCCTAATGTGTTCAATGGCTTTGACAAGAGTTTTAAAGGAATGTTTAGTGTTGGAGCAATGGTGAAGATTCCAATTTGGCATTGGGGTGGAAAATATAACAAGTTGCGTTCCGCAAAAAGCGAAACAGCCATTAAGCAACTGGAACTTGCGGAAGCAATGGAGAAAGTTGAGTTGCAAGTTAATCAGGCTGCTTTCAAGGCTCGTGAGTCAGTTAAAACTTTGCGAACAGCAACGTCAAGTCTTGACAAGGCAGAAGAGAATTTGCGGCACGCACAGATTGGATATCGTGAAGGTGTTATGACTGTTAATAACATAATGGAGGCTCAGACTGCATGGCTGAAAGCAAATTCAGAGCATATTGACGCAATGATTGATGTTAAGTTATGTAATTTATATTTGTCGAAAGTAAAGGGCATTATTGCTTATTAATGAAAATAAAAAGAATCAAGATATGGAAAATCTAAATGTACAAACTTCGAAGACTGAAGAAGTTGGCAAAAAAGAGAAGGGTTTATTTGTTACCATTGCTTTATCGGTTATTGTCGTTATAATCCTTGCAATTGTTGGTTTTCTTTGTATTAATAAGAATACAGAAGTTGTTCAGGGAGAGGTGGATGCAAATAGCGTTAGAGTTTCTGGCCTTATGCCTGGGCGCGTTGAGAAGTTTTATGTGGCAGAAGGTCAGTATGTCCATGCAGGAGATACTCTTGCAAAAATTTATTCTGCAACTGTTGACGCAAAGTTGGCACAGGCACTTGCCGGTCAAGATGCTGCAACAGCCTTGAAGCAAAAGGCAGATGCGGGAACCCGCAGGCAAACTCTTGAGGCTGCGAGGAATTTGATGGAGCAGGCAAAAGCCGCTCTTGAAATAAGAAAAAAAACATACGAAAGGGTTGAGGCTTTGTATTCGCAAGATGTTGTACCTGCTCAAAAGCGTGATGAGGCTAAGGCTGCTTACGATGCCGCCGTTGCTCAATTTGATGCTGCTCAGTCTCAGTATAATCTTGCCAAAGAAGGAGCGCAGAAAGAAGACAAGATGGCTGCTGCTGCAAAATTGAGGGCGGCAGAGGGTACTGTTGCTGAAGTAAAGTCTATTCTTCAGGATCAATATTTGTTTGCTCCTTGTGACGGCGAAATTTCAGATATATTTCCGCATATTGGAGAATTGGTATCTACGGGAACTCCAATAATGAATGTTTTAAAACTTGAAGAGAAGTGGTTTGTTTTCAATGTCAGAGAGTCTATGCTTGCTGATATGACTATGGGAAAGACGGTTACTCTTAAAGTTCCTGCCTTTGATATGAAAGAGATTCAAGCGGAAGTGTATTACATAAAGGATATGGGAGAATATGCTGTTTGGAGATCTACTAAGATGACTGGTGAATACGACAGCAAAACATTTGAAGTTAGGTTAAAGCCAAAGGGAGACGTTAAGGACTTGCGCCCTGGTATGAGTGTTATTTTGAAATAGAATATGTTTAGGAATTTTGTAAATACGCTGAAACGGGAAGTGAAGAAATTATCGGAAAGACGGTTATACTTCTTTTCGATGATTGTCGTGCCATTGTTTGTGCTGTTTTTCCTTACATATCTAATGAGAGATGGGCTGCCTACAGAAATACCAACAGCGATCGTTGATATGGATAATACTGTAGAAACACGTGTTGTCAAACGAAATCTAATTGCTTCGCAAGAAGTTAGAATTGTTAAGGAACTTGCCAATTTCAATGAGGCTATGGGAGCAATGAGGCGAGGGGAAATATATGGCTTCTTTATGATTCCTCAGAATTATACGCGTGACATCCTTGCTGGAAGAAAATCTCAAATTTCATATTATACTAATAGTACTTTCTATATTCCAGGTTCCTTGCTTTATAAGGGAATGAAGACAAATTCAACTCTCGCATCTGCGGCAACTGTCAAGGCTTATCTTGTTAGTGCTGGGGCGAGTGGTAGTGATGTTGTGGGGCTATTGCAGCCTGTCCAGTTGAATACCAACACTTTGGGTAATCCATGGATTAATTATTCTGTTTATATAAGTAATTCATTTGTCCCAAGCGCATTTGCCTTGATGATTCTTTTAGTAACTGCTTTCAGTATATGCAGTGAGGAGAAGAGAGGAACAAGTATAGACTGGTTAAGAAAGTCTGGAGATTCGATGCTTGTTGCACTTGCAGGAAAACTTTTGCCACAAACTGTTATCTTTTCAGCGGTAGGTCTGTTTATTCAGGCATATATGTATGGTTTTTTGCATTATCCGTTAAACTGTAGTTTGTGGATTATGATTTGTGCGATGCTGCTGTTCATTGTTTCAAACCAGGCTTTGGCTACTTTTGTCTGCGGTTTGCTGCCGAATATGCGTTTGGCGTTAAGTGTTTGCTCGTTGTTGGGTGTGCTGACCTTTTCGCTTGGTGCTTTTTCTTTTCCGTTGGAGAGTATGTACGGCAGTATTGCTATTTTTTCATACATTATTCCGTCAAGGTATTACTTCCTTATTTATGCAGACCAGGCACTTAATGGTTTCGGAATTTATTACTCAAGATTCTATTTTGCAGCCTTGCTTGCCTTCTGGCTTTTGCCGTTTACGGTTATTTTAAGAATGAAAAAGGCACAGAAGAATCCAGTGTATGTACCATAATTTGTGAGCAATGAAATATATCTTAAAAATAGTAGGCGGATTCTACAATTCTTGCGTTGGCGAGTTCAAGGCTATATTCCACGATAAGGGCGTGATGATTTTTATCTTCCTGCTGCCATTGATTTATCCTGTTGTGTACGCTTTGATTTATAATCCTGAATTGTCGCGCGACGTAAAGGCGGTTGTTGTTGATGATGACCGCTCTGAGAAAAGCCGTAATTTTATCCGAAAGATAGATGCTTCCGAAGGGGTGAATGTAATTGGCTATGCTGCCAATATGGAGGAAGCAAAAGAGGCTCTTGCTTTGAAAAAGTGTTACGGAATTATCCACATTGACAGAAATTTTGAGAAGGATATTGTTAGAGGAGAGCGTGGCAAGGCTATGCTTTATTGTGACATGTCGTTGTTGATACGCTATAAGTCGCTGCTTTCAGGCGTTACTGAGGCGTCATTTGACCTTGGTAGTGAGATTCAGTTCGAAACTATTGGGGCTATGGGAGCAAGTGGACCTAAATTGCCAACGGTTTACAAGCCTGCTTATTATCCTTTGGGAAATCCAGAGCAGGGCTTTGCAACTTTTTTATTGCCCGGTATAATGATTCTTGTCATCCAACAGACAATATTGCTGGCAATATGTATGCTTGCCGGTGGTATGTATGAGAAGTTTAGGGCAGGGTTGATTTCTTCACCTGCTGTGAGGGGCGATTTTATTCCTGCTTTGTTTGGAAAGGCTGGTGCGTATATAATTATTTATATCCCTATAGTCTTTTATCTGCTGTATATTTTGCCTTATGCATTCAAGTATCCGCAAGAAGCAGGATTTTGGGATTTATTGATTTTGTGTGTGCCATTTATACTATCAGTTGTCTTTTTGGGAATGACATTGCAAGCCTTTGTCAGAGAAAGAGAATCTGTTTTTGTTGTGATAGTTTTTTCATCAGTGCTAATGCTTTTCGCATCAGGAATAACGTGGCCTCTGTTTTCAACACCCGCGCCCTTGCAGTTCATCGGAGGTTGTATTCCTTCAACGTGGGCTATGCAGGCGTTTGAGAGGATGAATGCTAATGGTGCGTCACTCTATGAAGTGGGATTTGAAATGAAAATGCTGTGGCTTTTGACTTTCGTTTACGGAATAACCGCATATATTGTTAACAGATTTTCATTGATAAACAACAAAAGTGCTTTTTTACGTCCTTGAAATTGTCAATCTTTATAATTATTTTGCTTGTTAGGATAAAAATGTTATTTTTGTATCATAAATTATAAACAAATAACACTTAAGCAAATGAAAATCTTTACACTTTTGATGGCAGGTATGGTAGCGGTATCTGCAAGTGCGGCAGGACCTTTCTCTGCTAAGAAGAAATATGTTGGGGCTGGACTTGACTATTCAGCAAAAGAACTCCTTGAAAATCCTGAATTGATGAAGAAAGCCGTTAAGGCAAGTCTTATTTGGAGAAATGCAGAGGCAAGCATTATAGAGTATATCCTTGACGCGCAAATTTGGTCTGAGCCGGAAGTACACTACTACCAATATGACAAAAAGGCAATAATACAGTTGACTTAATGGTTGTAGAGGCTGATGGTGTCAAGAGCCGCACAACAAATACTTTCAATGATGATAATCTGCTTGTTACAAGATTGGAAGAAGATGAAGTTGAGGAGGGTGTTTGGGAAAAAACAGCAAAGCGTGAGCAGTCCTATGATAATGTAATTTCTGGTTATGTTATTAAGAAAGTTGACCATGCAGTTGACCCAAGTAATGTTGAAGATCCTTGGGTTGTTACTATGGGCTCATTTACAAAAGACCTTGCTCGTGATACGCAAGGCAGACTTTCTGGCGTGACTATTTCTACTTGGTTCCAAAACGAATGGGATCCGATTCATAAATATGAGATTAAGTATGACCCTGCCTTGGGTGTTGCTTCTGAACTAATCCATACTGAATTGGACTGGACTGGTGCATGGTCAACTTCTGAGAAATATACAAATATTACTTGGGACAGAACAAATAATCAGCCTACTGACCTTGATATGGGTAATTCTTTCCTTATTGGTGATAACCGTGTTAAGAGAGCAATGTTCAATAATGGTGATTTTGACTATGTTATCAAAGTAACTTATGTTGCCGACTCTGAAGATTTTACAGCGGTTTTAACCAGCGGAGATGAGTCTGAAACTCACGTACTGGCAACAACTGATGCTAATGGTAGTTTTGAAGAGTCTTTTGAGACAAATGCAGACTTGAATGGTGACGGAAATATTACTTCTGATGAGGTCGAAAAAGAATTGAGAATTGTCAAGAAAGATGCTGCGGGAAGAGTTGTTGAAGAAACAATCTATTTAGATGAAACTTTGATTTCGAGTGAAAAGGTTGCATATACAGTTGATCCTGCTACTGGTAATGTCCTTGAAGAGGTAAAAGAAGGTTACTTTGAGGCAGATCCGACTATGGGTATTACTGAGAGTGGTTATATGCCTGTTATGAAGGTTGTCTATAAAAACTATTTCGACGTAACAACACAAGGTGGCGTTGAAAATGTTGGAAGTGATAACTTTTCTGTAAAGGTTCTTGATGATGCTGTTGAGTTGTCATTGAGTGGAATGAGTGGATATGCAATCTATGGTATAAATGGTGCTGTTGCTGCTACTGGAAACTTGAGTGGTGCTAATGCAGCAATATCTACAAGCAAGCTTGCTAATGGAGTATATATGCTTCGCGTAAATGCGGAAAGTGGCGTTAAAGTTGTTAAGTTTGTAAAGAAGTAAATCAATATTTTTCATATAATTGTAAAACTGGTTGCATGGAAAAACCGTGCAACCAGTTTTGTTTTTATAAACAGAGTGATTTATATATTAGTTCCTGATTTTTAAGGAATTTAACAAACGGTTTAGAAAACAGTCGTAAAAAAGAGAGAATAACTAAGAATTTTAGTTGTAACTTTGTCATAACAAACCTAACATAATGTCTATGAAAAAAAATTTACTTTCTTTAGCGTTTGCCGCATTATTGTTGCCGGCGAATGCTGCTTCTTTTATGATTGATGGAAAGGAATATTCTTATGACTTAATTACAAGTAAGTCAGTGGGGCCAGGAGTTGTCTATAACAGAATCCGTATTCCTGATTTTCCGTTGAATATCAACTATATGAAAGTTGATTTAAATAATCCGTACAATAGTATTGAAACACAGCAGGCTAATGAAAAGACAGGAACAACTGAGAAGTTGGAAGGAGCCTATACGCGTATGCAAGAGGCTGGCAAGAAACCCATTGGTGCGCAGAATGGTAACTTTTGGACTGTTGCCGGTCAAGGTATTTATTCTCAGTTTGCCTTAGGAACTTCTTTTAATGCTTGCTTGAAAAACGGTCAGATAGTAAATGAGACCAATGCTCATAATGACCAATGGAACGGCGGTCCTGCAAGAACTGGTGTCGTTGGATTAGATGTAAATAAGACATTGCAAATTGAATCAATGTCATGGAGAGGATATGTAAAATCCGAATCTGTCTGGGGTGGAGCGCAGCATGAGTATTATCTTGCAAATAAGTTCTGCCGTGCAGCAGGAGAGATGGTGCTTTACAATTCGTTCTATGGAAAAGATAAAAAGTTTCAAACCATTCAGGAATCGGGTGGACAATGGTCAACAGTTGACAATGTTACATGCGAGGTCTATTTGAATTTGGATCCTGGAGAAGTATGGAAAACTAATGGCGATATTAATGCTACTGTTCAGCAGGTGAGAACTAATTGTGAGGCAGGGACTCTTGGCGAATATGATGCATGTCTTTGTGGAACTGCAAGTTATAAGGCTGAGTTGGAAAAACTCAAACCTGGTGATAAAGTGCAGTTAAATTATGCTTGGACTTCTGTTGCAACTGGTGCTCCTCTTAATCTTACTCAGGCAGTAGGAGGTAACTCGATGGTTATGATTAATGGAGAATTGACAGGTCGGAACTATGATGAAGAATATAATACAAAAGTTTATTCTCGTTCAGCATACGGTATGAGTGAAGACGGCAAGACGCTTTACATGTTTGTAATCGATTTGTCACAAGACCCGGTTTATGGCAGGTCTTCAGGTTGTACAACATCGGTGATGTGTCAGATAATGAAGCAGTTGGGTGCATATACAGTATGTAACGTAGATGCCGGAGGGTCAGCTCAATTGATGGTTCAGGGAAAGGTAGTCAACAGAACGACAGAAAGCACTCCACGAGCCGTAGCTAACGGGTGGATGGTATATTCAATAGCACCTAACGACGACAAGTCAAACGTAATAACCCGCATTGAGTTTCTTGACCCTGAAATCAAGTTGCCTATCTATACAACGTACAAGCCTGTTATCCTCGGCTATAATGTCTATGGCGAGTTGATTTCAGAAAATGTGGAAGGTATTACGATGGAGTGTGACGCAGCAATCGGAACAGCCAACGGCGACAAGGTTGACGTCGGCGGCACAGAATGCACTGCGACAGTGACAGCGAAGTATGGCGACATCACAGTAACCAGACCAGCGACAGTAGTTAATGCAGAAGTTTCAATCCGTGTACCTCATATTCTGTTGGACGGGCGAGATTATCCGGTAGAGGTAGTAGCAAGTACAGGCTATAACCAATATCTATGTGACCCAAGCCGAGTTGAATGGACAGTATCAGATGAGACAGTAGCCAGCATCACCAACGGCGTTTTGAAAGGACATAAAAACGGAACGACAGAAATATCAGGTACAATAGGGGGCTTCTCAACTCAAGCCAATGTTACCATCGAGTTGCCGGAAGGGCCAACAATGCCAGTTTATCGCAACTTCCCGACAGATGCAGAAATCAAGCAAGTAGGTGGAACCGGCATCGTTATGAGCGAGTATGAAAACGGCTTCAAGTTGAACTACACAGGCAAAACAGGCAGAGGTCAATACATAGAAATAAGTAAAACATATGCTATATGGAGTTTGCCTGAGAAATTGAAAATCAGAATCAACCCGGGTGACACTAAGATTACTAAGATTACTGCAACTGCTAAAAACGCTCTTGGAGTAATTGAATCAGTGTGGACGGCTACCGCTTCTGCTGTACCTAATAACCAATTCTCTGAATATGAGTTCGACTTGGCTGACTGGTGTGACCCTGAAGACATTGCAGTTTACCCTATTACGTTGGAGAAACTAAGATTTACAACCAGCGGTTCTGTAGCCGGCAAGTCATACGAAATCGTAGTGTCAAACTTTGAGGCAGTTTATACCAATGCCCAAGGCGGCGTTGCAGAGAATGTATGTGCAAGCAGTTTGAAGGTTTATCCGAACCCGGTTACTGATGGCATCCTCAATGTTGTAGTGCCAGAAGGAGCAATGGGAGTACTTTCAATTTACAATATGGCAGGTGGCAAGGTACTTGAAAGAGTTGCATCAGAAGGCACACAGACAATAAATGTCAGCAACTTGCAGGCTGGTGTCTACTTGGTAGAAGTTAATACAGATAACGGCAAGCAGGTAAGCAGAATAATCGTGAAATAAAACAACTATAATAACTATTAGAATGAAAACAAAACTATTATTAATCGCATTGGCTGTGGCTGGTGTTTCAACTGCTCAGAATGTGAGCGTTGTAAGCAAGACACAGTTGCTTTCAGGAGTTGAAAGCGAATGCTACAACCCGGTAATCAGTGCCGACGGTTCAAAGATTCTCTTCACAGGGGAGGCATATCATGGACTAAAAATGTATGATGTTGTAGATAATGTTACAACAAAGATTTCTGAGAAAGAGATGGCTGGATTTTTCCCGGTATTCTCATCAGATAACAATAAAGTGTATTTCTTAAGCCAGGTGCGCAAGGACATGCGAGTTTACCGTGCGATGAACGAGTACACAGTAGGCAAGGCAGAGCGCCAGATAACAGACTACACTCGCGGAATGACAAGCCCGGTTGCAATGGCAAATGGAGTTTGTGTTGTGACAGAGGGCGGCAGAAGCCTAAAGGGAGCACAGTCCAATTTATATGTTTATGCAGACAAGGCAGAGTTGGTAGTCGTTAAGAACGGCGTTGAAAAAAGACTGTCACCAGTGCAAACTCCTTATACATACTTGTGGACAAGTTTGTCACCAGACAAGACAAAGATTTTGTTCTATGCAGGCGGAAAGGGTGCATACGTATGTGACTTGAACGGTAATGTATTGGCAAACCTTGGCGTTTGCGAGTCACCGGCATGGTGTGGTAACGGTCATGTTGTTTTCAGCAAGTCAACACACGACGGCCACCAGTACGAGTCAGCAAAGTTGGTTGTGAAATCGCTTGACGGCAAGGTAACAGCCGATTTGACCCGTCCAGAATCAATGTCAATGACCCCGAGTGCAACAGCCGATGGTAAGAAGGTCGTTTACAGCACAATTGATGGTAGAATGTTCTTAATGGAGTTGAATATTAAATAATTAGCACAATGAAAAAAGTAGGATTATTTATAATGGCATTGGCTACTGCAATTTGTGCTAATGCAACTGATTTGAAAGACCTTAAGATTTATGTAAACCCGGGTCACGGTGGTCATGATTCAGATGACCGTAACGTTGCCGTTCCTCCATTTGAAGGTGGAGATCCTGAAGGTTATTGGGAATCAAACAGTAACTTGGTAAAAGGTCTTGAAATGCGAGATATGCTCAAGAGTTTTGGAGCAGATGTAATGATGAGCCGTACAACAAATACAACGGCCGATGACCGTGGTTTGACAGAAATAGGTCTTGAGGCAAATGCATACGGTGCAGATTTCTTCTTCTCCATTCACAGTAATGCTACGGGAACAGCTAGCCGAGTTAACCAACCATTGATGCTTTATCGTGGCTTTAACAATGACCCTGTTTGGCCTGAGGCTAAGGTTATGTCAGAAATTCTTAACAAGCAGTTGCTTGAAAACCGTGTAACTTCTTGGTCAAGCGAGAATTTGTGGCTTGCCGGAGACTATGATTTCTATGATTGGGGCGTAGGTGTCGGTCTTGGCGTTTTGCGTAAGTTGCAAGTGCCAGGAATGCTTTCAGAAGGTTCTTACCACGACTATATTCCTGAAACATATCGTTTGCTTAACAGTGATTTCTGTTGGTTAGAGGCTTACCATTTTGTTAAGTCTGTTATGGAGTTTTTTAAGGCTTCAGAAACATTCTCAACTGGTGTGGTTGCTGGTATGGTAATGGATAGCCGTCTGATTAGAACAGAGCCTATTTATAAAGGCATTTTCTATGGCCACGACAAGGCAAAACCTGTTTGTGGTGCTACCGTAGAACTTGTTGACGGAACTGGTGCTGTTGTTGATTCTTATAAAACTGACGAATATTTCAATGGCGTGTTTATGTTCAAGAGCGTAAAACCTGGTGATTATAAATTAGTCGTTAAGCACCCAGAATACCGTCCGTTTGAAGAAGCAATATCAGTTGCGGCAAATACAGTTACTTATAATAATCCTGTGGTTGATAGAGTCAGAAATACAGCCCCAGAGGTTACAGAATATTCTCCAATATGGAAAGAAGGAGATAAGGCTATTGCATGTAATACTCCTATCCGCATCACATTCAACTGGGATATGGATACAGAGTCTGTTGAAAAGGCATTCTCCATCACACCAGCCGTAGAAGGAACCATCACATGGGAAGAATCACAATATGTACTTGTGTTTACGCCTAAGAAGGTCTATGATACAAATACAGTCTATACCGTTAAGATTGACAAGTCTGCAAAGCACCCGGAAAATATAGCGATGGGTAAGGATTTTTCTTTCACATTCAAGACTGCAGACTACAATACTTATGAAATAGTTGCAGCAAATCCAGCAGAAAATTCAAAGGTTCATTATCAGAAGCCAACTGTTCATTTCATCTTCCCATCACATCCTAATACATCATTTATTCAGGATGAGATTACCGTTACAGATGAGTCAGGTGCGAAGTTGAGCTATAACGTGCGTTCAAAGAAATTCAGCAAGGCAACAGATGATTTCGGATTCTTCCAGATAAAGTTGTCAAAGGATCTGACAGCAGGCAAGACTTACTATGTAAATGTTGCGGAAACAGTAAGAGACGCATTCGATATCCCAATTGCACAAGCGAGCAAGTATGCGTTCACAGCAGTCGATGCTTCTGTAGATAACGAGTCATTTACAATGTTGGAAGCCTTTGATGCAACCGGTCTTCTTGTAAAGAATACTGACAAGCAAGTGAATGTGGCGTCAACATCGGTAGCATTAGATAAGACAAATAAACTTGAAGGAGTTGGCTGTTGGAAGATGTTCTACAAGTTCAGCGGAATTGACAAAGCCGGTAAGGCATACTATAACTATGCTGGAGCATCAGTAGTTGATGGAAATAAGGATGCCAACTTGCGATTTTATGGTGATATGAGTATGAATGAACTTAAGATTGTCGTTACCAGCGAGGATGGCTCTAACGAAAAAGAATTGCCATTGTGTAAACTTGATTTCTTCGGCTGGCAGACAGTAACTATTCCAGCAGGAACAATGTCTGGCAATTATAAGATTAAACATTTTGTCGTTGACAAGGAAGCGGGCAACAAGTATGGATTGACAGGTAATGTCTATGTTGATAAATTGTCATCAGGTATTTCTGAAGGTGGCGTTGAAGCTATCGAAACAGAAAGTGTTAGAGTTTATCCTAACCCTGCATCAGAATTGCTTATTGCTAATGCTGACAAAACAATTCTTGGAATGGAACTTGTAACGCTTGACGGTAAGACTGTTTCTGCTGTATCAGGCAATGTTATGAATGTAACATCTGTAGCAGAAGGTATGTATATCGTGAAGATATTCACACAAAACGGTTATGGTGTTAAGAAAGTTGCAGTAAAGCACTAAAATATATCTAATATTTAAGTGGTTGCGTCAGAATGCAAATTTTGATGCAACCACTTTTTTGTGCGTAAAAATTGATAAAATTTAATGTGCTGAGTGGGTCAGACGGAAATTTACTCACATTAGAATAATCAAGTAGCATCTTGATGTTACAAAGCAGTTCCCAATTTTAACGGACAGCCTTTTTGTGTTTTTACAATGGAAATTATGTTATCAAACATAAAAAAACAATTTCGTTTTATAATAACAATTTTCGATTTATTCACTAAATTTGTAAATTACAAAATAAGAAGATATGATAATAATAGCAGATAGTAGTGCGTCTCGAACGGAGTGGGTGCTTGTAGATGAAGGAGCTGTTGTGGAGCATGCCTTTACAAAAGGACTTAATCCGTTTTTTCAGACTCGCCGTGAAATTAGCCATAGTATCCGTTTAGAGTTGCCAGAGGCTTTCTTGAAGCGTCGATGGGAGCATATTTACTTTTATGGAGCAGGATGCTCTAATTCTGATAAGAAAAAAGTTGTTGAAGCGTCATTGGTGGCTCAATTTAAAACACCCGTTACGGTTGAAAGTGATTTGCTTGGAGCCGCACGCGGTCTGTTAATTAACGAGCCTGGCATTGCTTGTATTCTTGGCAGTGGTTCTAACTCTTGCTATTATGATGGTAAGTATATTGTTAAAAATGTTAGGTCTCTCGGATTTGTGCTTGGTGATGAAGGCAGTGCTTCCTATATTGGAAAGAGGTTCGTTAGTGATTGTCTTAAGGATATTGCCCCAGAGCAGTTGAGAAATTCGTTCTACGAGTATATCAATAAAACCCCAGATGAAATTATGTCTTCTGTTTATGACAACTCGTTGCCTGGTAATACTTTGAGCGTTTATTCACGATTCTTGATGGATAAGATTGACCAGGATTACGTTTATTCCATAATTTCTGACAGTTTTGACCAATTCTTCAAGCGCAATGTTGTGCAGTATGATTATGAAGGAAAAGTGGTATGCTTTGTTGGCTCAAATGCGTGCGCTTATTCAGGTATATTGCATGAGGTCGCTGAAAAATATAATATTACCATAAAAAAGATTTTGCCAAGTTCGATTCCAGGACTGGTGAAATATCATTCTGTTGAGTAAACATTATTGATTGATTTGGTATATTTAATTCATTCTCATTTCTAAAAATAAATATCAAAATATTAAATAATGTTTAATAGGGTCATTTTGATTATATAAATTTTTCTTGAATTATTAGATTATATTAAATTTGCGAGACATAATCGCCTAACATATAAAGAATCATGCGCAAGATTTCTATTTTTTTAGCGATGGCATTTATGGGCTCAACTATGCTTTTTGCAGAAGTTAAGCCTTTGTCTGAAGATAAGTGCCAGAAAATTAATGACATAGTAAAATCTACTATGCCAGGAAATTTAGTTATTGGAAAGGTAGAGGTTTCTTCAATCGAAGTTGACAGTAAAGCAAAGGTCGTTAGAGTAAAAATGAACGAAAACTTTGCTTATATTCCATTTGATAGGGGTTATCTTGACTCTTTGCGTGATAATGTAAAGGAATCTCTTGGAAAACAATATGCAAAGTATAAGGTTGTTCTTGAGGTAAACGAGCGTTCTGCATACGATTATCTTTATGATTCAAAATTATCTTATACAAAAAGGAAGAATAAAGAAAAATTTGTATATTCAACAGATCCTGTTAAGCATCCAACCCGCGGTCTTGATGGTAAGATTATAGCAATGTGGCAGAGTCACGGTTGGTATTTTGAGCAGTCTGTTGACCGTTGGCAGTGGCAAAGAGCGCGAATTTTCCAGACAGTGGAAGATTTGTACACTCAGAGTTTTGTTATGCCTTATTTGATGCCAATGCTTGAAAATGCAGGTGCTTACGTTATCAGCCCTCGCGAAAGAGATACTCGCTCCGTAGAGTTGATTGTTGATAACGACGGTGGTAATAGCGTTGGAAAGTACGAAGAAGGTAATACAAAGTATAACTGGTCTGAAGGAGGAGTAGGTTTTGCCTATAAGCAAAAACAGTACGAAGGTTTTGAAAACCCTTTTAAGACTGGTACATACCGTCAGATTAAGTCTGTTAAAAAGGAAAGCGACACTTCGGTAGCAAAGTGGAGAGTTAATGTTCCTGAAACAGGAAAGTATGCAGTATATGTTTCTTATGCTACAGTTGAAAATAGTGCAAAAGATGCGCACTATACAGTGAATAGCAGTGCAGGCAAGCATGAGTTTATCGTTAACCAGACAATGGGTGGCGGTACATGGGTCTATCTCGGACATTTCTATTTCACAAAGAAAGATGGAGCGCTCATAGAACTTGGAAATGCATCTTCTGATAAAAACGCAATTATTACAGCCGATGCTGTGAAAATTGGTGGCGGTATGGGCAATATCGCTCGCAAAGTTTCGGACGTTGTAACTGCAAACGTGAAGAGTTCTGAAAGCGACAAAAAGGCAGAAATCTTGAAACCAAGAGTTAAGAGTGATTATGCAATAAGTGGTTATCCAAGATTTACAGAAGCGGCAAGATATTGGTTGCAATGGGCAGGTATTCCAGATTCTGTGTATTCTCCATCGAATGGAGCTAATGACTATACTGATGACTATAAATGTCGTGGTATATGGGTTAATTATCTCGCAGGTGGCTCTTCGGTGCTTCCTAAGCAAAAAGGCTTGAATATTCCTGTTGACATGTCATTTGCATTCCACTCAGATGCTGGAACAACAATGGATAATACTATTATCGGTACCCTTGGTATCTATTGTACTAAGGGAGACAAATATGAAAACGGAACAGACCGTTTGGTCTCTCATAAGTTGACAAATTATGTTATGACTAATATTTGCAATGATGTTGCTGCTAAATTCGACAGCCAATGGGTTCGTCGTGGAATGTGGGACAAGTCTTATTTTGAGGCACGTGTTCCGGAAGTTCCGGCAATGCTTCTCGAGTTGCTTTCACACCAGAACCTGGCAGATATGCGTTACGGTCTTGATCCGGCATTCCGTTTTACAGTGAGTCGTGCCATCTATAAAGGTATTGTTGAGTTCTTTGCAAATCAGGAAGGAATTAAGAATTATGAGTTCCAGCCATTGCCTGTAAATAGTTTTGCAGTAACACCAGCAGGGGAGAAGTCTTTCAAATTGACTTGGAAACCTACAGCCGACACGTTGTCAACAAGAGCAGATGCTAAAAGTTATATAGTATATGAGCGCACTGGCGAAGGCGGTTTCCGTCAGGTTGCTATTACAGAAAATACTGAATATACAGTGACAGTAAGCGATAATGCTGTTCATAGTTATCAGATTGTTGCTCAAAATAATGGCGGTATAAGCTTCCCGTCAGAAACCCTTTCACTTGGCGTAGCCGATAATTCAAAGGGTAACGTTATGGTGGTTAACGGATTTACACGCGTTTCTGCTCCAGACAGTTTTGATTCTGGCGAAATTGCAGGATTTATGCCAGCATACGATAATGGCGTTCCTTATATAAATGATATAAGTTATATCGGTGAGATGGTTGAATTCCGTCGCGAATTACCGTGGATGACCGACGAGGCTTGCGGCTTTGGAACAAGTCGCTCAAATTATGAAACAAAGGTGATTGCCGGTAACACATTTGATTTTCCTGTTGTTCATGGTCAGTCTATTCTTGACGCAGGCTATTCTTTCGTGTCATCAAGTCTTGAGGCAGTAGAGAATGGCAGAATTGACCTCAAGCAATATAAAGTTGTTGATTTGATTCTTGGAAAGCAGAAGACAACCGTTATCGGTCGTGGTGAAAAAGCAGATAAGTTTGCTATTTTCAGTGATGCTTTGCAGAGTGCAGTTAAGCAGTACTGTGAGGCTGGAGGTAATGTCTTTGTCAGCGGTTCTTATGTTGCTTCTGATATTTGGGACAACAAGAAAGCAGAGGAGTCAAAGAAGGAATTTGCTTCAAAGGTACTTGGCTACAAGTGGGGCGTTGGTCAAGCCGCATACGAAGGCGAAGTGAAGTTCGTTCCAACATATTTTGATGACTTTACAACAGGAAATTGCACTTTTACACAAAAGTATAATGAAGATATATATGCAGTTGAGTCTCCTGATGCAGTTATGCCTGCAGATAAGGATAAGGGCTGCACATTGTTAAGATATAGTGAGAACAACATCTCTGCAGGTGTTGTCAACGATTTCGGCGGATACAAGACATGCGTCGTTGGTTTCCCGTTTGAAACAATCAAGTGCAAGGAGCAGCGAGATAATTTGATGCGTCAAGTCCTTGACTTCTTTACAAATGAGAAAAAATAAATTATAAATAATACAAATCAAAAATAAAAACCATTTAAAATTATGAGTAAGATTAATTGCTTTATCCCTTTCCTCAACGCAGAGCAAGTTGAGAAGACAGTTGCTGGATTGAAAGAATCAGCCCTTGTGTCTAAAATCTTTTTGTTGGCAGGTGCCGATGCTGAAGGTACAGTAGAAGGCTGTGAAAAGATTGATATCAAAGGTCTTGAAAGCAGCGATACAATGAAGAAAATTGCTGCTAATGCAGATGCTGATTATGTTCTTCTTTATACTAAGTATAATACCCTCGAATTTGGTATGTTTGCTTTGGAAAGAATGGTAAGAATTGCAAACGATTCTGCTGCTGGTATGGTTTATGCTGACCACTACAATGTTGTTGGCGATACTAAATCAAACGCTCCTGTTATTGACTATCAGGAAGGTAGTTTGCGTAACGATTTCGACTTCGGTTCTGTTCTTATGTTCAACGCTGCTGCATTCAAGAATGCTGCTGCTAAAATCAGTAAAGAATATGAATTTGCAGGTCTTTATGATATCCGCTTGAAAGTTACTCAAGAAGGTGCTGAATTGGTTCACATTAACGAATACTTGTATTCAGATGTTGAAAATGATACTCGTAAGAGTGGTGAAAAGATTTTCGACTACGTTGACCCAAGAAACAGAGGCGTTCAAATCGAAATGGAGGAGGCTTGTACAGACCACTTGAAGGTTATCGGCGGTTACTTGGCTCCTGAATTCAAGAAAATCGAGTTCGATAAAGGTGAATTCGAATACGAAGCATCTGTTATCATCCCGGTAAGAAACCGTATCAGAACAATCCGCGACGCTATCAAGTCTGTTTTGATGCAAAAGACTGATTTCAAGTTCAACCTTATTGTTATCGATAACCTTTCTACTGACGGTACTACCGAGGCTATCGATGAATTTAAGGATGACGAAAGACTTATACATATTATTCCGGAAAGAAATGACCTCGGTATCGGCGGTTGCTGGAACCTTGGTGTTCACCATCCAAAATGCGGTAAGTTCGCTATTCAATTGGACAGTGATGACGTTTACAAAGATGAGAATACTTTGACTACTATGGTTAACGCATTCTACGAGCAAAACTGTGCAATGGTAGTTGGTACATATATGATGACTGACTTCAACATGAATATGATTGCTCCGGGTATCATTGACCACAAGGAATGGACTCCAGAAAACGGTAGAAACAATGCTTTGAGAATCAATGGTCTTGGTGCTCCTCGTGCTTTCTATACTCCAGTTCTTCGCGAAGTTAAGGTGCCTAACACAAGTTATGGTGAAGACTATGCTCTTGGCTTGAACTTCTCAAGAGAATACCAAATCGGTCGTGTTTATGACGTTGTTTACTTGTGCCGTCGTTGGGACGATAACTCTGACGCTTCTTTGGACGTTGTGAAGATGAACGGTCACAACCTTTACAAAGACAGAATCCGTACTTGGGAACTTAAAGCACGTATCGCATTTAATAAAAACAAAAAATAATGCAGAAATTAGATAAGAATATGGTAGCCTCATTCCTCAATCGTCAGATTGAGGATTGGGATACTGCCAATAAAAACTTTACAGCACTTAAAGACGTTAAGGTTAAGACATTTACTATCGGTAAATCAAACTTTAAGGTGCAGTTCAATCCGGCACGTATCACTTCTTCTGCCGCTAAGGTGGACCCGAAGTCTCTTAAGGAAAGAAAATGCTTCCTTTGCGCTGCTAACCGTCCTGCTATCCAAGAAGGTATCGAATGGGGCAAATATACTGTATTGGTAAACCCGTTCCCAATTTTCCCGCGTCACTTGACTATTCCAGATAATGGACACGTTGACCAAAAAATTGAAGGACGCATTGCTGATATGATGAACTTGGCTGCTGCGTTGGAAGACTATACTTTGTTCTATAACGGTCCTAAGTGTGGTGCTTCGGCTCCTGACCACATGCACTTCCAAGGTGGTAACTGCGGTTTTATGCCTGTTGAAGAAGATATCAATAATGCAGATAAGGCAGAAGTTGCTGTTGCTGGAAATTCTAAGATGTTCCTTGCTAAGGGACTTGCTCAAAGTTGCTTCTTTATTGAGGCTCAATGCGTTGAGGAAGGTGAAGAACTATTCAACCGTCTTTATGCACAATTGACAACTCCAGAGGGCGAAATTGAACCGATGTTGAATATCCTTTGCCGTTATACTGGCAGCGAATGGAATATTTTCGTTTTCCCAAGAAAGAAGCACCGTCCTGACTGCTATTTCAAGGAAGGCGACGAGAATATTCTCATCAGCCCGGCTTCTGTTGATATGGGTGGCGTATTTATTACTCCGCTCGAAAAAGACTTCGAGAAGATTACAGCAGAAGATGTTAAGACTATTTTAGATGAAGTTTGCCTTTCTGAACAGGAAGCGCAAGAAATTGCAGATAAATTGTAAGATATGAATCAGCCGCAAGTTAAAGTAGGTATTATGAGCGGGAAGTCGATAGGCTTCTCTTTCTCAGGTGATTATCAAGTTGATGGCGTTGCTGTTAAAGGCGAGCATTCCGTATCCTTGCAAGATGGTAAGGTTCTTTGGAACGGTAACCTATATAGTGAAATAGAATTTACTCCTGTTAATTGCGAGAGCGATTTCTTTACTTTGTTTGATGTTACCATTGGTGTTAACTTCCACTGGGAACGAAAGGAAAATCAATCATTTAGAGGCTCGTTGCGTGTTATCGTTGAAGGTGATAAATTGACTGCTGTCAATATTTTGCCGATTGAAGAATACCTGCTTAGCGTTATTTCTTCTGAGATGAGTGCAACGGCTTCTCTTGAACTGCTTAAGGCGCATGCCGTTATTTCAAGAAGTTGGTTGCTTTCTCAAATCGAGAAAAATAAGGAACTGACTGCTTCGGCTGCTGAATATAAACCATGCACTTTGACGGACACAGAACTTGTTCGCTGGTTTGACCGTGAGGACCACGTTAATTTTGACGTATGCGCCGACGACCACTGCCAGCGTTATCAGGGTATTACTCGTGAATCTACGCAAAAGGTTAGAGAGGCTATTCAGGCAACATGGGGTGAGGTGCTTATGCACAACGGAAAACTTTGTGATGCCCGTTTCTCAAAGTCTTGTGGTGGCGTTTTCGAGGAATTTGAATATTGTTGGGAACCAACGCACCATGACTACCTTGTTGCTAAGCATGATGGTGCTGATGCCGACAATTTTCCAGATTTGACCGTTGAAGAAAATGCAAGAGAGTGGATTCTTGGCTCTCCTGAATCGTTCTGTAACACTACTGACAAGAACATTTTGTCACAAGTTTTGAACAGTTATGATCAGGAAACAGTAGATTTCTACCGCTGGAAAGTTGAATATACTCAAGAAGAACTCTCTGAGTTGATTAAAAACCGTTCTGGTGTTGATTATGGTGATATTATTGACCTTGTTCCCGTTGCACGCGGAACATCTGGACGTCTTTACCGCATGAAAATCGTTGGATCAAAGAAAACAATGATTATCGGTAAGGAATTGGAAATCCGCCGTACTTTGTCGCCTTCGCACCTTTACAGTTCTGCCTTTGTTGTAGAAAAAGAAGGTGAGAAGAACGGACTGCCACAAAAATTCGTTCTCAGAGGTGCCGGATGGGGCCATGGCGTTGGTCTTTGCCAAATCGGTGCTGCCGTGATGGGCGAAAAGGGATATAACTATAACCAAATACTTCAACATTATTTTGTTGGCTCTGAAATCACAAAGATTTATAAATAACCAAATAAGAAATGAATCAAGTAAAAACTCGAAATCCGTGGGCTTGGATTCCCACACTATATTTCGCACAGGGTATTCCTTTCATTTTCATCAATATGGTGACAATGGTGCTGTTTACTCAGTTGGGAATGTCGGAAACTGATGCGACTCTTTACACAGGTTGGTTGTACCTTCCTTGGGTTATTAAACCTTTCTGGGGACCAATTGTTGACATTATCAAAACAAAACGTTGGTGGACTGTTGTAATGCAGATTTGCGTTGCTGTAGGTCTTGCCGGTATCGCTTTTACTTTGCCGTTGCCGAATAAGGAGGAAATTTCACAAGGACTTCCGGTTAGCGCTTTTGCTATCTGCTTGTTCTTCTATTTTATCACTGCATTCTGCTCTGCAACTCACGATATCGCTTCTGACGGTTTCTATATGATTGCTTTGGATACGAACCAACAGAGTATGTTTGTGGGTATCCGTTCTACTTTCTACCGTTGTGCCAGCGTTTTCGGTCAGGGTGGTCTTGTTATGATTGCCGGTGCTTTGGAAACTGCTATGGATGGTAATACTGCCGCTGCTTGGCAATGGACTGTTATCGGATGCTCTGTATTCTTCGGTCTTGTGTCTATCTGGCACTTGTTCATCCTCCCTGCTCCTGCTGCTGACAAGGCTGTTGGTGGCGATAGCCAGAAGAAAGGTGTTATGGATATCGTTAATGAATTTGCAGGCTCTTTCGTAACTTTCTTCAAGAAGAAGCACGTTATCTTGGCTATGCTATTTATGCTTCTATACCGTCTCCCAGAGGCTCAGGTAGTGAAACTTTGCCAACCGTTCCTTTTGGCTTCAAGAGATGCCGGTGGTTTGGGTATGACACAGACTGAGGTGGGTTTTGCTTACGGTACTCTTGCTATTATCGGTTTGACTGTCGGTGGTATCATCGGTGGTATTTGTGCTTCTCAAGGCGGTTTGAAGAAATGGATTTGGCCTATGGCTCTTGCAACTTCTTTGAACTGCGTGGCTTATATCATCCTTTCTAACGTTCAACCTGATTATAGTACTGTTGCTGGTAAGGCTATCACTTTCTCTGCTATCATTCTTGAGCAATTTGCTTATGGATTTGGTTTCACTGCATTTATGCTCTTTATGATGTACTTTGCTGACGGTCCTTACAAAACTTCTCACTATGCAATCTGTACAGCATTCATGGCTCTTGGTATGATGTTGCCAGGTATGGCAGCTGGCTGGATTAAAGAGGTGCTTCTTGGTAACTCTTATATCAACTTCTTCTGGTGGGTTTTGGCTTGTAACCTTGCTACTTGGTTGGTTACTGCTTTGGTTCGTCGCCATATCGACCCTGCTTATGGTGCTAAATCAAGTAAATAATCGTTATGAAGAAAATTGTTCTAACAGCAATATTGGCTATCTCAACATTGGTTGCTTCTGCTATTGTTAAACCAGGTGTGGAAGTTCTCCGCGACGGAGGTTTCGAGCAGTTGCAGGGCAAACGAGTTGGTTTGTTGACTAACCCAAGTGGCGTTGACAATAATTTGGTATCTACTATTGATATTCTTGCACAGGCTAAGGGCGTTAAACTTAACGCCCTATACAGCCCTGAGCATGGTGTTCGTGGTGACGTTCTCGCTGGTGAAAAGGTTGACACTTACGTTGACAAGAATACAGGCGTGAAGGTTTTCTCTCTTTATGGAAAGAACAAAAAACCGTCAGCAGAAATGCTAAAGGATATTGACGTTCTTGTATATGACATTCAGGACAATGGTTGCCGCTCATTTACTTTCATCAGCACAATGGGCTTGTGCATGGAGGCATGTGCGGAAAACGGCAAGGAGTTTATGGTTCTCGACCGTCCGAACCCGCTTTCTGGTTTGAAGGTTGAAGGTAACATCGTTGAAGAAGGTTTCTTCTCATTGGTTAGCCAGTTCCCGATTCCTTACCTTTACGGTCTGACTCCAGGCGAACTTGCCCTTATGCTCAACGACGGTATGTTGAAGGGTGGCGTTAAGACTAAATTAACTGTCGTTCCTATGGAAGGATGGCACCGTTACATGACATTCGACCAAACAGGAATGCCATGGATTTTGCCTTCTCCTCACCAACCATACCCGCAATCGGCTATCTATTACCCTACAACAGGTATTATCGGTGAGTTGTACTTCGTTTCAATCGGTGTTGGCTATACTATGCCATTCCAGTTGATGTGTGCTCCTTGGATTGATGCCAATGAGTTCTGCAAGAGATTGACAGCAAAGAACCTTAAAGGTGTTTCTTTCCGTCCAATCCACATTAAGCCTTTCTATAGCGTAAGCAAGGGGGAAAATATCCAAGGTGTTCAAGTTTATGTAAATGACGTTCTCGATGCTGACTTGACTATGGTTCAATTCCATGCGATGGAAGTGTTGGCAGAGTTGTATCCTGACAAGCGTCTGCTTGACGAAGACGGAAAGGGTACTCTCGGTAACCGTTGGAACATGTTCGACAAGGTTTGCGGTACAAGCAAAATCCGTGAAATGTTCTCTAAAAACTATAAGGTTGCCGACATCATTGATTATTGGAACAAGGATGTTGAGGCATTCAAAATAAAATCGTCAAAATACTATTTGTATAACTAAGAATATATGAAAGAGGCGTATCAGTCATTTCTAAAGGAAATAAGTTCATTTATCCCAAAAGAAAGGGTATTTACGGATGATCTTCGATGCTTGGCATGGGGGACAGACGCAAGTTTTTACCGTCTGATTCCTAAGATTGTCATTATGTCGAAGGATGAGGAGGAAGTATCTAAATTATTGACGTTGGCTAATGCGAGACAGTTGCCGGTAACCTTCAGGGCTGCTGGTACGAGTCTGTCGGGCCAGTCGCTAAGCGATTCTATCCTTATTGTTGCAGGTAAGAATTGGGAGCAATATGAGATCGCTCCAGACCACAATTCAATACGTATGCAACCGGGTATTATCGGTGAGCGTGTCAATGAGATTCTGAGACCTTATCAGCGTATTTTTACTCCAGACCCAGCCTCAAAGAAATCAGCAATGGTCGGAGGTATTGTTGTCAATAATGCCTCCGGCATGAATTGCGGTACGCATGCCAATAGCGACAAGGTTCTTTTGTCTGCTCGTATAGTTCTTGCAGATGGAACAGTTTTGGATACTGGCAATGAAAAGAGCCGTCAGGTGTTTAGAAAGAGTCATCCTGACTTCGTTCGTAAAATCGAAGAATTGAGGGATGAAATTAATGCTGACCCTGAATTGGTTGAGCGTATCAGATACAAATACTCCATAAAAAATGTTACCGGTCTGAATATTTTGCCGTTTGTAACGTTTACTGACCCATTTGATATTATCTGCCACTTGATGGTAGGATCTGAAGGTACTTTGGCTTTCTTGTCTGAAGTAACGATGGGAACTGGCCACCTTTACCCGCATTCTGCGAGTGCGATGCTTTACTTTAAGAATATTAAGGAAGCGTGTCGCGCAGTTGTTGCTATGAAGAAAGGTCCTGTTTTCAGTGCTGAGTTACTTGACGAGAAGTCATTGTCGTCAGTAAATGATACAACAGGCACTGGCTTGACTGCTGTTTTGACAGAGACAAAAGGTGACACAAAAGAAGAGTTGCTTGCCAATATTGCAACTGTAAAGAAAATATTGGAGCCGTTTGACTTGTTCAAACCGGCATACTTTACTGATGACCCAGAGGAATATTCAGTATATTGGGCTATCCGTTCCGGTATCTTCCCTTCAGTAGGTGGTACTCGTCCGTTAGGTACAACTGTATTGATTGAAGATGTTGCGTTCCATATCGAGAATCTGCCGGAGGCTACCCACGACTTGCAGCAGATGCTCCGCAAGCACGGCTATGACGATGCCTGCATTTATGGCCACGCTCTTGAAGGCAACTACCACTTTATCATCGCTCAATCGTTCGATACTCAAGAACAGATTGACAAGTATAAGAACTTGATGCTTGAGGTGGAAAAACTTGTTGTTGACAAGTACGACGGCTCATTAAAGGCTGAGCATGGAACAGGCCGTAACATGGCTCCGTTTGTCAAGACGGAATGGGGCGAAAAGGCTTTCGACGTTATGCGTAAGGTAAAGAACTTATTTGACCCGCATAATCTTCTTAATCCAGGCGTTATATTCAATAATGACCCTGAATGCTTTGTGAAGAACGTTAAGCCGCTTCCGCTAACCAATCCGTTGGTTGACAGATGTATTGAGTGCGGTTTCTGCGAAGTTAACTGCTTGACATGTGGATTTACAGTATCTTCACGTCAAAGAATCGTTATACAGAGGGAGATTTCTCGTCTGAAAATTTCGGGTGAAGACCCAGCGCGTCTTGCAAATCTTGAAAAGGACTTCAAGTACCTTGGTAATCAGACATGTGCTGGTGACGGTTTGTGTAGCACTTCTTGCCCGATGAAAATTAATGTTGGTGAGTTGATTCATGAAATACGGCAGGCAGCATTGCCGAAAGGCAGTTTGGGTTACAAGACTGGAGATTTTGTTGCAAACAATTTCTCTACTGTTAAGGCTTGCCTTCGTCCTGTTCTCGGTGCTGCTTCAGTTGCACACAGTGTTCTTGGTGACAAGAGTGTTGATGCTGTCGGAAAGACTTTAAACAAGGTCGGAATACCTTTGTGGACTTCTTCAATGCCACGAGCATATTATCCTCATAAAATGGATTTGGGGCAATCTGACAAAAAAGTTGTCTATTTTCCAAGTTGTATAAATCAGACTATGGGTGCAGCAAAAGGCGAAAAGGTGTCTCTTGTTGACAAAACAGTTGAGTTGGTTAAGAAAGCCGGTTATGAGGTGATTTTCCCGGCAAATATGAAGAATCTCTGCTGCGGAACAATTTGGGAGAGCAAGGGTATGCCTGAAATTGCTGACCGCAAGTCTCTCGAGTTGGAGGCTGCACTTGTTGAAGCGTCTAAAAACGGCAAATATCCGATTATGTGTGACCAAAGCCCATGCTTGCACCGTATGCGTAATGTTATGCCTAATCTCAAACTGTATGAACCGGTTGAGTTTATCTACGAATACCTTGTTCCGCACTTGCAGTTTAACAAGATTGATGAAACAATCGCCATTCACATCACATGCTCGTCACGTCACATGGGATTGCAGAAGATGTTCCAGACGCTTGCTTCAATGTGTGTAACAAAGGTGTTGATTCCGGAAGAAGTGGGTTGTTGCGGATTTGCCGGCGACAAAGGCTTTACAAAACCGGAAGTAAATAAATGGGCGTTGAGAAAATTGCGTCCACAAATTGAGAAAGCCGGCATAAAGCGAGGCTTCTCAAACAGTAGAACTTGTGAAATTGGTTTGTCTGTAAATGCAGGTATTCCTTACAAGTCAATAGTTTATCTTGTTGATGAATGTACTAAACCAAAGAAATAATGAACGAAACAGCAACAGTAAAAACACAAAAAAAGAGAATACTTGCCTTGGATATCCTTCGCGGTATCACCATAGCCGGTATGATTATGGTGAATAATCCTGGTTCCTGGGGGCATATCTATGCTCCGCTTGAGCACGCAAGTTGGTTAGGCTTGACGCCGACAGATTTGGTATTCCCGTTCTTCATGTTTATGATGGGTATATCAACATACATTTCTATGCGTAAGTATGATTTTAAGTATTCGCATGATTCTTTAATTAAAATCATCAAGCGTACTATCGTTATTTTCCTTATCGGCTTGGCTATCGGCTGGTTCAGTCGCTTGTGTTATGGTTTGGCAGGCTCTGATTCCGCGTTGCCGTTGGGTCAGCGTATTCTTGATGCGGCAAACAGTTTCAGCACAATGCGTATTCTTGGCGTTATGCAGCGTCTGGCTATCTGCTACTGCTTTGTTTCGCTTATCGCAATTACCGTTAAGCATAAGTTTATTCCGTATATTATCGGTGCGATATTTGTAGTATATACTGTATTGCTGTTGATGTTCAACGGACTTGAATTTTCTTTGAATAATATTGTTTATGTCATTGACCATGCTTTGTTTGGTGATGCACATCTTTATAAGGATACAGTAACATCTTTGGTTGGTAGTGTCCAAAGCAGTTCTGAGTTTTCTTTAGATATTTATCAGCGCCAACGTCTTCCAATTGATCCGGAAGGATTATTGAGCACATTGCCGTCAATCGGTCACGTTCTCATCGGTTTTCTTTGCGGAAAGATTATTATGACAGTTAAGGACAATAACCTTCGCGTTATGAACTTCTTTATCGTTGGTACTATCCTTACATTTACAGGTTTCCTTCTTGCTTACGGTTTGCCTATTAGCAAAAAACTTTGGACTCCTACATTTGCTCTCGTTACTTGTGGTCTTGCTGCAAGCCTCTTGGCTCTTTTGATATGGATTATAGATGTTAAGGGGTATAAAAACTGGTGCAAGTTTTTCGAGGCATTCGGTATTAATCCATTGTTTATGTATGTCCTCGGTGGTGTTCTTGGTATTCTTTTCGGGTCTGTTAAGATTGCCGGTTTGAGCATTAAGTCATGGATTTATGCGGAAACGTTGGTGCCTATGTTGGGCGATAAGACTTTGGCTTCGCTGATTTATGCGTTGCTGTTCATCGCATTGAACTGGTCTATTGGTTACATTTTGTACAAAAAGAAAATATATATTAAGATATGATACTAATTGCAGATTGTGGTTCCACAAAAATTGACTGGTGCGTGGTTTCGCACGGTGAAGTAAAATTACAGGTGTTTACTTCAGGTATTAATGCTTTATTGATGCCGGAAGATCAAATACGTGAGACTTTGGCAAAAGAACTTGCTCCTCAAGTTGCAGGTTTTGATATTGACCAAGTTTATTATTATGGTGCAGGTTGCCTTTTCGAAGACATTTGTGCAAATGTTAGAAGAGCAATCAAGGCTAATATTCCTTCGGCAGAAGTAATTGAAGTGCATTCAGACCTTCTTGCTGCTGCGCGTGCTTTGTGCGGTGATAGTGAAGGTATAGCTTGTATAATGGGTACAGGTTCTAATTCTTGCTACTATGACGGTAAGGAAATAGTTGACAACGTTTCTCCTCTTGGCTATATCCTCGGTGACGAGGGTAGTGGTGCCGTTCTCGGTAAATTGCTTGTTGGCGACGTTTTGAAGAAACAGTTGCCGGAGGCTCTTTGCGAAAAGTTCCTTGCTGAGAATAATCTTGACCGTCAGAAAATTATTGAAAACGTTTACAAGAAACCGGCAGCAAACCGTTTCCTTGCTTCTCTGACTCCGTTCTTGATTAAGAATATCGAAGAGCCTGCTGTTCACCGCTTGGTGCTTAATGCTTTCAAGGCATTCTTCGTTAGAAATATCGAAAACTACAAGAACTACAAGGAACTCCCTGTTTGCTTTGTTGGTTCTATTGCTTTCTACTATCGCGAAGTTCTTGAAGAGGCTGCTAAGTCGCTTGACATTAAGATCGGTACTGTTATTAAGAGTCCGATGGAAGGTTTGGTAAAATATCACTCAAATAATAAATAAGATTATGGCATTTGTAAAAATAAGTGAGCAATCATCGCTTTACAATGACTTGGAGAAAAAGTCAGTAAGAGAAATTCTTGAAGACATCAATACAGAGGACCATAAGGTTGCTGATGCTGTTCAAAAGGCTATCCCACAAATCGACAAACTTGTTACTGGTATTGTTGAAAGAATGAAAAAGGGCGGACGTATCTTCTATATCGGTGCTGGTACTTCTGGTCGTCTTGGAGTACTCGACGCTTCTGAAATTCCTCCTACATTCGGCATGGATCCTTCTTGGGTTATCGGCCTTATTGCTGGTGGTGACACTGCTCTTCGCAACCCAGTAGAAAATGCTGAGGACGATACAGTTCAAGGTTGGAAAGACTTGCAGGCATTCGATATCAATAGTAAAGATACTGTTATTGGTATTGCTGCTTCCGGTACTACTCCTTACGTTATAGGTGCGTTGAAGACTGCAAGAGAAAATGGTTTGCTTACTGCTGCTATCACAAGTAACCCGGATGCTCCAGTTTCTGAAGTTGCTGAAATCGCTATTGAAATGATAGTTGGTCCAGAATATGTTACAGGCTCTTCTCGTATGAAATCTGGTACAGGTCAAAAGATGATTTGTAACATGATTACTACTTCTGTCATGATTAAGATGGGTCGCGTCAAAGGAAACAAGATGGTTAACATGCAGTTGTCAAATGCTAAACTTGTTGACCGCGGCGCAAGAATGGTTGCTGAAGAGCTTGGCTTGCCGTATGAAGAGTCTAAGCGTCTTCTCCTTTTGCACGGTTCTGTTAAACTTGCCGTTGACGCTTATCGTTCAGAACAGCAATAAGATAAACTTTTTTAGGTATTTTAATTAATTTCATGGGTTCTTTAAATCGTTATATTGCGAATTTAAAGGACCCATCTTAATAAACTCAGATATGAAGAAAGTAATCTTATCTACACTTTCTATGCTTTTATTAGCAGGTTCAGCATTCGCACAAAAGAAATACGAGTATAATGAATATTACTATCAAAAATCCACTCTATTCGCCCAGTTACCTATTGAGAGTAGTGATATAGTTTTCTTGGGCGACAGCCAGACTGACGGCTGTGAGTGGGCGGAAATCCTCGGTATGGATAATGTGAAGAACAGAGGCATAAGTTCTGATGTTATTCAGGGACTTTCAGACAGGTTGGAGCCTATTTTGAAAGGTAAACCGCAGAAATTGTTCATTCTTTGCGGTGTAAATGATATATCTCATGACATTAGTGCTGACAGCATTGCAACCGCTATGAGGAAACTGATATTGAAGGTTAAGAAAGGCACTCCGACAACAAAGATTTATTTGCAAAGCCTATTGCCTATCGACAATTCATTCCGCCGCTATAAGGCGATGATTGGAAAGGAGCAGGTAATTGTTGATGCAAATAAATTGCTTGTAAATGTGGCAAGAGAAGAAGGCGTTACATGGATTGACCTGTTTTCAAAAATGGTTGACGAAAATACAGGGGCTATGAAGAAAGGGCTTACTAACGATGGTTTGCACCTTCTTGGTGACGGCTATCAAATTTGGAAAGAGACAATTCTTCCGTATATTGAAGAATAATAAAAGGTTGGTTTAAACCAGCCTTTTATTATTTGTAGTATTCAATTTCGCGGCTTTCGATATAGTTATCGGTTTTTGAGCCTTCTTTGTTGGAGATGCTGACTTGGTTAACGCTTCTGGTAATCCAGTTGCCTTTGCTGTCAAAAGTGTAATGTGAATATTTGCATTCAACGTTTGTTGTGTCTGACTTATCGATGAGCAGTGCTTTCTTTGCGGAAACATAACCATCTTCCGAGTATTCGAATGTTATTTCTTTCTTGAAATTTTCCCAACTTTTAAACTGTCCTTTATCCTTAATGGATATTGGTTTGTTTTGGTCGTTATATTCGATAATAGTTTCATAAAAGAGAAAGGTTTTGTCTTTCCTTTTCATGTCACCCTGTTTATCAAGAGGGTAGCCATTCTTGTCATATCTGAAACTGTCTAAACCGGTAAATTTACCGTCTTTTGTGAATTCCGGATAATCAATAAATGCTTTGTCACGAGTATGGTATTTTATTTTTTTGATATTACCAGAAGCCTCGTAGAGAACTGCTGCTTTGTATTCCTGTGCCTGGCACAAAAATGAAAAAGCAATTAAGAGTAATGTTAGTTTTCTCATAGTAATTATAGGTTTAGAGTTTCATATTTTTCTTTCCAGTATTCTGTGCTATAGTAATTGTGTTTTATAATTGGTTAAACTATAATCGCCTGATTCAATACAAGTGAGAGTTAAATTATGCAATCTGCCCATTTCAGTAGTATATTTGAATTCTGTTGGTATTTTTAAGTTGGCATTAAGTTTAATATATTCTGCTTCTGAAATGTCAATATCTTTATATATAGTTTGAGAGTAAGCTGCTTCTATTTCTTTAATACTAAGCCCTTTCATTGTAGCTCGTGAAAATTCTGTAACTCCTGCTTTAAAAGAAAGAGTCCCCTATGGCAGTGACTACTCCACATATCCAAGCACCAACTTTCCCCCCAACTTTATTACCGATAGTTGCACCAGAAAAACCACCTTTGACATCAGCGACTACAATGTTGCATATGTTCGCTGTTTTCTTCCGAAAAACTTGTTTTAGGTTCTTCAACGCTACTTCCTATGCAAAAAAATGCAAATAAGGATAAAATGATAAAATACTTTTCCGTAATTTAAATATTAATTATGTTAATAAGTGTTTTTATAGATGCATATATATAGCAAATATTTTTATACGCAAAAAAATAACGAGAAAAAATAACATAAATAGCAAAATTTGTAACCAACTGTAATTATTATTGTCGAAATAAAAATAATATGTAGTTTTTGTATAAAAGAGCAATTAATATAAATTAATGTTTATCTGTAGGGCTATATGGTATAAAGTGTGTATTTATTATAATAGATGAAAGATGAGGGTATTAATTGTGAACTTCTTAGTCGCTATCGGAGTTCGACCTCAGTCAATTTATCGGAGTAAAATATAGTAGATCTTGTGTAAAGTGTTGCAGAGTATTAATTCTGATGTTCCTAAAATGGGTTGCATTATTTTGGGTGCAACCCATTTATTTTAAACTTTGTATTCGTTAATTATTTGTGCTATTTCGTGGAAATGCTCTAATGGAGTTCCTTCGGTTATCGGCAGGCTTACGACTCGCTCTGCAAGCGATTCTGTAACTGGCAGGTCTGCGTGTGCGTAACCATTGTAGCAGGGTTGCTTGTGCGGTGGTGTGGGGTAGTGCAAGTCTGTTTCAACGCCATTGCTTTCAAGGTATTCTCTGAATTTATTTCGGTCGGAAACGGTAACGACATATTGGTGCCAAACATTGCCTTCTTTGAATAGAGGTTTGCCAATAAGAGGATTCGTTATTTCCGCTTCGTAAATGGCAGCCCTTTCGCGGCGTTGCCTTGTTATGCTGTCAAGATGCTTTAACTTTACACTGAGCATTGCTGCCTGAACTTCGTCCATACGGCAGTTGTTACCTTGGAATGGGTTGAAATATCTTTTTGTTGAGCCGTAGTTTGCGAGTGCTCTAACTCTTTCAGCCAGTTCGCAGTCGTTAGTTGCAACGGCACCGGCATCGCCTAATGCGCCGAGGTTCTTTGTTGGGTAGAAACTGAAAGCGGCGGCATCGCCCAGTGCTCCAGTATTGTGCTGTCCGCCAAAGCCTGCTAAGTCGGCAGTTGCCGCTATTGCTTGGGCATTATCTTCAATCACCTTCAGATTGTACTTTTTTGCAATGTTGTAGAGTTTCTCGTCCCAGCAGGCTGCACCGTAAAGATGAACAACCATAATAGCCTTCGTTCTTGGTGTTATGTATTTCTCCAGTTTGTCAGTGTCGAGATTGTAGGTCTTTTCCGATGGCTCTGCAAAAACAGGGGTAAGTCCGTTATCAGATATAGCAAGTACTGATGCTATGAAAGTATTTCCAGGGACTATAACCTCGTCACCCGGTTTCATCGTTCCAAGAGAGAGATATGCCTTTAGGATAAGACGGAGAGCATCGAGTCCGTTGCTGCAAGCGATAATATTCTTTACATTGCAATAATCGGCAAGTTCCTTTTCGAAATTGTCAACACTTTGTCCGCGAAGATACCAGCCAGAAGCGATAACCTTGTCGGCTGCTTCCTGCAGTTCTTTCTCGTATGGCTTGTTGATTTCCTTTAGGGATATAAATGGGTATTTCATTTTTGCTCCTTGTCTTTTGTGAGGTTGATAAATTCTTTATAGTCTCTGACATAATCTTTTTCATCGTAGTAGTCAGAGGCGAGGGATAGGCAGACCGAGCCAGAAGAAAAATTATTCAGTTCAATCCAGATGCCCGGTATAATGTGCAGACCCTTGTTAGAACGGTTTAAAGTTACCGTAGTTTTGCTTTTGCCGTCGTCAAGTACAACATCGAAACTGCCGCTAACTGCGATAATGAATCTGTGGCAGTTATAGTGCGAGTGTCCGCCACGCTCAGCGCCACCGGGTACGTCATAGATATAATATACCCTTTTGACATCAAACGGAAAATCAGACTGTCCGTTTTCTACGACGGAAAGGTTTCCGTTTTCGTGGTGGTGGGTGTCAAAAGTATAGATTTTGCAATCGTTTATGCTTGAAGTCTTATGGCTGTTATTTTCCATTACCAATCATTTTTTTGAATAGTTCAAAATCCTCAATGTAGTCGTTTGGGTCATACTTGTGCGACGATAGTACGAGGGCAACGGAGTTTGTTGAGAAATTATCCAGTTCCCGCCACATCATATTTGGAATGAAAAGACCGTGATATGACCGGGCGAGGTGAAAACGCCTTGTTTCGTTACCGTCGTTTAGAACAACGTCGAAACTGCCGGAAAGTGAAATTATTATTTCCGATTGACTTTTAAAAGCATGTCCAAAACGCTTTTTACCGCCAGGAACGTCATAAATCCAATACACTCTTTCCAAGACAAATGGAATTGATTGGCCATGCTCAAGGAAAGAGAGATTGCCACGAGGGTCACATATCTTTGGTATGTCAATTATTTTAACCGTGTCAAATGCCATAACATTTACAAAAGTACATAAAAAACCGAAGTTTTTATGTACCTTTGCAAAAAAATTCACAGTTGAGTTTTTACTAATATAAGATTTCCTGCAAAGAGCAGGCGTAAATACCGGTAATTTAAGGTTTGTATTATGTATCAAGAAGTAAAAGGGCATAGTTCTATGCTCCTTGCCAATGTTTTATGGGGGCTTATGTCGCCGATTTCAAAGAGCCTTATGCTTGGAGGAATACTTAGCCCACTCGTTCTGACTGATATTCGCATAACTGGGGCTATGGTGCTCTTTTGGGTTCTGTCGCTATTCCGCCCAGTGGAAAAGGTTTCACCGAAGGATATGTTGTCGCTGTTTTTTGCATCGTTGCTTGCTATAGTTTTTAATCAAGGATTTTTTATCCTTGGAGTAAGTATGACAAGCCCAGGCACAGCATCCATAATAACAACAAGCCTTCCTTTGTGGACAATGCTTTTTTCAGCGCTGATATTGCATGAACCGATTACGGGAAAGAAGGTTCTTGGAATTCTTATGGGAGCCATTGGTGCGTTGTTCCTTATACTTGGAGGTAGTTCTTCAGTTGCAGGAAACGGACCGATATGGGGAGATATCTTTGTTATTCTTGCGGAGATGAGTTATGCTCTGTATATAGTAAAGTATAAGAACTTTATTTCCAAATATTCTCTTGTGACAATCATGAAATGGATGTTTACCTTTGCATTTCTTAGTATGCTTCCATTTTCGTTAAGTGATGTAGTTGCTACAGAATGGAACTTGCTTGGTTTTAAAGAAATTGCAAGTATTGTCTTTATTGTTGTAGGGGCAACATTCTTCAGTTATATGCTTGTTCTTGTTGGTCAACGTATTCTTCGTCCAACAATTACAGGTATGTATAACTATGTTCAGCCTATAGTAGCATGTATGGTTGCCATTTGTATCGGTCTCGACAGTTTTGATGCCGGCAAAATGGTGTCTATAGCATTTATCTTTGGTGGCGTCTATTTGGTAACACAAAGTTTGAGCCGTAAGGATATGGAGGCAAGGGAGCATCAAAAAATACAAAAACAAGTATAAACAAGGGAATACATTAAATTTAACTTAATGTATTTCTCTATATGATAAATATTTATTTCCTTTGCAGGGTTTTTTATCTTTTAAATGGATATGAAAGTTTTCAGAACAGTAAAAGAGTTACAAACAGCAGTAACTGAATACCGATTGGCAGGTAAAAGCATCGGTTTGGTGCCAACAATGGGAGCGTTGCATGCAGGTCACCTTTCGTTGGTAGAAAGAGCAAGAAAAGAAAATGATATTGTAGTGGTCAGCGTCTTTGTTAACCCTACCCAATTTAATAATAAAGAAGATTTGAAGACTTATCCACGCACAGAGGAGCAGGATTGCCGTCTTTTGGAATCGGCAGGTTGTGACGGTGTTTTCGTTCCAAGCGTAGAAGAGGTTTATCCTGAAGAAGACACACGCGTTTTCGACCTTGGTCCTGTTGCTGAAGTGATGGAAGGAAAGTTCCGTCCTGGTCACTTTAACGGTGTTGCACAAGTGGTAAGTAAACTATTTTCTTTTGTTAATCCGACACGAGCATATTTCGGAGAAAAAGATTTCCAGCAGATTGCCGTTATCCGTCGCATGGTAGAACTTGAGGGCTTTGATTTGGAAATTGTTTCTTGTCCAATCAAGAGAGAGAATGACGGACTTGCATTGAGCAGTCGTAATGTCCGTTTGTCTGCAGAGCAGAGAAAGATAGCGCCAAATATAGCGAAAGTTTTGTCAGAAAGTTGTATCTTTGCAGAAAATCATACAGTTGCAGAAACGCACGATTTTGTTGTTAATTCAATAAATGCGTTTGACCAGATGAAGGTAGAGTATTATGATATAGTTGACGGTATAACAATGCAGTCTGTATCAGATTGGAGCGAGTCAGATTATATTGTAGGTTGTGTAACTGTTTATTGTGGCGAAGTTCGACTAATCGACAATATTTGCTATAAGAAGAAATAATTAAAGGAATGCAGATAGAAGTATTAAAGTCAAAGATTCACCGTGCAACGGTGACAAATGCTGACTTGAATTATATCGGCAGCATCACAATCGATGAGGATTTGATGGATGCAGCCGGTATTATTGCTAATGAGCGTGTTTTCATAGTTGATAACAATAACGGCGAGCGTTTGGATACATACGTTATTCCAGGTCCGAGAGGAAAAGGCGACATTTGCCTCAATGGCGCGGCAGCCCGCAAGGTGTATAAGGGCGATATCGTTATCATTATGGCTTACGCAAGAATGGATGCCGAAGAGGCTAAGACATTCAAACCGAAAGTTGTGTTCCCGCAACCGGGTACCAACAAACTTGTAAATGAATAAAAACGAAAAAGAAATAAACAATGTTTGAGAATTTAAGCGAGAGACTTGAGCGCTCATTTAAGATACTTAAAGGTCAAGGGAAAATTACCGAAATCAACGTAGCGGAGACATTGAAGGACGTTCGTAGAGCGTTGCTTGATGCCGACGTTAACTATAATGTTGCAAAGCAGTTTACCGACACTGTTAAAGCCAAGGCGTTGGGTCAGAACGTTATCACAGCCGTTAAGCCAAGCGAATTAATGGTTAAAATCGTCCACGATGAATTGGCGGCACTTATGGGTGGAGATACTGCTGATATTAACTTGTCAAGCAATCCGTCTGTAATCTTGATGTCTGGTTTGCAAGGTTCTGGTAAGACAACTTTCTCTGGAAAACTTGCCCGCAAGTACAAAAGCGAGAAAGGCAAAAGACCATTGCTTGTTGCCTGCGACGTTTACCGTCCTGCCGCTATCGACCAGTTAAAGGTATTGGGTGAGCAGATTGAGGTTCCTGTTTATACAGAGCCGGAGTCAAAGAATCCTGTGAAAATTGCTCAAAATGCTATTTCTTTCGCAAAGGCAAATCACCATGACCTTGTGATTGTCGATACAGCCGGCCGTCTTGCCGTTGACGAAGAAATGATGAACGAGATTGAGGCTATCAAGAAGGCTATCAATCCAAACGAAACTCTTTTCGTTGTTGACTCAATGACAGGTCAGGATGCTGTCAATACAGCGCGTGAATTTAACGAGCGTCTTGATTTTGACGGTGTCGTTCTTACAAAACTCGACGGTGACACTCGCGGTGGTGCTGCTTTGTCAATCCGTACTGTTGTAAAGAAGCCTATCAAATTCGTTGGTACAGGCGAAAAGATGGAGGCTATCGACTTCTTCCACCCGTCGCGTATGGCAGACCGTATCCTCGGTATGGGTGACATCGTTTCTCTTGTTGAGCGTGCTCAGCAGCAATACGATGAGGAAGAGGCTCGCAGGCTTCAAAAGAAAATTGCAAAGAACCAATTTGACTTTAATGATTTCCTTTCTCAAATCAACCAAATCAAGAAGATGGGTAACATCAAGGACCTTGCTTCAATGATTCCTGGTGTTGCAAAGGCTATTAAGGATGTTGAAATCGATGATAATGCTTTTAAGGGAATTGAGGCAATTATCTACTCAATGACTCCAGAAGAGCGTACTCATCCGGAAATCATTACAGGCAGCCGCCGTCAGAGAATTGCTAAGGGTAGCGGTACTTCAATCCAAGAGGTTAACAGACTGCTTAAGCAATTTGAGGGTACTCGTAAGATGATGAAGATGGCAAGCAATATGAAGGCTGGCAATATGTTGAAAAATATGCGTCGCAGACGCTAATATTTATAATGCAGAAAAAAGGGTGCGATTAATTTTAATTGCACCCTTTTTTTGCCTTGAATAAACAGCCTATTCTATAGGCTTTATATATGGTTCCTTTGGGATTATGGTTTCTTGCTGCTCATTCTCCTGCTCTTCTTTGGCATTTTGAATCAATATGCCTTGCTCGTTCATTCTATATGGAACAAGAGGTCCGCTCATGGTGATGTTGAATGAACTGAAGTTTGAATGAATATACGCTTCACACCAGTTCCCCGTTTTTGGAACGTTAATCCGCACTTCGCAGGATGTTCCGTGTCCGTTAAAGAACATGCTGAAAGATATGGCGCCTTTCTTGCTTACCTTTTTCTTAGCCTTGTTTATTTTACCGCGAAGGGTTATGCCGCCTATGCCGTTTGGACCTTCCATCCCGTTTTCTAAGGCGATTTGCAGGCATGCTTCGTTTCCTCTTACGGTGAGAAAATTATAGTAGTCATTCACTGTAAGGTATTTTCCGTCATGAAGCCTTATTCGCTTTGCTAAAACGGCAAATTCAAGATTGTTAAGAGCATAATTCGCCCAAAAGTGGTCGACGGAATCCGTCATTGCTTTCAATGCTTTTTTCTCCGCTCTTGTCAGTTTCCGCGTATCTTCGTTATTGTCGGCGGCAGAGCCTGTAAATTGCATTGCCGACAATAAGATAATTAGTATTGAAAGTAAGTGTTTCATTTGTATGGTTTTAAGTATTTGGTTGCTTAGCAATTAAAGCCGCATTCTTCAAACATCTTGAAATCTTCAGCAACGTTGTTTCCTGTAGTTGTCAGCAGGTCGCCAATCATAGTTCCGTTCATGCCGCCTTTAAGGATTCTTCGTTGTGAGTCTCTTGACATTCTTGCCCTGCCTCCAGCAAAGCGGATAACCTTGTCAGGAAGGATAAGGCGGAAAATAGCCACAGTGCGGATAATTTCTTCTTCCGTTATCAGTGGGGTATTTTCCATTGCTGTGCCTTTGATAGGGTTGAGGATATTTATAGGAACGGAGTCAATGTCCAATTCTTTAAGTTCAAAAGCGAACTTGACGCGTTGCTCCATTGTTTCACCCATTCCGATAATACCGCCGCTGCATACCTCAAGTCCGATTGACTTTGCATCTCTTATCACTCTTCTCTTATCCTCTTGAGTGTGAGTTGAGCAAAGAGTAGGAAACAAATCGGAAACGGTCTCCATATTGCAGTGGTAGCGTCTTGCTCCAGCCTCTTTCAGTTTGATGAGAGTTTCCTTATCAACCAATCCCATTGAGCAGCATAGGTATAAGTTTGTTTCTTTTGACAGGTGCCTTATAGCATTGCAGAACTTTTCAGAATCCTTTAGAGAAACTTTCCTTCCGCTCGTTACCATTGCGAATTTGTCCACACCGTATTCGTCATTTCGTTTAGCAAGGCTAAGCAGTTCGTTGGCGTCAACCATTTCGTATTCCTTAACGCCAGTCTTGAATTTGTGAGACTGAGAGCACCATTTGCAGTCTTCGCTGCATTTTCCGGAGCGTGCGTTTATGATAGAGCATGTGTCCATCTTATCGCCACAGTATTTCTTCCGCACTTCGTCAGCCTTGTTGCATAATTCATCAAGATCACAGTGCAGGGCTATTTCTGTTGCCGATTCGATGGTTAGATTCGTTATGTCGAGTTCCTTTATATTCATTCTGTCAATGTCTTTTTTATATAAACAAAATGGGCAGTCGAAAGGTTTGCGAACTGCCCATTTGTTGCTTTATTTTACCTTTGCTTCAATTTCAGGAGCAATTAGTTTGTAACCCTTGCCGTGGATATTGATGATTTCGATTGATTCATCTGGTTTGAGGTGTTTACGCAATTTAGTGATATAAACGTCCATACTTCTTGCGTTGAAGTAGTTATCGTCAATCCAGATGGTTTTTAGAGCAAAGTTTCTTTCAAGAATTTCGTTGACGTGTGCGCAAAGCAGGCTAAGCAATTCAGACTCTTTTGTTGTAAGTTTAGTAGTCTTGTCGTCAATCATAAGTACTTGCTTCTGAGTATCGAAAGTAAATTTTCCGATTTTGTACATTGTGATTTCTTTGCCTTTCTTGCCTTTAACGCGGCGAAGGATTGCTTCAATTCTAAATACTAATTCTTCCATGCTGAATGGTTTGGTAATGTAGTCATCAGCACCGATTTTGAATCCTTCGAGTATGTCTTCTTTTAAAGATTTAGCAGTAAGGAAAATTATAGGCACTTCGCTGTTAACTGTCCTTACTTCCTGAGCAAGGGCGAAACCGTCCTTTTTAGGCATCATAACATCGAAGACGCAGAGATCGTATTTCCCTTTTAGGAAAGCCTTGTAGCCGGCTTCACCATCAGGGTAGAGGTCTGCATTGTAGCCTTTCGCTTGAAGATATTCTCTCAGCAGCATGCCGAGATTTTCGTCATCTTCGCATAGTAAAATACGCAATCTTTCTTCCATAACTTAATTGTTTATTATTGGTAATGTTATTATAAATTTTGTTCCTTTTCCTAATTTGCTTGTTGCCTTGATGGTTCCTTTAAGTTCTGTTACCATCTTGTGAACGTAAGCAAGTCCGAGGCCGAAACCTTTGACGTCGTGACGGTTTCCTGTTGATACGCGGTAGAATTTTTCGAAAACTTTCTTAAGGTCCTCTTCTTTAATTCCAATACCGTTATCTTCAATGCTTATTTCTATTTTCCCGTCTGGCAGGTCTCTTGTATTGATAATCAGCATTAGTGGACAGTCTTCTCTTCTATATTTAACAGCGTTGTCAAGCAGATTAAATATCACATTTGTAAAATGCATTTCGTCAACATTAACTATTGAGTCAAATGCGTTGAGGTTTGTTTCAATTTTTCCTCCATATTTCTCCACCTTAATCTTGAAGGTGTTTGCTATGTTTGCAATTGCGGCGTTTGCATCAATTTCCTGAAGTTTCAATGTCGCTTTCTGTCGTTCAAACATTGACATTTGCAGCACTTTTTCAACTTGGAAGCGTAGTCGCTTGGTTTCGTCGCTAATGACTGTTGACGCGTGTTGCAGCATGGTCGGGCTTTTTCTGACAGCCTCGTCGTTAAGCATTTGGGCTGCAAGCGAAATGGTTGATATGGGAGTTTTAAACTCATGCGTCATATTGTTGATGAAGTCATTTTTCATCTCCGAAAGTTTCTTTTGCCTGAATGCAAGTATGATTGTCAGCGTGAAGATTACCAGAAGAATTAATGTAAAGGCAAATGCGGGAATCATAAACTTTATAGATGAGAAAATGAACTTCTTCATTTCCGGAAAATATACCTTTATGAAATGTCTGCGGAAATCCGGGTCATTTGGGAATAGTGTCTGTGTGAATGTTCCTTCATCTCCTGCTTCTGGATTGTAGCCGCTTGTTTTGTATATGATATTGCCTTTCCTGTTGACAATGGCAAATTCGAATGGTATCGATATTCCGTTGTTTTCCAGTTCGGTTTTCAGGAAAGACTTGACTATTGCAGAGTCAGCCCTTTGAGTTATCGGGCGGCTACTTGACTGGTTGAGTATTTTTAGAATAACTTCATTCAGCAGACCTTTTTGATAAAGGTATTGTTCTTTTAGGGATTCCTGATATTCTGTGAACTTCTCGTTAAGCCCCGTTGCAGGTTGCAAACTTTTTAGCGTGTATGGCTGCACTTCTTCTGTATTGATGTTTACCGCTCCAGGGGCTGGGTCGAATATGCTTTGCTCGATAATCATCATATCTTCCTCGAGGTATTTTTTTGTCTCGTTTTGCTCGAGTGCCGTTGTCAGAGAGTATAGGCTGCGCTTGGCTCCTTCTTCAAAATGAGACATGCGCATGGATATCATCTGCTCCATATACATGAATTGAACGTAGAGCAGACCTGCAAACGTCAATGCCATGATTATTGTTAATATCCAAATAGTTGATTTTTTCATTGCTTATTCTCTAATTTTGTTCGGACTGTTTTACTTTTACAAATGTAGTAACTATAAGTGCTAAAAGCAAGATTAATTTTAATAATTTTTTCTGAATTAATTAAATTGTACGGAAATATTTGTTTTTTAACTAAAAAAATAGATGTTGCCGCAAATTGTCAAAATTCTATGAATATATTGGCTCCTCTTAGCCGATATTTAAATTTTTATAACAATAAAAGGCGTCATCATTGTTCTTTTATTTGTTAAAAAACAAACGATACTGTCAATTTGTTTACTCAAAAATAGTTTTTTAAGAGGGTTAAATGTGAAAATTGGCATTTTTTTAGTTTTCACCTTGCTAAAAAGTTAATTTTTTTGTCTTTTTGTTCTACCATCAGGCTTTTTTATTCCGAAAATGAGAGATGCTCCGTTTTTTTCTACAAATCTTTACACTGATATACTTTATATGGTATTTATTATGGAATTTTGGCATCATAAATACTATTTTTATTATTACTTTTGTAGTTTGAAAAAGTTGGCTCTATTTGTTATAGGGTCTTTTTGTGATGAAGAAGCGTTTAATGAAGACATATAAGGTTTTAAGAAGCATAGTTGTTACTCTATTGCTTCTGTTTGTCTTTGTATATGGTTCTGCTTATCTGGTCTTGTCAATTCCATCTGTCCAGCGAAAGGCTAAGGAGATAGGAGAACGAGAGTTGTCAAAACTTTTGTCCGCACGGGTATCGGTAGGTGCGGTATCTGTTGAGCCTTTTAGTGAGGTCGGGTTGAAAAATGTTGTTGTTGGCGACTCTTCAGGAGTTAAGGTCGCTTCCATTGAAAAACTTGGTGCAAAAATAGATTGGACTGATTTCCTTCTTGATGGCCGCTTCGTTTTTAACTATGCAGAATTGATTGGTCTTGATGCCCGTTTGAGTAAGGTCACGCCAGATTCAAAGTTGAATATTCAGTTTATTATTGATGCACTATCGCCAAAAAACAAGAAAAAGGAAAAAAAGAAATATGATGTGGAACTTGAGGCTGTTGCTATCAGAAAGAGTCGGGTGACCTTTGACGTGCTTTCTGAGGCTCATGGAGATTCTGGAAAGTTCGACAAAAATCACATTTCAATCAGCCATTTGCGTGGCGATATAATAATTCCAAAGATAAAGAATGACTCCGTAGAGATTGATATAAAGCGTTTTGCCTTCATGGAGCAGAGCGGGTTTATTCTTAGTGACTTAACGATGAATGTCAATGTTTATCCTGATAGAATGTCGGTTAAGAATCTAAAGGTTGCTCTTCCTAATTCATTGGTAGTTCCAGAAGATATAGATGTTTCTTATGAATCTTTGCAGACTATAGGTACTGATATCAAGAAGTCTCCATTATCATTGGTGATTGTTAATTCTTATGTTAATCTGTCAGATTTTTCAGCCTTTGTTCCTGAATTAAAAAATCTCCGCGAACCTGTTTACATAACTTGTTCAGTTAAGGGTAATATGGAAAAGGTTAGGATAGAAACAATAGATTTAAGTACTGAGAATGAGGCATTAACGCTTAAAACGTCGGGCTATCTGTTTCACGTAGGCGATAAAAAGCGGATGAGTATTGTTTTGCCTAACATCCGATTGCATTCTGAAGCGGGAGATATGCTTGAAAAAGTAAAGGCTTCAGCACCTGTTAAACCGGAAGTTGCTGACATTATTTCTGCTGTGGATTTTTTAACGGTTAACGGTTCTCTGACTCTTAACCATGAAAAGATTTTCTATGCAGGAAGCATAGCAACGGCTTTGGGTAGCATTTCTACTAATATGAGTGCATTCAGAACCGAAGATGGCAGACCTTACAGTTTTAGGGGAGAGGTTGGCTCAAAAAATTTAAAGTTGGGCAAGATATCGAAGAAGGAAGGTTTGCTTAACGAATTGTCGTTTAGTGTCAAGGCAAATCTGAATATGGCAAATAAAAGGCACCCGAAGGGCAGTGTAAATGGGAAAATAAATTATATTGACCTTAAAGGGTATAGATACAGTAATATCCTTGCGGATTTGAGTATCGACGGCAAGCAGTATGATGGTTCGGTAATTCTGCATGACGAAAATGCTAATATAGATATATCAGGTTCTTTTAAGCCAGATGCAGAGCATACATTGATTGATGTTGTTGCAAAGGTTGACGGCATTGATTTAAATAAGCTGAACCTTTCCAATAAGTATCCTGACCATAAACTCGGAGGGGTTATAACAGCCGCTTTTACAGGAAATAACCTTGATAATATAGAAGGAGATTTGCTTGTTTCTGATATCAGATTCCGTAATGAGGAAGATAAGGGCGTCAGGATAGATCATTTTGATGTTACGTTTAGGAAAAAAGATGAGGGAAAGTATTTAACGGTAAATTCAGACGTTGTCAATGGATATATTGAGGGCAAGGCTAATTTCGCTGGTCTTGGAGCCTCTATTAACAAAATCGTATCTGGCGTTTTTCCTGCTTTGTCATGCTATTTGCCCAAGATTAATGAAGACCCGAAGAAAAAGACATTTCCAAATAGTTTCACCTATTTCTTCCAGTTGGCTGAGAATAATGAATTGACTTCATTTTTTAAATTACCTGTAACGATTGTTCACCCTATAAAAATTAGTGGAGTTATTGATGATATTAGGCGGAATGCAACTCTAGGTATTGACGCGCCTTATATTGTTCAGGGAAAGAAAGTGATAGAGAAGACCAGTCTGTCATTAAATGTTGATGGAGGTAATAATATAATGAGTATGAATGCTGTTACGCAGTTAAATCATAAAAACGGAAATATTCTCCTTGTGTATAACGGGAACGGAGCAAGCAACCGCTTCGATTCGGATATAAACTGGCATTATGACCGTAAGCGTAATTTTTCAGGGAAAGTAAGTCTTTCAACGTCGCTTTGTGACAGTATATCTAAAGAGAGGTTTATTGCGGATGTTAAAGTTAATCCAACAACATTTAGTGTTAATGACACTATTTGGCATATCTCTCCAGCAAATATAGATGTTGATGGTAAGGAAATTACTGTTGATGGGGTGCATGTTTTCAGAGATAATCAGTTCGTTAAAATTAATGGAAAGGCATCGCCTAATCCTGATGACGTTATAAAATTACAACTCAGTTCGATAGATCTTGGCTATATTTTTGAGACTTTGAAGATTAATCATGTTGCATTTAGCGGTGAGGCTACAGGCGACTTCTATGCTTCTTCACTATTTACAAAAACGCCTAAATTGAATACTCCCAAACTGCATGTAAAGAATTTCTGCTATCATAAAGCCTTGCTGGGTGAGGCAGTATTAAACAGTTCTTGGGATAATGAAACAAAAGGAATTATGATTAATGCAGATATTTCTCAGCCTAACAAGAGAAAAACATACGTTCGTGGAGGAGTGTATCTTGGAAGAGATTCCCTTGGTTTCAAATTTATTACTGATAGGGTAAATGTTAAGATATTAAAGCCTTTTATGGCGGCATTTACATCTGATATAACTGGAGAGGCTTCTGGAACATGCGAGCTTTACGGAACGTTTAAAAATGTTAATGTCCGTGGCAGGATGTTTGCTCATGACTTTAGAATGAAGGTTGATTTTACCAATTCTTATTATACTGTCAGTGATTCAGTTATTCTTGAGCCTGGAAAGATAATAATACGTCCAACTGTCATTCATGACGATTTTGGCAATACGGCAACGTTGAAAGGTGAGGTGACGCATGATTATTTCCATAATGCAAATTTTGATTTTGCTGTTACGAATGCCCGCAATATGCTTGTTTACAATACTAATGAGAAAATTAATCCATTCTGGTATGGCCGTGTTTTTGCAAACGGTTCGGCATATATTCAAGGCGTTCCTGGAAAGGTTAATATAGATATTAATATGGCTGCTGCTCCGAAATCGTCGTTTACTTTTGTCCTTTCAGATAAGGAAGAGGCAGGAGAATATTCATTTATCACATTCACAGACAAGAGGAAGGAGCAGAGAGAGAAAGAAGAGCAGGAAAAGAGACCCAAATTCCTGAATGTTCTGAAGCAAGTTGACAAGGAGGTAAATCCGTCGCTATTTGATATGAACCTTCAGTTAGAAGCTAATCCTAATATCGATGTGACTTTGGTTATGGACCCTGAAGGAGGGGATAAAATCAGGGCAACTGGTAGCGGAAACCTGCAAATAAAATATTCTACGAATGAAGAGATGAAGATGTTTGGAAACTATACAGTAGAGAGCGGCAGGTATAACTTTACTCTTCAAGACATTATTATTAGAGAATTTACAATCCGACAAGGTGCAACGATATCGTTCCAGGGAGATCCCTTGAAGGCTGTTGCAAATCTGACAGCCGCTTATTCAACAAACGCAAATCTTCAGGACTTGGATGAGTCGTTTGCGGAGGACAGGGATTTAAACAGAACACTTGTCCCTGTTAATGCGTTGCTGTATCTTACAGGCGTTATCTCTCAGCCGGAGATTGCTTTTGACCTTGAGTTCCCGACACTCACTCAGGATGTTTACAGAAAGGTTAAAAGTATAATTAGTACTGATGACATGATGAATCAGCAGATTATTTATTTGCTGGCTCTTAGCCGATTCTATACTCCTGAATATATGGGCGGGCAGAATCACAGCAATGAACTTGCGTCTGTTGCTTCATCAACTATTTCAAGCCAGTTGACCAATATGCTCGGGCAGATTAGTGACAAGTGGACCATTGCCCCTAATTTCCATACAGATAAAGGCGATTTTTCAGATATGGAGGTTGAATTGGCTCTGTCGAGCAGATTGTTGAACAACAGATTGCTGCTTAACGGAAATTTCGGATATTCCGATAATGCGATGAATAATAATAATTTTATCGGCGACTTCGATATTGAATACCTTTTGACTAAAAGCGGAAATTTCCGATTGAAGGCTTATAACAGATATAATGACCAAAATTACTATATACGCAACTCTTTAACAACCCAAGGGGTTGGAATTATGTTTAAGCACGATTTTGACAGCATTTTTAAGCGCAAAAAAAGAAACAAGAATAAAAAGAATGATTTGGATACAGATTCAGTGCCAAGAAACTAATTTGTAAACAATAAAATTGCTAAATTCATTATTTTTATGGATAATGCAATCTTGTAAATGAAATTTTGCTATCTTTGTTTATTATTAAATTATTATTATGAAATTCATATTGAAAATATACCAGTGGGTGATAGCAATGCCTATCCTCATTGTTTTAACAGTAATTACAGCCTTGCTGACGATATTTGTAAGTGCATTAGGCATGAGTTCTACTTTGGGCTACTATATACCGCATATTTGGGCTAAGTCTTGGTGTTTTCTGATGTTTGTAAAAGTGGAAATAAGGGGTAGGGAGAATATAGATAAAAAGACTTCTTATGTCTTTGTTGCAAACCATCAGGGTGCTTATGATATTTTTGTCATTTTCGGATATCTTAACCACGTTTTTAAGTGGATGATGAAAAAAAGCCTTGAGAAGATTCCTTTTGTAGGTATGGCGTGCAAGGTTTCAAAGAATATAATGGTTGATAGGTCATCAGCATCTACAATTCAGAAGACAATGGATAGTGCAATGGAGATCCTTAAAGACGGTATTTCTTTGGTCGTATTTCCAGAAGGTTCACGCACTCCAGACGGAAAAATGAAACCTTTTAAAAGAGGAGCATTTATGCTTGCAACTGAATTTGGCTTGCCCATTGTTCCGATAACAATAGACGGTTCGTATAAAGTTATGAGAAAAGATACTTTCACAATAACCCCAGGTAAGATTATTCTGACTATCCATAAGCCTATCATGCAGCCAGCAGAAAAGAGCAAGGAGGCTATGGAGAAGATGATGAACGACAGTTTTGCAACAATTAAATCTGCTTTGCCGAATGAATAAGCGGTTTTTGCAGTTTGTTCTTGCTGCTATTCTTGGCGGCTTTGCTTCTTTTGCTAATGCGGAGAATGCAGTTGCTGATTCGCTTGCTCTTGATTCAGCAAAGGTTGTTTCCGTTTCCGACAAGCAGGTGTTGCCACCTGTGACAGATGGACCTGGACTTATGGTTGCAGATTCTATTGCTGCTGATTCTGTTGCTCCAAAAAAGAAAAACTTCTTTATAAAGGTTCGTGACTATTTTAGAAATTCGAATCACTATGACCCGTCTAAAAAGATGGATTTTGGTATTATTGGCGGTCCGCACTTCAGTTCCGCTACTGGTGTAGGTATAGGTCTTGTTGCTTCTGGACTTTATACACTTGACAGGTCTAACCCGAAATTGCCGCTTTCTAATATGTCAATCTTTGCGAATTTGACAACTAAAGGCTTGTTTATGGTCGGAGTTAGAGGTAATAATATTTTCAAGGATGAGAAGTACCGTTTGGATTACAGTACCTACGTCTTTACTTTCCCATCAAAACTATGGGGTATTGGTTATGATGCAGGTAACCTTGATGATAATGAGACGGATTACAGTCGTTTTAAGTTCGAAATAAAGCCAAGATTCCTTTTCAGAATAGCAAATCATACATATATCGGACCATTGCTTAATTCGCAGTATCTTAAAGTGTCTAAATTTTCTGAGGAAGGTCAGGCTCTCATGGGGTCAACCGATTTGGAATACTTTACTTTAGGAGGAGGTCTTTCATTTATGTATGACTCCCGTGATATTATCCTAAATGCAACGCGAGGCTGGTTTATTCAGTTGGACCAGATATTTAATCCTTCATGGTTGGGTAATGATTATGTTTATCATTGGACAGATTTAACAGTTTCAACATATAAGAAAGCGTGGAAGGGGGCTGTGATTGCCGGAGAATTCCACTCGCTGTTTAACTATAACAATGTTCCGTGGCCTATGCTTGCAACAGTAGGCGGTCAGAACCGAATGAGAGGATATTTTGAAGGCCGCTACCGTGATAAAAACATAATGGAATTACAGGTCGAATTACGTCAGCACATAATGAAGCGCAGCGGTATTGTTGTGTGGTTAGGTGCCGCGAATGTTTTCCCCTCGTTTAAGGATATACGCTTCAAGAAAATTCTTCCGAATGGAGGGGTTGGTTACCGTTGGGCTTTCAAGCAAGGGGTTAATGTTCGATTTGACCTTGGAGTCACGAAAAATGGCGTTGGCTTCCTGTTCAATATTAATGAGGCATTCTAAAGTTGCGAGGCTTTGACAATTGCTTGTTGTTTTTGTTTCTCTTTAGCAGTTTAGTAGTTGTTATGGTAAAAAGGATTATAAATATATTGTATCAAATACCAAGGTGGGTACTAACCGTTTTTATGGTTGCCTTAGTGTCGTTTTTGACGCTTGATTCCGATCCGCTTTGTGGTGCCACTATCGTGCTTTTCCCTGGTGCGGATAAGGTTGTTCACGGACTGATGTTTTTTGCGATTGGTTTTTCACTACATTTTGATGTGTCTCGCACTGGTAAACGAACGTTTTTTATATCTTTGATAAATATTATCGCTGTTGCTCTTTTTGGCGGGATTATAGAACTTTTGCAAGGTGCTATGGCTTGTGGTCGCTCTGCTGATTTTTTTGATTTTATAGCAGATACTATAGGAGCAGCATTAGGCGTTGCCGCGGCGATTTGGTATTTAAGTATAAGTAATTATGGAAGAGGATAAGTCAAAAGATACTGAGCGGACAGAGCCTGTTGAGCAGGTCACCCGTGAAGAAGAGCCGAAGCCGGTTAAGGATAAGGCAAGCAGGAACCTTGGCTTGGCTTTTAAGATTGTTGGTGCAGTAGTTGCTTTTATTTTACTGTTGCCGTTTTTATTGTATATCCCCGGTATTCAAACATGGGTAACAGAGTTCGCTGTTGAAAAGGCAGAGGAGGCTACCGGTTTTGACATAAATATCGGTAACCTTTATTTGAATTTCCCTTTAGAATTGTCGGTTCATGATTTTGAAGTTATAGACGACAAGGGTGATACTATGGTCGTTGGAGAGAAAGCACTGGTTGATGTGCGCATTCTGCCTTTGGCGATGGGGGATGTCATTGTCCGCGATATTGAACTGAAAAATGCGAAATATTTTTTGACTTCTGAAGATTCATCGATGAAGATGAATGTTGGGGTTAAGCATGTTGTGTTTAAGGGGACAAAGGTTGAACTGCTGACAAGTTGTATAAAAGTTAAGGATGCAACTTTGTCAGGAGCCGATGTATCTTTGATTATGGATCAGCGCTATGCGGTAGAAAAGCAGGATACTGCAAGTTCCAGTGCCGATTGGTTGATAGATTTGAATAAATTAAAGGCGAAAGATATCCGTTTCCGAATGGAGATGATGCCGATGATTGATTCTCTTGATGTTGAATTGCCGAATGCGGAAATCAATTCGGCGTCAATTAATTTGGCGGCGAGCGTTGTAACCGTTGGTGGTGTTAGTATAGATTCATTGGTTGCGGCTTATTTTTATCCTTCTGCCGATTCTGCAAATGCCTACTTGGCTCAATGCAGACCTGATACTCTTCCTGTTGCAGCTTCTGGAGAAGATTGGTTTATTAGTGCCGACAGTTTGCGTGTACGCAATACTTCAGCCGTATATGCTATGGATTCTGCTGTTGCTGCCGACGGTCTGGATATGAATTACATACAGGTGGGCAATGTTAATATTTTCATTGATAATTTCCGTAATAAGGGAGCGAATATTTCTGTGCCAATCAGGGATATTACGGCAGAGGAACGTAGTGGTATAGGCATTAAGTCGGCAAGTGGCGTTTTTGAGATGAACGATACGGCTATGCTTGTCCAATCGTTTGATTTGAAGACGCTGATGTCGGAATTAAATGTCGATGCAGAACTTGACAGCCGTATTTTTTCAGGCCGTAGCGAGTCGAAGGCTTATATGGATTTGCAATCGTCAGTTTCCTTAGAAGAAGTTGGAAAGATGTTTCCTTTGTTGCGTCCGCAATTACAGGCAATAAGTCGTACGCATAATGCTGAAATAAATGTGCATGTTGATGGTGACGGAAGCAAATTAGATGTCAAGAAAATGGAAATAGAAGTTCCACGCATTATTGATTTGCGTGCTGAAGGTGATGTTCGTAATCTTTCAACTCCTAAGAAAACTGGAGGAAAGATTAAGTTATATGGAAAGTTGACAGGTGGTGCATTGATTGCAAATGCGGTTAAACTTGATGAAAGTCTTCGTGTCCCAATTGTAGAATTAAAGGGTTTTGCGGAATATCGAAACAATCAATTAGATGCAGATTTGGATGCTTTTGTCGATTCTGCCAAAGTCGTTCTCAGAGCGGATTGGAATATGCTTGGTGAGGATTATGGAGGGAGTTTGCTGATGTCGGGTTTTGATGTTAGATCTTTTATGCCGCGCGGACCTGTTGGTATAGTTGATGGAGATGTTCTCATCAATGGCGACGGTTATGACATTTATACAATGACAGCAGGTGCAACGGCAAAGATTAATTCTATAGAACTTGCTGGTAAGGTTTATAATGATATCGTTCTTGATTGTGTGATTGAAGACGGACAGTTTGAGTTGGCGGCAGTATCGCCAAACGAACTTGCATCTCTTGATATGACTATTCGAGGGACTATCGCAAAATCTGCTTATTCAGCATCATTTGATGGCAGTGTCAACCGTCTTGATCTGAAAAGACTTGGATTCTTTGATGATGCTTTTAATGGTAATGTAACGTTGGCTGGTGACTTTTCTGCAGATCTGGAGAATAAGGTATATTCTGGTAATGTTGCCATTTCTGATTTGGATTTGATTATGGGTAAGAATTCTGTCAGTTCTGATGCTATGACCCTCGACTTGATGTCCGATTCTGTAAAAACAGATATTTCCTTGAAAAATAATGACTTTACTGTTGCTTTTTATTCTCCGTCAGGGCTTGATGCATGGATTGATTCTCTTTCTGTGCTTGGAGCAAAAGCAATGACAGCATTGGGTCAGCAAAAGGTTGAGGTTAGAAACATAAGTAAGTCTATGCCTCAGTTTAAGATGTCATTAGATGTAGGTATTGATAATGTTGTATGTCAGTATTTGGCGGGGAGTGGTATTGAGTTTGGCAAGATATCAGCAAAGGCAGGCAATGCTGATGATATATACTTTGATGCCGACGTTTATGACTTGAAGTCTGGCAGCGTTGAGATCGATTCTCTTTGCTTCGCAGGAAGCACAAGTGGTGATAGTCTTAATTATAAGTTGCATGTTGGCAATAGGTTGAAAAATGCGCAACTATTTAAGACTGCAGATTTAAATGGAAGTCTGTTTGGCAACACGCTTACAACTTATTTGTCGCAGACTGATAAGGCTGGTGCAAAGGGTTTTGACTTGGGAGCACGTCTGTCGCTTGCCGATTCTGTTGCAAGGATGGAATTGTTCCCGCTTAATCCGATTATAGCATTCAAAAATTGGACATTGAATGGGGATAATTTTATCGAATATGATTTTACTGATAGGTCAGTAGGTGCTAAATTGCTTGCATCAACAGATGACGGTAGTTTGATAAACATATATACAGATAATTTGGAGAACGCTAAAGATGGCATAAACATAGACCTTGCAGGAATCCAGTTACGGGAGTGGTTGACTCTTTCTCCTTTTGCCCCTCCGATCGATGGTGTCCTTGCTTCAAACATGAAATTGCATTATAATGACAAATATGTTTGGGGTAATGGTAAAATTTTTGTTGACGAGTTTAATTATGGACGCAAGCGGGTTGGGGATATTGGTTTTGATGCTCGGTTGGCCTATGTCGGCTCTTCTCAAAAAGTGTTTGCATACGCTGGAATGGATATTGATGGCAGGTCTGTAGCCGTTGCCAAAGGCTCTGTTGGCGATAGCCTGCAAGCAAAATTCTATAATATGGATATAAAGGTTGACCGTTTGCCGTTGGGTACTGCTAATGCGTTCTTACCTAAAAGTTTTGGCCATTTGTCTGGTTATCTTAATAGTAGTATGAAATTCAAGGGAACTATGGATAATCCAGATATTGACGGTTATGTAAACTTTGACTCTACAAAAGTTGCATTAAGTTCATACGGTGCTAAATTTAGTGTTGATACAACTAAGATACCATTTGATGGTGGAACTGTTTCCTTCAATAAGTTTGACTTGTATGGAGCGAATGGACGGCCGATAACGGTTGATGGCAAATTCCGTGTCTTCCCTTTTGACAATATGTATAGTAATTTGACTATAAAAGGGCGTAACGTTCAGATTATAGATGCAAAGAAGACTTCTTCTTCTGAAGTGTTTGGAAAAGGATTTGCCGATATAAATACTCGAGTTAAAGGGTATATGAACCAGTTGGATGTTTTTGCAAATCTCTCAATATTGTCAGGAAGTGATGTTACATATGTTATGCAGTCAAGTATAGCTGCAGTTACAGAATCTGCGTCAAATGATGTTGTAGAGTTCGTTGAATTTAAGGACCTTGGAAAGACTGTGAAGGCAGATACTGTTTCTAATAAGCCTTTTGCAATGAAGATTAATGCAATTCTGAATCTCCAGCCTAATGCGAAGTTTGCTGTTTATCTTTCCCCAGACGGAAAAGACAGGGTAAATATAAACGGTGAAGGAACATTAAATTACTCGCAATCATATCAGGGTGACGCCCGCATGACAGGTCGTTACGAGATATCTGATGGTTATGTAAGGTATAATATTCCAATGCTTGGTGAGAAGAAATTTGATTTTGTAGATGGCAGTTCTGCTGTTTGGACGGGTGATTTGCTGAATCCAACCCTTAACGTCAAGGCTATTGATAAAGTTAAAGCGAATGTTACAACAAACGACAATTCTCGAATGGTTCCATTTGAGGTTTCTTTGAATGTTGGCAACACATTAAGCAAATTAGACATAACATTTGATCTTGCAACGACGGCAGATATGACAATTGCCAATGAGTTGAGCGGAATGACAAAGGAGCAACGCTCTACACAGGCTATGAATCTTTTGCTTTACGGCTCTTATTCTGGAGGCTCTACCAAGACTGCTTCTAACCTCTCCGGTGAGAATATGGCGTTTTCTTTCCTTGAATCATCATTGAATAAGTGGGCGGCTAATAATATTTCCGGTGTGCAATTGTCGTTTGGTATCGACCAGTATGACAAGACAACGGAGCATGGAACGTCAACGACAACAAGTTACTCATATCAGGTTTCGAAATCATTGTGGAGTGACCGTTTCACCATTTCTGTTGGAGGCAGTTATTCAACAGATGCCTCCGCCCAGGATAATTTGTCGCAGAATCTGTTTAATGACGTATCATTTGAATACAAATTGAATAAGTCTGGTTCTGCCGTATTTAAGTTATTTAGAAAAACGGAATATGAAAGTATTCTTGAAGGAGAGATAACCGAAATGGGTGGCGGTTTTGTGTGGAAACGAAAGATATCTTCTTTCCGTGATATTTTCCGTGTATTTAAAAAAGAGAAGCAACCGAAGATTCTCAACGATAGAACAAGAGTATTGCCGGATGCTGCTACAAATAAAAAAGAAACAAGATGAAGGTAAGGCATAGTTTCATATTATTGACCATTCTGGTTGCTTTGGTTGTGGTGACTTCTTGTCATACAACGTCTCGCTTGGGTGAAGATGAAATACTATATACCGGCGTAAAGAAGTTGGTAATAAATATTCCAGACTCGATAGTGCTTCCAGACGGTATTGATGAAAATATTAAGACTACTATTGATGTTCCTGCAAACAATTCTTTAATGTCTCCTTATGTACGTAGCCCGTTTCCTATCGGTTTGTGGCTTTATAATCACTGGCCCGATAATGCAAAAGGATTGAAAGGGTGGATTTATCGGAAGTTTGCAGAGGAACCGGTTCTTATGTCAGATGTCCGTCCAGACTTGCGAATGAAAATGGTTGAGGATATGCTTGCGAAAAACGGTTTTTTCGGTTCAACAACCTCTTATGAATTGCTCCACAGCAAAAAAAATCATAAAAAGGCAAGGGTGAACTATACTGTTAATATATCGGTTCCAAAGCGTATTACGCGAGTAATAAAACTAAAGAAACACAATGAACTCGACTCTTTGATCAATTTGTTTGCCCGTAGAAACAGTGCTATAAGGAAAGGAAGAATTTTCAGTGTGGACTCGCTTGCCTATGCGAGGCAAACAATATGTGACAGGTTAAGAAATAGAGGATATTACTATTTTCGTCCTGAATATTTAACTTTTAAGGCCGATTCAACCTTGTCAGAACATGGAATAGAACTGAAGTTGGAATATGCCAAGGATATACCTTCAAGAGCATTGAGGAAATATTACGTAGGTAAGGTTAAAACATATATATTTAGAAATCAAGGTGACGGATTTCCAGATACTATTAAGACAGAGCGTGGAGATATTATATGTATGAGGCCATGTAAGTTGAGGAAGAATGCTATCGCCTCTTGCTTTATATTTGAAGAGGGAGACTTGATGAAAACCAGAAACCTCAGCACAACTCAGTCATACCTGTCGCGTTTGGGTATATTTAATTCCATATCAGTGGATGTTACACCTTTGGATTCAATTAAGGATGACAGAATTGATGTTAATGTCTATTGCAGTTTTGATAAGCCACTTGAAACGCAGTTGGAATTGAATATGTCATCTAAATCTAACAGTTATCTTGGCCCGGGATTGAGTTTTGCGGTTTCACAGAGAAATATGTTTGGAGGAGGGGAGCGGCTTACCGTGAAATTGGATGCTGCTTATGAATGGCAGATAGGAAAGATTGAGTCGGGCAAGAGTCGCTCTGATTTCAATTCGTATGAGATTGGATTGAGTGGGGAATTGGCTTTCCCAAGGCTGCTGGCTCCTAAATTTTTAAGGGCAACTCGCAGAGAACTTAGTTGGACAAGAATTAACCTTGGTGGAGATCTGATGAACCGTCCGCACTTTTTCAAAATGGCGCAGTTCAACGTGGGGTTTGGTTATGACTGGATGTCTTCAAGATATACAAAAAACCAGTTGAATCTTTTTGAATTGAAATATAATAAACTGATAAGCACAACCCCGGATTTTGACAAAATGATGTATGAAAATCCTTCAATTGCATTAAGTTTTGAGGACCAGTTTATTGCGAAGGCAGGATATACATTTACTTTTGATAGGGTTTTTGGCCGTCGTCGGTTTGAGGATAAAAGGCTTACCGTTCAGGCCTCGATAACAGAAGGTGGTAACCTGTTCTCTGGTATATGGTCATTGGCAGGGGCAGATGGAACGAAGCGACTTTTTGGAACGCCTTTCTCCCAGTTTATCAAGGGGACATTGCAGGCGGTTTATTCTCATCGTGTTGTTGGCCAGCACCGCTTGGTAGGGCGTGTCTTCGTTGGAGCAGCTCACGCTTATGGTAACTCTTCGGAGATTCCTTATACGGAGCAGTTTTATGTTGGTGGAGCAAATTCGCTACGTGCATTTGCTGTCAGGTCTATTGGACCGGGTTCATACCATTCGGAAAAGGAAAATTCATCAGGATATTATGATCAGACGGGTACGTTCCGTTTTGAGGCAAATCTTGAATACCGTTTCCCGATTGTCGGGATATTTAAGGGTGCAGTTTTCCTCGATGCCGGTAATATATGGCTTCTGAAGGATGATGAGTTGCGTCCGGGAGCTAAATTGACATCTGATTTTTTGAAAGATTTGGCTCTTGGTACAGGTTTTGGATTACGGCTTGATATGGGAATGATTGTTGTTCGCGGAGACTTGGGTATAGGCTTGCATTTGCCTTATGAAACAGGTAAAACGGGATATTACAATATGCCTTCTTTTAAGAAGAGCCTTGCTTTCAACCTCGCTATAGGTTATCCATTCTAAGAAATGACTAGTCCTAAATAAGCGTTACAAAAATTACTACTTATTATAAGGACAAAATT
>ERZ791624.43-NODE-43-length-86620-cov-2.554705_pt1 | contig 86620 bp, 88 predicted proteins | sample MGYA00510058_ERZ791624 | MGnify/ENA primary metagenome ERZ791624 (study PRJEB30046, sample SAMN00715158) | human gut metagenome | study: EMG produced TPA metagenomics assembly of the A metagenome-wide association study of gut microbiota in type 2...
CCCCGGGGGTGGCGGTTTCGCGGGCGTGGGCGACCCGGCATCCTGCCAATGGCAGGGGCACTTCTTCCAGCTTGCGGACATCCTTGCGTGGAAGAAGAAACCGGCTACACGTTGAATGTGGACAAGTATAACTGGCAAGATCATGCGCATTTTATCACGGAGGACAGCGGCGATGCGATTGATTTTGGCGAGGGCAAGAAAAACATATTCGCGCTCGAATCCGCGACCGTGCTACGCCAGATCGACAAAGGTGTACAGCTTGCCGTGAATACGTTCGGGCAGGGCAGGGGTGTGTATATCAGTGGCCTGCCGTACAGCTTTGCAAACAGCCGCCTGCTGTACCGGGCGATTCTGTGGGCGGCTTCGGCGGAGGGGAAAATTCACCGCTGGTTTTCCACAAATTACAATGTCGAAGTGCATGCTTATGTAAAAAACGGCAAATACTGTGTCGTCAACAACACGTATGAACCGCAGCAGACGACCGTTTACCGGGGGGACGGCAGCAGTTTTGCGGTCGACCTTGCGGCCAATGCGATCCTCTGGTACGAGATCTAGGAAAGAAACTGTCTGCGGTAGGCATCGGGGGAGAGCGTGGTTTCCCGACGGAATGCCTGCGAAAAATACGACTGGGAAGAAAAGCCACCGCCTGGGCAATTTTTGCGACCGGAAAGTCGGTGTGTTCTAACAGGGATTTCGCCTCTTCAATGCGTCTGGTAATCAGATAATTGATGGGCGAGATTCCTTTGTATTTGGTGAAGGCGTGGGCAATGTAATATTTGCTGTGGAATGTTAAGGCACTTAGTGTATCTAACGTGATTGTTTCCGCGTAGTGCGCATTGATGTACTGCTCGATCATGCGGCATTCCTGTGAGGTTTTGCCGACGGAGACGGCCTCCGGCGTGACGCGGATCTCCCGCCGGATCAGATAGAGCAGATTTTCGAGCAGATTCTGTGACATTTCTACATAATTTTCTTTGCGGTCATGCAGTTCCTGTATGAGCGATCTGGTATAAAACAGACAGGCAGGGCGGATTGTCTTTACATTTTTGCAGAGGCAGGTTATGGGCGCGTGTCCGTCGGTTTCAAACGCTATGCCCTCAAATCCGAGAACAACATATTCCAAAGCCGCATCGCCGTTGCTGAATTCTGTGTGCATGACATGGGGATTGATGAGGATCAGGTCATCTGCCGCAATGCAGAAGGTTTGTGTCTCGGTCTGGAATGTGCCGGTTCCGTTTAAGACATAAAACAGCTCGGTAAACGGGTGGGAGTGCAGCACGCTCGGCCAGGTCTTGTCGTAGCTGGAATGGCTGATATAAAGCAGGCGCAGATCCGGCCGTTTCTTTTGCGCGTCAAAGGTTTGTGGTTTGAAGTTGTACTGCTGGTATGGCATAGGCATCCCCTCCTGAAAATAGCATGTGCATTTGCACCTGAAATCTGTTATAGTAATTATAGCGCAAGATTTATAACAATGTAAACAAGATCCCGATAGCGGAGCGGCAGCACGCGCCTTATCATGAAGTGGTAACAGACACAACACATAAGGGGGAAAACAATATGAGAGCGATTACAGAACAGCAGAAACAGGAAGCCATTGCAGCATTTGCATACGAGGGAACACTGATTGCAGATACGGTGTACGGGAGCGGACATATCAACGACACGTTCCGCCTGACGTTTGCAGTCGGCAATATGGGGGATCTGGATGTGATCTTACAGCGGATGAATGCCGATGCCTTTCCACATCCGGAACAACTCATGGAAAACATTGCGGGTGTGACGGGGTTCTTAAAAAAGAAGATTATTGCGCGGGGCGGCGACCCGGAGAGGGAGACGTTAAATATCATCCCGACCGTGGACAACAAACCGTACTACCGTGACACAAACGGGGACTACTGGCGGTCGTACCGGTTTATCACCGGGGCGAGCAGCTTTGATCAGGTGGAAACGCCGCAGCAGTTTTATGAGAGCGCGGTCGCATTCGGCAGCTTCCAGCGGCTTTTGGCGGATTATCCGGCAGAGACACTCCATGAGACAATTCCGGGGTTCCACGACACGCGGGCGCGGTTTGCGGCATTTGAAAAAGCCGTCCGGGAGGATGTTGTGGGGCGGCCGCGGAGGTTCAAAAGGAGATCGCTTTTTTCTTAGAGCGGAAGGAGACGGCCTGCTATTTTGCCGGGCGGCTTGACCGCGGGGAGCTTCCGATCCGCGTGACGCACAACGACACGAAATTAAACAATGTCATGCTCGACGATAAGACCGGAAAGGGGGTCTGTGTCATTGATCTTGATACGGTCATGCCGGGGCTTGCCATGAATGATTTTGGCGATGCGATCCGCTACGGGGCGAGCACTGCGGCGGAGGATGAGCGGGATCTCTCCGAAGTCTCGTGCAGCATGGAGCTGTTTTCCCTCTTTACCAAAGGATTTCTGGAGGGCTGCGGCGGCAGCCTGACTCCGGAGGAGACCGCGCTGCTTCCGATGGGGGCAAAGGTCATGACGTATGAGTGCGGCATGCGGTTTCTTATGGATTATTTACAGGGCGATCGTTATTTCAAGATCCACCGGGACGGACAGAATCTCGACCGTGCCCGCACGCAGCTTACGCTTGTGGCAGACATGGAGCGCAAGATGCAGCAGATGCAGGACATTGTAAGAAAGGCAGCAGGGTAATGGCAGAAAAGAAAAAGAAGAAGATGGAGTTTAGGTACTACCAGTTACCGCCCGGAAGTCCGATTCTTGCACTTCTGGGAGAAAAGTGGGTGCAGAATTATGGTGACCGCACGGCAGACAGGCTTCATTTCCACAATTACATGGAACTTGGCTATTGTTATTACGGGGCAGGCGACGTGGTACTGGGGGATGACACCTACTGTTTTTCGGGGCAGCAGTTTACCGTCATCCCGTCGAATTTTCCGCACACGACAAACAGCGATCCGGGCAACATCAGTCGCTGGGAATATCTGTTTGTCGATGTGGAGGTGGTACTTGACGGTATTTTCCCGGACAATGCACTCCGCAAAGAGCGCGCACTGCAGCGGCTCTATGAAAAGCCGTGGTTTTTGGAGGAAGCAGAGTATCCGAAGGAAGCGGCAAAAATTAAAGAAATCTTAAACATCATGCGAAAAGGCGATGAATTTTATCTTGAGGAGGCAAAGGCACTGCTGGGCTGTCTTCTTTTGGAGATCACACGGTTAAACTACACGAACAAAGAGACGCGCGCGGATGCCGAGCAGGGCAGGATCACCTGCATCGTCTCCCGCGCCATGGACTATATCTCCGATCACTACATGGAACCAATAAGGGTAGAACAACTGGCGAAGTACAGCCATCTGAGCGAGACACATTTCCGGCGTGTGTTTACCGAATATATGCATATGGGCCGCTTGAATATATCAACACGGTGCGCATCCGCACGGCGTGCGAGCACTTAAAAAAGACCGAGGAACCGGTGGCGGACATCGCCCACAAATGCGGATTTACGACCAACTCCACGTTCAACCGCAATTTCAAGCAGATGATGGGGGTCACACCCGTGGAGTGGAGGAAGCGTCCGGAAAATTACGAACAGCGGCTGCTCAATTATGAGATCCACACAGAGAAAGGATGGTAACAACCGATGCAGGGGGCAAAACTGATACAACAGGTAAAGAGGAAACAAAAGAAGATGACGGGGGTTCTGCGGAAGCTCATGGTCGTATTCGGGGTATTTTTTGTGCTGCTTGGGATCATGATCTCACAGGCATTTATGTTAGCGGGCTTTCTTCTGGTGGCACTGTATTTTGTATTTGATGTGTTAAGCCGGAAAGAGTACGAGTACATCCTCGACGGGAAAACACTCACAATTGATGTGATCTATGGGAAGCGGTACCGTAAAACGGCACACATCATTGACATGACCGAGATGGAAGTGACCGCGCCAAACCGCCACGAGGCTGTGGCAAAGTACCGCAAAGACGGGGGCGGGGTCCGACTGCCGAAGTTTGATTATACCTCCTATGAGGATGACATTCCATACTACACGATGATCGTCATTGAGGACCGGGAAAAGAAAAAATTGTTGCTTGATCTCAATCAGGAACTGCTGTTTGCACTCAAAAAACAGTATCCTTCTAAGGTTTTTGCATAAAGTGGTGAATAAAATATGAACAGTTGCAAACAAATCATGAACAACAAATGTGCGCAAAATCAGAGAATCCATCATTTCAACGAAGAATTGCAGGAATGCAAGCGGTTGTAATGGTGGATTTGTTGCATCACATGGCACGCATAATGGCAATATGAATGGAAACAACCGAAAATATGCGAAAAAATAGTGCAAAGCACACAAAATGATTGAAATTGCACATTATACGGACAATTATGCAAACTAGATATATTCAAGCAATGCTATAATACGTTCATCAGCAAAAGTAACAAATACTCTTAGGGAGAAGGAGGAAATTTATATGAAAAAGAAAATGATTACAGCATTACTTGCAAGTGCAATGGTATTGTCACTGGTTGCTTGCGGTGGAGGCGGAACAGACAGCAACGGTGGCGGGGATACATCCTCCAGCGGAAGCGGTACTTCTTCCTCATCCGACAGTAATAAGCTGACCGTATGGGCATGGGACCAGAACTTTAACATCAAGGCAATAGAGACCGCAGCCGAGCAGTACAAGAAAGACCATCCGGATTTTGAACTCGAAGTGGTTGAGACCTCTTCTGATGACTGCCAGACCAAGCTGACAACCGCAGCAAATGCCGGTGATTACAGCACACTGCCGGATATCGTACTCATGCAGGACAACAGCTACCAGAAATTCTTAAAAAGTTATCCGGATGCCTTTACCGACCTGACGGATATGGGAATCAACTGGGATGATTTCGGAAAATTAAAACAGTCTTACTCTATGGTAGACGACAAGCACTACGGTGTTCCGTTTGATAACGGTGCGTTATCGCATGTTACCGTACCGACATCTTAAAAGAAGCCGGATACACCATCGACGACCTGACCGATATTACCTGGAGCGAATTTGCAAAGATCGGAAAAGATGTTCATGATAAGACCGGCAAATACTTACTGACCAGTGAGGGAACTGGCGGAGACACTATGATGATGATGATCCAGTCCTGCGGTGCAAACTTTGTCAATGAAAACGGAGATGCTTACATTGTAGGAAATGACATCGCTGAGAAGTGTGTCGACATCTACACCGAACTCGTACAGAATGATGTTGTAAAATTAGTAAACAACTGGGATGAGTATGTATCCACCATCACAAATGGTGAGGCAGCAGGCGTTGTCAATGGTAACTGGATCACTGCAACGATCGCTTCTACCGAAGACCAGAAAGGCCAGTGGGCAATCACCACAATGCCAAGTGTAGATGGTGTGGATTCCGCTACTCATTATGCAAACAACGGTGGATCTTCCTGGTATGTTACCGCAAACTGCCAGAACAAAGATCTTGCAGAAGATTTCTTAAAGAGCACTTTTGGTTCCAGTACAGATTTCTATGATGCAATCCTTCCACAGACCGGTGCGATTGCCTGCTACTTACCAGCCGGAGAATCGGATGTATACAACGAGCCAAACGAGTTCTTCAACGATCAGCCGATTTACTCCACGATCGTAGAATACTCTTCCCATATTCCGGAGTTTACAAAGACTCCGTATCACTATGAGGCAAGAGAGTGCATCAACACAGCAGTTGTCAATATCGTAAATGGAACAGCTAAGGCTGATGCATTACAGGAAGCACAAGATACCTTACAGTTTAAGATGACGGAGTAATCCGGTACATAAAAAAGAATGACAAGTTTGTATAGCGGGGGGCGACCTCCGCTATATGTGAAAATGACCAGAAATGCGAAAGGGGGAATTTGTTGTGAATTCCAAGAAAAAAGGGATGTCACTTATTGCAAAACAAAGAGCGGCAGGATGGACATTTCTAGCACCGGCATCGATTCTGATTGCGATCATGAGTTTTTATCCGATGGTGCGGGCATTTATCATTTCCCTGCAAAAGGGAACGGGTGCCAATATGCGCTTTACTGGATTTTCCAATTATCAGAGAATCCTTGTTGATAAGGTGTTCCAGCAGTCCATCGGCAACACATTTTTCTACCTGATTATCCAGGTGCCAATCATGCTTATACTTGCAATTCTGCTGGCACAGTTATTAAACAACAAACATTTAAAATTGCGGGGATTGTTCCGAACCTGTGTCTTCCTCCCATGTGCGACTTCACTGGTTTCCTATTCGTTGATCTTCCGTTCGATGTTTGCAACAGACGGACTGATTAACAGTATCCTCATGAAACTTGGTATCTTACATTCCGGCTATAATTTCCTGGGTCATTCCGGAAGTGCCAAAGCGGTCATTATCCTTGCTTTGATTTGGAGATGGACTGGTTATAACATGGTTTTTTATCTGGCTGGTTTACAGAATATCGAGTATTCCGTATACGAAGCCGCCAAGATCGACGGTGCAAACGGCTGGAAAACATTCTGGAGGATCACCGTACCGCTGTTAAAACCGACGATCATCATGACCTTTATCATGTCAATCAATGGTACGTTGCAGTTGTTCGATGAGTCCGTCAACCTGACAAAGGGTGGACCTGCCAATACGACTATTACCATGTCACACTATGTATACAACACATGTTTTATCAATGTGCCAAACTTTGGATATGCGGCAGCCATGTCATTTTTGATCTTTATCATGGTAGCGATCCTTGCATTTATCAACTTGAAAGTAGGTGATACGCGTGACTAAGCAGAAAAGCAAATCAATGATCCAGAGAAGATTGATCCCGACGTATATCTTTCTGGGGATCGTGTCCTTTATTTCCGTATTCCCGCTGTATTGGATGATTTCCGCAGCCACGAATACATCCACGGACGTATCCCGTGGTCGCCTGCTTCCGGGTACGCACTTTATGGAGAACTTTAAGAACTTAATGTCCCAGCAGCCACTGTGGAGAGCCCTCGGGAATTCGTTCCTGTATGCGATCCTTACGACGGTGCTGTGTCTCTTGGTCTGCTCCATCGCCGGTTATGGTTTTGAGATCTACCATGACAAATGGAAAGACCGCCTGTTTTCCATCCTGCTTCTTGCCATGATGATACCACAGGTTGCAACAATGGTTCCGTTGTTTCAGATGTTTTCCAAGGCAAAGCTGTTAAATACAGCGGTTGGATTTATGCTTCCGATCATATCCACACCGTTTATGATCATGATGTTCCGCCAGAATGCCCGTGCATTTCCGGTTGACATCATCGAAGCTGCGCGTATTGATGGATTAAGCGAGGTACAGATTTTCTTCCGGATGTTTATCCCGACGATGAAATCGACCTATGCGGCAGCCGCTGTTATCACATTCATGAATGCATGGAATGCATACTTATGGCCAAAGGTAATCATGTCCGATAACCGTGCGATGACTATGCCAATGCTCATTGCCAACCTGATTACCGGATACAAGACGGATTACGGTATGCTCATGTGTGGTGTATTGTTCTGCTCAATCCCGACGATGATCGTATTCTTCGTATTACAGAAGCAGTTTGCAGAAGGTATCACCGGAGCGGTTAAATAAAAATGGTAAAAAATGTCTTCCTTTTTGGAGGGCATTTTTTACCATAACAGGAAAGGGGTATATGCCTATGAATACATTTGATTATAAGAAAGTAAAAGATCCTCAGTATTTTCGTGATGCGCGCATGGATGCGCATTCTGACCACATATATTACCGGACGAAAGAGGAGGCAGAAGAGAAACAGAGTTCCTACCGCGTCAGTTTAAACGGGCTGTGGAAGTTCCACTATGCAAAAAACTATGCCGACGTAGTTGCCGGATTTGAGAAGGAAGACTACTGCTGTGTAGGTTGGGATGACATCAAGGTTCCGGCTCATATCCAGATGGAGGGTTACGATGTGCCGCAGTACGCTAACGTGCAGTATCCGTGGGAAGGCCATGAGGACATCCATCCGGGCGAGATCCCGGAGCAGTTTAACCCGGTGGCAAGCTATGTCAAATATTTTACCGTGCCGAAGCAGATGCAGGGGAAGCGGCTCTTTGTCTCGTTTCAGGGCGCGGAGAGCGGACTTGCAGTCTGGTTAAACGGCACATTCATCGGTTACAGCGAGGATTCGTTTACTCCGTCTGAGTTTGAACTGACCGATGCGGTAAAAGACGGGGAAAACAAACTGGCGGTACAGGTGTTTAAGTGGACAGCGAGCAGCTGGTGCGAGGATCAGGATTTCTTCCGGTTTTCCGGAATCTACCGCGATGTATACCTGTATACTGTGCCGGAAGTACATGCCTATGATGTAAAGGTGCGGGCACTGCCGGATGCAGCACTTACCGCTGCCGAACTGGCACTGACTTTACAGATGTGGGGAAGCGGCAAGGTGAAAGTCGTCCTCAAAAAAGACGGACAGACTGTGCTGGAAGACGAATCGGCTGTTACCGAAGGGGAACAGATCCTGACCTGGAACGTGGAGCGGCCTGTTTTGTGGAGCGCGGAAGACCCGCAGCTTTATGACCTTACGGTTGAAGTCTGCGATGGCGCGGGAACTTTACAGGAAGTGATCCCGCAGCGCGTCGGGTTCCGCCGGTTTGAGATGAAGGACGGTATTATGACATTAAACGGAAGGCGGATCGTCTTTAAGGGCGTGAACCGCCACGAGTTCAGTTCCGTCAGCGGACGGCATGTGTCGGAGGAAGAGCTGCGCAAGGATCTTCGCACGATGAAGCAGAATAACATCAACGCGATCCGTACCTGCCATTACCCGGATGCGTCTAAGATTTATGAGCTCTGTGATGAGTATGGCATTTACATGATTGATGAGACAAATCTGGAATCGCACGGTTCCTGGGATGTGGCAGAGTTTACGAAGGACGATACCTATATCGTGCCGCACAACAAACCGGAGTGGCTTGCGATGATGCTTGACCGTGCCAATTCGATGTACCAACGTGACAAAAACCATCCGGCGATCCTGATCTGGTCGTGTGGCAATGAGTCTTACGGCGGCAAGGACATCTATGAAATGTCCTGTCTGTTCCACCGTCTGGATGATACCCGTCTCGTTCATTACGAGGGGCTGTTCCACGACAGAAGTTACAACGATACGAGTGATATGGAAAGTCAGATGTACCCATCGGTGGAGAGCATCAAAGAATTTTTGGCAAAGGATTCGAGCAAGCCGTTTATCTGCTGCGAGTACACGCATGCAATGGGCAATTCCTGTGGTGCGATGCACAAATATACGGATCTGACCGACACGGAACCGAAGTATCAGGGCGGCTTTATTTGGGATTACATCGATCAGTCGATCTACAAAAAAGACCGCTACGGCGAGGAGTTTCAAGCATACGGCGGGGATTTTGGCGAACGTCCAACCGACTATAACTTTAGTGGAAACGGTATTGTCTACGGTGGAAACCGCGATGTGTCACCAAAAATGCAGGAAGTCAAATTCAATTACCAGAACATCACGGCGGAAGTGACTGCGGAGTCCGTAACGGTCAAAAATAAAAACCTGTTTGTCAACACCGACCGCTTTGCGTGTGTTGTGACCGTTGCAAAAGACGGAAAGGAGATCCGCCGGGCAGACTTACCGACGGCTGTGGAGCCGCTCTCGGAACAGACCTATCCACTGCCGTTTGCAAAAGAGACAAAGGCAGGCGAATACACCGTGACCGTCTCCTTCCATCTGAAAGCGGACACTGTCTGGGCAAAGGCAGGGCATGAGGTGGCTTTCGGGCAGTATGTCTATCCGGTTGCGGGTGAGGTAGAAACATGCACAGACAAGATCAAAGTGATCCACAGCACACACAACATCGGTGTAGAGGGTGCGCATTTTTCCGTCCTGTTTTCCGTATTAAACGGTGGGCTGGTTTCCTACAAATATGCGGGAAAAGAGATGATCGAGGCGATCCCGAAACCAAACTTCTGGCGGGCACCGACGGACAATGACTGTGGAAATCTCATGCCGGCGCGCTATGCACAGTGGAAAACGGCCAGTCTGTATGTCAGCCATAAAAGCCCGCAGGAGACGAGTACGCCGGAAGTCACGGAACACGAACACAGCATTACCGTTTCGTTCCGCTATTTTATGCCGACCACACCGGTTTCGGAATGTCGGTTGTCCTATGAAGTATTTGGGGATGGCAGGGTAAAGACCACGCTCTGTTATGATCCGGTCAAAGAATTGGGCGACATGCCGGAATTTGGCGTACTGTTTAAATTTAATGCCGATTACGACCGACTGCAGTGGTATGGACTGGGCGAACAGGAAACCTATGCTGACCGTTGTAAGGGAGCCAAACTTGGCATCTACAGCAATAAGGTAAAAGACAATGTGGCGCGGTATATGGTTCCGCAGGAATGTGGGGCAAAATGTGGCGTGCGCTGGGCGCGTGTGACTAACCGTGCCGGAGATGGCATGTTGTTTGAAATGACAGAAGAAACAGGTCCGATGGTATTTTCCGCACTGCCGTATACGCCGCATGAGATAGAAAATGCGATGCATCCGTATGAGCTGCCACCGGTACACTACACGGTTGTCCGTGTGGCAAAAGCCCAGATGGGTGTCGGCGGCGACGACAGCTGGGGCGCGCAGACGCATCCGGAATATCTGTTGCAGACGGACAAAACCATGCAGTTTTCCTTTGTATGGAAAGGCGTGGTGAGCACAGAAGCATAATTACAGGATCTTTACAATATTCAGATCCTGATCTAAAAGCAGGATGTCGGCTCTTGCCCCGACGGCAAGGGTGCCGATTTCCTGTGAACATTCGATGCTCTTTGCAGGATTGCAGGTGGCGGCTTTGACGGCCACGCCGAGCGGAATGCCAAACTGCACCGCATTTTTCATACAGTCAAACAAATTGGTGGCGGAACCTGCGATGGTTCCGTCTTTTAAGGTCGCAAGGCGGCCTTTTTTGATTACCGGCTGTCCGCCGAGTTCGTACTCGCCGTCCTCCATACCGGTTGCACGCATCGCATCGCTGATTAAAATCATGCGGTCGTTGCCAAACATGCGGAAGGCATTGCGGATGACCGACGGGTGGATGTGGATGCCGTCACAGATGATCTCTGCCATCGCATGCGGACAGTCCGCTGCCGCGCCGATAATGCCAGGATCGCGGTGGTGTAGTGGCGGCATGGCGTTGAACAGATGGGTGACATGGTTGGCACCGGCGGCAAAGGCATTTTCTGCGATTTCATACGATGCTGTGGAGTGTCCGAGTGAGATCGCAACGGTGTCTTTGAACTCCCGGATAAACGCATCGGAACCCGGCAGTTCCGGGGCGATCGTGATGATGCGGATCTTGTTTCCGCTTGCAGCAGAGAGCCGTCGGAACATGGCGGCATCCGGCGCGTGCAGATAGCTTGCTTTCTGCGCCCCTTTCTTTTCCGGGGAGAGGTATGGACCTTCCATGTGGATGCCCGCGATGTGGGCATATCCGGCAGCATCCGGCACATCGTTAATCGTCGCAAAGGCAGCTGTAAGCTGTTCTTCCGGCAGGGTCATGGAAGTCGGGCAGAATGAAGTCACACCGCAGGAATGCAGATATTGTGCGATTTCGGCAAGTCCTTTGGAATTTCCGTCACTGAAATCGTGACCTCTTGCCCCGTGGATGTGGACATCCACCAGACCGGGGATCACATAAAGCCCCTCGGCATCAAATACCGTATCGTCTTCTGCGGTTTCTGCGATGCGGTGTGTCGTTGTATCAACAACCAGTTCTTTTTTCCGAAAGGAGCCAGACTCCTCCCAGACCAGTCCGTTTTTTATGATCATGGCGTACTCCTTTTCCTAGATCAGTCCTTCTTTGATGATGCGGGATAATGCAGCTTCATCGGCAACGACGGAAACCTCGTCGTGTAACTGCAGGATTGATGCCGGTACATGCGGGGTGATCGGTCCGTAAACTGCCTCATAGAGTGCATCGGCTTTGGCTTCACCGCTTGCGATCAGTAGGATGTGCCGTGCCTGCATAATGTTTTTGATGCCGGTCGTATATGCCTGTGTCGGGACTTCCTCAATGAAGGAAAAGAAACGTGCATTGGCTTGAATGGTGTTTTCGGTCAGGTCGACGCAGTGGGTTTCCTTTGCAAAGGAATCCGATGGCTCGTTAAAACCGATATGTCCGTTGTTGCCGATGCCAAGGAGCTGTAAGTCGATGCCGCCCATGCTGCGGATGATGGCATTGTAGCGGGAGCATTCCTTTTCCACATCAGCTTCCATGCCGTTTGGAATAAAGGTGTTTACGGATTTGATGTTTACGTGGTCAAACAGGTTGTGGCGCATAAAGTAAGCGTAACTCTGATCGTTGTCGGCAGGAAGGCCTTTGTATTCGTCAAGGTTGATGCTGCGGATCTGTGAAAAATCAAGATCGCCCTTGTTGTACCACTCGATCAGCTGCTTGTAGGTGCCGATCGGTGAAGAACCGGTGGCAAGTCCGAGCACAGATTCCGGTTTTAAGATTATCTGTGCGGAGATAATGTTGGCCGCCTTGCGGCTCATTTCGTCATAGTTTTTTGTTTTATAAATACGCATAGTAGTTCTCCTCCTTAAAATTGCGTTTCCTGCATTTGTTAAGTTGATTATAGGATGCAAAATTGGAAAAATCCATAGGGTTTGGGCAAATGGAAAGAACAATCCCCAAAAACGGAAAAAAAGAAAAATCGTGTGTGCTTTTGAAAGAACTTTCAAAAATATATGATATAATGAAATAAAATTACAGATCGGGTTATGGACATAGAGTTATATATCCCGTTGGACGTGGGCACCATAAACTCTGATGTTCCGCAAGTAACTGAGGAAGCAGGAAAAGGAGAAAACGCGTATGCAGACTTATGGAAGCAGTGTTGTGCCGATGATCGAGGCAAATTATGAGATGTTTACGGTGGTGGAGAAAACAATCGCCGATTTTTTTATTTCGAATGAAAAAGGATGGATTTTTCATCGGGACGCATGGCAAAGATGCTACATGTTTCAGAAGCATCTCTGTCACGCTTTGCCAAGAAAATGGGTTACAGCGGATACCGGGAGTTTATTTACAACTACCAGCCCTCGATCGCGGAGCGACCGAATGTGGAGGAACAGACCATCCACGTCCTGTATTCGTATGAGGAATTGCTGCAAAAAACATACAGCTTAATCCGCGAACCACAGATCAAACATGTGTCCCAGCTAATCGGGGAACATACGCGCATTTTTTTGTATGGATTTGGCAGTTCTGGGCTGGCGGCACAGGAGTTTCAACTTCGGTTGCTGCGGCTTGGCATGGATGCGGAGGCAATCACGGAACTGCACCAGATGGTATTGAATGAAGCGCGTATCACAAACGCGTGCCTCGTGATCGGCATCAGCCTAAGCGGCGCGACGCGCGAGCTCATTGATGCACTTGACCGGGCGAAAGCGCGTGGGGCAGCGGTCATATATCTGACTTCCTCCAACGCAGAGCGGGAAAAACGGACGTATGAGGAGATCGTGCTCGCACCGGTAAAAAAGAACCTCGAATACGGAAATGTCATTTCCCCGCAATTTCCGATCCTGCTGATCCTTGATCTGATCTATGCCCAGCTTTTAAAAGAAGATCGGCGCAGCACGGAAGCGCAGTACGATACGCACATCTGGGAGAGGATCAAGGACTATCATGTTGGATAGATGTGGTTTTAAAAACCAGATTGACAGGAAAAATCATACATTTATACTAAATGTGTAGTCGAATTTTGGTTTAAAGTAAGATTACTCTTCTTCCGGGTATTTCATACCCCAGTTGTTTCGAATTTCAGTCATGATATGCATAACATCCTGTGAATAATTAAGATGCATAAGTGATTCAATTGTGGATAAATCGCCGGAGCATACAGCGGCTTCCATGTCAGCAACTTCATAGCTTAAGGCATCTGCAGTTTCTCCTGCGGAAATAGTTTCTTTATGTCCGTCCCCGGTGTAAGTAATGGTTGCTTCCATAGCTCTTGGGTATTCAAAGATCTCGATGTAACCCTTATCGAATGCGATGGTTGCGCGCTTTGGCTGCTTTGCGTGAAGCGATAAGGTGACGGTTGCCATCTCGCCGGCTGGGTTCATAAGAAGGATGCCTGCCTGTTCATCCACGCCGGTTGGTGCGTATTTTACCTGTGAAAGTACCTGATTGGCAGTTTCGGCAAAGAACCAGCGGATCAGGGATAAAGCGTAAACACCGATATCTAACATAGCACCTCCGGCCAGATTGCGGTTAAAAAATCGATTGTTCATATCATATTCTTTATAGCTGCCGAAGTTTACCTGGATCAGACGAAGTGGTCCAAGAGTGCCGGAGCTTATGATCTCTGCAAGTTTGCGGTAGATCGGCATGTGGAAAATGGTCATGGCTTCTGCCAGAATGACATGATTTTTTTCCGCAAGGGCAATGGCCTCATCCAGTTCGTTTGAATTTAAGGTGATGGATTTTTCGCAAAGGACATGCTTTCCGTTTGCCAGTGCTTGACGCAGATATTGAATATGCGTATTATGTGGGGTAGAGATGTAGATGATATCCACATCCGGATCGGTAAAGACATCTTCAAGGTGATCATATACCTTGGCAATCTGGTATTTTTCCGCAAATGCTACTGCTTTTTCATGTGTGCGGTTGGCAACGGAATACAGATGACGGTTTTGCCTGGCAAGTGCAGTGGCAAGTTCGTTTGCAATGACACCACAGCCAAGGGTTGCCCAATTCAATGGTTTCATAGATAAATTTCTCCTTATTTGTATTTATACTCCTTTTTACGCGCTCATTTTAGCATGAAAGGGCAGACGGTGCAAGTCGGAGAAGGATGTAGTTAGAGTGTCTTACGTGAAAGAAAAAATTGTGGAAAATCAGGTGCACTGAATTATTTGTGGTAAACAACCGGAAGTGTGACGGAAAATACATTTTTGTCCCCATGTCTTTCTACGGTGATTTTGCCGGAATGGTTCGTGACAATAGAGTGCGCAATGGACAGACCGAGTCCAAAATGACCGTTATCCGCGCGTGCTTCGTCTGCGCGGAAAAAACGTTCAAACAGGCGGTCACGGATTTCTTCCGGAATTGGATTGCCGGTATTTTCCACGGATAAATAAAATTTACGGTTATGGATATGGGCGTGAATTTCGATATTTCCGCCTTCCGGGGTATAGCTTAATGCGTTATTTAACAGGATGGAAGCGAGATTTTGAATCTGACTCTCGTTTCCATCCATTTTCATTTGTTCCTGAACATCAATGGAAAGCGCAATGTGTTTTTCAAAAGCAACACTTTCCATCGGATAGATAATGTCGAGCAGTGCGTCATCTACAGGGAAAACCGCATGGGTATTCTGGATCTGCGGGGCATCCAGCCGCGTGAGCGTAAGCATTTTCTGGACAAGAGAGATCATCCGGGAAGTTTCCTGCTGAATATACAGCAGATGTTTATTGTCCCTGCCTACTTCAGAAGATAACAGTTCGGCATTGGCACTAATGACGGAGAGTGGGGTTTTCAGCTCATGACTGGCATTGGAAATAAATTTTTTCTCGGATAAAATGGTATTTTCAATCGGTTTTACCATCCAGCGGGAGAGTGCCCTGGAGGAAATGGTAAATACAATGATTCCGAGAATTGCCAGAATAAAACAGAGGGAGATCGTCGGAAAAGTTGACTTTAAAGCAGGGGCTCCGCTGAGCATCAAAACATAATACTGTCCTTTTTTGGCGCGGAGGTGGTTGACGGAAGCATACCGCTTGAAAAAAACATAATTTTTATGATTGGAAATAAGGGCTTTCCCCTGTTTTAAAAGATAATCATCGGTCACGCCGGAAAATGTATCAAACATTATTTCCATTTCATTGGATTCATCGATGGAAAAAAGGCAGTATGGGATATGGTCAAGCTCGGAAGGAGAAGTCTGGCCGTTTGAGATGATAAAGGTATCCCATGTCGTATAGTGCAGGGCAGCACGGATGGTCTGCTGCAGGTCACTGAGATTATTCCGGTAGGAATTGTTGATGAAAAGGAATAAAATCACCAGCCAGATGACCGTAAGCAAACATATAAAAAGTGTACTGATCCTTCTCTGTAAAGATTCAATCATCAGAAACCTCCATAATATAACCGACTCCGCGAATGGCGCGAATTGTCACATTGACCTGCAGATGATGAAATTTTCGTCGCAGGAAGGAAACATATACTTCTACATTATTGTATTCTGCATTGGAATCGAATCCCCAGATCTTTGTGGTAATCTGGTTTTTCTCGAGAACCTGATTACAGTTATTCATAAAAAATTCCAGTAATTGCATTTCTTTTCCGGATACCTGGACAGATTTTTGGGTCTGTGTGTTGCAGATTTCGCAGGTAGCAGGATCGTAGGAGAGATTTCCAACGACAGGGTGTGAAGTATCCTGATGATGGCTGCGTCTGCTGATCGCCTGTATGCGCATGAGCAGTTCACGAATTTCAAATGGTTTGGTCATATAATCGTCCGCACCGGTAGTAAATCCCTGAATTTTATCATCAAGTTCTGTTTTTGCGGAGAGAATAAGTACCGGAACATTGTCTCCATCCCTGCGCAGAGCAGAAAGAACTTCATAACCGTTCATTTTCGGAAGCATGAGATCTAAAATAATCATATCATAAATGCCGGTTGAGGCATGCTCATAGCCGATCTGTCCATCGTTTGCGATATCTACCGCATAGTTTTCGTTTTGTAAAGCTTCTGCAATGGTATCCGCAAGCCGGACGGAGTCTTCAATTACTAAAATTTTCAATTGGAATCCCCTTTGCTAAATCAAAATAATTATTGTTGTATTTGGAATTTATTATAACGAATCTTGGAAATCTTGCAATCATAATTTTTATTTTTGGATGAATAAAAAAAGTTAAAAAGAAAATTGATATGTTTTCAAGGTTTATTCAAGGATGGTTTTATATTATAATATATGTAAAAATATAGGAAGGAAATTGAGAATGAAAACCTTATATCTGCATGTTGGAACAACTAAGACAGCAACTTCGTCTATTCAGAGATTTCTGGAAGAAAACAGAACAGTATTGGAAAAATATGGATATTGTTTTCCGGATTCTCTGCATGTATATCCGGAGGCCAATAGAAGGAGAAATGCGCATTTCCTAATAGGAAAAGTAAAGGATGAAAATGGTGTTGAAGACAAGCAGAAAGAAGAGGAGTATCTCGAAGAAGGGTTACAACAGATCAGAACGGCATTTCAAACATATGATAATGTGATTTTGACGGATGAATCCATTTGGTATGCGTTAAGCTATTCTAAAAAGTCACTTCTTCGGGAATTAAAAAAGGAGGCGGATAAGCAGCAATATCAGATCAAAGTGATTGTATATCTGCGCAGGCAGGATGCGTTGCTTATTTCCAGATGGAATCAGGAAGTAAAGCAGAATTTTACCAGTGCAGCAGTCATGACGTGCGAGGAGTATGTTGCAGTATCGGAGAAAAAAGAAAACAAGATTTTTTACTATGCAAAGAAACTGGATGAGATTGCAGCTGTCATAGGAAAAAATAATTTAATAGTCAGGAGATTTTCTCCGAAGAGCTGGAAAGACGGATCAATCATTCATGATTTTATGCATGAGATCGGATTGGACGTCACAGAGGAATTTCAGGAATTGGAAGAAAGTGAAAATCTCCGGTTAGATAAAAATACCACGGAAATTAAGAGAATACTCAATAAGAGTGAATTTCTCACAGAAAAAGAAATCTCTTATTTTCGTAGATTTTTGAAGGAAATCTCAAAAGATTACATAAAAGAAGAAAATACAGAAATGCTTGCAAAAGAGGAATTGCAGCAGTTTCTGGAATTGTATGCGAAGGAAAATGAACGGGTAGCCGAGGAATATATCGGGGATGGACAGCCTTTGTTTTCGAATGAAGTTAAAGATTTACCGAAATGGAATCCGCAAAATGAAAAAATGCAGGAAGAAATTATTCAGTTCTTTGCAGCAGTTACTATGGATCTCAGAAGAACGAATGAAATTCAGCGTCAGAAAATAAACCAGCAGGAAAAAAGAATCAGACAGCTGGAAAAGAGGGCAAATGAATTTGTGATGTTCCGGGACAAAGCAAAGCATCCGTTTCGGACGATCTGGAAAAAATTATTTCGATAAAAGGGACTGGGCAGATGACAGAGGGTTTCAATACACAAAGAGATGAAAAAACAGACAGCAGACACAATCTCACATGGCATATGATGGATATTAACAGGCAGAAGCGCGAAAAGCAGATGCAGCAGAAGGCTTTTACCATCTGGATGAGCGGATTGTCCGGTGCAGGAAAGTCTACGATAGCAAATGTACTGGAGAAGCGTCTGTATGCAATGGGAAAAAAAACGATGCTTTTGGATGGAGATAATGTGCGGATGGGCTTAAACAGCAATCTTGGTTTTTCCGATGAGGACCGGGTAGAAAATATCCGGCGGATTGCAGAGGTTGCAAAGCTGATGAATGATGCAGGCCTGATCGTGATTACCGCATTTATTTCTCCGTACCGGCATGATCGCGAGAATGCAAAACAGATTATCGGAGACGGTTTTCGGGAAGTTTATGTCAGCACTTCCATTGAAGAGTGTGAAAAGAGGGATGTAAAAGGATTGTATAAGGCTGCGCGGGAAGGAAAAATTGCGCAGTTTACAGGAATTACCAGCCCTTATGAAATTCCGGAACATGCAGATGTTGTCGTAGATACCGCGGAGATGGATGTGGAAACATGTGTGAATCATATATTGGAGCAACTGAAAAGTCTGTTGCGAGAATCCGTGTGAGTCAGGCAGGACAGTTTATCCGGTCAATGTTTTGGATCGGATGTATTGGATTTGGCGGAGGAAGCGCACTTATTCCAGTTATTGAAAAAGAGATTGCAGATCGACAGGGAATAGACGAAAAACAGAATATTGACAAAGATGTGGTGGTTGCAAGTATTACACCGGGGGCACTTCCGGTAGAGATTGCAGCGTCTATCGGGCGCCGCAAATTTGGAATCAGGGGAATGATCGCAGGTGCTGTCATGATGGCATTGCCGGGAGCGTTGATGACGGTGGCTCTGGTAGCGGTGTTGTCTGTATTTCAGGAAAAAATCCTTTCTGTTGTAAATATGATTTCCATAGGAGTCTCTGTTTTTATTTTATATCTGTTGTTTTCTTATATCAGAAAAATGTTAAAAGACTGCGGGGAAGACGGAAAACACAGAAAGATGAAAGCGATTTTTTTAATGCTTGGGGTTTTTGTACTGTCTTTTTTTATTTCTTCGGTGCAGGTACTGATACTGGCATTTTTCAGCATTTTTTTCACCAGAGGCAATTACAGCAAAAAGAATCTGATAATTCTTATCGGCATTATTGGCAGTTATCTGTTGACACATGTACAAGTGTTTTCGTTTGATCTGTCCGGATGGCATCCTGTGGTTGATATTGTGATGGGAATACTTGGATGTTATGGCATTTTCTGTAATATAGCAGATACCGGATGGAAAAGAGAGAAGAATTGGGGTATAATTGCAAAGGATGTTGGAACATGGGTTGTATTTGCGGCAGTTTTCGTCGTTCCCGTCTGGTTTGTAAACCATGAGATCATGTGTTTTTCCGGCAGGGGAATTTTGTCTGCATGGATGTCCTTTGGCGGTGGTGATGCATATATGACCATAGCGGATGGAATTTTTGTGGGAGGAGGAATGATCACTTCCCAGCAATATTACAATCATATTGTTCCGGCGGTAAATGTATTGCCCGGATCTATTTTGTGTAAAACCCTGGCGGCAGCCGGATATTATACAGGATGGAACCTGACACAGAACATAGGAGTTGGATTATTATTTTCTATAGCAGGTTTTGGATGCAGTATTGCCGCGTCATGCAGTATTTTTATGCTTGCATATCATCTGTATGATTATCTGATCACATTACAGGTATTTCGTATTATTCGAAAATGGATCAGACCAATCATCGGTGGTCTGTTAATGAAAATCATGGTGATGCTTTGCTTGCAGAATATAGGTATGGTGATGACTTTTATGAAATAAATGTACAAACAGGAGATATAGAAATTGAGATTTACAAAAGCAAAAATTGTAGCAGCAGGAATGATACTGGCGGGAATCTGTATGATTGCACCACAGCAGCTGAGGGCAGAGGTACCCAAAACACAGATGGATGGTGTGATGGGACAAAGCATCAAAGAAGAGATGGATGATACACAGATTTCAGACGTGGATACGCAGAGGGACGGATTGTTGTCCACATATGCCATGCCACGGCTGCTGGGGGCATCTAAGGCATCTTCCAGATATACACAGGATTTTCTGGATGGTTCTTTTACTTCGAAAGTGGATTATACAAGTGTTACCTATTATCACAAATCGGACTATGAAGATGCGCAGCTTTTGAACGGAATAGATGTCTCCTGGTGGCAGGCAAAAAATAAAAAAACAACAGCACTTAACTGGGAAAAAATACATGATGCAGGAATAGATTTTGCATTTGTCCGTGTAGCGTCAAGGGACACTTCCGATGGAAGCATTTACGAAGACACGGCTGCGGATTCCCATATTCAGGCGGCACTTGAAAACGACATCAATGTCGGTCTGTACATATTTTCACAGGCACTGACAGAAAAAGAGGCAAAACAGGAAGCAGAATATGTGCTTGATCTGGCAGATAAATACGGCTGGGATGTGACCCTTCCGATTGTTATAGACAGGGAAAAAGGAAGTCACAACCGCCTGACAGGGGGGAAACTCTCCAAAGCAAAAGAGACAGCGGTCTGCCAGTCATTTGCAGATACGATTTCCGATGCGGGATATCAGCCGGTTGTTTATGCTTCCTATGCATGGATCAAATCCTATATTGATACAGATTCTCTGGAGGATTGCGGCATCTGGATTGCGCGGTACAATAATACGACAACGAGCAATGCAAAAAGCGGGGAACCTTATGCAGACACAGCATATGACTATGAATTCTGGCAGTATTCATCCGTTGCAAAAGTGAGTGGATATACGGGAAATCTGGACGTAAATTTCTGGTACAAGGACACCAGTGCAAAAACCGGAGGATTGAAAGCAACTGTGGGGAATGCATTTGACCCTGTGAAACTAAGCTGGGGCAAAGCTGCCGATGATGTAACCGGATACCGCGTGTACCGGTATGACGAAAAACAGAAAAAATATGTTTATATGAAGCAGACGAGTGGAAAAAGCTTTACGGATACCGATGTGACAAGCGGAAAGACTTATCAGTACAGGGTGCGCTGCTTTTGGACCATCGGTGGGACAAATTATTATGGAAATTATTCTTCGGTGGTATCGGCCACCGTTCCGCCGGCAAAAGTGTCCGATGTAAAAACACAAAAGCGCAGCAGTACATATGTGACACTTGGATGGAGCAAAATATCAGGTTCCAGCGGATATCGGGTTTATAAATATAACACAGCAGAAAAGAAATACGAAAGTGTGGCAACGATTGCAGGCGGAGCAGAAGTTTCTTATAAAGTTACAGGATTGAGCGGAGCTACAACGTACAAATTTAAAGTGAAATCTTATAAAAAAGCAGAAGGGGAAACCGTCTGGGGAGAAGCTTCTGACGCACATGAAGAGTGCACAAATCCGCTGAAGGTAAAAAATCTCCGGCTGCAGACAAAATCTTGTGCAGTCACATTAAAATGGGATAAAACCAGCAATGTAACCGGATACCAGATTTACCGTTATAACAGTAAAACGAAAAAGTATGATAAAATTGCTGTTATTAAAAATAACAAAACATTTTCCTATAAGGATTCCAAATTGAAAAAGGGGACTGTCAGCCAGTATAAAGTCCGTGCATATAAATCTTATAATGGGAAAACGTATGTGGGTACCTGTTCGGATGTTACAAAAATAAAAGTGAAATAGGTAATGATTCATGGGGGATTCACACAAATAATTTCAGAATATTGAACAGAACACCATCGAATGCATTTCCTAAGAAATCAAGATTTTTTATATAAGAACTCCACGCAAAAAGCCACGCAGTAAAATATTTTGACTGCGTGGCTTTACATATTATTTAATATAAACATGGATTCATAGTGCTTCGATGGAATCAATCATCATCAGCAACTACTTTTACCGTATACACAACCGATTTTTTTGCATCCTTGGAATTAGTATAGCTGCAGGTGATCTTTGTTGTTCCTCTAAGTCAAAATCGTCCTAGACCTTCTCATACTTGACAGAAGCACCGGACTTCCGGAGAGAGTAATCTTTCTTTGCCTCTGTTACAGATACCTTGATTGTGTCCCAGTAACGATCCTTGTTTTTCCCATATACATAGCACCGGATCTTTGCAGTTCCGGGTTTTACAGCAACAAAATCCATATCATCACCGGTTCTGTATGTGGATGTCCTCTTTGGCATCGAGCCTTACCATATCTGGAAAAAGGATGAGGATCATGCCGCAGGCGATGTAAAGGATGATATTCCGTTCCAGCCGGATCGTGACCAGCAGGAACAGGTATTTTGCGCATTTGTCAAAGAGTATCCGAATCTGAAATGTATTGCCAGACATGTCCGTTTTGCACACAGCTGCAGCGAAAACAGCCTTCTGGCATATCTGTGGAAAGATGGACAGATTTATGAAAGCAGACGTCTGACCTTTCATATCCTCGACCGGGTCGGAGGCGGAGATGCATTTGTAAGCGGCATTATTTATGGCCTGATGAATGATTATACACCGGAGGATACGGTGAATTTCGGTGTTGCGGCAAGTGCTGTAAAGCATACGATTCATGGGGACGGAAATATTACGGATGATGTTTCTTTGATCCGGCATGTGATGGAAATGAATTTTGATATCAAACGATAAAACGGTGAGGTAATAACATGAATGAATTAGAAGAAAAATTTTATGAAACCGGAGTGGTTCTGGTCGTTGTATTGGAAGATGCAGAGGATGCAGTGCCGCTTGCACAGGCACTGGTCGAAGGAGGACTTTTGAGTGCGGAAGTGACCTTCCGCACCGCAGCAGCAGAGGAGTCCATCCGCCGGATGACGGAGGCTTTTCCACAGATGCTGGTGGGAGCCGGCACGGTGCTTACGAAGGAGCAGGTCGATGCGGCTGCAGCAGCCGGTGCAAAGTTTATCGTAAGTCCGGGATTTGATTCGGAGATCGTAGATTACTGTCTGGAAAAGAAGATTCCGGTTCTGCCGGGCTGCATTTCTCCTTCAGAAGTCGCACAGGCGGTCAAAAGAGGTCTTACCATTGTGAAATTCTTCCCGGCAGAGCAGGCTGGCGGAATTGCCATGATCAAAGCGATGGCAGCACCGTATGTGGGGCTTAAGTTTATGCCGACCGGCGGAATTAACGTAGGAAATTTAACGGAGTATCTTTCCTGTGACAAGATCCTCTGCTGCGGTGGAAGCTGGATGGTGAAAGGGGATCTTGTAAAAGCCGGAGATTTCGGCAAAATCAGGGAACTGTCCGCAGAGGCCAGAAAACTCATAGATACTATCCGGAAATAGTTGGTATTTGATACTGTCTGACCGCATCAGCACCACCAGGCAGGAAGAGAATAAGGAGAATAGCGACGATCCATGGGAACAGTGTGGTAAAAATGTTATACAGGTCTCCCAGTGGATCCTCGCTGTAATCCCAGAAAGGTCTGGCAGGATCATGGATCCAGTAGACATTTATGATTGTCCGCAGATGGGATCTGGTACTGCTTAGCGGAGAACAGGAGAATTTTCTGCAGTACTCCTTTCCGGCTACTGTGTAAGTATACCTTGCCGCCCAGTAATTGTAGTCGGAATTTGACCGGTTGACCGTGATTCTTTTTGCATCTTTTTTTATAATCATTCCCTTTGTGATATGTCCGCGTTCTTTTGCAATTTCAATTTTTCTGCTCAGCCCAACTTTCCTTTTGGCTAAAAACTTCAGATCAATGATGTACAGTGGTATCAGCGATATAACGGCTACAGTTACCTGCCATGGATACTGGCGGATGGCGTTGATGATTTCTTTAAATTCCATGATTTCCCCCTTTTTTGCTTCCTATAAGGAAGCGGTTTTGAACACTTTCCCGGTACTGCCGTCTCTTATGCGGCCAGACCATAGAAAGGAATATGGTCTTTGCATCCTTTATTATAGGAAAACAGGGATTATTTGGCAATAAAAAATAACTGTAAACGTTTTCATATATTAGGCATATCTATCTGCATATTTCATGAAAGCATAAAGACAATTCAGAATAAAATCCCCGGATTATTTGTCCTTAAATCCTGTAAAATACTGCATTTTTAGAAAAATTATATTCATATAAATCATGTATGAATACAGGGAAATAAAACACAAAGGGTGAAAACGATTTCACGTTTTGCCTTTGTCATTTCCATACTGCCACGTATATAATGCAGGCAACAACAACACAGGGAGGTGTGGAAATGGAAACATCAAACATTATAGAAAACAAAGCACTTTGTGACGAATATATGGGAAAATACCCGGTTATTTTTCTATCCCTCAAGAGCGTGGAGGGATTGAATTTTGAAGCAGCAAAGTACCGTATTACGGAATTGATAGGAAGGGAAGCACAGCGTTTTGATTTCCTTTTGGAAAGTGACAACCTTTCTGACGATGAAAAGCCGCAATATAAAGCAATTACCGGGATGCAAAATGGAAAGTTTTCTATGGATGAGGATATTTTGGGTTCAAGTATCCAGATATTGTCATATTTTTGGAATGGCATTAAAGACCAATGACAGTCTGGCATTTGCTATTCTGACCGGCTGCCTGCGCATTACAAAAGAGAGTATTTTCATGGGGCTTAATAATTTTAAAGTGTTGTCCATCCTTGATCCAAGATTTGATGAACAGTTTGGTTTTACCGACTATGAAGTGAAAAAAATTTTGGAAGATTATGGTCTGGCATCGCATTTTGAGGAGACAAAGGAATGGTATGATGGGTATCATTTTGGCAAGGCTGATATATATTGTCCGTGGGATGTCATAAACTATGTGGATCAGCTAAAGTATGACCAGACCGCCGGACCACAGGATTTCTGGTCGAATTCGAGCGGCAATGCCATAGTCCGAAGGCTTATAGATAAAGCGGACGTTTCCACAAAAAATGAGATAGAACGTCTGATTGCAGGGGAGAGCATTGAAAAGGATGTAGCACCGGAACTTACTTATGATGAGATTGATAAAAGTATAGAAAATCTATGGAGTGTACTTTTTACAACGGGATATCTGACACACAAGGGGCGCACGGAAAGTGGAAAATACCGTCTTGTGATTCCAAACAGGGAGGTTAGAAATCTTTTTGTTAAAAAAATCAGAGAGTGGCTTTCCGATGTGACGAAAAATGACGGAGAGACGCTTGATAAGCTCTGCAATGCATTTGTAAATAAAGAATTGGAAAAAATTGAGGAGATATTTGGTGATTATCTCTGGAATACGATCAGTATACGTGACACCGCAGTTGCCAAAGAAAAGAAGGAAAATTTCTATCATGGTATTTTACTCGGTCTTTTAGGCTACAAGTCAAGCTGGCTTATAAAGTCAAATGCAGAGTCTGGAACAGGCTATAGTGACATCTTAGTGGAGGTTCCGACAAACAGAACCGGAATCGTAATCGAGCTCAAGTATGCTGAGAACGGGGATCTTGATGCGGCATGTGAAGAGGCATTGAAGCAGATCAAAGAAAAAGATTATGTGGCAAAGCTAAAGCAGGATGGAATGAAAAATTTCATCAGGTATGGAATCGCGTGCTTTAAGAAGGTGTGCAAGGTTGCGCTTGGAGAATAACAGATTATCATTTGCTTCTTTTTTCTGTCATTGACTCTGGTTAAGAAAATCATAATTTTTAAAAAATGAATACTAAATTGCTTGACTTAATAAGAATGAGAATATATTATACTTATATAAAAATACTTTTGACATAAATGGCATATGCTATTTATATAATTGGGATGCAACTCCTGATTTCTCCGCTGCGGAGAGTTTAAATATGAGCAGAATGAAAATAAAGTTGCGTGAAGAGGCTCTGAAGCGATTCAGAGTCTTTTTTCATAAAAGGAGATTGATTTGTTTAGAGCAGAAGAACTGTGTGGACTTTCAATAAAACCTAAAATTAACGATATTGACCTTAATGTTTTGCAGGATTACTATAGAAAATTTTTAAATCCATTTGTTTATCAATATGATATAATAGAAGGAAAGAAGCAAAGTTCTATTCAATTAAGGTTTGATGAAGCAAATTTTTGCCATTTGTTGGGAATTGAATCAATTGTAAAATATTCAGTTCCTAAAAAGAAAATATGTAATTATAAGGGGCAAGGAGGATGGGATTTTATACAGAATTCAGGTCTTTGTTTTAATGATTTAAAAAAGATAAATAAGAGTAAATTTAAGAGTGTAAAAGCTAAGTTTGTTTATTTTTATCTCATGACAGATATTGTAGAAAATCCAGTTGCGGTTAAGTTTAAAAATCAAAATGTAGATCCACCAACAAAAATTGATTGTGATATTTTATTTTATACCAAGGATGAAAATGCAGTTATACATCTTGGAATAAAAAAGGATGAAGTATTGGGCTATTATATTCCGAAAACTTTCTTTGTTGAAAAACTTGGAGTGAGTGGAATAGATAGTTACATAGACAAGCAAAAAAAGATAATAGCAAAAAAGAAAAACAGAATTATTATGTTATAGAGATATATTTTGTAACATAAATAAAGATCTTGTAGAGTGAAAATCGTTCTATGAGGTCTTTTTTATGATAAAATCATCATCGAACACGTTTTCATAAAAACTTCCATCTCATTTCCATTTTCACACAAAATCCCTATAATCCTACCCAAAACATGTGAAACTTTTTATATTTTCAACTGCGGGGACATATGAGGAAAAAGATTTGTGAAAAGTCCCGTGAGTCGATGCGTTTGGGACATATAGAGAAAAAAATTCGAGATATGTCCCAAGTTAGATGGAAAGAGGGACATAGATCGTTACATATCGTGCATATGTCCAAAAAGTAGATGAAAAAGAGGGACATAGCTATACATATCGTGCATATGTCCCCGGTTAGATGAGGAGCACCACAAAATAATAAGAAAGTTGAAATAGCATACTACTTGAAGCTGACTTGAAAAAGTAAATTCCAGTGCAGGGGTAAAATCCACTATATATCTCACTTTGTGCATTGTCCAAAAAGAATGAAAATTGCACCAGAATGCTATGCAATTTGTGAAAAAGAGAATAATATTGCAATTGGTGCAGTGGAATTGAAGCTGAAAGGATATACGGATATGACACAAAGAGACGATGAGTGTGAGCTGGGATACTGGCTTGGACAACCATTTGGGGGAAAAGGCTATATGCCGGAAGCTGCCAGGGAATCATTACGGCATGGATTTGAAGATCTCTTTTGCTTTTTGAGGTGCAAAATCCTTCATGCCAGGAATAGCACCTCCGGCTACAGCCCAGAAATACAGGCTTGCCACACTGCAATACGGACTTAATCTCCGCCGGTATTTTTCGAACAGTTTGCGGTCAATTTTTCTGTGGTGATACACCATCCGCATGCCGCGTTGGATTGCCAGATCACCAAAACTCAATACATTTGGACGCTGCATACAAAACAACAGAATCATTTCCGCGGTCCAGACACCAATTCCCTGTAAAGAAGATAATTCTTTTATGGCTTCTTCGTCCGATTTTTTCCAGATTCCGTCAATATCAAAAGTTCCGTCCTTTACTTTTCGGGCAAAATCGGTAATATACCCTGCCTTTCTGAAGGTAATTCCCAGTGACTGTAAATTGGAAACTCCGGCACTCAGTATGGTATCTGCGTTAATGATACCATACTGATCCTTCATTCTTTTCCAGATGGTTGCCTGTGCTTTTGTTGAAATCTGCTGACCGATGATATGATGAATCACGGCTGAAAATAAATCAGTGTCAACTTCCCGTTCAATCATTCCGATTTTATCGATAATTTCTGCGAGGCGTTTATCTTTCTGTTTGAGGTATGTAATCTCTTTTTCTCCGTATGCAAAAAACATTTTTATCGTCCTTTTTATAACAGTATTGTAATAATTTACCATATTATTATATCACTTAACTGGATAATAAAATTATAAAAAGGAAAAATCATAATAGCCATTAAAATGATTCTGTTTTATCTATAAAAACAATCATTTTGATGACTATTTCTTTACTTAGATAAAAAAAGGTGTTAAATTGTGTTATTGATTGAAATGCTCAATCATGATATGGATTATGTTGTTTCCCTGAAAATTCCACCGAAAGAATTGCCGATTCGGATGTGGTATATGTACAAAAATAAGCCATGTACATTGATTGATGTTGATGAGGCAAAAAAGATTGTGCGAATAAAAATTATGTGGATAATGTGCAATTTACCGCGTTTGGAAGTAATACCGAACCGAGTATTGCAGATTATGAAGATTTTTTGGAATCAAGGTGTTTGCCAAGATCGAGAGATAAAATAAAACTGGAATTAAAAGAATCAGACATCCCCTTTTATGATCCCTATTTAATTGTAAAAAAAAACGCAGGGGCGAATGGCAGAAGGAGTATAATTAAATGACTATTCGAAGAGCAAACGAAAACGACATCCCAAGACTGCTGGAACTGTTAGAGCAGGTGCTTCAGATCCATGCAGATATCCGGCCGGATATTTTTATCCCGGGAACCACAAAATACACAAACGAAGAACTTGCACAGATGATAAAGGATGATACCAAACCGATTTATGTTGCAGCAGATGAGAATGACAACTGTCTCGGCTATGCATTCTGTCAGTTGCGGGAGCAGCCATTTTCCAACAATATGGTGCCGTTTACTTCGCTTTTTATCGATGATCTGTGTGTCGATGCAAGTACCAGAGGACAGCACATCGGAGAGAAGTTGTTTGTGTATGTAAAAGAGGAGGCAAAGCGTTTAGGTTGCTATGAAGTGACGCTCAATGTCTGGGCGGGAAATACTTCGGCGGAGAAATTTTATGAAAAGATGGGGCTGAAAACCAAGGAGCAGCAGATGGAGACCAGCTATGAAAAGTCAACCATAAATTAGCAAAAAATTTCTTTTTCATATCGGTGGTAAAAAAGGGTAACTTTAATAGAGCTCCCTTAGGGTGCTTTTTCAAAATCTATCGATATTGGTATACAGACCTCTTATTCGAGGTTAAATTCTACTTCGTCAGTGAGCATCTTCCAGATGACTCTGACAAGCTTGCCGGCACAGTGCCCAAGTGCATTGTAGTGAGACCGGCCTTCAGCCCTCTTGGCATCATAATAAGCCTTGAAGGTTGCGTTGTTTCTGACAACGTTCCAAGCTGCATTTACAAGGGCATATCGTAAAACACGAGAGCCACGTTTGGACATCCTTGTTGTCTTAGCCTGAAAGTTACCAGACTGATAAACAGAAGGATCCAGGCCTGCAAAAGCAAGCAGCTTGTTTGGATTGGAGAAACGGTGAATATCACCTATTTCACCAAGAATCATTCCACCATTGATATATCCGATACCAGGAATGGTCATGATGACAGAATCGTTGAATCTCATGATATCCGTCATCTCAGCTTCAATCTTTTCTAATTGGCTATCCAGTAACTCGATTTGTTGAATGGTTTGAGTTATCTGAATAGATATAGCGCTGTCGTTTGCACCGACAGACTTCTGTGCGAGAACTCTTAATTCTTTGGCCTGCTCTTTGGTAAAGTGTCCGTGCGAGTTCACTTTGAGCAGATTAGCCAGATGAGTCATATGCATGGAAGCAATCTCTTTAGGAGAAGGTGCTTCTTTTAACAAAGCATAGACAGCGTGCTGATGCAGACCGGATTTAAAAAAGTATTGAATCTCTGGGAAAACCTGATCAACATAGGTTGTTAGCTGGATTTTCAATCGGGTGCGTTGCTTAATGGTTTTCTGCCGAAAGCGCCCCAAGGCCTTAAGATCCATCATATCGAGATCAAAGAAGGTAATAAATCTTAGGTCATCCTGCATCATAAGAGTTTTAGCAATAACAAATGTGTCGACCTTATCTGTCTTTGTTTTACGAACATTGTTCTTACGCATCTGACAGGTTTTGATGGGGTTCAACACACACACTTGGTAGAACTCAGCAACAAGGTATCGAACAAGGTTGTCACCGTAGTGTGCCGTCGACTCAAGACCGATGATGATGCTGTTCTTATCGAATGATTCGAGCTTAGAGACCAGCAGTTGGAAGCCATCAGCGTCGTTTGTGAATTTGAACGGCTCAATGAGTATTTCACCGTCTGAAGAAATCGCAGCGGCGAAATGGTTAAGTTTGGCAATGTCAATGCCTACAAAAATTTTCATGAGGTTGTACCTCCCTTTCCTAAAGTCTGATACCATGATGTCCACCATCGATTATCATCGTAGACTTGATAGAAATAAGTACTCTGAGTGAAAAACACTCCGGCAACATCCAGCTGATAAACAATTCAGATAAAGGTAGCGGCAATACACTCCAGTTGAGTAGTCAAGCTACAGAAAATAAATCAAAAGTCCATAGTATCTGAATTGTATTGAACCACGATATTAAAAGAAAGGAAAGTGTGGTAATTAACTTCCTAATTATCATACAAGTATATTTTATGATAAATATCCGAAGTGCAAAACAAATGGATCTTGCCCGGATTGAAACGATATACAACCACATTCATGATGAGGAAGTTGGCATTGTACCGTGCGTGTTTAACGGGATTCCGGATGTACAGCTTGTGTGTCTTGAAAAATACCGGCTAATCTAAAATATAACTTTAGATTAGCCGGTATATTTTTATTGATTTTGTATATATTAACGACTATAATAAAAACAGAATTTAGATTAGCCGGAGGTTTGCTATGCCATATATACAAAGAGCGATAACGCCAATATTGAAACAAAGAGTGTCTACCAGCAAGTGCATGTTACTGGTAGGAGCCAGACAGGTCGGGAAATCAACACTTATAAAGCATGAATTCAAGGATTTTAACCGGGCAAATTTTGATGACAGACTGACAAGAATGCAGGCGAAGGAAGAACCTAAATTGTTTTTTTTAAACAATCCACAGCCGCTTTTTATAGATGAGGTTCAAAAAGAAAGCAGTATTCTGGAAGATATCAAGCAGATTGTCGATGAATCGGATGAGCGAGGGATGTTTCTTCTTTCCGGTTCTCAGAAACTTGAACTTATCAAAGGCATGAGTGAATCGTTGGCAGGAAGAGTGTCAATCTCAGAGCTTACCGGATTATCCATGCGGGAGATTTATGGTGTAAAATTTAACCGGCATTTTATCCCAACCGATGCATATATCAAAGAACGTGAAAAAGAGATTGTAAAATATGACAATATATGGGAAATTATCCACAAAGGATCTTATCCCGAGCTTTATGATATAGACAGGGACTGGCAAGAATATTATTCTTCTTACGTTGCAACTTATCTGGAGAGGGATATCAATGAACTGGTGGCGGCAGATGGTATTACATTTACCAAATTTCTGACGGCAGTTGCTGCAAGAACAGGTGAACTTCTCAATTATTCCAACATAGCAGGAGACGTCGGGGTAAGTGAGCCGACAATTAAGAACTGGATATCTATTTTGGAAAGAACCGGAATTGTATATCTGCTCCAGCCGTATAGTGCGAGCGCACTTAAAAGGGCAATAAAGACACCAAAACTTTATTTCCGGGATACCGGACTGGCATGTTATCTTACCAGATGGCTTACTGCCGATACATTGAAATGTTCAGCGGTTGCAGGGAATATGTTTGAGACATTTGTAGTGTCTGAAATTTTAAAATCCTATTCCAACGAGGGCAAAGATTACAGATTTAACATTTTTTATTACAGAGGGAAAGACAGAAATGCTTCCGGTGAAAACGAAATTGATCTTGTGATAGAGGAGGATGGAGTCTTATATCCGGTCGAGATTAAAATGTCCGGCAATCCCAAGGCAAGTATGGGAGCAACGAATCAGGTACTGGATAAGGTAAGTGATAAAAAAAGAGGTCTCGGAGTTATTTTATGTCTGATTGATAAAAAGACATATTTAAGAGAAAATCTTGTTGCATTACCGATCGAATTTATATAAAAGGGGTGATCCCATGATGCTAATGTGTAAAAACACACCTGTTTACGACATAGAGAAAGAAAAAACATTAAATTATAATCTTCTTCCGGGACTGATGCAGCAAAAAGGTGCAGACAACCACACCTTCACAAAATGGATGAAATACCGCTATTCCTCAGGTACCAACACGATAGCACGGAAATTAAAGGGCATCACATTCGGACAGGGAGCGCGTATGCGCATTAACCGTGAGACCAGAGCGTTGAGTTTCAGCGACTGTTACTGGATAAAAGCCGAAGATGATCCGATATATTTTGAGGAGATCAGTCCGTATTACAAACCTTTCTGGGACGGAAACGAAGAATTTACAGGACAGGCGGCACCGACACTCTACGTGGGTGGTGCACTGTCAAAGGAATGGAAACAGGACGGAAAGCTCTACAAATATGGCGATATTTCCGTGGAACTGCAATGTATTAAGCTTTGCAGGGAATGCGGAATTTCTGTAGAAAGAGCAGATGAGACAGACGGAGGAATCGCAATTTCTAATATAACCTCCACAAAGGTGATGCTTGAGCAGGCCGATCAGTCGGGAAGAATTGATCCAGATGATTTTGATGAGCAGACGATTATAGATCTGTTTGGAAAAGCCGGAGCGCAAATGCTTATTATAGATGCGATAATCGGAAATGGAGACCGGCATGCAGGTAATTTTGGCTGGATTAGAAATACGGATACCGGAGAGTATGTGTGCATGGCACCGTTGTATGACTTTGATCATGCATTAGACAGCACATTAGAGTCTGACCGGCTTTTAACAGATGCGGTTAAATTTTGTATGCCGTATGAGGATGAGATGGTGCGCATTGCGGGTATAGCCCAGGGATCGGAAAACGAAGTATTTAAGAAACGGGCACAGAGCATTTTGAAGTTGCTTGATGCCGGAAAATGAGGTAGTGATGTACCTGAATTCGGAAATATTTTCTATGAAGCAAAAATCAGAAAACAATTGGTGCCTGACACAATAAACAACGGGCGAGACAGGCATAGAACAAAGAATTATGCAGCTTTTTCCACCTCAAATTTCCAGATATGCCGGATTTGTGGCAAAAGTCGATCCATATCCCAGTGTTTTTCGCTGTTTTTGGGGCTGTTGGGATCATTGACGACAACGCGTCCTTCGGAATCGATGCCGGTGAGAACAATGAAATGTCCACTATAAGTAAAATCTCCGGGCAGCATGGAGCAGATCATCGGGGTGGATGAGGTAAGATTTTGCCGGATATAATCGTTATTTATGGTTCCCTCTGTGGATGTAAGGCCCAGCTTTTTTGCACCTGCAGTCATCAGATCCCACGAAGTGCCCTGTCCACTGATATAATAACCCTGTTTTTGCGAAAATTGTGCCACTTTATAAGGATTCCACGTTGCTTTTCCAGTTAATCCGCAGATAACCATAGAAAGTGAAGTTGGACCACAACCATTGACACCAAGGAAATTGCTGCCATATGTTTTGTACCCCCATCGCTTATCCCACTGGATGAATAGAGGAATGTTGTCTTTTCTTACTTCGTGTGACACATCAAGGTCAAAGGATTTGTTTTTGTATTTGTGATAATTTTCTACAAAATCGGTTGCTTCCGGATATTTTTGCTCAAACTCGATAAGAGAATCCGGGAGTTGTTCGTGCATGGCTGTTTCGTAGGATTGATGGGAATAAAATCCGATGATGATGAAAAATATTAAAAATAATGGTAGAAAAATTTTTCTTTTGCGTTTCTTTTTTTTCTGTTTCATTATACGGTCTCTTTTCTTTTGTTTTCCTAAACGGATAGCTTAATCATAGCATATATGTTTTAAAATAAGTCTTAATATTTCTTAACAAATCTTAACATTTTTACAGAGTGATATTATGTTATAAAAATATGGTACAATACTATATAAATTAAATAATGCTTGATAAATGGGAGAAAATATGGATGAAATAACAATTTTGATTATTGAAGATGATGAAGATATCCGAGAAAGCGTAAAGATATTGCTGGAAAACGAGGGTTTTCATGTAATTGAAGCGGATAATGGAATGGATGGGCTGCACCAGATTTCAGAGGATACGGATCTTGTTATTTTGGACATTATGATGCCTGGGATTTCTGGCATCAAAACCTGTGAACAAATACGCAAGATTTCCTATGTGCCGATTTTATTTTTGACCGCAAAAAGCAGTGAGAATGATAAAATTATCGGATTTACAGCCGGGGCAGATGATTATCTGGTGAAACCATTTTCTTATGCAGAATTGCTGGCAAGGATAAAGGCATTGTTGCGTCGAAAACAGGTTTATACTTGTGGAAACATGAAAGAAAATGGACAAAATGTGTGGATAAAAAAAGGAGATCTGAAGATCAATACTACAGGAAATAAAGTATTTTCAGGGGATGAGGAGATTTACCTGACGGAAACAGAATATGAAATTTTATTATTAATGCTGAAATACAGGGGAAAAATTTTTTCCGTACAAAACATATATGAGAGCGTCTGGCAGGAGCCGTTTTTCAATAATTCTGCAAATACCGTTATGGTTCATATTCGGAAATTGAGACTGAAAATTGAAAAGAATCCGCAGAAACCGCAAATTATACAAACGGTGTGGGGGAAAGGATACCGCATTGAATAAACGAAAAAGAAAACATCTGATGGAAAAAATGATCGGAATTCTGCTGTTGGGATTTTTTCTTGCACTGCTGTTGTTTTTGCTTATATTTTTTATGGGAAATGGAGCATTAAACCGGTATTTTGAAAGTTCTATGTATCGAAGAAATGTTTCTAAGGAAACCATAGCAATGTTTCAGGAATATGTATCCAGACATCATCTGGCGGCTTCCGACACGGAGCGTATCCGGGAGTGGGCAAAAGAAAACCATATTGGGTATTTTACGATTTCAAGAAAGCGCATGCTGCTTTACGATAATTATTACACACTTCCGGTTGCCTTGGATCGTACAAAATCAGAGCAATTACACTATACATGGCAATATTTTCAAGAAGTATCGTTTACAGATGGGAATGCAGATGTATTTATATATGTGAATCGTGAGCGAAAGTATTATATCCTGGTAGATGTGGCTGCGGCACTTTGTGGTGTGCTGGTCTGGATTGGAGTGTTTGCGTTTGGTGTAAGCGGATATGTACGGTACATCAGGCAATTGAGTGGGGAAGTAGCGAAACTGGAAGATGGATTATGGTCGGTGGATTTTACTATAAAAGGAGAGGATGAGCTGACAGATCTGGCACGCGGTCTGGAGCATATGAAAACAGTTCTTTTGGAGAAGGAAGAAAAAGAACGAAATATGAAAAAGGCACAGAATAAACTGGTTCTGGGGATGGCACATGATCTGCGGACGCCATTGACTGCATTAATGGCATATCTTGAAATTATAAAAAGAGAACCCGAACACGATAAGGTGGAACTTTATGTAAAGAAAACAGTGGGAAAAGCGATTCAGATTAAAAATCTTTCAGATCAGCTATTTGAGTTTTTTCTTATCAATTCAGGGCAGCAGCCACAGATGGAAAAGTCGGAATCCATAGCTTTTGTAATGGAGGATTACTGTTCGGAATTGTGCAATGTATTGCAGACAAATGGCTATACGGTTACACTGGGATGGAAACAGTGGGAGGAAGTAAAGATAAGTGTTTGTTATGATTATATCGGACGCATTATGAATAATTTGTTATCCAATCTTTTGAAGTATGCAGACAAGACAAAAGAAATCCTGTTGGATATGGGAATTTGTCAGGACGAGTTTTTCTTTTCCATTATGAATGCAGCGGCAAATAAAGAACAGGATCATAGAGGAACGGGAATTGGGGTTCATAATATTGAAATCATGATGGAGCAAATGCAGGGCAGATGCGAAGAAGAATGTGGGGAGGAGTCTTATCGGATCTGCCTGTATTTTCCATTTGAAAAATCAGAAAATTCATAAAGAGACTTTCACCTTTTCATACTATGAAATTTAATAGCAACTTATAAATTTACTAATATCTTGTGATAAACGAGCAATTCTCCTAAAATGTATTTGAACCATTGGTGTCTGACACAATAAAAAGTATTACCGTGACTGCCCCTTGCGGTAGTACATGTAGGAGTAGATCACCGGCAAAATGCACGGGAGGATGGCGAGCGCCATAAGCACCCAGGTATTCTGGAACGGCGTGGTGACGATCAGAAGGAGCCCTCCGATCACCATGCATTTTCCACCGAACCGGTGCGTGTGATACCAGTTATCGGCATCATTCAGCGCCCACGAAATGCGGAAGCCAATGGTGTAATTCGGCTTTACCGTCGGCAGGAAGTTGCCTAATATCAAGTATAAAACTCCGATGAGCAGCCCACAAAGAAAACCAATATCAAACTGATACCCTAAATTATACCCATAAACCGTGCTGCATACAATGATGGAAAATACCGGGCAGATCCACAGGACAATAAAGAATATTTTTTTGTTGATGCTATTTGCCTTGGGATCAATGTTCGTTGCGATCACGCATACCAGATGCAGAATCAGCATGATCACCGGAAGCCCGAACACTGCAAAAGCCTTGGATGAGTAGCCGTCCGGTTCGTTGCCTGTGCTCCAATGGGTTGCAACGGAATCCGGAAGCTGCTTCCACAAAAGCAATCCGATAAGGATCGGGAGCAGCGTCGCAATCGATGTGAGTAATATCATTTTTTTATGTTGTCTGATCATGGTCATTTCCTCCTTTTAATTCAGTGATCCATAGCATGATCTCCTCAAGCACGGTGGTGTTGAGCTCATAATAGATGAATTTTCCTTCCCGCTCGTCGCGGATCAGGTCTGCCTCCTTCAAAACGGACAGGTGCCGGGAAACCGCCGCACCGGAAATCGAAAAATGGTCGCCGATCTCGCCCGCAGACAGCCGTGATTTCTTGAGCAGATTAAGGATTTCGCGTCTTGTTGGATCGGCAAGCGCGCGAAGCGTATCCTGCATTCCCAAACTTATCCCTCCTACGATTAACATTTAACTTAATTGTTAAATGTATTATAACATAATACGTGTGGTTTGCAAGGGGAAATTAAAGTGTTTTTTGTAATTGCTCCCATTCATGTTTTAATAATCGATATTCTAAGCGGGTTTTCATTTTACCATCGTGCCATTCATAATCAATATGCTTGGCTTCTTTTATTAACCCGTTTTTCTGCATAACCCTCTCGGAGCCCTTATTCTCTGCCAGACACCCGGTTGTAACTCTGTACACATTGTCTTGTGTGAAGGCATATTCCAGAACCTTCTTCAATGCCTCCGAGGTGTAGCCATTCCCCCAATGCCTCGGATATGTAAAATAGCCCAGATGGACAAGCTTTCCTACCGGAGTGTCGGCTTCAACCGTATACCCGATGCTGCCAACCTGTTCGTGCGTGTCTTTCAGCTCCATGTGACAGAAATAGAATTTCCGCTCCGGGGATTTCATGTCAGACAGGACTTCCGCGAAATCCCGTCTGGCTTCCTCAACGGAATGCAACTGTATGTCCTGCAGATAGTACATGGTCTCGGCATCCATTTTCAATCTGCTGTATGCCTCAAAATCCTTCTCTGTATAATCTCTTAAAATAATGCTCATGTGTGATAAAGTAACACAACTAAAATAAAGAAAGACAGCCCACTATTCCGTAAAATAATGGAGTAATAGAGAAAACGTTTTTTCTATGCTAAAATAGGCATATAAAGTAGAATGACAATCAAGATATACAAGAAAGCACTTAAACTCTACCGTTTGTCATGTAATTGTATAGCTTACTTGCTAGAGTGCAAATGAGTATTTTGATAAGATTTATACACAAAATCAAAAGGAGGAACACATATGGAGTTCGCAGAAAAACTTATAACACTACGCAAAAGTAGAGAATTAACACAGGAACAACTGGCTGAGCAGCTTAATGTTTCAAGACAATCTATTTCAAAATGGGAAAGTGGGCAGGTCATACCCGAAGTAGAAAAGATTGTTGAACTAAGCAAAGTATTCGATGTTACCGTGGATTATCTGTTAAAACCATCAGAGATAGATGAATTATCGGTTAAAACAGAAATTCTGGAACAACAACAGAAACAGATGTTAGTTAGGGAACAGAAACGCACTCAAATTTCCAAAAATATTATGTATTCGATTGGAATTTATTTGATTTTTTTTGCGGTCTATTTCATTGGGCATTTCTATTTTGAAATATGGAATGCTTCTGTAATTCTTGCGGAATTACTCATTGCAACCGCGATTGTAGTTTTTGTTTGGGTAAGGAGTTTTTCCGACAAATCATAAAGAGATAGAATTTGTAGCAAACCCAGCCGAGCCTGTCAACGGTCAAGATGAACGGCGCAAATGCGCCGCCGTTGACAGCCCCGCCCGTCTTTGCTGTTCGGTAATCAAGAGGGCGACAGCACAAAATGCTGACGCTCTCTGCCATTATTTAGAAAGGGGGATTTCCATGACCGAACACGAAAAGTATCAAGAGCATATCCGGCATACACACGATGTTTTTTGCAAGACCGTCATTCGGCATGCTGCCATAGACGCAGCCCGAAGCATACGCAGCCGCCGCAAGCGGGAAATCTCACTTGAATATCTGATAGAAGAAAAGCACTATCCATTCAGTACCATGTATAATTGGTGCCTGACACAATAAACACAGGTATAACTTTAAACTATGACAAACCGCCAAAGAAAGGTATTATACAAATAAACTCTGAGATGGTAGGATAACCTCAGCAAAACAAACAGACAAAAACCAGAAAAGAAACAGGAGGTTATCGGATAAATGAGCACATTAAAGACACCATTTCGTTATGATTTTGTAGGAAGTTTTTTAAGACCGGAAAAATTAAAAGCTGCAAAGAAAGCTTTTGAGGAAGGAACCATCACAAAGGAAGAACTTGACCGCGTCACGGATGAGTGCGTGACAGAAATCGTTGCAAAGCAGAAAGCAGCAGGCTTCCATGCGATCACCGATGGAGAGTTCCGCAGAAAATTCTGGCACCTGGATTTTATGTGGGGATTTGAAGGCGTTGCCCACGAGAAAGATGGCGGCGGTGTACAGTTTCACGGAGAGATGGCAGATCTTGAAGCAACTTATCTCGTAGGAAAGGTAAAAGCAAAAGCACATCCGTTTGTGGAATACTTTAAGTTTTTAAAACAGTTTGAAGATGGGCAGACCGTTGCAAAATATACAATTCCGGCACCGGCACAGATGTATCAGCAGATGATCGTTCCGCAGAACATCGGGCAGACGAGAAAATTTTATGTAACCGATGAGGAACTGATCGAGGATATCGGAAAGGCATATCAGGATGTAATCAAGCAGTTTTATGCAGCCGGATGTCGCAATCTGCAGTTGGATGACTGTACCTGGGGCGCAATTGTCGGAGATGCTGCAAAGCAGAGATACCAGTCACTTGGTGTTGATATTGAAGAGGTAAAGGCTCGGCTCTTAAAGGTGAATAACCTTGCACTCGAAAACAGACCGGAGGATATGGTGATCACTTCCCACATCTGCCGTGGAAATTATCACTCTACATTCTTTACCAGCGGTCCATACGACTCTGTGGCAGATTACGTGTTTGCGCAGGAGCATGTGGATGCACTGCTTTTGGAGTATGACGATGAAAGATCCGGTGGTTTTGCACCGCTTGCAAAGGTGTCTCCGGACAAGAAAGTTGTACTTGGTCTGATCACAACCAAAAAGCCGGAACTGGAAGATAAGGATAAGGTGATCGCACGAATTCATGAAGCAGCAAAGTATATTCCGCTGGAGCGTCTGTGCCTGAGTCCGCAGTGTGGATTTGCATCCTGTGAGATCGGAAACAAGCTGACCGAAGAGCAGCAGTGGGCAAAACTTGCACTTGTGAAGGAAATCGCGGAAGAAGTGTGGAAATAAAACCGAAAAAAATAGGTGAGAAATTTTTTTACCGGTTACTGTTTACAGGGAAACCTGTGGATGGTAACCGGTTTTCTGTTAATGACAGGAAACAAAATCAAAGAGGGCAAAAAAATAAGAAATTGTTGTAAAATAAAAACCTGAAGCTGGCACTTCAGGTTTTATTGACCCACTTGGAATCATAATCACTTTTCTTATTTCTGTATTGGCATCTGTAGCAGGCTACTACATTTCTCCGTAATGAACTTTAGAACCTTGGGAGCTGGCACTCCCAAGGTTTTTTAAATAATATGTCATAGAGTTAGCATAAAAGACCGTAAAATATATTACAGACCAAGTGAAAATAAATCTGCGGTTACACTTTGGCTGGAATAAAATATAAAAAGTGCTAACACCTTCCGCAATTGGTACATGGCACACATCCCCGGTGCATAAGCTTTGGACGCCAGTCGGAAATCTGTGTGTCATCCCCGGATTTCCAATGTCCGGTATGATAACGGTCGGACACGGTCAGTGTCGCGTGTTCCTGCCGGATTACAAGTGGATATAATGTAATCTGCTCCGGCTGCATACAGTTTTGATGCAGTACCGGAGCATAGTTATGTCCATTTACGGTAATCTGCTGATCGTAGGTTACGATCTCACAGATATCATTTTTTTGTGTAATTGTGGGTGTTTTTGCACATACATATTGTTTTGGAATTTCATAAGTGCCTATCGTGAAAGTTCCGGCAATCGTTTTTATGTTCTGCATGATGGCAGGCCTCTTTACTATTTTATAATCCCTTGTATTATAGTATTAAAATTGAATAACTGTAAAGGAAAATTTTTTATATTTTTTTAGAATTGCTTTGGGATCTGTTAAGTTTTGTCCTCCATACTTACAGACACATTTAGAAATGAAAACATCTGGAGAAGGTGGCATTTTAAAACGTTATCTGCTATGATAAATAAAAATAATGAAAAGCACAAAACCGTGGAAAGTGGGTAGAACTATGCAAAAACAGGTTGGAATTGGCAAACAGGATTTTGCAGCATTAAGAGAAAGTCAGTGCTTTTACATTGATAAGACAGATTTCATACGGCAGTGGTGGAACTACAGGGATGATGTTACGCTGATCACACGTCCAAGACGTTTTGGCAAAACCCTTAATATGAGTATGCTCAACTGCTTTTTTCCAATAAATATGCAGACAGGGGAGATTTGTTTGAAGGACTTGATATCTGGAAAGATTCCGGGTACCGGCAGATTCAGGGCACATATCCTGTTTTATATCTCAGTTTTGCATCGGTAAAAGCGGATAATGTATCTGATGCAAAAAAACAGGTCAAATCCCGGATTGTAAGTCTGTATCAGGATTTTGAATATCTGCTCGAAAATGAAAAACTTATGGAATCCGAAAAAATGGCATACCGGCACATTCTGACAGAGATGGCGGAAATGGATGATGTTACCGCGTGTGACAGTCTTAATTATTTGTGCAGATATTTGGAGCATGCATATGGAAAAAAGTAATTATCTTACTGGATGAATACGATACGCCGATGCAAGAAGCGAATGTTTACGGTTATTGGGAAGAAATGACTTCCTTTTTGCGTAATCTGTTTAATGCGACATTTAAGACAAATAAGTATTGTATAGATGGTTTACCAAATCGGCATTTGACAAAGGAGTGTGATTGTATGAAAAAGAAGCTATCTGTTATGGCTGTAATCATTTTGGTTCTCGCAATATGTGTATCGGCATGGTTTTATGGATACTACAATCGCAAAAGCAACGACAATCTTCCCACTCTGACGGCAATCACAGAAATGAGTGAAGCCGATGTTAATAGCCTTTTGCCAGGGTACCATATTGACCAGCTTAGAGAGGTATGGGGGAAGCCTGATACCAGTGAAAACAGCACTGCATGTTGGAAACTTGGGAATGACACTACTCTCGTTGTAAGTTATAAAAATAATGGTATAGTTGCGATTTGTGGCCTTAAAGACGATAGCGGTGCCTCCATAGGAGAATAACAAATTCAAGTTTGCAGAACTAATAGAGAAGTAACATATAAAACAATAAATATGGCGCCACAATTCCGTAATGATTAATGCTTGAAAGTCTCCTGAAAGAATGCTATAATACTGAGCGTAAAATTTGAGTGGACTTTTCCGGATTCGGTCATCTTTTTGCCACACAGCTATCTTGTGATAGCCGTGTGGCTTTTTTGTTGTCTGCATACTGGAAAATCTGGCAGAACGGAGGATGGAAGCTGCCGGACACTTTGTGGAGAGGAGGGAAAGTATGCAGACCAATAATAAAATGGCGGTCGCTCCTGTTGGAAAGCTCATCTGGCAAATGTCGATACCGCCGCTGATTTCCATGTTCCTGCAATATTCCTATAACCTGATAGACAGCGCGTTTGTGGCGCGGTTGAGTGAGAATGCATTGACCGCTGTTTCTCTGTCATTCCCGATTACAACATTGATGAATGCAGCGTCTATCTGGATCGGTGTCGGCGTGAATGTGCTGATAGCAGGGTATCTTGGACAGAAAAAGCAGGATGAGGCAAATGCAACTGTCACACATGGATTGTTACTGGCTTTTGGAATAGGTGCTTTGCTCAACCTTATGTCATTACTGATTATGAAATCCTATTTTCGGGCATTCACCAATAATGAAGAAATTTATCAGCTGAGCATCGCCTATATGAGTGTGTGCTCCTTCATGCAAATTCCCAATATGGTGCATATCGCCATCCAGAAGATGATACAGGCCACCGGGAACATGGTCGCTCCCATGTGGTTCCAGATCGCGGGCGTGGTCGTCAACTTCGTGTTTGACCCCATTCTGATTTTTGGGATTGGTATTTTCCCGGCTATGGGAATCCGCGGCGCTGCGGTAGCTACCGTTGCAGGCTATCTGCTGTCCATGATTTTGGCATTTGCTATACTGCTGGGCAAAAAGCAGAAAGTGCAGGTGAAAATCAAAGGCTTTCATTTGAAAAAGCAGATGATCTACCGTATTTTTGCCTTTGGCCTGCCATCTTTTATCATGAACGCACTCAGTTCGTTTATGGTGACCTTTGTCAATCTGTTTTTGGTGGCGTATTCCGATACGGCGATCGCTTTCTTCGGCGCATATTTTAAGGTGCAGCAGCTGATTGTTATGACGGTAAACGGCTTGATTCAAGGCTGTTTGCCTATCATGCGGTTTAACTACGGCGCAGGCAACAGCGAACGGCTGCATTCCGCTTTCCGATATGGAACTGTTTTGGTCACCGGCATGATGATACTGGGGACGTTGACTGTCCTCCTCTTTCCGGCGCAGATTCTGGGATTGTTTACGGCGTCGGAAGCCATGCGCTCCTTTGGAATCTCCGCCATGCGGATCATGGCGGCAAGCTATCTGTTTTGCGGCCTCTCTACGATGATTTCCACCTATTTTCAGGCCACAGAAAAAGTAGGTTCCAGCATGGCGATCCAATTATGCAGGCAAATGCTTTTCCTTGTGCCTGCCCTGTGGTGTCTGGACAAATTGTTCCAGCTGAACGGAATCTGGTTTGCATTTCCGGTTGCGGAAACCGCCACTTTGCTCGTTGCACTTGTGATGATGGCATGGCATCGACGCAAAAATATCTCATAACGTGTTTTACGAAGGAGAAATTATGAACGACACTTTCATGAAAGAGAAACCGATATTGCCGCTGATTTTATCCATGTCCCTGCCGATGGTGTTATCCATGCTGGTCAACTCCCTCTACAACATTGTGGACAGCTTTTTTGTCGCGCAGATCAGCGAGGAAGCGATGACGGCGTTATCACTGGTTTACCCGGTTCAAAATTTTATCAATGCGGCTGGAATTGGGTTTGGTGTTGGGATCAACGCAGTGATTGCCTTCTATCTGGGCGCGGGAGATCACGAAAAAGCAGATCAGGCTGCCACACAGGGACTTGTGCTTGCCGTGATTCATGGCGTTGTTATGACAGTCTGCTGTATCGCAATTATGCCGGTTTTTCTGCGGATGTTCACTGCATCCGAAGCGGTCATTGAACTTGGCGTCCGCTATTCTGCCGTTGCGTTCGGCTTTACACTCATTGTTACCGTCAGCATGATGTTTGAGAAACTGTTCCAGGCAGTAGGAAACATGAAAACGACCATGATCAGCCTGATGTGCGGGTGCATCACAAACATTGTCTTGGACCCCGTTCTGATTTTTGGCTATGGCCCATTCCCGGAAATGGGGATTGAAGGCGCAGCGCTGGCCACCGGCATCGGGCAGGTCCTGACGCTTGCGATTTATCTGGTGATCTACTTTGTGCGGCCCATTCGCGTGCATATCCGCAGGCAGTACATTCTGCCCGGCAAAAAGATGGTCATAAAGCTGTATTCCATCGGCATTCCCGCAACCCTGAATCTTGCACTTCCGTCACTTTTGATTTCGGCGCTCAATGCGATTTTGGCCACCTATTCCGAGGTGTATATCCTGGTTTTGGGAATCTATTACAAATTGCAGACCTTCATCTATCTGCCGGCGAATGGCATTGTGCAGGGGATGCGCCCTTTGATCGGCTATAACTACGGCGCGGGCGAAAGTAAAAGGGTCAGTCAGATTTATCAGATCGTCCTGTGCATGAACGGTATCATTATGGTGCTTGGGACCGCGATATGCCTGCTGATTCCCGGCCAGTTGATGGGGCTGTTTACCCACACAGAAGCGACGATCCATGCCGGGGAAACCGCCCTGCGCATCATCGGGGCCGGATTTATCGTCTCGGCGGTTTCTGTTACCTCTTCCGGCGCATTGGAGGGACTGAGGAAAGGCACGCCCTCCTTGCTGATTTCCCTTTGCCGGTATGTGGTGGTCATCCTACCGGCTGCGTTTTGGCTCAGCAGGCTTTTCGGCGCCGTCGGCGTCTGGCATGCATTTTGGGTCACGGAAGTGATCGCCGCAGTCATTTCCCTTATCATTTACCGCAAGGCGATTGCAAAATCTGTGACGACGGCCCGAAAGGAATGAATGCCTATACTATTTCAAGTGGAATTTTCCCGAAATATTTGAATGGAGAAAATATCATCTCCGTTCCGCTTGCAGAAAATGAAACAATGCATATTGGATATGTGCTGAATGAAAATCAGGAATTAAGTGAACTTGGAAAAAGCTATCTGGAAGAATTACGGAAATATGCTCCAGCCAATCCATAGTTATAGACTATGGATAATCATATAAAATAGGTGTTATGTATGTACCACTGTTTGCTGATATAATAACAGCAAACAGTGGTTGATGATTATGCCTATGGCGGTACTGAGCAATTTTCTGATTTATTGCGTTATAAATGCCTTTACTCCGGGACCGGGAAATATTCTGGCATTAAATACCGTAACAAACTATGGATATAAAAAAGGAAAGCCGCTGTTCTTTGGAATTTTTGCAGGCTACTATGTAGTGCAAATCTTATGCGCAATTTTTGTATATGGGGTTAGTTCTTTGCTTCCAAATGCAATGGAAGTGATGAAGTACATCGGAGCAGCCTATATCCTGTGGCTTGCGATTCATATTGCTTTCAGTAAGTCGTCAACAGAAAACGCAGAGCAATCGGCATCGTTTCTGAAAGGCTTCATGCTGCAATTTGCCAATGTGAAGATCTATATGTTCGGAGTTACCTCACTAACGGGTTATGTTGTAGGATATATGTCCTCTTTTCCGGCTTTGCTGTTTTTTGAGCTGGTTATTGCAACAATCGGAACGATCGCAACCTGTACTTGGACTGGCTTGGGCGTACTGATTCAGAAGTTTTATCTGCGGCATTTTCGTGTTATTAACATTATCCTTGCACTAACATTACTGGAGTGTATTTGGGGAATGTTAAGATAATTGTTGCTTTGAGAGCAATTCTAATTAACAACTTCAAGTTTGTAAGGAACAGAAACTTTGAAGTTATAGGAGATTAAATATGATTTGGCAACAGGTGTTATAAGCTTGAAGAGACTTCTTAATCATCATTTTTTAGGAAATTGGAGCTCCAAAATGATTAAAAAGTCTCTTGAGGCTTATTTTTTGCCTCAAATACGAAATTGTACTTTTTTAAAAACATTCTCAAAGGATGGCAACATTTTGCCTCGCCAGTCTGGATATAGTGTAAGGAATTTTTCAAACCGACACGAAATCCAGAGAAATTTAAAAAAGTTGCGTTACTACCTTGTATAAGGGTGTCCGAGAGTTGGGTTAAGTGTAGGGAACTTTTTGAAGCTCCTTACACGAACCTTGACAACGGAACAGCCTGCCCATAGTGATACCAGATTTGAATGTGCATTTAGCGTATCTTTTCTGGAATATACGTCCCGGAAACATTGGAACCCGGTACAGGAACGGATATGGAATGAAAACAGGCAATGAAAAATGAAAGGAAGGAGGAAAACGGATGCAGGAGAAACTTACCGCATTGTATGAGCGTCTCAGCCATGATGATGATCTTATGGGCGAGAGCAACAGTATATCGAACCAGAAGCAGATGCTTTCAGAATATGCAGAATCCCATGGACTTACCCCGTATATCCATTTTACGGATGATGGCATATCCGGCACAAGGTTTGACCGCCCGGGATTTGTCAACATGATGGATGCTATCAAAGCCGGGCAGATCGGGACGGTAATCATAAAGGATATGAGCCGGTTGGGACGTGATTATCTGATGGTCGGTCAGATACAGGAAATGCTGCGCCAGAAGCAGGTCAGGCTGATCGCTATCAATGATGGGCACGACAGTCTGAATGGGGATGATGATTTTCTTCCTTTCCGAAACATTATGAATGAATGGTATGCGAAAGACACGAGCAAAAAGATCCGGTCTACCTTTAAGGCAAAAGGCAATTCCGGGAAGCACGTTGCAAGCACCACACCATACGGATATCTGAAAGACCCGGATAATAAGGAACACTGGATCGTGGATGAAGAGGCTGCACAGGTTGTCCGCAGGATCTTTCAGATGACGATGGATGGATATGGTCCTTACCAGATCGCAAAGAAGCTGAAGGAAGATCAGGTGGAAATCCCGGCAGTACACATGGCAAGGCACGGGGCAGGATTATGGCAGGGAAGAGTGGACGAGATCAAAGACCCCTATGCGTGGGGTTCGTCTACGGTGGCAGGGATCCTGAAAAAGCGGGAATATCTTGGCCACACGGTTAATTTTAAGACCAGAAAGCATTTTAAGGACAAAAAAAGCCATTATGTGTCCGAAGATAACTGGACAGTATTTGAGGACACGCAGGAAGCGATCATTGATCAGGAAACCTTTGATAATGTCCAGAGGATCCGAAAGAATGTCCGCAGATACCCGGACGGATGGGGAGAAGCACATCCATTGACAGGGCTGATTTATTGTGCGGATTGCGGGGCAAAAATGTATGTGCATCGGGTAAATAATGGGAAAAGGATCCCGCAATATACCTGTTCTGCATATAGCAAAGTTCCGGTTGGAACACTCTGCCCGACACAGCACCGAATCAATGCGGACATTGTGATGGAGCTGATAAAAGACCTGCTGAAAGCTATCGCAGAATATTCCCATTTGAACCGGGAAGAGTTCATTGAGACAGTGAAGACAACACAGAGTTCCCAGCAGTCCAGTGAAATAGTGAGGCTGAAAAACAGGCTGGTAGAAGCGAAAAAGCGTCTGCAGGAACTGGAAAAACTGATCTGCCGGATATATGAAGATAATATCCTCGGTAAGCTGCCGGATGAACGTTATGCAGTCCTTGATGGGCAGTATTCCAAAGAACAGAAAGAACTGACAGAGGAGATTTCAGAATTGGAAGCAGAGGTAGCCGGATATGAAAACGGCAGACGGTCAGCGGAAAGATTTATTGCACTGGTAGACAAATATCAGAACTTTGATGAACTGACCACTTATATGCTCAATGAGTTCGTGGAAAAGATTCTGGTGCATGAGAGGGACAGGAAAGGAAGCCAGCAGACCACACAGGAGATCGAGATTTATTTTAACTTCGTGGGAAGGTATCTTCCTCCGCATTTTGGAGAAGTCCAGCTGACACCGGAAGAGGAAGAAGAACTGCGGAAGCGGGAAGCAAGGAAAGACAGACTGCACCAGAATTATCTGAGGCGGAAGGCAAATGGCAAGCAGAAAGAATATGAGGACAAGGTAAAAGAGAAAAAGAAAGCGGAAATCGAAGCGAAGAAGGAAGCAATCCGGCAGGAAGATATTGCGAAAGGGGTGTTTGTTCCAGTGTCGATGCTTCCGGCCGCAGAACCAAAGAAAGGGGTGGCAAATGCATGAAAGAATTAAAACCGATGATACATGATGAAAAGAACGGACTGGATTATATCCTTGTGGGAGATTATTATATCCCGCTGATCCGTGTGGCGGAAGAAACCAGAGATATTGGTTTCTATGGAAGCCTCCGCAGGAATTATCTGAAAGACTACCGGCAGGCTTTGTATTCCCAGCTTATGCTGACTGGGAAGCTCTGGTCGTATCTGGCTGACCTGAATGAAATCTGCGTGGAACGCAGGGACAGCATGATGGATCGGATCATGGAAGCGGAGGGGGTCACAGAGGAATTAAAGGGCAGGGATCAGATGGAATGGCTCCGCAGGGTAAATAACATCCGCAACAGAGTGGATGAAGTCATTCTGAATGAACTGGTTTATGTGTAGGGGGATGCTTATGAGATACCGGATTGAATACGCAGATGGTCGGTGCTGTAATTTTGCAAACAGCCGGAAAGACCTTCTGGAATGGCTGAAACTTTTAAAGGATGAAGAAATCACAGATATTCGGAAAATCTACAAGAACGGTGTGACAGATTCCGTACTTGAGAAGTATCAGAACTATGTGAACAGGAATGCCGGATAGGAAGGAGAAGACAGGATGAAAGCCACACATTTTATTTTGAAAATCATGTTCCTGCCTGTGATGGCTGCTCTGGCAGTCATAAGACTGTTTGTGGAGTTCCTATCTGGAATATCAGCAGTTATCTTCCGGGTAATTGAAGGGATTTTTCTTCTGACAGCCCTGCTAAGCTATGGCTTTGGTCTGGAAGGTTCCGGGGAATGCCTGAAAATGGTATTGGCTGGCTTTCTGTTTTATCTCCTGCCATGTACGGTTGAAATTGTGATTGCGGGAATCGTCTTTTTAGAAGAATGGATTCGCTCTTTAACATAGGAAGAGGGCAGAAAGGGACACGATTATGAAAAGAGAATTAGTGGAAAGCTACTTCGATTGGAATGAGATCAGGCTTGAGGCATATTTACGGATTGATCCTCAACTGATTGAACTGGAAGGGGAATGCGAGAAAACGATGGATGAATTAAAGCCATACATTGAGAAATATGGTCATGAGTTCTGGACGATTATTGACCGGATCATATCGGCAAGACACGCAGTAGAAGCCTATATTAGCCGGGAAATGTATATCCGGGGATTTCTGGATTATGAACGTCTGGTGTGTGAGATAGAAAGGGATGTATGAGGATGAAAGAGGAAGCATTAAAGGAATTTGTGGACAATATCATTCAGGAACGGATGCAGAGTGCATTCAGCCAGATGAAAGCCGGGAAAGAACCAGATGACGAGGATGATGTGGAACGAAAGTATGAGGAAGCGGTGGCATTGCTTCCGGAGGATAAGCAACAGGCAGTCCGAGCATACTGTGATGCTATTTTTGATAGCGGTGCGGATGCTGAGCAGTTCTTTTATCGGTTGGGGCTGAGGGATGGGATTCGGTTGTATAAGACAGTAAAAAGTATCATCAAGGGAATATCTTAAATGGATTGGAAAATGTTATTTAAAATTCAAATGTGCTACCATAACTCGGAAAACATATGGAATAAGGAATTTTTTTGTGATATACTGTTCTAAAAATCGTTGTCTGGCGATTTGGTGAATCCCGATAGATTATTTTATAGGGAACAGAAACTTTGAATTTGCACTTCCATAAGGTGAAATGTATTGACACAAAAAATACAGTATGATAGTATTGCCATTAGAAGAAAGAAAGGCACATTTTGTGTAAGGTGAGGAAATGATTAATAGATAATTTGATTTAAGTAAGACACATATAGTTATTGAGCCTGTAGAGAATAGGTTTGTTTTGTGTACGCTTAAGTTGGATTATCGCAAGAGGCATTTCCTTTGTTTTCCTTTTGGAAAAGAAATAAGGGTCTATTTAGCGAGTCTATTTTTGCGTATGCAAAAAAGACTCGTTTTTGTGTGTTCAAAATAATAATTGGCTCAGACTTCGAAAAGGAGAAACTTTAATGTTGCAGATAAAAAAATTAAATTTAACACATAAAAAAGACCTGAGAATAATTCTTAATGATTTCAACCTTGTGCTAAATGATGGAGATAAGGCAGTTATTATTGGAGAAGAGGGAAATGGGAAATCGACATTAATGAAGTGGATATACAATCCGTCGCTTGTAGAAAACTATATAGAAGCAGATGGGGAAAGGATAATGGGACACGAACGTCTTGGTTATCTTCCGCAGGAGATGCTCGATGAAGATAAGGAAAAAACAATATACGAATATTTTTCTGAAGAGGAAATATTCTGGGAGAAAACGCCTAAAGAATTGTCTGTTATTGCGGGAAAATTTGGAATGAAAAATGATTTTTTCTACAGTAACCAGACAATGGGTAGTCTTTCAGGAGGCGAAAAAGTCAAGACACAACTTATGAGGCTTTTCATTCGCGATGTTTCTGTGCTGTTGTTGGACGAACCTTCCAATGACATCGACATTGCGACGCTTACATTACTGGAAAAAATCATAAATGACTGGAAGCACATTGTGCTTTTTATTTCACACGATGAAACGCTGATAGAGCGTACTGCCAACATGGTGATACATATCGAGCAGATTATACGAAAAACAAAGGCGAGATATACCGTGGCAAAGCTTCCCTATAGACGCTATGTGGAAGAACGGCTTCATAAATTTGAAATCCAAAAACAGCGGGCACTGAGTGACCGTAGGGAGAAAAAGATTCGCGATGAAAAATATCAAAGAGTTATGCAGAGTGTACAAGGTGCATTAAGAAGTTGTACCAGACAAGCACCGTCTGTTGCCAAAAACTTAAAGGACAAAATGCATACGGTTAAGGCAATGGAACGAAGATTTGAAAAAGAAGATGAAAATATGACTCAGATGCCGGAACAGGAAGAAGCAATCTTTGTCAAATTAGGGGATGAAAACTCACACATTCCCGCAGGAAAAACGGTCATAGAATATGAACTTTCAAAGCTTGTGACTCCGGATGGCAAAAGAATTTTAGCAGAAGGAATTCATTTAAAAATAAAAGGTTCAGAAAAAATCTGTATGATAGGAGCCAACGGGGCAGGAAAAACGACTCTTCTAAAAAAGATAGCGGAAGAACTCCTAAATCGGAATGACATTAAAGCAGAATATATGCCTCAAACTTATGAAGACCTGCTGGATTTGGATGTTACACCGGTTGATTACCTTGATAAAACAGGAGATAAAGAAGAGCGTACAAGAATTAGAACATACCTTGGTTCACTTAAATACACACCAGATGAAATGGAGCATCCGATTCGGGAGTTATCAGGCGGACAAAAGGCGAAAGTGCTTCTCTTGAGGATGAGCTTAAGTGGTGCAAATGTTCTTATTCTGGATGAACCGACAAGAAATTTTTCACCATTGTCCGGTCCGGTAATAAGAAAAATGCTCCGAGAATTTCCGGGGGCTGTCATTAGCATTTCTCACGATAGAAAGTATATTGAAGAGGTGTGCGATAAAATATATCAGCTAAATCCTAATGGATTACAGCTAATTGGTGATTGATAACAAAAAGGATGAAAGACTGACAAATTTCAGGCTTTTAGTGAGTTGGAAAGCATACAAAGATTTGAATTTGGAGGATAGATTATGGTACGTACAGAAGATGCATGTGAAATTATAAAATATGCTTTGCAAAACGAAATTAAAGTATATTTAGATGGCGGATGGGGTGTTGATGCACTTCTTAAAAGAGAATCAAGAATACACAATGATATTGATTTGTTTGTTGAACTGAAACATTATCATGATTATATTTATGTGATTAAGCAGCATGGATTTGAGGAAGTAAATACTGATTATACAACGGATGGTCATACTGTCTGGAAAGATGATAAACAAAGAATCATTGATTTACATTGTTTTGAATTTACAGATGACGGAATTGTTTATGAGGGAGATATATTTCCATCAAAAACTTTTTCCGGTATTGGAAAAGTTGGAGATATAACTGTTTCTTGTATTGAACCATTGAGTCAGGTAATGCTTCATTTGGGATATGAACACGATAAAAATGATGTGCATGATGTGATGCTGTTGTGTGAAACATTTCAAATAGCAATACCAGATGAATATAAGGAAAAGTAAAATTTCAGTTTTGTGAAAAGAGAATAGTGAGTAACCCAAAGGGCATCAACCGTAAAAAGTTGGTGCCTTTTGTTTTGCTCATTAATGCTCAGAGAGGATGCAAAGAAAAAACTGAATATGACCGATGAGGTCAAATATGAGAGCTGATGCGATTGGACTTTTTCCCAAAAAAGTGACAAAGTGCCGGCTCTTCTTTTTTGAGAAAATCCGATTTGAGGATTTTTGAATAACCGGGCGAGATGGAAATTCTGACAGATGGGACAGAGTCAGAAATTACATTTTGTCCGGCAGGTGTACAGAGGGCGGAGCCCTTTGTGCAGGCAATGCAAAGGGGCGCAGCTCCATGCTGGGGTTAAGGGGCAAAGCCCATTATCGGGTCAAGGGTGAAACGCCTTGCCCAGTGATTTGATGCCTGCGTCAAGTCATACTGGGTATTATCTGGCGAATTGTGTTACCCAAAATCATTTTCAGGAATGACCGCCACATGAAAAAAGCTTGTGGAATGCAAGAGGCAGATAATGGAAAGACCACAGAGGAGGGCAGAATGGGGAAAAAGAAAAATGAAAAAATGCAGAATGGATGAAAGGAGGAATCAGAAAAATGAGAGCTACAAGGCATAATGGCAGATCGGGGAAACATGGTGTTTATAATCCAAAGCACAATGACAGAAAATTCGATATTGCCAACAGCGAGCATATTGATGCGGAGAGGGAAAAGCAGAATATCTATTGGGACTGTTACCGGGGATATGTCCAGAATCCTTCAGATAAGACGTTTAAGAATTGGGAAGCGGTTGAGCCGGATGCAAGTTTTCATGATATTGAGAAGATGTATTATGAAGACCATTACAGCGATTTTATAAAAGGGCAGAATGCCAGAAATGAGAAAAACCGCCATCCGGAAAGAAACCGGACAACGGAAGATCTGCTGAAAAATAAAATGACCTGTCCAGAAGAAACGATATTCCAGATTGGAAAGGAAGGGGAGCATATATCGGGAGAACAGCTTTTTCATATTGCAGATACTTTTATGAAAAGGTTCGAGGGGATGTTTGGAGAACATGTGCATATTTTGGATTTTGCACTCCACATGGATGAGACTACTCCCCATATCCATGAACGTCATGTTTTTGACTGTGAGAATAAATATGGGGAACTGTGTCCGCAACAGGAAAAGGCATTGGAAGCACTTGGCATTCCTCTTCCCGATCCAGATAAGCCCAGAGGAAGAAACAATAACCGGAAGATGACTTTTGATCTGATCTGCAGGAATCTTCTGTTTGATGTTTGCAGGCAGTATGGGCTGGAGATTGAGGAAGCACCGGAATATGGCGGAAAGAAGTATCTGGAAAAGCAGGAGTTTATCATTCAGGCACAGAAAGAAAAGATTGCCCGGCAGGAACAGATGATAAAGGAGCAGGAAGAAAGAATTATGGATAATGAAACCCTGATCGATGAAGTATCGGAGATTGCTTATGACAAAGCGGTGGAAGTCGTTACGGAAAAAGTAAGGGCACAGACACGGGAAGAGGATATCAGGCTTCTGGATCAGCTTTGCAATAACATTGTCCAGAATCCAAATAATTCTGATAAGGCAAAAACAATTACCAAAAATGTCATTAAGCTGGCGAAAGAGAAATTACGGAATGCAGCAAATGCAGTTATTGAAAAAGTGCAGAAAACTCTTCAGGAGCCAGAGGTCAGGAAAGCGAATACGGAACAGATCAAGAAGAAGGCAAGGACGAGTGTTCTTGAAAAACTGGCTGCTAATAAAAAGCGGGTCGCAGAAGAAAATGCTGCCAGAAGAAAAACAAAAACGAAATATCATGACAGGGATTCCCTGTAAAGAGCATTTTGATTTATTCAGTTTTGGATAAAAGTCAGGATGCTCTTTTTTTATTTTGAACCCGGTCATATCTGAACGGGTTGGAAAGGAAGTGGATAAAAAATGAATGTGTTTGAAGAAGTAAAGCAGAATGTGACGGTCAGGCAGGCTGCGGAACTTTATGGATTTAAGCCCAACAGGAGCGGATTGATCCGGTGCATTTTTCATAATGACGGTACACCGAGCATGAAAGTTGACCGCAGATATTACTGTTTTGGATGCGGGTGTACCGGGGATGTGATCGATTTTACTGCCCAACTCTTCGGACTAAAATCCAGAGAGGCTGCTTTGAAGCTGGCAGATGATTTTGGGATCTCCTATGGGAACAGGGCAAGGGATTCTCCCAAAAGTGGGAAAAAGTCTCTGGTGAAAGAAAAAGAGAAGACATCAGAAACAGACTGGAAAACAGAATATGCCAGATTTACAAAAGCATATCTGGATTACCGCTCATTGCTTCTGGAATGGAAAGAGCGTTATGCACCCAAAACACCAGAGGGAGAATGGGACGGGCATTTTGTTACCGTATTGAGGGAGTTGAGTATCGTTGAATACTATCTGGATATTCTGCTCTTCGGTGATGAAGAGGATAAGAAAATAATCGTCAAGGAAAAAGGAAAGGAGGTGGAAAAGATTGAGCGAGAATGTAAAGGAGCAGGACGCTTTGCAGGTGATGGAGCAGATGGCGGATGTGGATGCCATAAGGGAGATCCGCTCCCATCTGGCGGTGACAAATCAGGGAACCGTCAAAGGGACGATGCAGAATTATATGATCGTGCTGCGGGAAGACCCGCTCCTGAAAGGGAGCCTGAGATTTAATCTCCTGAACCAGAGGATCGATATCGTCAGGAAACTCTGGTGGAATGATGGGATCACCTCTATGACAGATGCTGCCAGGGATTTCTTTTATCTGTATTTTGAACAGTTTTATAGTCTGGGAAATGAGAAAAACATGGATAAAGCCCTGAGGGCGGAAGCAAACAGCAAACAGTATCATCCGATCTGCGAATATCTGAACCGCTTAGAGTGGGATGGCACAGAACGTATCCGTTATGTATTGAAGCGGTATATGGGGGCAGATGATTCAGATATGATCTATGAATGCCTGAAGCATTTTATGATGGAAGCACTGCTCCGTATTTTTAAGCCGGGGTGTAAGGCAGATGAGATGCTCTGCCTTGTAGGAACACAGGGGGCAGGAAAATCTACATTTTTCCGGTTTCTGGCTATTAAGGATGAGTGGTTTTCAGATGACTTGAGAGATTTGGGAGATAAAAAGATATATGAAAAGCTCCGGGGTCACTGGATCATGGAAATGTCAGAGATGATTGCTGCGATCAGTGCAAAGAGCAATGAAGAGATCAAGTCCTTTTTGAGCCGGCAGAAAGACACATTTCGGAATTCCTATGGGAAGTTTGAAGAGGACAGACCGAGACAATGTCTGTTTGCCGGAACAACCAATACAAAGCAGTTTCTGCCTTTTGACCGTACAGGAGCAAGACGTTTCCTTGTAATCGAGGTCGATTCCACAAAGGCGGAAAAACATCTTCTTGATAATGAAGAAGAATCGAGGGCATACTTCGACCAGATTTGGGCGGAAGCAATGGTCATCTTCAATTCCTGCAAGGACAAAGGCAGCCTTCTGAAACATCCCAAAGAAATGGAGGAGCAGATCATTGAATACCGGAAACAGTTCATGCAGGAAGATACGATGGCAGGGCAGGTTCAGGGATGGCTGGATGGATATGCCGGGACTTATGTCTGCTCCAGACAGATCTGGAAAGAGGCATTTAACCATTATGATGGTGAACCAAGGAAATATGAGACAAATGAGATATGCCAGATCATGGACACACAGATCATTGGCTGGAAAAGAGGCGGTTATCATCGTTTCTCAAAAGAAGGATTTGGTACACAGCGGTGCTGGATCAGAGAGGGAAAGGGTGAAACAGAGACTGTCAACCAACTGGACAAAGATGGCTTCATAAAACTTACGGAAGGGGAGCAGATGAAGATACCTTTTGATTAGCCTGACAGGGAGAGGATGGTCAAAACAGCTGAATCTCCATTTTTTTAACTGTTTGTGTACTGGTTGTTGACATTTTTGTTGACTGGGAAAAGCCTTTAAATATCAGCTTTTTCAGCATATTTCTTAACTGTCAACAAAGATATTTAAAAAAGAAAATATTTTTTAGAGTAGGGATGACTTTGATAAAGATATTAATTTATTAAAAGTTTCAAGTGCCTTGTTGACATTGACGGAGAGACAGGATTTCAGATCGAGATACCGCCCCGGATGGGATAATAACTGTCCTCTCTCTGTCGGGCAAATGAACAGGATACTGGCAGGCAATTTGGCAGATCAGTCTGCCACCCCGCCCGCCAGTAAATCACATGAAAGAAAGGAGAAGCTTATGGGACAGGTTATGAATCCGAAAACGGAAAACAATACATTTACAAAAAGGATTGGGCAGACAACTTATGTTGTCCGATTCCGTTACAGTGAGAACGCAAGAGAGACGATGCAGGAGAAAATCAACCGGATGCTGGTGAATGAAGTCAATCGTTCGGGCTTCATGGAAACAGAGGAAAAGATGGCTGAGTAATTTAGTGATGGCAACAACAAAGAACGTTTTTATCAGCATTTTAGCTGTTTTACCCCTGATTTGACACGAAAAAGTGCCGTTTTTGATGAAAAAACTATTGACATTTTGTTTCAGGATATACAGGACGCTATTTTTAAACATATAGCAGAACAAATGAAATGTAGTGTAGATGAATTACATTCTGGTGAAACTAATTTTATCATGGACGAAACTGTTTCAAAACGCTATGTAAAAATTCTTAGTGTAGGTGATACAAATGTTGTAACAGTATCTAAAAATATTTATTCGGAGGCTATGAGATGCCTTCGTGGAAAAAACAGAGATGAGTTGTATGAGAGCGATTTTGTATTTGGTCAAACATTGCATTATGTTCCGGATTTAAGTCAAATGTCCATATTACCTTATACTAATGATTTTACATTTGAATTACTGGTTAGTGATGAAATTCAAAAATTGCGAGGAATACATGGTTTCGATAATTCATTATCATTTGACGAAGATGGTAATACTACGACATGTATTGTTCTATATGCAAAGAGAAATGACGAAATTGTTGCATTAGCAGGAGCCTCAATTGTAGATGATGACTTACGTGAGATTGGGATTGATGTAAAAAAGGAGTATCGTAGAAAAAACTTGGCTTCATTATTAGTACATAATTTGACTGTTGCAATAATGGAACAGGATAAAATCCCCTTTTATAGTGCTTCTGTAACAAATATAGCATCACAGGCAGTTGCAATTCGTAGCGGTTATATGCCATTATGGACAGATACATATGGAACTAGAGGTATTTGTTGATAGGAAGAACTGATAACAAGGTGAAATTCCAGGTTGTCGGATTGTAAAGGCAGAGCCTTACGCAAGGTGCAGGAGAAAGACTCCGCTCGGGTTAAGGGCGAAGCGCCTTAGCAGGTCAAGGGTGCAACCATTGCCCAGTTAGTGGCGTTTCGCCACTAAGTACTGGGTATTACTTGCAGCAGAGCTTCACAAGTTTTGGCAACTTCGTTGCTGTTCCCTTCGGGAAAATAATTAAATATTGTTGTTATTAACAGACTGAGTAGAGAAATTTACTTGGTCTTTTTTTGTAGAAAAGAAAGGAAAGATATGAATGAAAGCAACTAGACATAATGGAAGATCAGGTAAGCATTGAAAGAATGTCCCAAAGCCTTTATTTTTAAAAACAAATTTTGTTGGAGCGGATCCGGAAAAAATTAAAATGGTTACCAGCGTGTTTAGGCGTACAATCGCCTGAAACCGGATGGAGAGATAGAAAAAAGTCGAATGGGTGTAAGTTTACGTTGACAACTAAAACAACATGGTGTATATATGTATATATACACATACACAGACGGAACAAAACTTTGCACGAATGAAAATACGAGGTAAAGGCATGGAACAGACAATGATCAAAACCGAGAACGTATCCAAGAGATTCGGTTCATTTGCATTACAGGACATCCATTTTGAACTTCCGGCAGGTTATATCTGCGGACTGATCGGGGAGAATGGTGTGGGGAAAACCACACTGTTAAACATTCTGGCGGGACTTTATGAGTACGATGGAACGATTTCTATACAGGAGAAGGAGTACCGTACAAATCAGATGGAATTACAGCAGGATATTGGATTTGTGTTTCATGAGGAATGGTTCGATGACTGGGATTCTCTGATCGCAAACAGCAGACATTATGGAAAATATTATAAAAATTATGATGAGACACTGTTAAAGGAATATCTTAAGAGATTCCGGTTGGATGGAAAGAAAAAATATAAGAAACTGTCCAAGGGAGAAAAGCTGAAGTTTGCATTTGCTTTTGCGCTGGCGCATCATCCGAAACTGTTGCTGCTCGATGAGCCGGGGGCGAATTTTGATCAGACCTTCCGTGAAGAATTCCATCATATTTTAAGAGAATTTACCGCGGACGGAACGAAGAGTGTGATCCTCTCGACACATATTACTTCGGATGTGGACCGGTTTGCGGACTATCTGCTGTTGCTTAAGAAAGGCAGACAACTGTTGTATGGAGATATCGAGTCGGTCCGTGATGCATACCGGATGGTGGCAGGCGAGCGTCATGCGTTGAGGGCTTTTGGCGGGCGGCTGGTCTATATGGAGGAGACACCGGTGGGCTGCAGTGCTCTGGTCAAACATGATCACGCGGAGTATGACCGGGCACTTAAGGTGTGGGAGCCGGACACGGAGGAACTGATGTATTATCTGGCGAAAGGAGCGGAGCATGGAAGAGGCAATCAAATATAAGAATGTGATCAGAGAATATTTTCTGGAATATAAGAACCGTGATCAGGTATTGAAAAGTATCTTTTATGTGATCCTGTTTGGCGCATCGTTTTTGCCTTTGGTATTTGGCAGTGCAAAGGAAGGGCTTGGGTATATATGGCTCACATTTCCGATGGCTCTTGCGCTGTTTGCAGCAATCACACATACGAGTGCCCTGCCGACGATGCTGTATCTCGTTCCCGGATCGAAAAAGCTGCGCGAGGAATATATCCGGAGAATGTTAAAGGTTAAGATTGGCCTGCCGCTTGCGTTGTGTGCGGTAATCGATATCATCCTGCTGATCGTGCAGCCGATGATGATAAAAGGCGTGATCCTGCAGCTGGTAACGGTGTTCTTTATGTCCTATTGTGTGGGAATTACAAACGACGGACTGGTCTGGCGGAATAATGCGTCGCGGGCAGCTTATGGGCAGGTAAGTTATTTTAACGGACCGATCACGGTATTCAGTGTGATCGCAAGCTGCGTGATGATTGGCATCTGTTCTTCGGAGATTACGAATGTGGAATTTTGGGTTGCGCTTGTTATTTATCTCATCATTTACGCACCTCTTTCTTATGCGCTTCACAAGCGTTGGGGTGGAATCAGAGAGAAACTCGCCGTCTATGAACTTGCAACGAAGGAGGAGACATGGGACTGGTAATCGTCATTGAACCGCATGGAACGTATGCCATCTACGAGCAGATCGTCAATCAGATCAAGAATCAGATCATATCCGGTGAACTGCAGCCGGACGAGGCGCTGCCGTCCATTCGGGGACTGGCAGCGGATATCGGCGTCAGCGTGATCACGACGAAGCACGCGTATGAGGAACTGGAGCGGGAGGGACTGATCCGTTCCGTTTCCAATAAAGGATTTTATGTGTGCAAATACAACACGGATTATCTGCACGAAAAGCAGCTGATGGAATTGGAAAAACGCCTGCAGGAGTGGATTACGCTTGCAAAACAGGCGGGACTTGGAACTGAGGATATTCGTGAGATGCTGGAGGGATTGCTGTAAGATGGAAGATATTATTTTTTCTGCGAAGCAGGTACAGGGGAAGAAAGCGTTATTCGGCAAAGGCAGGTTCGCTTTGCAAAATGTGGATTTTGAACTTCCAAGTGGATATATTATGGGAATCATCGGGGAAAACGGTGCCGGAAAGACGACATTCTTCCGCTATATTATGGAGGAAAAGAAGCATTATCGCGGCAGCTTTTATCTGGACGGAACCGATATCGCGGAAGATCATGCGTGGTCGATGAACCGGATCGGATTTGTCTCTGAGGAGCGGTTGTTTTTGCGGCAGAAGAGTGCAAGAGAGAATGCAAGGATGCTGGGCAGCTTCTATGATACCTTTGATATGGATCAGTTTGCTGCGCTGATGGAGCAGATGGATCTTACCACGGCACGGACCGTGGAGAAGATGTCGCGCGGTGAGAATATGAAGTTTCAGCTTGCATTTGCCCTCGCACACAAACCGAGGCTTCTTCTTTTAGATGAGCCGACTGCGGGGATGGATCCGATCTTCCGCAAGGAATTTTACAGGTTGCTCCGGCAGCAGTTGGAAGTGCTGGACTGTTCCGTGATCATGTCGTCGCACTTAGAGGATGACATCCGGAAAGAATTTGATTATATCGGGCGATTCGTGCATGGAGAGTTTACTTCGTTTTATGAGAATGCATAAGGCGTTGTGGCAGTGAAGATTATGCTGTGAGACGGCAATGGTTGCGTGAAGTGCAGAAAAATGTGCTTGAATCGAAACACATGGGTATTATGTGTAAAAGACAGGAGTGTCGAGGATGACGATAGAGGATAAGAAGCAACAGGAAAATTTGAAGAATTTTGACCGGAATTTAAAGGAGAGTACGGGGCAGCTGGCATGGTTTTTATACGGGATGTTTGCAGCTTTTGCGCTAATGTTAGGGATGGTGCTGATATTTGATGGGATATTTTATCAGGATGCGTGGCTGATACTGTGTTATGTGTGGATGGTCGTTTATATGGATAACTATGTATTGGCACCGTATCGATGGAGCAATGAAACCTTCAGCCGGAGGATGCCAAAATCAGATGCGGTTTCAAAAATACTTCGGTTTGTTCCGGTTTCGGGAAAAAACTACATCCGTGTGAGGATGCAATATCTTTGGAAGTTTGTGTGGAAATTTGGCGCATTTGCCATGCTGATCGTGATCGGAAGCATGAGCTTTACGCAAAAAATTTCTCTTGTGAGGGTGATGGAAGGTATTCTTTTATTTTTGACCGGACCGATGCTCATTGGGTATATTGAGTTGAAGGAATCACTTTTTTGCAGATAATGCCTAAAAGAACAAAGTGCCTGACACAATAAACATCATATAATATGCTGAATTCCCTCACAGATCTTGCGGGCAACCACCGGATTGTTCATGGTATACAGGTGAATTCCATCGGTATCGTTTGCCAGCAGATCAATGATCTGGCTTAACGCATACGACATACCCGCATCAAATAAAGCTGCCTTGTTATCTTCAAATCTATGAATAATCTTCTGGAAACGCTCCGGGAAAGAAGCTCCGCACATCGTAATCATTCGCTTGATCTGCGCGGCATTGATGACCGGCATGATGCCAGGAACAATTGGCACATTGATATCCGCAATCCGGCAGTCCTCCACAAAACGATAAAACTGTGTGTTGTCAAAAAACAACTGGGAAAGCAGCACTTCTGCTCCGGCATTTACCTTTTCCTTCAGGTGTCGGATCTCTTCAATCTTATTGGCAGATTCCGGATGACATTCCGGGTAGCAGGCACCTAAAAAGCAGAAATCCCCCTTCGGTTTCAGATAGGAAATGAGGTCGGATGCATGCTTAAAATCATCTTTTTCGGTAAGATCCGGATTTCGGTCTCCGCGCAGTGCCAGCACATTCTGGATGCCTTCTGCGGTAAGGATTCTGGCAAATTCATCAATTTCCGCCCGGTTGTAATGCAGGCAGGTCAGGTGCACAACCGGCTCCACATGGTAGTTCTGCTTAATCTTTTTGGCAAGTTCAATCGTGCGGTTACAGTTTAAGCTGCCGCCCGCACCAAACGTCACGCTGATAAAATCCGGCTGCAGTTCGCACAGCACATCAAGTGTCGCATCAATATTTTTCAGTTCACTGTCCTTTTTCGGAGGAAATATCTCAAAAGATAAGCTTTTTTTATGATTACATGCGTCAGAAATTTTCATTTTAATACCGTCTTTCGTTCAAAATTATTGTAATTACCATGATTATAGCAGGAAAAAATAAAACTGTATAATACATAAATGATGCATTTCTCCATAGATTCAGGCTATAGCAGGAAAAATCAGCGATACGATTGGAATCAGCACGGCGCGGGTAGCAGTTCTTTTAAGAAAAATGGAGTCCAAAGATCTGGTTGGAAAAGAAAAAAGAACACATAGTTTTACAGATAATGAACATAATAAAATTGCAACATAAAAATGCAACAATTCTTATAAGAGAGTTGCATCCTCTGGATGAAGGGGAATAAACATGAAGGTTCTTATGCTGAAACTGAGCTTGAAACCGGGCGAATACATTACATTGGGAGATAACATTAAAATTATTTTCTCCGGAGGCTCTGCCAACAACATACATCTGCTGGTGGATGCACCGCGCGAAATAAATGTTGCCAGAAACAGTGCGGGCAAAGACAAAAAGCCATCGCCTTATTATAAAGAAAAAGGAATTTCAAAAACAGCACAGCGTGAGATTGCAGAAATCCTCATGCGCGAAAAGCGCAACCAGTCGCATGTCAGCGGGGAGGAAACCGTGACATACAAAAAACGGTAATAAGCAAGGCGATCCTGGGGACATATAGAAAATTTTTGCTCTGTTATGTCCCGCTTTTTTGGCACAGTGGGACATATAGAATCATTCCTTTGCATTATGTCCCCTAAGTCTGTGGCAATGGGACATATAGCGTTTTTTTGGCATATATGTCCCGGTAAACAAAAGAAAAGGGACATAGTGAGTAAGTTTTCATGTATATATCCCAGTGAGCAAAAGAAAAGGGACATAGCCGATAAGTTTCCGTGCATATGTCCCAGCGAGCAAAAGAAGAGGGCATAGCCGATAAGTTTCCGTGCATATGTCCCACAAGAAAAAAGAAGAGGGACATAGCCAATAAGTTTTTATACATATGTCCCGAAAGAGAGAAGAAAAAAATTCAGTCAGCAGATTTTCATACATATGCCAATATCCAGAAGGCAATGTGCATAAAAAATCCCGCCACAGAGGGAGGAAAAGATATTCTGTGGCGGATCTATAAGAAAAATCGCTTTCGCGAATTGTTTTTAGTCGGAACTGACAGCACCCCACACCGTTTGTTAAAATACAACAGCCCCTTTTGTTTTGATGGTTTTATATTACCAGTGCATTATGAACAGGTTGTGACAACATGCTAAAGAGTTTATGAAAATTCGAAACAACTTATAAACTTAGGTATAAATTTCTCAGCATGGTTCCTGGGCAGCAGGCGATTTTTTAAGGGTTCCCCAGATATGTCGATTCATGGACATCTAGTGTGTGATTGCTTATACAAAGACTTTTCTGTGCAAATCCGGAGATATCCGAACATTAAAATTTCCCTGTCCGAACAAGCCTCTTAAATCAATGTAAGTCGAGAATTACAATGAAAAGATTGGAGCAAAGTAACTCTTTTTACCCGTCCCCGCCGCTTTGGAAAAACATTAAATATGAGTATGCTGCGGGCTTTTTTTGAGGCAGGCGCGGATACGACATTGTTTGACGGGTTATATATTGCGGGAAACAAGGAAATTTGCGAACAATATATGGGAAAATACCCGGTCATATTTCTTTCACTCAAGAGCGTGGAAGGATTATCTTATGAGGATGCAAGGTATCGTATCACAGAGCTGGCAGGAAGAGAGGCACAACGTTTTTCATTTTTGTCAGAGAGTGACAAACTATCTGATAATGAAAAGGAGCAGTATCAGGCAATTGTCGCATTGCATAATGGTAAATATTCTATGGATGAGAATATACTGACATCAAGCATATATATACTGTCACATTTATTGCATAGGCATTATGGACAAAAAACCGTAATCCTCATAGATGAATATGATGTTCCACTGGATAAAGCGTTTCAGAATGGCTATTATCGGGAGATGGTTTCACTCATTAGGGGACTTTTCGGAATGGCTTTAAAGACCAATGATAGTCTGCAGTTTGCCGTTTTAACAGGATGCTTGCGTATTTCCAAAGAAAGTATTTTTACAGGATTTAACAATTTCGAGGTTTTGTCGGTTTTAAATGTTCCGTATGATGAGAGTTTTGGATTTACGGACAATGAGGTTGAAAAACTTCTGGATGATTACACGTTTTCAGACCACTATCCGGAAGTTAAGGAGTGGTACGATGGTTATCATTTCGGAAACACCGATATTTACTGTCCGTGGGATGTTATCCGGTATTGTAAAAGCCTGTGTGCAGATCCGAACGCAATGCCAGAAGATTTCTGGTCGAATTCAAGCGGCAATGCCATTGTGCGTAGATTTATAGACAAAGCGGATGTCCAGACAAAAAACGAAATCGAGCGTCTGATTGCAGGAGAATGTATTGAAAAAGAAATCTCGCTGGAACTCACGTATGATGAGCTTGATAAAAGCATTGAAAACCTGTGGAGCGTACTTTTTACCACCGGATATCTGACGCATCAGGGACGTACAGAAAGCGGAAAATACCGCCTGACCATACCAAACAGGGAAATTAAAACCTTTTTATAAAGAAAATCAGGGAATGGTTCAGCGATGTGTCCAGGAATGACGGTAAAAAACTGGAAGAATTCAGCAATGCATTTTTGGAAAAAAATCCGGAAAAAATTGAGCAGATCTTTGGAGATTATCTGTGGAACACGATCAGCATAAGAGACACAGCGGTTGCAAAAGAAAAGAAAGAAAATTTCTATCATGGCATTCTGCTTGGTCTGCTGGGCTATAAAGCAACCTGGCTTACAAAGTCAAATGCCGAGTCCGGAACCGGCTACAGTGATATTTTGGTTGAGGTGCCGGACAACCGGACAGGAATCGTAATCGAACTCAAATATGCAGAAAATGGAGATATGGATGCGGCATGTGCCAAAGCACTGGAGCAGATAGAGGAAAAAGACTATGTGGATAGGCTGAGACAGGACGGAATGAGGAACTTTATTAAGTATGGAATTGCGTGCTTTAAGAAGGATTGTAAGGTTGTGGTTGGAGAATAGGACAGGGAAATTCAGGAAATGTTTAGTAGTTAATGGATGGTTGTAAAATGCACGGAAATATTAGAACCTTTGCTTCTGCAAAAGAATGTTTGAAAGTGGTTAAGGAGAATCTGAAAACATATGGAATTATTTTTTAGATATAGAAATGCCTTACATTTCAGGGTTGGGAGTCGAATCCTTTTTTAGAAAGCTGAAATACATGATTGGACTGAGCAATTTTCATTCCTATAAACCACAGTATATCGAACAGGAGATATGGGCAAAACTGATCACTTATAACATCATGGAAACTGTGATAAACTATATAGTGTTGGAAACAAACGATACAAAACATGCGTATAAAGTCAATTTTACAATAGCTGCACATATCTGCATCTGCAGAGTCTTTTTCTGTCTGAACATGGAGAAGGACAAATATGACGTGATGTCTTTATTGCCAAAGAAATTAATCCCTGTCTGGAATGATCTTCAGTACTCAAGACTTCAAGCAACCCATTTCTGGAAAACCACGATATTTCATATGTAAGGCTGCATAAACATCATTATCATTATAACTTTTTAAGAGGCAGATTCGCAATCAGCCTTTTGTTGTACCATAAACAGCAAGAAATTTTCCTGCTTTCAACTGGTTTGTGGATACAGGAACATGACTAATGCTATATTTCTATGAATATTCCCAACTCGTATCACTAACTAAGTGACATTGGTTCTGAACAGTTACTTTCTTTTTTCCAAGTATTCATAAATACATTGGATGCATGGATAAACAGTTAACCCTTCAATAAGCTGTGGATAGTTTATACTACTTATAGCTTATTTTGTGGAAAAGAAAGGGGGAGGTTTCTACACAGCATGATTCCTTTCCCCTCGCTGTTTGCATATTCCCAGACAATCATCTATGGCATCATGGGAAACGTTTATTAAATCTGTTGCGTTGTCTCCTATCAAGGAAACTCTTGAAAAAATCGTCTTTACGAATGGTTTTTCAGTCAAATGTCTGGGTGATTTTTCTGTAATCATTTGGAGCCATTCCCACATAGGATGAAAAAACCCGGTTGAAATACCGCTGATTTGGATATCCGACTAAATCGGAAATATCTGTTATTTTTTTGTCGGTTTCTTTCAGAAGGCGCTTGGATGCTTCCACTCTTTTTTCTGTTAAAATCATAGTAAAGTTTTTTCCTGTGTGTTGACGAATCAGACGGCTGACATAGGAAGGATTTCGCTGTACATATTCAGATACACTGGTCAGACTGATGGATTGATTGTAATTGGATTTTATATATTTCAATACCTGCTCAACAATAGTGTTTCCGTTTGTCTTATATTGGGTATTCACCAGTTTGCATATAGATGTGACAATCGGGAAAAATCTAGTTACAGAAAAATCCTTTTCCGTGCAGTTCTTTAGAGTATTTAATTTATCATAGATTTCATCTTTTAAATCATCGTTTTGCGATATTTCACGCAAAGTAAAGGAGATGGAGGAAAGCAGGAAAAAAAAGATTTCCTCACTTATAATTTTATTCCCAGATAAATCAGATGTAAAACTATCCAGACATTTTATGGCTTCTTTGGTGTTACCGGCTAAAATTTGTGTTGAAAGAAACTGCGTCTTTTCGTGAACATTAAACAGGTCATATGATTGTGTGCTTAAATCGTCATAGAAAATAATTAAATCATCGGAATGGTTCTCATAATGGGACTGGCATATGGTTATCTGACGCCTCAGAGTATTTAACTGGTTAAAATTATTGGAAAGGCTGCTTATGCTGATCTGGAATATAACATCATTTCCATCCAGTTCATTTAATAGAAGTTCCATATCTTTCATCATGGCATAATTTGAGATGCCATTATTATCTGAAGGATAAATCCAGTATAGAATATCTCCAATATTATATAACAGAGCCTCGGAATCTCTTTTTTTTATTGCCAGTTCTGCCAGATGTGAGTAATAATATTTTTCTTCTATTTGATTGGAAACAGCGTCTGTATGAAGATGACATTTTAAAACAACAAGTCTGAAATTGGTGATGTTTATGTGCAACAGATCTTTTTGCACAAGCAGTTGCTCCTCAGACAGTGGAGAGGGCCAGAAAAGCAACTCTTGCAAAAACTGATTCCTGATGTAAGATACATTTTCATTGAAATAATTTTGTAATACCTTATAATTATTTTCTCGCCGTTTTATGGATTCAAGTTTTGCAGTAGCATGACGTATGCATGATAATGTAGATTCCGGATCTATAGGTTTTAAAATATAATCAAATACATTATAACGGATTGCGGCCTGGGCATATTCAAATTCAGAATATCCTGTAACCAAAATTACGAGTATTTCCGGATAAGATTCCTGTATATATTGTGTCAGCTCAAGACCGTCTTTTACTGGCATCCGTATGTCGGATAGTACGATACTGGGATGTTGGCTTTCAATAATTTCTATTGCTCCCGGAACATCTGGTGCACATAAAATATCAGAAAAAGAAATAGAACTTTCTGATATAAGCCGGGCAAGTTTTCTGCGTTGAATTTCTTCGTCATCTACAATTAAGATTTTCATAGATCGCTCCTTTTTGGTATTTGTATAAGAATATGTGTTCCACCTTTGTTATTTTTTTGTATCGTAATTCCATAATTATTTCCGTATGTAAGACGGAGTCTTTTTTGTATATTCACTAGACCGACACCGCTGCATCCGGAAAGGTTTTTCTCAGAATCATCCGATGGATTCCAATGATTGATGTTATCCATAATTTCATCTGGAATTCCACCGCTGTTATCTTTTATGTGTAGAATAATAGATTTTTCATCAGAGTCTGCGGTAACGGCAATGATGACTTCGTTTAGGGAATTATGAAAACCGTGTATAATTGCGTTTTCGATCAAAGGCTGCAGTGTCAATTTCGGAATGGTATATGCATGCAGTTCTTCTGGTACATCAATCAGAACAAGCAGTTTATTCTGATAGCGGATTTTCTCAATGAATAAATAATTTCTCACGTATTCTAATTCCTTTTTCAGGGGAACAATATTTCTTTCTTTTATGGCAAACCTTAATAATTTGCTCAAAGAAATAATAGCTTCCTGTGCTTCCGTTTTTTTCTGCAAAGAAATAAGACCATTAATACAGTCAAGAGTATTGTATAAAAAATGAGGATTGATCTGTGCATATAAAGAGGCCAATTCGGCATCCTTTGTAGCAATCTCCTGAGCATGCAGGGAGGAAGTAAGTTGGGATACTCTGACAAGCATAGAGTTATACACGTCCTCAAGTTCTTCAAATTCACCCTTTACATTCATATGTATAAAAGATGCTTTTCCAAAAGAATCCGTAGAATTTAATTTCTTAATAAACTGATTAAAGCGGTTTGCAATTACTCCGTAAGCCAGGGTGATGGAACCTGTAATTAATAGCAGAGATATAGTGGTAAGGATAAGCAAGTGCCGTAGCAGTCGATAGGAGCCGGCATATAATTTTGAATCATTTACAATTCCCATAAGTATAAAGTTGCCATATTTTAATTTTGGAGAACTTATATGGTAATTGTAATGATATAAGGTCAGTTTATTTTTTTTTAATAGTTCACGGCAGTCAGAATCAGATAAAAGGGAAAAATTAGAGATAATTTCACCCTTTAAATTGGCAAAACAGTAAGAGGTCGAAGCTGATGGAGCGTAATATCCTATAGCATCCGAAAAGACCCGTTTACTTAGGCGTACCGAAAATAAACCTAGAAATTGATTCGGTTGAGATATCTGACTGTTGTATATGGCGCGAAAAAAATATAAGCTTTTACTTTGGGAATCCCAGTATAGATCTCCCTGTCCGTGGAGTGAAATAATATCATTTTTTAATAGACTAAGTAATGCGCTTGTGTGCTTCCGTTCCGTTTCATAAACAGCGGTTGTTGAAAAAAGATCCTCGTTTGCGTTCTGAATGGAGATGGTAATCATGGGATTAGAGGTTGTCCAACTGTTTATAATATAAGAATCTGAAGGCTGGTTCATGAAGTTATTTAAAATTTCTGCTAACTGCAATTGATCATTTGTCGATGGGGACACAAGGTTCTTTCGAAGAAATTGCTGTGTGGCATCAGAATAAATGATGGAATCAGTTGCATAATAAAGGGAATCAAAATACCTGTTAAAATTGTCAGTTTTATTCATAATAGCGTTTTGCGTTTCCGAGGTAAGTGTGTTTTTTATCTGGTGAAAGTAAACATTCCGGACGGAAAATGCAATAAGGATATATCCAATTATGGATAATGGAAGTACGGCTGTAAAATATAATTGTTTAATGCTGAGCATTTTTATAAAATTGCTGACTTTCTTTTTTATAACTTTCATTGCAGACCTCCTCTGTAGTCTATATATTTGTTAAGGCTATTATGTATTTTCCCTAATGAAAAGTCCAGATGATGTCAAAATCTGTGAATCAAATGTAAAATATTGTGCAGTACATTTCGTACATGGTGTATGTTATCATAATTACATCAAAAATTAAATGACATGGGAGGTAAAAAAGATGAGAAAAACAAAAAAAATTCTGGCGGGAATACTCGCAGCTGTGCTGGTAACTGGACTAGCAGGATGTGGGGCATCATCACCAGAAAAAACAGGAAGTTCGGACAGGACAAAAGTTTCGATGGTTATTTTTGGTGGGGGCGGACAGGATACATTTGATAATGCTACTGCTAAATTTAATGAAATGCAGGATGAAATAGAACTTTCTATTCAGCCGGCAACAGGTGATTACAATCAGTATCTTGGTGCAAGGGCAGCTTCCAATGATCTGCCGGATATGTTTTGGCTGACTCCATATGCACAGGTACAACAGTTTGCAAAGAATGGGTATCTTATGGACTTGAGTGATCAGGAATTCACAAAAAAGGTATATGACTATTCGTTGAAAGCTACCAGTGATGATGGTAAAGTTTACGCATATCCACTTAGACAGGAATTCCTCGGAATCTTTTACAATACAGATTTGTTTGCGAAAGCAGGAATCAAAGAAGTACCAACTACATTTTCCGAATTAAAAGAAGACTGTAAAAAGCTTCAGGATGCAGGTATCACACCTTTTGCAGCTACTTATAAAGATTCCTGGACATTGAATCATGCATTCAGCTGTCTGGAAGGAGCGGCAGTTGATAAGAACGACAATATGGAAAGCTGGATAGAATCCATGAACAACGGATCTGGAAGTTATAAAACAGATAAGTCTGATAATGTATTCGCTTTTCTGGACTTAATGAAAGAAAATTCTGGAGGTAATTATATGGATTCAGATTCTACAGCCGGATTTACTGCTTTTGCGAATGGAGATGCGGCAATGCTGTTTTCAGGAGAATTTTCATTATTGAATGTATCCACCATTGATCCGGATCTTCCAATCGGATTATTTGCTGCACCTGTCACGGATGACCCATCGGATGCAAAATTGGATGTTGATGTTGGTGTTGCATGTGCCATTAATAGTCATACAAAAAATAAAGAGGCATGCTTAAAGGTTCTGGATTATTTAAGTGATGATACAAGTAAAGACGGCTGGTTCGCAAATACAAATGATGCCATGGGAGAAGCTGTTCCATGTATGCCATATGAGGGACAGTATTCAGCAAAATATATGGATGATTACAAAGCATATATGGATAATGGCACGAACCGACCGTGGGTATATCAGCAGCTGCCAGCAGGGAGCAATACGGAAATTGGCAATATTATTCAGGCATATATGGCGGGATCTGTAAACAAAGATCAGGCATTGACGCAATTGGATGAAAGTAATAAGGAACTTCTTAACCCATAGTAAACCAAAAAGATAAAGAGGACATTGCGTTCCTCTTTATCTTATATGAGGGGGGATATCATGACCGATTCAATATATAAAAAAAATAGAAAAAGATATTTATTGTTAATGCTCCCGGCACTGCTCCTGTATACATTTACATTGGTTATTCCATTGCTGGGGGGAACATTGCCGAACTCTCTTACCAACTGGAATCTGATGAAGGGAACAAAAGAGTTTGTGGCATTTGACAATTATGTGCGTTTGTTTCATGATAAGGATTTTCAACAGGCAATTATTTTTACACTGATATTGGGAATCATTACAATTATATTTACTAATATACTTGCATTTATCACCGCGTTTTTCCTTAGTGAAAAAGTATTTGGGGGAAGTGTTTCGAGAGCAATGTTTTTCATACCTAACATCATCAGTGGGGTAATGGTTTCCTATGTCTGGTATTTTATTTTTACAAGAGCAATACCGGATGTTGGAAAAATGCTATCAAACCATTTTCTGGCCAATATAAGCTGGTTTGGAACACCGGGATGGGCTTTTTTTGCCACATCTATTGTAAGTATCTGGCAGGGAACAGGATTCTTGATGATTTTATATATTGCAGGCCTTCAGACAATTCCAAAGGATGTACTGGAAGCTGCAAAATTGGATGGATGTGTTGGCTTAAAAAAAATTCGTTATATTGAAATTCCATTATTAATGACAACGGTTACAGTTAATTTGTTTGTATCCATTGCAAATAGTTTTAAAGCGTTTGATATACCGTTTGCTTTAACAGGAGGCGGACCGGGAGGAAGCACACAGACAATTGCACTTGATATTTATAATGATGCATTTGGATCTTTCCGGTATGGATATGCATCCGCAAAATCGGTTATTTTGTTTCTTATGGTAGCAGCGGTAACTCTTGTACAGCTTTATGTGACCAGAAAGAAGGAGGTACAGGCATGACAAAAGCAAAAGGAAATATATGGAAAGGCATAATTATGCTGGTATTGGGAACTGTTTTTATGCTCCCGGTATTCCTGATTGTGATGAATTCTTTTAAGACGGGGAAAGAAATTCTTACGAATTTTGTTTCTTTTCCAACATCTTTATATTTAGATAATTTTGTTCAGGCAATGAAGACAATGAGATATGCATCTTCTTTTCTGAATTCGGCAGTTTTAACGGTTCTTACGGTATTTATATCTTTGATTGTCAGCTATCTGGCAGCGTATGGAATTTCTCACCTGAAAGGAAAATTATCATCCGGCTTTTATATCTTTTTTATTTTAGGTCAGGTCATTCCGTTTCATGCGGTTATGATTGCCATTACGATTATGGCGAAGACAGCACATTTAAATAATTCACTGTTTGGTCTGGCACTTATGTATGGTGGGTTGAACTGCGGATTTGGAATTATGACTTATATGGGATTTCTTAAAAGTGTTCCGGCAGAATTGGAAGAAGCTGCAATGATTGACGGCTGTGGAGTATTCCGAAGCATGGTACAGATTGTTTTTCCTTTACTGAAACCTGCAACCGTTACTTTAGGGGTACTATATTTTTTATGGTGCTGGAATGATTTTGTTTTCCCGAATATTATGCTTGGAAAAGAAGAACTCAGAACGATTACCATGAACCTTTATGTTTTCCGGAGCAGTACAAATACAGAATGGGATTTATTCATTGCCGGTCTTACCGTGTCTTTAATTCCTATTGTAATCATATATATACTGGCACAGAAACATATAACATCAGGATTAACAGCGGGAGCTATAAAATAAATATGAAAAATAAACTATATAATGCTTTGTTTTCAGAGTTGAATCCATATTTTTACATAAAAGTAAAAGATGGACGGTCTGAGACGGGAAATAAGGAAAGCTATTACGGAAAAATTCCCCGGGATGACAGGTGCACCTTTGATATTTCCAACAATAAGGTGCTTGTCCACATGGGAGAATCCGGTAAAATCAAAGCAGCAAATTTCTACCGGGATTGTTATCCGGCAGATGACATTCCCGGCGTATGGATGCATAAAGATTTCTCTTCGGTGGCAGTATCTTATGAAATCTTTATAAATGGGCAAAAACAGGAAATTGACAAAAACACGGAATATACAATGGATTTGGTTGATAATATATTTCCGAGAACGCTTTTGTACTTTGGAAATGTAAAGGTCTCTATTATTTTGTATGCCCCTATAAGCGAAAACGGTGATACGAGAAGCAATGCTTTTGTATATGGCATGTGTATTGAAAATACCGGTCCGGATCCGGTAAATGGTGAAATCCGGATTATTGGTGAAACAGATGCAGAAGACGATTTCCTGAAAAATGAGATAAGCATTTTACAGGGGAGCGGGAGAGAAACAACAGAGTTTTCACTCCCGGCAGCGGAACATATATGGATTCCTTCTGTCATTTATGCTCCGGGAAGATATGAAGAGGCAGAAAAGATCAGAAACAACAGCAGTTATTGGTTTGAGCAGACACATAACTATTTCAGAAATATGTTAGGAAGACTGGTAGTGGAAGATCATCCGGTGGAAGGTGCTTTGTTTGAAAGAGCAGTGATGCAGTGCTTTCATGCGATTGCAATGAATGCATCGGGGGAAGTGACTGGATCAAACTGGGGTTCATTTCCTGCAACACGACAGATATGGATGAAGGATATGTATTATGCATTTCTTCCATTCTGTATTCTGGAACCGGATCTGGCATGGAAAGGAATGGAATGGTTTATAAATTATGGGATCAGACCTGAAGGGGACAAGTGCAGGGGCGGAGTTACACATTCGCTGGGAAATTCGTTGGCGGGAATCCTGTTAGCAGGAATTACTTTTGAAAATACGGGAAAAGCGGAGATCTTAAAAAATAGACCGGAAATTTTCCAAAAACTTGTGGATATTATGGATCAGGTGGAGCGTACAGAGGATGATAACGATTGTTTATATCCATGTACTTGGATTTCGGATGCACTGGCATTAGGGAAATATCATACAGGAAGTAATATTTGCGTATGGAAAGCTTTTCAAAGCATGGCTGAGATCTGTGGGGAGGTTTTTCATGATGTGAAAAAATATTCGCATTATACCCAAAAGGCTGAACAGTTAAAAATGGCAATTGATGAAGAAATGACGGTTACGGTTGGCGGAAAGAGACAGTACCTTGAGGGCATCGGGGGAACGGGAAATTCACAAAAAATGTGGATTTGGGAAGAAAATTATAGAAAACCGTTTCTTGATACGGCACTTGTCTTTTTACAGGATGTTGTAGAAGATGGAAAAATTAACCTTCTTATGCATGATGGTGAAGAAAGTGATACAACGTTAATGCCATTTTATGGATATTGTGATTATTTTGATGATCTGTACAGAAATTTTATGAATTTCACAGTAACGGAAAATCCTACTTACGATGCGGAAATTAAAGGAATCCGCTGGGGGGCAATGTCAGGAGCTACTTTTCCGGGGTTTATAAGCGCATTGTCTGTAGCGGAAAACGAAGAAGAGTTCAGAGGAAAAGAAGGCAGACTGACAGAATTACTTCGTCTGGCAGATGTTGATGGAAGCTGGTGGTGGTGGCCATATGGAGTAGAAAGCCACAGGGGGGAAGTAAGCAGGAGCAACGGATGTGGAAAATGTGCGTGGGCTTCAGGTGTGTTTGCAGTAATGTATATCACACAGTTCCTTGGAATAAAACATGATGGAATCCGCAAAGAAACAGAGGTATCTCCAATGAAGTTTCAGGGAAAATTCAAATGGGAAAATTCCCCTTTTGAACGTGACACAATGATAGGAGGGACAAATAATGTTTGATATGAGTCAGGTTATGATTCTGGACGGTGGTCAGTCCAGATCAATTACAGGAGAAAACAAAGAAGGAAAAAAAGGTGCCGGAGGGCAGGCATCAGGAGAACTGGGAAAAGGAAGAAAAGGTTCACCGTGTACATCTCTTCTGACAGGAGAAACGACAGTACTGGCAGATATTGAAGGACCGGGAATTATTCAGCATATTTTTTTCACGGTTACAAATAAAACAGAAAAAGGATGTTTTGTTTTAAGGGATCTGGTTTTGCGTATTTACTGGGATGGGGAAGAACAACCATCCGTAGAATGTCCGGTGGGAGATTTTTTCTGTTGTGGTTTTGGGGTAGACTGTGCGGTAAATTCCCTGCCGGTTGTAGTCAATCCTGTAAGGGGATTCCATTGTTATTTTCCAATGCCATTTAAGAAACATGCAAAGATAACAATAGAAAACCAGCACCCGGCAGATATTGGTGGATTTTTTTATCAGATAGATTATAACTTAAAACCGGTTCCTGAGAATGCCGGGTATTTTTGCGCACAATGGAGACGTGAGCCACTAACCGGTAAGAAAAAAGATTATACCATCCTTGATCAGGTGAGAGGAAGAGGACAATATATAGGAACTTATGTGGGAATTGCTGCCCTGGAACGTTATTGGTGGGGAGAAGGTGAAATGAAATTTTACCTTGACGGAGATGTTGAATACCCGACAATCTGTGGTACAGGAACGGAGGATTATTTTGGAGGTGCCTGGAGTTATGCGGGCACTGAAAATGGAAAATTTAAAGAACAGAATTTCTGTACCCCATTTATAGGATATCCTTTTTACTCAAAAAGTGATTCTTTATATCAGTCTGCTTATTTTAATGATGATTGTCCTCCAATGCGTGGCCTTTACCGGTGGCATATATTGGATCCGATATGCTTTGATAAGGATATCCGGGTGACATTGCAGCAAATAGGTCTTTCTCCATATGGACTGTTTGAAAGACAGGACGATGTTTGTTCGGTGGCATACTGGTATCTTGATTCACCCTGTGGTTTTGAGGCAAGACTTACAGAACGTGAAGAAAGACTGCCCAGATAGTTTCCGGCATTCATAAATACAGAGTTTTTCATTTCTATTTTTAAAACAAAAATCTCTTTACAAACCGCAGAAGATATGCTAGATTTTTATACAAGCTGATTGTCCCGTTTGTTTCTGCAACCGGAAATGGGGGCATATGTTACACACAAAAAAGAACTTCTTAAAGTCAGCACTGGCTGTCTTCTGCATGGTTTCCATGCTTTTATTCTCCAGTTACAACGGAATCACAACAGTATATGCTGCCAGCGGATACGAATACGTTCTGCTGACAAAATACACTAAGACCATGAAAATTGGAGACGAGTATTATCTGACTGCGATCACTTCTACCGGAAAGAAACCAAAGTTTTCTTCGAGTGATTCCGCAGTCGCGTCCGTGAACACTTATGGAAAGATCACGGCGAAAAAGGCCGGTAATGCTACGATCACTGCAAAAATTGCCAATGGGGAGGCAAGCTGCAGGGTTACAGTTGAAAAAACGGTCATTACATTAAGTCAGAAATCCATATCCTTGGAGAACGGATATACAGCCCGGCTGAACGCTGAGACATCAACCGGGCATCCGGTCACATACAAATCCGCCCGCTCGAGCATCGCCTCGGTGGATGAAAACGGCGTGATCACAGCGAAAAAACCGGGTGAAACTACCATCACGGTCACGGCAGATAAAACCTCCCAGACCTGTAAAGTGACGGTAAAGCAGCCAACGGTCCGGCTGGATCGGACATCCGCATCCTTTTACCGGAAGGGGACGCTCCGGTTATCCGTTTCTTCCACATCCAAAAGTATTCCCAGGTGGAAAACAAATAAAAAAAGCGTAGCCACTGTGGACAATGAGGGCAGAGTTACCGCTGTAAAAAACGGAACAGCCATCATCACGGTCACAGTCGACGGTGTCAGCAAAACCTGTGAGGTCACGGTAAAGAAGCCAAAGATTACCGTCGGACAGGAACAGATTTCGTTAATGGCCGGTGAAACCTGTCAGCCGAAGGTGACGGTATCCTCCGGCAACAAACCGGAATACTACAGTTCGAACACAAATGTTGCCACGGTAAATGAAACCGGCATGATCACTGCCATCGGCAAGGGACGTGCATATATTTATGCGAAAGAAGATGGCACGAAGGTACGCATGACAGTAACTGTCAAAGAAAAATAAAACTACAGGAAGCAGAACCGAATTATGGTCTGTATGACAGACAATCTGCGGATCATAACCAAAGGGACAATCAGCGAAAGATATTGATGATGCATATATACAATGATATAATTGAAAGAAATGATGGAGAATCGGAGAATAATATTATACGGGGAGGAATGATTATGCTGAGAGTAGATTTTACATTTGACAAAAAAATAATAGAAAAGAATGGATATACAATGTCAAATATTTATGAAACTATAAAAATGGAATTTGATAAAAAAAATATTTCATGTGTGGCAGAAGGAGAAGTCCTTTCTTTCGGTGCTGGAGAAAAGAAAAACGATTTTTCTGATATGTGGACGATTATTATGCGCCTGACACGTTCTAAGTGGTTTTTGAATTATGCAACATCCTGCACATGGAACGAAAATAATAAAAGTGAAGATGTTTTAGCGCAAATAAAGAGAAAACAGATGATAAGTGCATAATATGGAAAAGCTTTCCCAAAAGCTGCCATGGTTATATCTTTGTATGAAGGAGGAAAAATGAATTCGGTGGAAAATTATGCCATACGCTACTTAGAACCCAAGGATGTGAAGGATCTGGATCAGTACAACGCGCTGCTGCGCTATACCTTTCAGGTAACGGAGGATGAGCTGACGGCAACCGGATGGAAGGATGAAGAGATCAAACAGTCGAAGTTCCCGGTACTGGAGCGTGCGGATGTGCTGGGATGTTTTGACGGGGATACCCTGATTTCCCAGTTTGCCGTATATCCATTGAAAATGAATATATACGGGGAGGTATTTCCCGTTGGATTTGTTACGAGTGTTTGTACATATCCGGAATATACCGGGCAGGGCATTATGAAAAAACTGATGTATCGGAGTCTGGAACATATGAAACAGCAGGGAAGATCGTTTGCCCTTCTGTATCCATATTCCATACCGCTGTATCATCATCTGGGCTGGGAGATCATATCCAATAAAATTTCTTTCAATATCAAGGATCGGCAGATTCCGACGAAAGTAAAAGCACCCGGGTATGTACGGCGTGTGGACTGGGACAATACCGATTTTCATGAGCTGCATTCGCATTTTGCATCAATCACACACGGCTGCCTGTTCCGGAATGCACTGGCGTGGGAGGAATACTGGCGCTGGGATGAGGACGATACGAACGTGGCAGTTTACTATAACACCAAGGACAAGCCATGCGGATTTATGGTCTATCTGATCAAAAACGATATCATGCATATCAAGGAAATGATCTACTTAAACCGCGAGGCAAAAAAGGGGCTGTGGGAGTATATCCACGCGCATGATTCCATGATCGATGCGGTGCATGGCTATACCTATTTCAGCGAACCGATTGCGTTTGAGATGGATGATGGGGATATCAAGGAAACGATCCGGCCGTATGCCATGGGACGGATTATTGATATCGAGAGCTTTTTACAGGATTATCCATGTGATCCGGATGGCGGAACACTGTATATCGAACTTGAAATTGAGGATCACCTGCTTTTGTGGAACAATCGCAGTTTTCGGCTCTGTTTTTCCGATGGAACATGTATGCTGACCGATGAACCGGCAGAGTATAAGTTAAAAATGGAGATAGGTACGCTGACTACCCTTTTACTGGGATATAAGACGGCTGAGCGTCTGTATGCCCTTGAACGCATTGAAGGAAAGCAGGAAGCGGTAGACCGTCTGGATGATGTACTGTTTCATAAAATCCCATATATTTCTGATTATATCTAATTATATCTAAAAAATTCAGTATTTTATGGTATAATGGAACATGAAAATTACCAGATAATTTTTGAAATTGAATAGGCAATAACGCTTATACGACACAACAGAAAAAATGATTTTGGGAGGCGAAGGATTATGAAATCGGTACGGGCAAAACTTATTGCATCTATTTTGATCTGTTCTCTTTTTACATCGGTGCTGATCGGGGTGATTGCAATTTCAAATTCTGTGCGGACAGCCGGAAAAGATGCAATGACCATGATGCAGCTTACCGGGCAGAAGAAGACCGAAGAGATCAATTCCACGATTCAGAAGATTGAGCAGTCGGTGGATACGCTCAGTGAAGTTGCAATGAGTAATTTTGACTATGATTCGTTCCGGCAGAGCAAGGATTATGCGGATACATACACCGAGACGGTACAGCAGGCGGTGCTTGATTTTGCAAACCATACAAATGGGGCAGTGACGGTATATCTGCGGTATAACCCGAATTACTCCAATCCGACATCCGGTGTTTTTGCACAGCGTCAGTCAGTTGACAGTGAACTGCAGTGCCTGACACCGACGGATTTTTCCATGTATGATGAAAGCGATGTGGAGCATGTCGGCTGGTATTACCTTCCGGTACAGGCAAAGGAAGCTATCTGGATGTCACCGTACATGAATGAAAATATCAATATTTACATGATCTCATACGTTGTGCCATTGTTTGCAGAAGATGGAACATCGATCGGTATTGTTGGTATGGATATTGATTTTTCACAGATTACTGATCTGGTGGATGAGACAACCGTATATCAGTCCGGCTATGCATTCCTGACGGATGCTTCCGGTTCCATCATGCATCACAAAAATGTGGATGAGGGTACAGTCATTACCGATCTGGACAGCTCCTTGAAAAAGGGTGCAGATTTTCTGGCAGAGGATGGCAATCAGGGGAAAACCTTAGAGTATACTTACAAAAATGTAGACAAGAAGCTGGCCTTTTATAATCTGGACAATGGCATGAAGCTGGTGCTTACGGCACCGGTGTCGGAGATTTATTCCGAGGCATACGGACTTGCAAAGATGATTATTCTTGCAATGATTGTTGCATTTATTCTCTCGGCAGTGATTGGTATTGTTATGGGTACCGGCTTAACAAAGCCAATCCGTCAGCTGACTTCTGTGATTGAGCAGACCGCTGCATTGGATTTCCGCCCGACAGAGGCTGGAGCAAAGCTGCGGAAGCAGAAGGATGAAATCGGGGATATGGCAACAAAGATCCACGATATGCGAAAGAAGCTCCGGGCGATGATGGAAAACCTGCAGCAGACGCAGCGGGTTTTGGAAACAAATACTGGAAATTTAAACCAGCTTATGAAACAGAACAGCGCTTATGCGGAGGACAATTCGGCGGCTACGCAGGAACTGGCGGCAGGGATGGAAGAGACCAGTGCAAATGCGGCGCACATTGTGGAAAACGTTGGAATTATGAGAGAAAGTTCCGACAATATCCAGCGGCTTGCAGAGGATGGAGAGAAAAATTCCGGACAGATCCAGGAGCGTGCCGGAGAGATGGAGCGGATCAGTACGGAGTCCCGCCACAAGACAGACCAGATGTATGCGGTCATGAAACAGAAGACGGATGCCGCTGTGGAGCAGGCGAAATCCGTACAGAAGATCAATGCGCTGACAGACAACATCAAACAGATTTCTTCCCAGACAAACCTTCTGGCATTAAATGCCAATATTGAGGCAGCCAGGGCTGGCGAAGCGGGCAGGGGATTTGCGGTTGTTGCTTCCGAAATCGGAGATCTGGCAACGCAGACATGGATACCGTTTCCACAATTGACGAGATTGTAGGAGAGGTCAACAGTTCGGTTTCCAATATGACCGAATGCCTTACAACGATTATGGAATTTCTGGAACAGACCGTTCTCGGGGATTATGAGCATTTCGCACAGGTGGGGGAGCAGTATCATGCCGATGCGGACACATTCCAGCAGATCATGCAGCAGACAAAAGAAGCAGTGGATGCATTAGAGCAGCACATTGGAGAGATCTCTTCTACCGTATCAGAGATCAACTCCATGGTGGAACAGTCCACAGATGGAATCAGCGGTATTGCCGAGAAATCCGGCAGTACGCAGAACCTTGTAACCGAGGGTTACGACAAGCTGCAGGAGTGCACACAGTCCGTCAATGTGATCCGGGATTTTGTCGCGCAGTTTCATTTGGATTGAAAAAGGAAATTTTACATCGGAAACGAGGAAAATTATAATGAAGAAAACATTAAAACCGGAAACCACAAAACCACAATATGTTGTGACAACAGACATTACTTATGCGCAGGTTGATTCCTGGTTCGGTCATTGCCGGAGAGATCTCAAACTGGATCTCATCTATCCGGAGGACGGGGAAGGAAAGACATATCCATGTATTGTATGGATTTGCGGTGGTGCATGGCAGCGCATGGACAAAGCAGCGCATCTGGCATATCTGGGCACACTGGCGCAGGAAGGGTTTGTTGTTGCCAGCGTAGAGTACCGGACATCCAACGAGGGAACGCATCCGATGCAGCTGTGTGATATCAAGGCAGCAATCCGATATCTTCGTGCATATGCAAAAAGATATCGGATTAACAGTGAAAAATTTGGTGTGATGGGAGAATCTGCAGGAGGATATCTGACATGTATGGCAGCACTGGATCAGGATAAAAAACTGGATACAGGTGAGTATCTGGAGTATTCCAGTCAGGTACAGGCGGCTTGTCCGTGGTATCCGCCGACCGATGCGTCCCATTTTCCATATAATGATGTGGAAAAGGCAGCCATGTCTTCAGAGTCGCTGCTGATGGGATTTAATGTTATGACACATCCGCAGGAAGCTTATGAGAATTCCCCGGTTTCCAAAGTGACACCGGATGCGCCGCCATTCCTGCTGATTCATGGAACCAAAGACAGTACCGTGCCTTTTTCGCAGATGAGGAATTGTATGATGCGTTAGAAGCAGCCGGCTGTGATGTGACATTGCTTGCGCTTGATGGTGCAGAGCATGCGGACCTGATGTTTTTCCAGGATGAAGTATGGCAGCAGATCATTGCATTTTTTAAACGGACATTATGACACAGCAGTTGAAGGACATATACAGAAAAATTTTCTGATTATGTCCTTCTTTTTTATATAGCTGGGACATGACAAATGACTTTTTCCCCTATATGTCCTTATGTTTGTTCGAAGCAGAACCTTATTAACAATTCTAAGTATGAAATACAATTCCAGTTGCGAAAATACAATAGGTATTGTATAGTAAAAATGTTGAATGGCAAATCCATAGCATATCGCTAAAATTTTCCATAACGAATCAAATTGAATACATTGCATAACCACTTTTCTTTTCGTATAATGTAAGGAGGACAGTAATTGAATTACAAAAGAACAAAAAGCTGGTTAAAGTTTGTACGCAGGTTCCGGTTTCATAACAGGAAGTATAAGGACCGCTTATTTCAGAGAGTGTTTCAGGATAAGGAGGATCTGCTTGAACTGTATAACGCGATCAACGGAACAGATCATCAGAATCTGGAGGAACTTGAGATTACGACGTTGGAAGATGTGATATTTATGTCCATGAAAAATGATAAATCGTTTATGATTTCATCGACCATGAACTTGTACGAGCATCAGTCAACTGTAAACCCGAATATGCCGGTCCGCGGGCTGCTTTATTTTGCGCAGTTGTATGATGAATACATCAAACTGCATGATCTGAATATGTATGGTCATAAACTGGTAAAGCTGCCGATGCCGCAGTATATTGTATTTTACAATGGTACAGAGAAAATTCCGGATGATTATACGCTTCTGTTGTCGGATGCTTTTGAGAGTGATCCGTCTGCAAAAGATATGGAACCGGCGCTAGAATGCAAAGCCCGGATACTTAATGTAAACAGTGGACACAATGCCGAACTGATGAATAAGTGCAGACGGCTGATGCATTATTCTTTGTTTATTGCAAGGATACGGCAGAACATTGACAGGGGAATGCCGATTGAGCAGGCAATTGATGAATCCATATCGTATTGTATCCGGCATGACATTTTAAAGGATGTTTTGCTCAAGAATCGAAGCGAGGTGCGCCATATGCTGTTAACAGAATTTGATGAAAAGAAATTTGCAAAGTCCATATGGAAAGAGGGACATGAATCAGGTTATACCGAAGGCCGCGAATCAATTCTGGAAATTCTGGATGCGATCAACAGGGGAAATGATACCGTAGAAAAACTTACCGCATTGGGCTACGATGCAAAAACGGCACAAGAGGTATTGGAGAAGAAATAAATCGAAACAACAATGGTTATGCAGTAAGTGAGGAAAATTTCAAAACGGGGATATTCCATTCAAAAATGGCATTAGTTAGATCGACCTAACCAATGCCATTTTTTATTTTAATAGCATAAAGCATTAAAATCATCATTAAGTGATGGATTATGTAAAATTTAAATTATATCTTCCGGGTTTACATTTTACCTGCACAATGTAATTTTTATTGTATTTCAAACAATGTAAATTTATGGATTCTCCAAGTTTAATAGTTGTATCCTTTAAAACAATTGTTTGGTTCTCATCTAGAATGCGTATGGTTATATCATAGGGATTGTTTATGTCATTTATTACTTCTTTTTTATAAAAAACAGATGAAAAAATCAAATAATCACCGTCATTTATGCGTACTTGAAACCATTCATCCGAACCATGGTTGTTATCTATGAATGCTATATCCATGGGCATAAAAAAGTCGTGAAGTACTCCTACTTCCTGAATGGCAAACATAGCAGTCATTACAAGAAACGCGGTAGAAATAATTGCAGCAATCATTTTGATCCGGACTTTTTTTCTGATTTTAGAAAATGGAGTCTTACTGTCTCCGACTTCACTAAGTGGGGGACATTCGATCGGATCTTTCATGGCTGCCAGTTCGTTTTGACATTTGCTGCAATGATTTATATGGTCTTCAATAAGTTTTCGGCTGTCGTCAGAACAGACGTCATCAACATATAATGGCATTAAATCTCTTACGATATCACATGTTATTTTCATCTTCAATTACCTTTCTGATCTTTGTTTTTGCGCGGAAATAGTTAACGCGCGCCCAATTTTCACTTTTGTCAAAAATTTCTCCGATTTCTTTAAAACTCATTTCCTCGTATGCCCGCAGCCAGAACACTTGTCCATAAGGGTGCTTTACCTGTCTTAAAGCGGATAGCAATTCTTTGGTTTCTTCTTTTATGAGATACGTGTCCTCAAGATTCCCCTGATTGTTTACTGCTTCAAAAGATTCTAAATGTTCAATTCCGACTGTGGTTTTATGTTTCTCTTTTTTCAGATAATCAAAATATAAGTGTTTTGCAATCTGACATAACCAGACCGAAATTTTACAGTTTCCGTTATAACGGTGCGCTGATTTGTATGCCTGATAAAAGGTCTCCTGTGTCAGGTCTTCTGCCAGATCAAAATTGCCGCATAAGGAAATTAAAAAATGTTTTACGGTATTTGCATACTCCATGTACATCGTTTCAAGTGGAGTATTCTTTTGCATTTTCCTGTTTCACCTCCTCGTATTGCGCAATCTATATATAAATAGAATTTTTGTTTGTTTTGTTACACTTTCATTATAAATTATTTTTTTGAAAATGTGCCAGAAACAGATATTGACACATGAAAGCAAATTGATTATAATCGTGTCAAAAACAAAAGTGGCACGGGAGGCATATGACAATTACATCATTGAAAAGTGCATTGCAGCGAATTGCGCAACTGGAACAGGAAAACGAACAGCTTCGGGCGGAACTCGAAGTATATAAAAACCGCAATACCGGCGGGAGGAAAAAGCATGACGAAGCATGGATGACGTCTTACCGGGATTTTGCTGTAAAATACGAGGGCGGGATGACAATTATGGAAATTGTTGCACAGGGGGAAATCAGCCGCAGGACAGCGTACCGGTATAAAGCTTATTACGATGAGCTGCAGAAAAATAAAGGAAACATGCATGAGTGAGGGGACAAAACGCAATATTTCTGTTGTAAAAGATGCAGATGGAAACAAAATTGTCGTGATAAATGATATTATATTTAAGGGAAAGAAAATAGCCTGGGATGATGTCGAAAAATATGTCAGAAAATATGTTGGTGAGGTTTATAGTATTGCAGAAGATAAAGAAATTGTTTTTATAGGAACAGAATTGCCAGGGGAATATGCAGGATCTGTTTACACGAAAAAATTAAGAGGGATGAATGCAAAGGCAAAAGCAAATGCAGTACAGATTTTACCGGAAATGATAGAGATAGCTTCTAATGGTGTATTTGAACATAACCGCAAAGCAAAACATGCGCGCGATGCGAAGATGGGCTGGTATCGGTATGATACGAGATTTGCATTGCCAGTATATAATGATCATGGGGAAGTGGACAGATATAATATCTTTACAGGTCGATTATTGATACGGCACGCTTCCAGTGGAAAGAAGTACCTGTATGATGTTCTGGAAATAAAAAAAGAAACGAGCAAGTCCTGTCAGGCATAAACCCTACCCGGTGAAAACCCATTTCTTAATATAAAAAGAATAACCCCATTTCATTTTACAGTCAAGTAATTTTTAAATTTTACTGTATACAGATGGTTCCTGTTCACCTAGCACCTAAACAGAAAAGATCATCTGGATAGCAGCAAAAAACACAACAAGGAGAACCAATTGAATTTATTCGAAACATTAAAACACTATTTTGGATACGACAGCCTGCGGCCGGGGCAGCAGGAACTGATGGACGGAATCCTGCAGGGAAAGGATGTCCTTGGAATCATGCCGACAGGCGCGGGGAAATCCCTGTGTTATCAGGTTCCGGCGCTGATGCTTGAGGGAATTACGCTTGTGATTTCCCCACTGATTTCACTCATGTCAGATCAGGTCAAGGCATTGAATCAGGCAGGTGTGCACGCAGCCTACATCAACAGTTCTCTGACAGAAAACCAGATACGCGTGGCACTTGCCTATGCAGCGCAGGGAAAATACAAAATTATTTATGTGGCACCGGAGCGGCTCAACACTGCGCGCTTTCTCGACTTTGCATATTATGCCGACATTTCCATGGTGACAGTGGATGAGGCACACTGTATTTCCCAGTGGGGACAGGATTTCCGGCCGAGTTATCTTGAAATTGCGGATTTTTTAGCAAAACTGCCAGACCGTCCAATTGTCAGTGCATTTACTGCGACCGCCACAGAGCGCGTCAAGCAGGATATTACCGCAAGTTTGCATTTGCAGAATCCGGTGACCGTCGTGACAGGATTTGACCGTCCGAATCTGTTCTTCCGTGTGGTCAACCGCAAGGGCGGAAAAGAGACGGACAACAGTATCTTAAATTATGTGAAAAGGCATGAGGATGAGAGTGGAATCATCTACTGTGCCACGAAAAAAAATGTGGACAGTGTGTATGCCCTTTTGTTGCAATATGGTATTGCGGCGGGGCGCTATCATGCAGGTCTGTCTTTAG
>ERZ791624.47-NODE-47-length-82000-cov-2.474855_pt1 | contig 82000 bp, 60 predicted proteins | sample MGYA00510058_ERZ791624 | MGnify/ENA primary metagenome ERZ791624 (study PRJEB30046, sample SAMN00715158) | human gut metagenome | study: EMG produced TPA metagenomics assembly of the A metagenome-wide association study of gut microbiota in type 2...
AACGGCTCGGCAGGGTAGGCTTTATCTAGGTTCTGATTACCCAGCGTACCGTAAGAAGCCTTGATTTTCAACATATCGAGCCATTTGATATCTTTCATGAATTCTTCTTCGGACATCAGCCAGCCGCCTCCCAGAGAGAAGAAGTTCTGCCATTCGTTGCCCGTATAAGAAAAAGCGGAAGAACCGTCGCGACGGAACGAACCGTTGAACAGGTATTTGCCTTTATAGTTGTAGATAACACGTGCAAGCATGGACAGTGTGCTGCGTTCCCACTGCGTGCTTCCATTAGTGGCAGTGGCTGCATCACCGATACTCACGAACCATTTGTCCGGATCGTTGGGAATCACCAGACCTACACCTTGTTTGCGTGCTCCGTCCAAGCGGCTCAGGGAATTGTAATAAGTCGTGAAACCTGCAGTAGCAGTCAGGTTATGGTTGCCATTGTCGAAGCTGTTCGTATATGTCAACACATAGTCACTCTGTACTTTCGTTTCATTTTCCTTGAACTGGCTGACCTCGGTTTTGCCTGTTCCCAAGGTGGCTATATTCCCGCTGACAGTGGGGTCGTACACTTTGACGATAGGCTGGTATGTCCGTCCGTTATTGGAAGCATAGTCCATAGAGAACATCGCTTTGAAGTTGAAATGTTTCAGGAAGTCCACTTCACCGTAGATATTACCGGACGCCCGGTAGTTCTCGGCTTTGGTGGTGTTTGCTCTCAGACTGACGTCTACCATTGGATTGTTGATCTGTGCTTTCTGAAATTCCGGCAGTGCACTGTATAGTCCGTATTCATCATTATATACCGGAGCATCGGGGTGGCACGGAGGGCATTCAGTACTTGTTTGGAGTCGGCGGGAAGCATACGTGCCCCGTTGAACTGGAAGCCGACTTTCAGATAATCCGTAATCTTGTAGTCGTTACTTGCATTAATCGTCACTTTGCTGAATTTCTCATGTTCGATGTTGCCCTGTTCATACGAGTAACCTACGCCCAGATAGAAACTATGTTTGGGCGAAGCTCCCGTAATGCTTATATTATTGTTGGTGATAAAAGCTGTCTGGAAGATTTCATCCTGCCAGTCGGTATTTGCATTCCAGCCGGTGAAGTCGAACGGGGCGTCTTCCTGATTGGCGAGCTGCTCGCTGTATAACTCACGGAATTGCGATCCGTTTACCAGCTTCACCTTATCTACTACTTTCTTGAAGCCGAAGGAGGTGTTTATATTTACCAGTGTTTGTCCTTCTTTGGCTTTTTTGGTGGTGATGATAATCACACCGTTAGCACCACGGACACCGAAGATCGCCAGTGAAGACGGGTCTTTCAGAATCTCCATGGATTCGATATCCTCCGGGTTGAGGAAGTTGATGTTATCGTTGAATAGTCCGTCAACGATATACAAAGGTTTATATCCGTTGATAGAGTTTGTACCGCGAATACGAATTTCCGGGTCGGAGCCGGCACGTCCGGAGTTTACGATTTGCACGCCGGCCACTTTTCCCTGTAAGGAAGAAAGCGGGTTCATGGCAGGTTTGTTGGCAAGTTCTTCTCCTTTGATGTTGGTGATAGAACCTGTCAAGTCCCTTTTCTTAGCACTACCATATCCGATAACTACCGTTTCGGCTAGCACTTGCGAATCTTCTTTCAGGGTGACGTTGATAACGGTCTGCGCACCGACCTTGACGCTCTGCGAGGTCATTCCCACATAGGAAAATGCCAGTACGTCGTCCGGGGTGACAGAGATTGAATACTTACCGTCCATGTCTGTAATGGTTCCGGTGGAAGTTCCTTGTACGAGCACCGATGCGCCTATTAGTGGTTCATTAGCAGCGTCTGTTACCGTACCCGTCACCGTCTTTGTTTGTGCAAAGGCAGATGCAGAGGTAAGCAATAAGCAAGTGAGCGCCACTATGCTCTTAAACCAAGTGGTTTTCTTCTGAAGATGTTGTAAAAGTCTAGTCCTCATTGCATTAAATTTTTCCATTTGTTACTATTTAGGTTGAAGTCTTTTTCTGCCGCTATTTGGCGAAAGTAACAAAGTGAACAAACGAAAGGCAAAAAAGATTTTGGAAAATACAGGAATGTCCGATTTTAACACAAAAGGAACCGATGTGAAATAGCAATAGTGACCTTAAAACATTTCTTCCGCTGTCTCTATGCAGTGGACGACATCTTCTTTGTTGCCGTTGAAAGGACCGGATTTCTCGATTTTCAGTGTCGACATCGCAGCGGCGAAACGCCCCGCCTCCTCAATGCCGGTTCCGGATACCCGTTGATACAGATAGCCGATTGTATATGTATCGCCGCAGCCTGTCGCGTCCACCACTTGCGCAGGCTTATAAGCCGGGATACGGAAAAAGTCCGTCCCGTTGAAAATAAGTGAGCCCATGCTTCCCAATGTAACTAACACTTCTTTTACTCCCCATTCATGCAACCGCCGGGCGGCTTCGTGAGGATCGGAAAGGCCGGTCAGCACTTCCATTTCGTGTTCGTTGACTTTCAGGAAATGGATATATCGTAAGGCTTCCCGCTTGTCGGTCCAGTCTGTCGGATATACATGAGTGTCACGTACTTCACGCAGGTAACCTTGTGAGTCTACTGCAATCAATCCTTTTAGGGAAAGCTCCTTGATTACTTCCAGTGAGAAGTCGTCGGCCAGCAGGGAGCCGAGGTGGTAAATCTCCGCGTCTATCTCACGGAGTTGGGAAGCGGTGAAAGGATCAGCTTTTGCCAGTACACGTTGGGTACGGTCATCGGGATTGGTCCCGTAGATGTTCTCGAAATATACGGAATGCCGGCTGGGCAATGCAGTGACGTCAATGCCGACCTTACGTAGCTGTTTTACAACGTTCATTTCTGTTGCACCAACTGCCGTGACTAGTGTATAGTCGATATCATTGAAATGACGAATGGCGTGTGAACAGTAAAAAGCGGTTCCTCCCGGCATATAAACAGTGCTTTGAGGGGTAACTACTTTATCTAATGTGATGTGACCAATACAGCAAAGTTGATGTTTCTTCATATTGTAAGCAATTAAAAAGCCTCCAAGAATGTATCTTGAAGGCTTTCTAGTTTATTTTGGTGCGGATGATAGGACTCGAACCTACACGCCTCACGGCACCAGATCCTAAGTCTGGCGCGGCTACCAATTACGCCACATCCGCAGGTAGCTTTTTTGTTTAGCGGTGCAAAGATAGGAAGATTTTCTGATTTGACAAATTATTCGGCAATAAAGTTATTCGCTTAGTATCTCAAATGCCTTTTCTATCAGTGTATCTTTGTTCTCAAGTTGGTCTTCCTTAGACATATTGATAGCAACATCCGGTGCGATACCTTCTTCCAACGGCTGTTTGTTCTTATCGAAATGCGGGCTGGCGGAGAAGCGGATGCTCCAACCGTTCGGCAGTTCGGACGAGAACGGAAGACCGGAACCACCTCCGGTCCGGTCGCCCAACTGGATAATTTCTGTATCTTCTATGCTGCGCATCGCATTGACAAAATCGTTTGTTGCGCTGTAACAACGACGGTTGGTTAATATCACTACCTTTTTCTGCCACCGGATACTGTTGGACGGTTCCAGATAAATCGGTTCCATTTGGGAGAAATCATTATGTCCCGGTCCGGTCTTGTGCTGAATGTATCCGGTCAGCGTCTTTTGGTTGGTGAACCGGGCGGCGATACGGGTGGAGTTTGTCAAGTTTCCCCCTCCGTTGTCGCGTACATCAATGATTAATCCGTTGCAAGGTGACAGGTATAGAAGAACCTCATCCAGATTACCGTTTCCTACCCCTGCACTGAAACTCTCATAACGGATATATCCTATATTATTGTCGAATATCTTATATTTCAGTCCGGCTGCTGTGTAGTAACCGCTGCTGGCACTGCCCAGATAGGTCTGGTAAAGAATGTCTTCCCGGTAATTCCAATCATACCCCTGATACCACTCATCATAGAAAGAAGTGCGTTTGGCGGAAGAAAGATTGACGTGCCCGTCTTTCAGGGTATATAACATCTGACTCAGAAGGTCAAACAAATCATCGTTGGACATGGTCGGTACCACCAGTTTTCGGTATTTTTCGTGTACGGCATCCCAGTCAATGCCTTTTGCCTCCAGAAAACAATACTGTTCGTCAATGATCTTCCATAGTTGCTCGAAGTTACCTATGGGATCATTGGCGTACTCTTCTTCCCTGATGCAACCGGTCAGCGCCGGCAGGCAGCAGATTAGTAAAAGTAATTGTATAATCTTATTTTTCATTCTTCTTATCTATCGCTCTTTGAAATTTCAACATTAAATCTTTCGTTCTCTTAGTAGGCCCTTACCGATGAAGGCAGAGGGGCTGTTCCTTTTTTATTTCGGATTCGGTATAGGTCTTTCACAAATCCTACCATGAATACATGAGAGTAGGTATGTGTTTTGATATTGTTTACTTTGTATTGTTGCAAATCAGCCAGATAGCTGAAACGCATCTTGGTATATCCTATCGGCAGGTCAATCGAGAGCATTTGCCGGAGGGAAGGCTGGTTGTGCAAAGAAGTGAATTTAATCACTCCGCCGGCATTGCCCAATGAGAAAATCTCGTAATAAGACTGCCCGTAGTGCGGCGAGAACAAAACTCCCATGACAGGAAGGTTCACTTGATAGCGCAACACCATTGGATAGCGTTTGATTTTGAGATGCCAGATGGCCATTCCTGAAGCGTCCAGATTGACGTATGCCCTTGCGGAAGCCGGATTATTCGTGTTACGGAGATTGTAGACAAAGCCGCCGTTGGCGTCTATCAGTCCTCCGGCCAGTAATTTAAAGTTCTCCGTCAGGCGGAACTGGTAATGCAGGCCGTAATTCCAGTTGACTAATCCGGAGAATGTATTGTTGTTGTCGGCACGGTTATGCGTATAGCCGATATCTGCCTGAAAGAAATTCTGTACGGAAACATTGCCGTCGAACAACTTTGTCATACGGATTGTTTCGCGGGAAATGCGGAAGTCGATTCCCTTATATTCCTGTGGTGACAGGTAGGTGTCGAACACATTGGTAAAACCGATGCCGTACATGGTGGCACGTGTTACATAACGATGAGTCTGCAGGGAATCAATCTGTGCCTGTAATTTTGTGCAAAGGGCGAACAGGATGCATCCTGTCAGCCCCAAGTATATTAGTTTTTTCTTCATCAGAATAATTTCATCTGCCCGGTGATTTCATCAATAATATCCCCTTCGCTTTTGTCACTGTCCGGGTCCAGATTTTCGGGTTCTTCACTTGCCTCTTCCTGCGGTTCCTGTTCCGGTTCGGGGAAGCGGGTCGGTTCGAGCTCGTTAATCGTCTCCACTGTGTAAGTGGTGATACGTTTACCTTTAGCTTTGAATCCCTTGACAGCAATAAACTCGTCCGCATCGATTTCCAATGGTTCTCGGAAACTGTCGTGTCCGCCGAATATCACTTCCAGGCGGGGATAAAACTCGTCGGTCAGCAGGATGAGGCGGTTATTCTTGTTTTCGCCCAGATAGTTCTGCTTACGGTTGGAACCTTCGAAGCAGAAACGTTTCAGGTACGGGTAATTCTGCTGGTCGGCATCATATAGCGCGGCAGTCCATACCTTGTTGGAGTCGAATTTCTCGACAATACTTACGTTGTCTTCGTAGTGATTGCTCAGGTCGAAGTTGCTGGTGTAAAAGTCACCGTTGTTCAGCACAACGAGTATGGTGTCGTCGCTCTGGAACTCGCCCAGATATTCGCCGCGTCCGTCATAATTGAGACGGAGGATATCACGGTCAAACCATACCTTACGTCCGCCGAGTGTGGAACCGCCTTTCTGTTTCAAGGCTATCTTGTGTACCGGCAGGCGGGTCAGGATAACTCCCTGTGCTTGTCGTCCCTTGATACTGATCTCACTAAAGTCACGCTCGAAGATAATACGCCGCACACGCGGATTCGGTTTTAAAGTCACCTTGATGATTTCGGCTTCCCCGTTCGGATTGGCACTGAAATAAGTGATACGTGAATCCGGTGTCCCTTGCGTGACGTCATATTCGCGGTCGCGGACAACGGAAGTGACTGCAAAACGCTTGATATAGGTTGTGCCTTCCTTGCCGTCGCGGTAGGTGACATTATAGATTGTACGTTTGTCATTCTTCTTGAAGACATTGACATAAAGTATGTTCTTGCCTACAAATTTCTTGTCGGCTACCGGAGTGACGATATATTTTCCGTCGCGGAAGAAGACAATCACGTCGTCGATATCCGAGCAGTTGGCTACGAACTCGTCCTTCTTCAAGGCTGTTCCGATAAATCCTTCTTCGCGGTTGATGTAAAGTTTTTCGTTGGCTTCCACCACTTTGGCGGCTTCGATCGTGTCGAAGTTACGCAGTTCGGTACGACGAGGGAAGTTCTTGCCGTATTTGTTCTTCAACATCTGATACCAGTTGACGGTATAGTCGACGATGTGCGCCAGGTGGTCGTCAATTTCGGCAATATCCTCTTTCATCCGGGCAATGAGTTCGTCCGCTTTGTCCGAGTTGAACTTCAGGATACGTCCCATTTTGATTTCCATTAGTTTGAGGATATCCTCCTTGGTCACCTCACGGATAAAACTTGGATAGAACGGGGTCAGCCGTTCGTCGATGTGTTCGCAGGCAGCGTCCATATCTTTGGACTGCTCGAACTCTTTGTCTTTATAGATACGTTCTTCGATAAATATCTTTTCGAGGGAAGCGAAATGCAGTGCTTCCAGGATTTCCCCTTTCTTGATTTCCAGTTCCTGCTTCAGCAAATCCAGTGTGTTGTCTGCCGACTTTTTCAGGACTTTGCTGACGGTGAGGAAATGAGGTTTGCTGTCGTCAATTACGCAGCAGTTGGGAGAGATGCTCACTTCGCAGTCGGTGAAAGCGTATAGTGCATCAATCGTTTTGTCCGACGAAGTGCCGGGGGCGAGGTGTACCAGTATTTCTACGTTGGCAGCCGTATTGTCATCCACCTTGCGGATTTTGATTTTTCCCTTGTCAACAGCTTTCAGGATAGAGTCGATTACGGATGAAGTGGTTTTTCCGTAAGGGATTTCCGTGATAGCAAGCGTTTTGTTGTCCAGCTTGTTGATTTTCGCACGTACTTTTACGGCTCCGCCACGTTCGCCATCGTTGTATTTGGCTACGTCGATAGAACCACCCGTCTGGAAATCGGGATATAGTTGGAACTCTTCTCCACGGAGGTAGTTGATAGAGGCATCGCAAAGTTCGTTGAAGTTGTGCGGCAGTATCTTGGAAGAAAGCCCGACGGCGATACCTTCCACTCCTTGCGCCAGCAATAACGGGAATTTCACAGGGAGAGTGACCGGTTCCTTGTTTCGTCCGTCATAAGACAATTTCCATTCGGTAGTCTTGGGATTGAAGACAACATCCAGTGCAAACTTGGAAAGGCGTGCCTCGATATAACGGGGGGCGGCAGCACCATCTCCCGTAAGGATATTACCCCAGTTACCCTGACAGTCGATTAGCAAATCTTTCTGTCCGAGTTGCACCAGAGCGTCGCCGATGGAAGCGTCACCGTGAGGGTGGAACTGCATCGTGTGTCCCACAATATTTGCCACTTTGTTATATCGCCCGTCGTCCAGACGTTTCATAGAATGCAGGATACGGCGTTGCACAGGTTTCAAACCGTCGTTGATATGGGGTACGGCACGTTCCAGAATAACGTATGAGGCGTAGTCCAGAAACCAATTCTGATACATGCCTGTTAACTGGTGTTTTACGTTTTCGTCCCGTGCGTCCGCCGGTTTGTAGTCTGAATGTTCTTCCGGTATCTCGTTAATTTCGTCACTCATAAATCAATCTTCACTTTGCTTTTACAACAAATAATCTTCCTGAACATCAAAAAAGGGGATGTCCACGCAAAAATACGAAATAAATTCATATGAGGACGAAAAGAACTCACGTTTTTTATGATACTGACAGCTTCATTAATCTTTTAGCAGGCACCGGATTTGCTTTCTGAACATACAGGTTAATGGGATAAAGAGTCATATTCTTGATTTATTTGACCGGTTGGCGGAGTTGACTTTGTGTATATTTAATTCTGCCGATAGACTTTTTTAGTAGAAATGTGTTCAAATCCTCCATAAAATGTGCTTATTTTGTTCATGTAGATTGAAAACCGTACTTTTTTACAATATTTGTGTGTATATAAATTATGCACCTCCTGTATTTTTGCTTATGTTTGAATTTATCTATATAATATATTGAGTTATATGAAACACCTTAAAAAACACATCCTGGTGATATTGTGTGCATTACAAGTACAATATTCTCTTGCATTGAATCTTCAAAAAGATTGGTTGATTGACGGATCATCCTATCAAGCCAAAGTGACAACTACCGATAAAGAATTGTGCCTTAGTAACGGGCTACTCTCACGTACATTCATATTATCTCCTAATGTCGCAACGATTGCATTTGACAATTTGATGAATGGCAATGCGGAGCTGCGTGCTATCCGTCCGGAAGCTGTATTGACCATTAATGGTATGGAATATCCGGTAGGAGGGCTTTATAAACAACCGGTTCAAAATTTTCTGAATAACGATTTTATTGAGGATATGATAAGTTGCGACACTGCATTCACGTATGTGAGCCATACAGTGGGAGAAACGATCGAACGTTTTCCCTATCGTCCCAAACAAGAATGGTTGTCGAACAAAAATCCATGGCCGGCTCCCGGCAAGCGGATTGTTTTTATATATAAAGCTGCCCCACGTGCACCGGAAATGATACGGAATGTGACGGTAAAAGTGATCTATGAGCTATATGATGGGGCTCCTATCCTGTCAAAACAGATAGAAGTTGAAAATCAAGGAAAATCTTCGATTGTTCTGAATTCTTTTAAATCTGAAATACTGGCTTTAACGGAAACAGCTCCCAAAGTGCACTATGGTGAACCGCATGAAATACGTATGTTGGCTCAGGAACCGGGTACTTACACTCGTAATTATCGGAAATCTCCTGCACAGACTGACGCGCCTCGTGAATATATAGATCGCTTTACACAGCTCTTTGTAGTGACTGATTATGCCATGGGAGGTGATATGGAAGCGATGAAAGACAATCCGGCAGTCCGTTGGGTGTTCGACCATCCGGAATATGAAGCTACCGGAATACGGTATTACGGACAGTACAAACCGGCGCGTTTAGAAGTATGCCCGCCTATTGGTCCTGATTATGAAATAACTCCGGGAATGACTTTCCGTTCATGCACAGCTTTTGAAATGCTGAGAGATGCCACTGATAATGAACGCCGCGGGTTAGCGGAATGCCGTTTTTGGAGAATGATGGCACCCTGGACTCAAGAGAATCCTATTTTTATGCACGTTCGCCCTCGGATGAAGCTTCTGTTAAGGCCGCCATAGACCAATGTGCCGCTGTTGGTTTTGAAATGGTAATAATGACTTTTGGCAGCGGGTTTAATATAGAAAACAATTCTCCGGAATATATGGAAATGATGAAACGGCTGAATGCTTATGCTCACTCTAAAGGTATAGCACTCGGCGGATATTCGCTATTGGCAAGCAGAGGCGCCAAGACGGAAGATGCCGCTATCAGTAGAAAGACAGGAAACCCTGCTACAACACGGGAAGAGGGAAGCCGCTTTGGAAAATCTCCTTGTCTTGCTTCTTCATGGGGAGATACTTACTTTGGCAAGTTACGCTCATTCTTTACGCAGACGGGTATGGGGGTATTTGAGAATGACGGTTCTTATCCCGGAGATCCTTGTGCTTCGACACAACACAAACATCATCGCGGCTATTTGGATTCCCAATGGAAGCAATGGGAGGTGATACGGCACTTTTATCGTTGGTGTCGTGAACAGGGCATATATTTGAATGTTCCCGATTGGTATTTTCTCAATGGCTCCAACAAAACCCCAATGGGATATGTAGAAACAAACTGGTCGTTGCCCCGTGCATATCAGGAAATTATTGAACGCCAAAACATATATGATGGAACTTGGCAGAAAACTCCGACTATGGGCTTTATGTTTGTTCCTCTTACACAATATCATGGAGGCGGGGAAGCTGCGACTATTGAGCCTCTTTGCGAACATTTGGAGCATTACCAGATTCGTTTGCAGAATCTATTCGGGGCGGGAGTCCAGGCATGTTTTCGAGGTCCCCGACTGTATGATACGGAGGATACTCGCAAAATGGTAAGTCATTGGGTCGCTTTTTATAAGAAATATCGTCGTATTCTAGATTCTGATATTGTTCATTTACGTCGCCCTGATGGCAGAGACTGGGATGGTATCCTGCATGTTAATCCTGACATTCAACAGAAAGGCTTTCTGGCTGTGTATAACCCTCTTTTAACTGACATCGAACGCACTATTCGGGTACCATTATACTATACCGGTTTGCATGATAAAGTTCGGGTAAAAGAACAGGATGGCAAAGCCCGGACCTATACTGTTGACAGAGACTATTCTATTTCGTTGAAAATTAGAATACCCGCAAAAGGATTTAATTGGTATATCTTTGAATAAAGACATTTATAAATGATATGCATAACTTTTTAAAGATTCATTCTTTCATTATTTAACTCTGCCAATAACAGATTTACTTGACAACGTCTTATTTATATTGTATATTTGTAATCGACTATTGTCTTTTAGCTAAAAACCGGAATAAATGAAAAAAAGAATTGCTTTTTGCTATCATAGAGGATCTTCTTGTACCTTGGAATGGTACTATAATTTGACGACATAGACGTTTGGTGTCTATGGAAATAGACTCACAAAAACGATTTGGGGAATAAAGGCTGTGGATTTATTATAAATTCGCAGCCTTTATTGTTGCATAATATTGATATATTCGCTTTGGAAGGGCGTGCGAAAGTTTATAACAAACTAGGGTGACGTTTATAATAAACGATTCATTTATTTATTAGAAAAGGTTTAATCGATTATGAATAAAGAGTAAACACTTTTTGATTTATTGAAACGCATTCATTGAAATGTTTTAATTTCAACTATTAATGTGATAAACTATAATAACATATTCCGACTTTATATTTTTGAACAAAAAAGAGGAGGCTTATCTTCTTTTCTCGTTTCCCGTTTCGGCGAAGAAGTTCAGGAATAAGATAAATTAATACCCTACCTGTCTTATTTATGAGATAAATCCCTATCTTTGTGGCACTTTTTACGAAAAAAGCAAAATCAAATTAATAGATATAGAAAAGAAAATGGCACAAGAAGACGTTTTTAAGAAACTAGTATCGCACTGTAAAGAGTACGGTTTCGTATTTCCTTCAAGCGATATCTACGACGGACTGGGCGCTGTGTATGACTACGGTCAAATGGGCGTTGAATTGAAGAATAATATCAAGAAATACTGGTGGGACAGCATGGTGCTGTTGCACGAAAACATTGTCGGGATCGACTCTGCCATATTTATGCATCCTACTATCTGGAAGGCTTCCGGACACGTTGATGCATTCAATGACCCATTGATTGACAACAAAGATTCCAAGAAACGCTATCGTGCCGACGTACTGATTGAAGATCAGTTGGCTAAATATGACGATAAAATCAATAAGGAAGTAGCGAAAGCTGCCAAAAGATTCGGAGAAAGCTTTGATGAGGCTCAATTCCGTTCTACCAACGGACGTGTGTTGGAACATCAGGCAAAACGTGATGCTCTTCATACCCGTTTCGCAAAAGCACTGAACGACAATAATCTGGAGGAACTTCGTCAGATTATTATTGATGAAGAAATCGTATGCCCGATTTCAGGAACTAAGAACTGGACAGAGGTTCGTCAATTCAATCTGATGTTCTCTACCGAAATGGGTTCTACTGCCGACGGTTCTATGAAGATTTACCTTCGTCCGGAAACGGCACAAGGTATTTTCGTAAACTATCTGAATGTGCAGAAAACAGGTCGTATGAAAGTTCCTTTCGGTATTGCACAGATCGGTAAGGCTTTCCGTAACGAGATCGTTGCCCGTCAGTTCATCTTCCGTATGCGTGAGTTCGAACAAATGGAAATGCAGTTCTTCGTAAAACCGGGAACGGAACTTGACTGGTTCAAGAAATGGAAAGAAATCCGTCTGAAATGGCATAAGGCGCTGGGCTTCGGCGATGCAAGCTATCGTTATCATGATCACGATAAATTGGCGCATTATGCAAATGCTGCAACTGACATCGAATTCCTGATGCCGTTTGGCTTCAAAGAGGTAGAAGGTATCCACTCCCGTACCAACTTCGACTTGTCACAACATGAGAAGTTCTCCGGAAAGAGCATTAAATACTTCGACCCTGAACTGAACGAATCATATACTCCGTATGTAATTGAAACTTCTATCGGTGTAGACCGTATGTTCCTTAGCATTATGAGCGCCGCTTATTGCGAAGAACAACTGGAAAATGGTGAAAGCCGTGTTGTTTTGAAATTCCTGCTGCTTTGGCTCCGGTGAAACTGGCGGTTATGCCGTTGGTGAAGAAAGACGGTCTGCCTGAAAAAGCGCGTGAAATCATCGATGACCTGAAGTTCCATTTCCATTGCCAATATGACGAAAAAGATAGCATCGGCAAGCGTTACCGCCGTCAGGATGCAATCGGTACCCCGTACTGTGTAACAGTCGATCATCAGACATTGGAAGATAACTGTGTGACATTGCGTAACCGCGATACCATGCAGCAAGAACGTGTGGCTATCTCTGAACTGAATAATATCATTGCAGACAGAGTAAGTATCACTTCTCTATTGAAAACTTTACAATAAACCTTTGACGAATGAGTAAAAAGATCTATTTATTTTCTTTAGTATTGCTGGCTCTGACGTTTACTGCTTGTAGTGAAACAGAGGAGGCGGGTCGCTATGATAATTGGCAGGCACGTAGTGAGGCATTCATTGATTCTATTGCAAATGTATATAACAGCGCCGAGAATAAGGCTTTGCCGGATAACGACCCGGAAAAACTTCATGCTTACAAAGATCCGACTAATAATCAAATGTTGTACGTTAAGAAGATTAGTAAGGATGAAAATAGCAGTCAGAAAAAACCACTATATACTTCTACGGTAAGTGCATATTATCGTATGACTTATTTTAACGGAGATGTGGTGCAGCAGAACTTTAATGGGATTAAACCTAGCAACTACGATTCACCATCCAAATTTTCTTTGGACGGGGTAATTACAGGTTGGTCATATACATTGATGCATATGACAGAAGGTGAATTATGGACTTTGTATATTCCTTATCAGAGTGGATATGGCTCCGGTACTAGCGAAGACGGTTCTTTACAACCTTATTCGGCATTAGTCTATAACGTAAAGTTAGATAAGATTGTAGAATTATAATCTTATATAGTATAATAAAGATAAACAGGTGTTGCGTCTATTATGAAGTGCACCCCAAAAGTTTTTTGTCTAACTTTTGGGGTGCACTTCACTTTTCGGACCCCCTCTTTCTTCATCAATTTACAAAACAGAGAGCATGGTACAGTTTATTCCTGTCCCTCTCCTAAAATTCGGTATAGGTTAATTAGACTTTGTATTTCGGTGAAATGATTGGCTGTTTGCGTCAATTACTTTCTTTACCGAACCATGAAGCAATAATAACTTTTGGGCATGATCGTGGTCTAATCCTAATTCCTCCATAATCATCCGTGTTCCTCTTTCCACTAACTTTTGATTGCTCAATTGCATGTTCACCATTTTGTTTCCTTTCACCCGTCCGAGTTGGATCATCACAGAAGTGCTGATCATGTTTAGAATCATTTTTTGCCCGGTGCCGGATTTCATCCGGGAACTGCCTGTGACATATTCCGGTCCGACGATCATTTCAATGGCAACATCTGTTCTGCTGCCATAGGAGAATCGGGATTACTAGTGATGCAACCAGTCAGGATCCCCTGTTTGCGTGCTTCGTGTAAAGCTCCTATTACATAAGGAGTAGTACCGGAAGCGGCAATGCCGATAACGGTATCCTTATTGTTGATGTGATGTTCGGTCAGTTCTTCCCAACCACGGTTTGTGTCATCTTCGGCGCCCTCTACGGGATTGCGCAAGGCCGTATCACCTCCTGCTATCAGTCCGATAATCCAATTGGGAGACATTCCGAAGGTAGGGGGAACCTCCGAAGCGTCCAATACTCCTAAACGGCCGCTTGTCCCTGCCCCCATATAGAAGATACGTCCGCCTTGTCTCATGCGGGGGACATCAGGTTGACAAGGTGCTCAATCTGCGGAATTGCTTTCTGTACGGCTGATGCTACCTTTTGATCTTCACGATTGATGTCTTCCAGTATTTCCCGTACGGATTTCTTTTCCAGGTGATCGTAAAGCGATGGTTGTTCGGTTATCTGCATAATACAAATTGCTGTTTACCAATTAATTGTAGATAGAGAAATTATTTTTGATGATATTGGATTAATCCTTCCATTGGACTTTGGAGGATTTTACCGACTTGAATCCCTGTTTGCTGTGCTGCCTCTTGTAATATATCCTTATAACAATGTGCAACAGAACCGATGAAATGTGCCGGATATTGCTTATAATCATATTGCATTACATTTCTGCGAAGGAAAGCAATGAAGCTATTGAGCACGAGTGTGCGGATAGCAGGTTCGTCCAGGTGTTGAGCCAGGAAAGGAGAGAGGCTTGCCAAAAAACGGTTCGGGAAAGGCTGACGGTAAACCCGGTCGATGATTTCGGGGACTGTCAGGTCGAATTGCTTTAAAAAAGCCTCTTTTATGGTTGACGGAAGCTGGTTTTTCAGTACATCGCCTACCAGCAGTTTACCTAATACTGCGCCGCTTCCTTCGTCACCCAGAATAAATCCAAGAGGTGAAATGTTACTTATAATCTCTTCGCCATTGTAAAAGCAGGAGTTGGAACCCGTGCCGAGGATACAGGCAATGCCTGCTTCGTGTCCACATAGTCCGCGGGCGGCGGCAAGCATATCCGAATTGGCTTTTATATTTCCTATGACGGGCAGGCTGTCGGCAATTGCCCGTCGGAGGACGGGAGCTTTTTCGGGCGTACATCCTGCACCGTAGAAATAAACGGAGTTTATCGTCCCTTCCGGTAACTGTGGCAGGAGAGAGGCAGTTAACTCTTGTTGGATTTCCTCTTCCGATTGGAAGAAAGGGTTTATCCCTTTCGTTCCAATTCGTTTAATCAGGGTGCCATTGAATACAATGCACCAATCGGTTTTGGTAGAACCGCTATCTGCAATAAGTATCATATCTTAATGTATATTTTCTTTTTATATAATATATAGCCTATTGCCCAGTTGAGAAGGACAAATAGAATGGCATAAGCAAGGGAACCGCTTTCATTACCGAAAACGGGCTGAAGGACACCGGCATAAAAGACTTGCTGCAAGGAAGTGTTTTCTCCCTGATATGTGACGGTAATGACACCTAGCAGGATAGCGAGAACATCTGCCAGTACATAGATAAAGAGCGGATTTACTCCGAAGGATTCGAAGAAACGGCTCCATTTCTTGTATCCTTTTATGTCGATAATCCAGACGAGTAAAGCCAGAAAACTGGAACCTAATCCGCAAGTGACCAGAACAAAAGTCGGCGACCATATCTTTTTGTTCAACGGACATCCATAGCTAAGCAGGAAACCTGCAAAAGTGAGAATCGTACCGATAAGAAAGAGACGTTCCAATTTTTCGCGGATATCTTTCACTTCCATTAGTAGTTTGCCGACACAAAAGCCTATCAGTACGTGTGCAATAGAAGGGATAGTGCTTAGAAGTCCTTCCGGGTCGATGTGATTGTCCTGATACATGTGTGCATCTCCCAGGATGCTACGGTCTACAATGGAAAGAATGTTCGTTTCGTTGTAGGCAAAGCCGTTGCCGGTGATGAGGAGTATGAAGTAACCCACTAATAAGGCGACGATCAGATAAGGGATATACTTGTGTTTAATAAGCAAGGCAATTAATGCGGATGCTCCGTAGCAAAGGGCAAGCCGTTGCATCACTCCCAGAACCCGGATTTGGGCAAAGGGAAGCGGGTCGTGATAGTAGCAAAGCAAGGCAAACCAGTTGATGGCTATCCCGATAAGGAAAATGACAATCGTTCTTTTGATAATTTTCAGGGCTGCGGGGGTACTGAACGTGAAGTTATACTTTCTGAGTGAAATGTAAGTAGAGATTCCCATGATAAACATAAAGAAAGGAAAAATCAGGTCTGTGGGGGTGAGACCGTTCCATTGAGCATGTTTAAGAGGGGAATATACATATCCCCATGAACCCGGATTATTCACCAGAATCATTCCTGCGATAGTAATGCCTCGCATTACATCAAGTGCCAACAGACGTTTGTTACTTGTTACATTCATGACTGTTACTTGTTAATGTGTTAAGTTATTAAGTAAATTGTTTATTGTTTCTTACCGAAAGAATCATCCAGCCGATTGCGAATCATCAATGAGGCTATAATGCCGGGTATGGTGCAAATACAGACCCAGATAAAGAAACTGGTATATCCGATGTGTTCCTGTATCCAGCCTGCGGGCATTCCCGGAATCATCATGCCCAATGCCATAAATCCGGTTCCGATAGCATAATGAGCAGTCTTGTGCTCGCCTTCCGCAATATAAATCAGATAAAGCATATAGGCAGTGAAACCAAAACCGTAGCCTAGCTGCTCAATGGCGACACAAATAGATATTAGAATGAGGTTATCTGGGGTTGCTGCTGCCAACCAGATATATAACAGGTCGGGGAGATTAATCGCTAATGCCATGGGTAATATCCATTTTTTGAATCCGTCTTGGGAAACGAGCAAACCGCTGATGATTCCACCGAATAAGAGAGCTGCAACGCCTATGGTACCATAAATCATTCCGACTGTTGTTGTAGATAGAGCCAATCCTCCTTTTTCGATACTATCCAGAAGGAAAGGTGAGGCGATTTTGGCTAATTGAGATTCGCCCAGTCGGTAGGTGAGCAGGAAAAAGAACATAAGACCTATATGTTTCTTCTGGAAAAAAGAGACAAAGGTTTTAAAGAAGTCTTCTAGCAGTTTGCTGGGTGTCAGGCCTTCCCGTTTGACGTCGGAATCGGGATAAGGGAGCATGAAACGATGATAGATAGTGAGTGCCAAAAATAGTCCTGCCATAAGATAGAAAGTAATGCTCCATGCCAGAGGTACATTATTTTGTAATGTTTCCAGCCAACCCGCCAACATCACAAGAACTCCTTGACCGAAAATACTGGCAAACCGGTAGAACGTATTCCGAAGACCTACAAAGAAGGATTGTTCCTTGTTATTGAGTCCGAGCATATAAAAACCGTCTGCTGCAATGTCATGAGTGGCGGAACTGAATGCCAGCAGCCAGAAAAAAGCCAGGGTGAATTGTACGTAGTGTGTTGTCGGGATGAAAAAGGCAATACCGGCAAATCCGGCTGAGATAAATCCTTGCATGGCAATAATCCAGGCTCGTTTCGTTTTAATCAGATCAACGAACGGGCTCCATAAGGGCTTGATAGTCCACGGCAGGTAAAGCCAGGAGGTGTAAAGAGCTATTTCTGTATTCGATAACCCCAGACGTTTATACATGATGACAGCGATTGTCATTACTGCTACATAGGGAAGTCCTTCTGCAAAGTAGAGGGTTGGAATCCAGCTCCAAGGGTCTCTTTTCAGGGTTGGCGTTGTCATGGTATTCATTGGGTTCTATTTATATTGTTGCTCAATCGCACTACCGGGGTAGTAGTGGGATAGTATTTCTTTGTATTTATAGCCTTGTTCCCCCATTACGGCGGCACCGATCTGGCAAAGTCCCACGCCATGTCCCCAGCCGGATCCCGTGAGGATAAACCGGGAAGGGATTTCTTTTTCATCTTCTTTGTATTCTTTGTCCACAACGAAAGCGGAGCTATATAAGTGGGAAGATGATAGGGTACGACGGATCTCCAACTCTTTGCCGATGATGAGAGTGCGTAACGTTCCTACTATTTTCAATCGGACCAGCCGTCCTGAAGTTCCCCGTTCGACCGGAATCAAATCAATGATTTTTCCGAACTCGATTCCTGAACGTTTATGAATCAGTTCCGAGAGTTCTTGTTGGGAGTAGCAGACTCTCCAACGGTAAAAGTCTGTTGTTTCCTGGTCATAATTATTCAATACCTGACTCAACACTTGTTTGTTATGGGTGTTGCAAAAGGCCGCAGGAGAAGTACGTATCCATTTATCGGCTTCCACTTCTTTTGTCAGGTCGGGAAGTCGCGTTTCTGTTTTACTATCCCGTTGACCGATAAGATAGGGATGCTTTACATTCTCCCAGCAGTTCTGGAATTCTTCGAAAGCGCCGCCGCAACATTTAGAGAAACGAGCGTCACAAATCTCTCCTTCATACATAAGTACTTCACCCCGTGTAGCAAAAACAGCTTCAATTGCCTGTGGAGTTGAGGTGCGTGTAATGCCTTGATAACGCTGGCAATGGTCATCGGCACATACATCAAAGTTTTTGTGGGCTTCATGGTCGTACCATTTAATAAGTTGAGAGGGGAGAGTTGAAAGTTCAAAGTTGGCTGTGTTGTCTGGGTGCATAATAACTTTCAATTTCCCATTTGCAACTTTCAACTTATTAAGCAGCCAGCTTCGGGAAATAACGGCATGTGCTTTTAATAGCTCCAAAGAAGCTGTTGCACTCATCTCTGATGAAATCACGCTGGTGAGATAATCTTCAATAGGAATTATATTGATAGCAGTCAGTCTGTCATCTTCAACAATAATCTTCAGTTCACCTTTGAATCTTTGAACTTCTTTACGTTCCCAATGGAAGTTGATGCCTATGGTTACGTCTTGCAGTTCAAAGAAAGAAGAAGTATCTTGTTGGGGAGTGAAGGAGAGTTCGTCATATTCTTTCTCCTGCCAACAGATTTTTCCTTTCCGATAGACAGCCTGTTGTATTCCGCAGATTGCTATTCCGTCAGAAGATATAAATTCTTTCGGGAAAGAGAATCCAATCTCTTTCCCGGAAAGAATACCGACTGTAATGACAGGCTCCTGCATAAAGTTTTACACTTCGTCTTTTCTGAATAATTCGTCACATAGGGTTTCAAACTGCTCCGGTGACAAACTAATTTCCTTGTAAATATCAATAATCTCTTTTGTGTTTAATTTATCCATATCCTCCTCTCTGATAATAGGGAAAACACCACCCATTTCTGCAACAGCAGGACTTATTAACAATCCTTTTTCCCCTTGGTTATAGTAACAGTCGGGACGATGTTTGGAACGTAGGAAAATGACGCAATTCCAAGCTACCACTTCATCATCTTCGCCATGCTTTGTACTGTCAATTGCATACCAAGCTATTATATTAATTAAAGGTTCTTTACCGTAAAAGGTAGAGAGGCTGTTATAGATATTCTCGAATTTCTCTATTAATTCAGACCTGAGAATTGATGCTAGACCAATGCTGGTTATAAAAGTATTGTTTGCATAGCTATTTACGATAGCCGGGACATCGTCGAAGTCTGTTTGTTCTATTATATCGTTCAGAAAATCCTTGAAAAAGGGAGTAGATAAACTTTCCTCTTTTCCTGCTGCTTGGAAGTGCATGTGGTCAGGAGCAGAAGCACCGCACTCCGGGCCGTTATAGAGTATATAGAAGTCTATCATATTTTCGGCTAAGTGAAGCATATCTTCAAAACGTCCTTTAATGCTTTGTGAGGTATGTTCCTTGTCGATGATTGTCAAGTGCCGCTGAAAAATGGGATAAGGGTTGAGGCATATCTCATAATGTCCGAATGGCAAACTGGTTTGTTCTGCAGGGCGATTCTTTTCGCATAAGAAACATGGTCTTTCCTGAATGGAGCGGGTATCCGTTTTTGCCATAGTGGAGAGGGCGCGTTGAGGGTTGGGGAAAATTCGGAACACCATTTCAATATCATCTTCTTCGACTTCCAGTTCTTTTGCTTTTTCCAGATTTTCTTCCAGTGCCTCATAATTCTTTTTCGCGAGTTCCCAGTTTTCTTTCTGATCTTCTATCATTTCTTCTACAAGCTCCTGAAAATCTTCATCAATCGTATGCATCTGAATTCTGCTTTGTATTTCCCAAGTGCGGATTCTGTCTTTATAAAAGTTGTTCTGATTGACTTTTTCAATACTTAATGCGGCATCTGAATTACCTTCCCAACGTCGGCAAAGGTATATTATATCATAGATACGTCCGATCTTATAATCGCGTGAAATGTTTAATCCTATGGCATAATCTTCACCGTAGCTGGTGTTTGGAAATTTGATGTTACGAATGATAGGGGTATAGAAAGCACGTGGAGCGCCCAAACCATTGATGCGTAAAGCATTGTTTTTTCCGTTCTCCAATGTCCATTCTTTATGGTCAATGATGCCGGGGGCTATTTCGTTCAAGTGGAAGTCGGTCATTAGATACGTTCCTATCACCATTGCGCAGCTTTCCTTATAAAAAGTATCCACGATTTTCTGGATTGTATGTTCGTCTTTATATAAGTCGTCGCTATCTAACTGTATGGCGAACTTTCCGCATTTCTCGTGATGTACACCCTTGTTCCAGCAGCCGCCTATACCTAAATCATTCTCTTGGGGAATGAAATGAATCAATCTTTTGTCTGCGCTTAGTTCCTGAAGCGCTTCGGTAGTTCCGTCGGTCGAATGATTGTCGATAACGATAACGTTGAAAGGAAAGGTAGTCTGTTGGTTTAAAGCAGAGCTGACTGCATCACGAATAGTATGAATACGATTGCGGACAGGGATGATTACGGATACTTCAAATTCAAAGGTCTCGTTGCAAAGATTGACTGTCCGTGAAGAAGAAGGCATTAAGTAGGCATCAATGCATTTCAGATATTCTGTGCAAGCAGCTTCCATTTCGAGCTGTACTTCCCGATTTTTGGGATCTACATAGTCGAATTGTTTCTCTCCGCTTTTTCTGGTATCAGTTTCAACTTCGGTATATAAATATTCGTTAATGTGTATAATGGAATAGTTGACAGCTATGAACAAGCGCATATTATATAGTCCTGCATATTGATATCTTTTGTACAGTTTATCCGCTGTGTAAGTGAATGCGGAAGTGCTGAATAAAAGTATGGAACCGAAGTCGAAATCATCTCGAACACTTCCCAATTGGTAATCAATGACGGGTGCTTGTTTTAGTTCTTCATGAATCTGTTGATAGCGGTCGGCATATACTATTCCATTTTTCTTGTTGTTCTCCATAACTTGCACCATGCGTTCCAATGCATATAATCCCAACTTTAATGGAGTTTGTTTGGTGTACAACAGAATGTAGTCTGTACTTGCATGAGCTGCGATTGTTTTCATCGTACTTGTGGAGTAAAGCCCATCGATAGGGAGCCATTCACAATCCGGGAGACATTTCTTACCGGGAGCAGAACCTAATAAATAGATTTTATCTACTAGCTCTGACGCTTGTAATTCTTTCACTGTTTGCATTGTATCTTCCGAAGTGCCGAAAGGTATAAAGCAATTGATTCTTTTTTTCATTTTGCTAATTGGTATTAAAGAGCTGTCGTATTGTTTATGGTTGATTTCTTTCGAATAAGGAAGCAAAGCCCGGTGAAAGTAAATGCAGCGTTAAATAATAGCAGTTCGTAACTGATTTGATAACCGTTGAACCATGCTTCCGAATTTCTTTGCAGGATATAGCAGAGGACAGGGGAAGCGATAGCTATCGGCGGGATATATTTATCGTAAATTTGTTTCTTGGTGAAGATACCGAAGGCGAACAATCCGAGAATAGGACCATACGTGTAACTGGCTAATGTATAAATCGCATCAATGACGCTGGTATTATTCAGCAGGTTGAAAACGAAAATAATGATTCCCATAACGATTGCCATGCCGATATGTACGTGCTTGCGTATCTTGCTGAGAGCGGCCTCCCCTTTTTTCTGTGCATTCAGAATATCGACAGTGAAAGAGGTGGTCAGTGCGGTTAATGCCGAGCCGGCAGCCGAGTAGGCGGAAGCTATTAATCCGATGATGAATAGGATACCGACTATACCCGGAAAGTAGTTTCCCGTGGCAATCATAGGGAATATCTCATCACTCTTATCCGGATTCTTAATGCCTTGTTGCGCTGTGAATGTATAGAGTAATACCCCTAACATCAAGAAAAGCAGAATCACGAAGAATTGTGAGATGCCGCTTGTAATCATGTTCTTTTGAGAATCCCGGAAGTTCTTGCAACTAAGATTACGTTGCATCATGTCCTGGTCGAGTCCGTTCATGGCAATGACGGTAAATACACCCGCCAGAAATTGTTTGAAGAAATATCGCTTGTCATTCACATCATCGAAAAAGAATGTCTTGGAGAAATCACTGTCCGATAGGGTAGTGACTAAGCTGTTAAAATTCAGGTGCAGGCTCGAAGCTATATAATAAATGCACAGGACAACAGAAACAACGAGACAGAATGTTTTGAGTACATCTGTCCATATCAGTGATTTCACACCTCCCCGGAATGTATAGAGCCACACAATAAATACGGTGAGAATGACGTTCAGCAGGAAAGGGAGGTGAAAGGGCTCGAAAATGAGCAGTTGCAGTGTCAGACAAACGAGGAATAGCCGTACGGCTGCCCCCAACATCTTTGAGATAAAGAAAAACCATGCGCCTGTCTTATAAGACGAGGAGCCGAACCTGTTCTCCAAATATTCGTAAATGGATACCAAATTCATGCGGTAGAAAAGCGGGACGAGCACAAACGCTATGATAATTTGCCCGACGATGAATCCCAATACCATTTGTAGATAGGAAAAACTGCTGGCTTGCACCATGCCCGGAACAGAAACGAAAGTAACTCCGGAGATGGTGGAGCCGATCATGGCAAAAGCGACGATATACCATGCCGATTTATGGTTTCCTACGAAGAAACCTTCATTATCGGCCTTGTGTCCTGCTATATAAGAGATTGTGAACAGGATTGCGAAGTATGCCACGATAGTAACGGACAAAACGATTGGACTCATATCTACTGTTTAAAGGATTCGATTCGTTTCGCACTTATGTAAGCGCTTCCCGGTACTTATCCTGCGTTTTTTGTGCATCTTTTACTTCCAACTTAATAACAAACGGCTCCTGCGGCATATTTTTAGGCAGGCTGACATTATATTCATTGCGAGTGGTTTCTGTTACCTGGGTTTGTTCACCCGTCAATGTCTTTGCGGTGGTGATAGTTATCCCTTTGGGAGTTTTAACTGTGAGCTGTCCGGAATAGGGAGGGTTGAATACGACCATATAGACTTGATTGCTTTTGCGGGTATAATATCCCCAATCTTGTTTCTCCCAGCCGGCATAATCGCAACCATAGATACATTCGCTGTTTTTCTTCATCCATTTACCGATGAAATCGGCTATCTTTTTCTCTTCCGGGCGGAAGTCTCCGTCGGGCTGAGGGCCGAAGTTGACTACCATATTTCCACCCATAGATACGGCGTGTACAATACGTGCCAATACCTCAGTCGGATTTTTCACATAGCTCAGTGACCAGTCTTTGTGGTATCCCCATTGGTTTTCGGGAATAGTCATACAGGCTTCCCAATCCCATTTTGTTACGTGTAAGTCTTTTACGGGATCAGGCAGGCGGCGCTCGTAAGCCGATTCATAGTCCCCCATGAGATGTCCGTTGCTGTCGAAATGGCGTTTCCCGTAATCATCGGCCCGCAATCGGCTGTTGATAGTTACACCGGGAAGCATTTCTTTCAGCATACGTTCCACGTGTGCAGTCCACCAACCGTTTTGCTTGATACTTGCGTCCCATGTTCCGTCAAACCAGAAATCCTTGACAGTAGGGTAGCGGGTTGCCAGTTCTTTCAACTGATTGTCGGTAAATGTCAGGAATCTTTGGAAAGCGATGCTATCTTCCTGGGTCTTGATACTGCTTCGCCAGTCCGGATGACTCCAGTCCAACACGGAGAAATAGAAATGTACGTCGATACCGACTGCATTATAAGCCTTTACCAATTCTCCCAAGATATCTTTCTTGTAAGGGGTATTAGCTACCGTATACTCTGTATATTTGCTGGGCCACAGGCAAAAGCCTTCATGGTGTTTGGTGGTTATCTTTACATATTTTACTCCCATTTCTTTGGCCATTTTAGCCCATTTCTTGGCATCAAACTGTTGGGGATTCCATTGTTTCATAAGTTTCAGCCAGTCCGTAGTCGGAACTTTGGCCCACGCTTTCAACCATTCGGCAGCGCCGTGGTATGTTTTATTGTTCCATTCACCGCCGGGAATGGCATATAACCCCCAGTGAATGAATGCACCCAAACGGTTTTCGCGAAACTTCTGCATAGCAGGGTCCTGTCTTTTACCGAGACGGTCGGCGCCATATTTGAGTTCAACTTCCAGTTCTGCAGGTAGAACTTTCTTTTGTGCTTGTACAGCCGGAACGGCTAATAGAAAACTGAATAAAAGAATAATTATCAAGTGTTGCTTTTTCATGATATATATGTGATTAGATGTTGTTTTATACTTTACATTTATTGGCTTTGCTGCAAAGATAGGGATTAGTTTGTAATTGTGGTAATATTTTTGGATTGTAAAAATTGAGGTTTCTCATTTCGCTCTTTATTTAGACTCTGTTTGGAGGATTGAATATAGACATTTATCATAGAAACCCTGATTATTCTTGTGTATTCTTTATTCCGGGTGTTCCTCCTGTCGGGTCTTTGGAAGAATGCCAGTTAGCTTGCTTTGAAGATACTAAGTCCGGTGATTTCTTTTCGAGAGAGATACCTTGGTTCCTTTTGTTACCGGAACTATGCATTGACTCAAGATAGCTGCACTTGTCGATCATTCGGGGATTTTCTTCGTTAGTCATTATAGCCAGGTGGCTGTCTTCATTAGTCAACTTCGGGAAGTTGGGAATCTCTATAATGGTTTCTCCGTTTACTTTATGCTTTTTTCTAAGTGCGGCGGCAGATTTGGTCAGGCATATATATCCGTGGGAAGAAATGCAGATGTTTTGATTGTTGTCCGGGTGTTTCAAGACTACCGTTGTCTTGGTTTCTGTTGAGCCGTTATCTGTGTCGATATATCTTAGAAGTTTTAATGCCGGAATAGAAATATCGTTGTTACCCGGATTATAAAACTCTATGTATTCCGCACCGTCTGTTGCATTGTCATACATGATTTCGTTGAATGATAATATATTCTTGACTTCTTCCGGATAATCAGGCAGAACCGGATCTTCGGGAACATCAGGTTTATCTGGCTCATCAGGTGTTTCAGTAGGTTTGGTAGTAGTCTCCACATCATTGGACAATTGTATATGGTGGAATGTGAAACCTTTACAACGTGTCTTGGTATAAATACAGTATATTCCACAATAAAGAGAAGTCAGGATGTTGTTGTCTTTTACTTGCTTTTCTTTGGTGTATTCATTTTCTGATTCCAGTCGTGTCCAGAAAGTCCAGTAACCATTGTTATCACATTCCACTTTTATGTATAACTTGGGTGAGTTGTTTCCTTTCATCACTTCCCTTCCCGAAGCCAACAGCTTGGGTTGTTCTCCGTTCTGCCGGTAAAGGGCAACGTTGTCTTTGGCTCCTCCTATTTGGATATAGTAACCGTTTACGTTGCCGGAGAGTACATTTGAAGAAGAAGTCAGGTAAAATCGGGCATAATTGTTGGCGGAAGGATTGAATGTAAGGCGGACTCCGAACTCCCAACGGGTATTCTTTACGGAGCTGGAAGGTATAGTGACATAAGCGGTTCCTGCATTTTCTTGCGGATCGTTCAGGCGCAGTCCTTCTTTAGAGTTGATTGTGAATTTATCTGTTTCTCCTTCCCAGGGCAGTTCGGATGTAGTATTATCTTCTTCTGGATTTCCCTCATCTTCATCGTCGGCGGGAAGCGAACAATTATAGAATAAGACAATAAAGATACTTAGAAACGTGAAAGTCTTACAAATTCTCATACGGTTTTGTATAAAGTCATTTTATTTAACCGTATTTGTTTGTGAATAACGCAGAGACAATTGCGGCTTATCTTATGATTACGGGGACAAAGGTATGGCTTTCTGTTGAATAAAGAAAAAAAATCGTCTATTGTTTTAAGTGGAATTTAGAAATAATAATCAAGGACTGCCGGGAGCCATTCTGTTTTATAGGCTTCCGGTAATCTCTGATTCATTTTATTTATAGGTAACATTAAAAGACTATTCGAAGCGGGGCATTACATATTTATCCGTATAGGAAGTGAATGTTATGCCGGGCATTTTCAAGTCTACGCGTCCGAACATGGACTCCAACAGAGGGTACAGCCTGATAGATGGGGTATTTATATCGGTAGGGACATTTCGGAAGTTGAAGTTCTCCGTCTGTACTATCTTGGGAGTAACGGTTACTCCGTTGAGAGTGTCCGGAAAACGCTCGTCGGACATCAACCGGCGGAAATAAAACATGGACAGGATACTGGCGAATACTGTTTCCGAATAAATATTTCCGGTGAGGTCACAGCGTACGGTTCCTTTCTCTTCCTCTTGCCCCATCATGACGAAGTCACCGATCACGGAACTGCATAGCGTAAAGGAAATCTTCTCCGGCTTTACGACAAAGAAATTGTGTAGCACCACGGCAACTGCCAGAGAAGCAGGAATGCAATGGTTACGTTAATTTATTTGCTTAATTGATTTCGAGAAAAACTATATATATCTTGTCTTTAATATTATTATTTACTACTTTTGATATACATTTTTAGATAGATACGGCATATTATCCACAAAACAATCTTCTTAGAATAAATTCAAAGTTGGAGAGCAACGAACTTTTTCATGAATTGTTTCATGCGTACCAGTATCGAAAGGAGAAGAACATCACTTCATTCTGCAATGCGAAAATGAATTATGGAATTGAGGCACATTTGCGCAATACTGTTATTTATTAAAGAGTGAGGATGATGCTCCAAGATGGTCGTTTGCGGCTGAGCATGCAGACAATCGAGGCATAGCGATACAGATGTTAAGTACATATATTGCCAATAAAAGGAGATTACTACCTGATATGTCACCGGAATATGTGAATGGTCTTATTGAAAATAATATTGTAAATGTTTTTAGAAAAACTGATGCCTATAAAGATTATCCATATGACAATAGTCGTGGTGTGGAATTTGATTTTGAAAATTTAAGAGAAATAGCTAAAAATTGTTGATATGAGAAAAAAAGTAATAGTCCTAGTTAGTTTGTTATTTGTGCTAGTTGATATGTATGCACAAACATTTTATTATGATACTACTCAGGTGTTTTATGCTCAGCGTTATGTTTGTGATGTAACACAAGAATCCAAGTCTGTAAGGCTATATAGTAAAAGTAATAAGTTTACAGAAGTTGAAGCTGTCAATAAAGAAACGGGCGCAGAAATTACTGATGCTGAAAGAAAAGAGGCAAACTTTGTAGATGATAGTCAGTTATGGGGAAAATGTTTGTCTATTTTGAATGAATCTTTTTCTGAAGAGGAGAGAACGCGGGTACAAGGTTGCAAATTTATAATAATACTGCGTGTTGATACTAACACAGGAATAATACGTGATGTAGAATATCGTTTTCCGGCTGTTAGTATGCTTGCAACAGTACCGGTTTCTGTTTATCAAGAAATGGAAATAAAGTTGAAAAAGGAAATAGTCTTTAGTATAACGGAAAAAGGAAAAAGGTTCAATTATATTCCTTTTGTGTGGGCTCATACTGTGAAATAGAATACTAATATTAAAAAATGGTGTGTAATAATAAGAAAAACAGTAAGTTACTCCCGTTTTCGTCGTCAACTGTATTTTCGAGGGAATGCTTAAAGATGTAAAAAGGCAACTAATTCATAGCGAATTAGTTGCCTTGCATTTTCTTATTTTAGGAATATCCCTAAGTCGATCATTTGGATATCCTTAGGCTTTATGCCTTCTTATACGTTTTTTACTTTAATCAGATACTCAGCTATCTGTACTGCGTTCAATGCCGCACCTTTCTTGATCTGGTCACCTACAATCCAGAAAGTCAGTCCGTTTTCGTTCGTCAGGTCTTTACGGATACGTCCTACGTAAACCGGATCTTTACCTGCAAGGAACAACGGCATCGGATATTCCTTTTCTGCCGGATTGTCCTGAAGAACCAATCCTTCGCCCTTGGCGAATGCTTCGCGGGCTTCTTCTACGGAAATCGGACGTTCTGTTTCTACCCAAATGCTTTCAGAGTGAGCACGTAATGCAGGAACACGTACGCAAGTAGCACTGACTTTGATATCGGAGTGCATGATTTTGCGTGTTTCGTTGAACATCTTCATTTCTTCTTTGGTGTAACCATTTTCGGTGAAGACGTCAATCTGAGGAATCAGGTTGAATGCCAACTGATACGCGAACTTTTCCACGGTAACAGGTTCGTTAGCCAATACTTGGCGATATTGTTCATACAATTCGTCCATGGCAGCAGCACCCGCACCACTTGCTGCCTGATAGGTAGACACGTGCACGGTTTTTATATGAGAAAGCTGTTCGATGGCTTTTAGTGCAACTACCATTTGGATAGTCGTACAGTTCGGGTTGGCGATGACGCCGCGAGGACGTTCCAATGCGTCTTCGGCATTTACTTCAGGCACTACCAAAGGTACATCGGCATCCATACGGAATGCACTGGAGTTATCGATCATCACAGCACCATACTTGGTGATTGTTTTTTCGAATTCCTTGGATGTTCCTGCTCCGGCAGAAGTGAAAGCAATGTCTACCCCTTTAAAGTCATCGTTGTGTTGTAAGAGTTTCACCTCGATCTGTTTACCGCGGAAAGTATAAATTGTTCCGGCACTACGTTTAGAACCGAACAAAACTAACTCGTCCAACGGGAAGTTTCTCTCATCGAGCACGCGCAGGAATTCCTGTCCCACGGCTCCGCTTACGCCAACAATAGCTACTTTCATCTTTTTCTTTTGTTAAATTGTGAATATTGTATTTATCTTCTTACACTGTCGAATAGAAGATATTTGGCTGCAAAATTATAACATTTTGCCATATAATTAGTATTTCGGGTGAGAAAAAAGTTATAAGACTATGAGTTTTTAGCAGTAACTGATAGAACCTGTATTGAAATAACCTAAAACTCACGACTCAAACCTTGTAACTTATTGGTGGTATGCGAACTTTTTTGTTCCTTTGCATTGAATTCCTAAAGCCACAGCCTATGAACTTGTTTGATTTTAATTTGACTTTACCGATAACCGATCCGACCTGGGTATTCTTTTTGGTATTGATTATCATTCTTTTTGCTCCGATGATTTTGGGACGCCTTCATATACCTCATATTATTGGCATGATTCTGGCGGGAGTACTGATAGGTGAACATGGTTTTCACGTGCTCGATCGTGACAGCAGCTTCGAACTCTTCGGTAAAGTAGGACTATATTATATCATGTTCCTTGCCGGACTCGAAATGGACATGGAAGACTTCAAGAAGAACCGGACGAAAAGCATTGTGTTCGGTTGGCTCACTTTTCTTATTCCAATGGGATTGGGTATCTGGAGTAGTATGAGTGTGTTGGGTTATGGTTTCCTTACCGCTGTGTTACTGGCTAGTATGTATGCTTCTCATACGTTGATAGCTTATCCTATTATCAGTCGTTATGGATTGTCGCGTTTGCGCAGTGTCAATATTACGATTGGTGGTACGGCTGTTACCGTTACTCTTGCTTTGATAATCCTTGCCGTCATAGGCGGTATGTTCAAAGGAACTGTTGACGGTTGGTTCTGGGGATTTCTTGTGGCAAAAGTTGCTTTTCTCGGATTTCTGATTGTTTTCTTCTTTCCTCGTATCGGCCGTTGGTTTTTCCGGAAGTACGATGATAGCGTGATGCAATTTGTATTCGTGCTGGCGATGGTCTTTCTCGGTGGTGGATTAATGGAGTTTGTAGGAATGGAAGGCATTTTGGGAGCTTTCCTTGCCGGATTGGTCTTGAACCGTCTGATTCCTCATGTATCTCCCTTGATGAATCGGTTGGAATTTGTAGGAAATGCACTGTTTATTCCTTACTTCCTGATTGGTGTAGGAATGATTATTGATGTACGAAGCCTGTTTACCGGAGGCGAGGCATTGAAAGTTGCTGTCGTTATGACAGTGGTAGCTACTTTTAGTAAATGGCTGGCTGCATGGATCACGCAGAAGATTTACCGTATGCAACCGAATGAACGGAGTATGATATTCGGACTTAGTAATGCTCAGGCAGCAGCTACGCTTGCAGCGGTATTGATCGGTCACGAAATTATTATGGAGAATGGGGAGCGTTTGCTGAATGATGATGTGTTGAACGGTACGGTGGTGATGATTCTTTTTACTTGTGTAATCAGTTCTTTGGTAACAGAACGTTCCGCCCGCCGTTTCGCTATGAATGAGGAATTGCAATCAGAGGAACAAGGTGCAAAGAAAAGTACCGAACAGATATTGATTCCCGTGGCTAACCCGGATACAATTGAGGATTTGATAAATCTGGCTTTAGTGATAAAAGACGCCAAACAGAAGAATGGTTTAATCGCATTAAACGTTATTAATGATAGTAACAGTTCGGAGAAGAAAGAACTGCAAGGAAAGCGAAATTTGGAAAAAGCGGCAATGATTGCCGCTGCTGCCGATGTTCCTGTAAATATGGTCAGCCGTTATGACCTGAACATCGCTTCGGGAATTATCCACACGATTAAAGAATATGAAGCTACGGATGTAGTAATCGGTATGCATCGGAAAGCGAATATTGTTGATACCTTTTTCGGGAATTTGGCGGAAAGCCTTTTGAAAGGTACACATCGCGAGGTGATGATCGCTAAGTTTCTGATGCCGGTTAATACCTTGCGCCGGATAAATATTGCCGTACCGCCAAAGGCGGAATATGAAACCGGGTTCTCAAAATGGGTGGAACATTTCTGCCGTATGGGAAGTATTCTGGGATGTCGCGTGCATTTCTTTTCCAATGAACGTACGCTGATGCGTCTTCAGCAACTGGTAAAGAAAAAATATGCAGGAACTCCGACTGAATTTTCCTTGTTGGAAGAATGGGAAGACCTTTTGTTATTAACAGGGCAAGTGAACTATGATCATTTGCTGGTGGTAATCTCAGCCCGTCGCGGTTCTATCTCTTATGACACCTCTTTCGAACGTCTTCCGGCGCAGCTAGGAAAATATTTCTCAAACAATAGTTTGATTATCCTGTATCCCGACCAATTCGGAGATCCGCAGGAAATTGTGTCTTTCTCTGATCCGCGCGGTCATAATGAATCACAACATTATGAGAAAGTGGGTAAATGGTTCTATAAATGGTTAAAGAAAAGCTAATGGAAAAAAACGACTGGCAACAAAGAACGGAACTCCTGTTAGGAGAAGAAAAGATGAATCGCATCCGGAAGGCACACGTATTGGTTGTGGGATTAGGCGGAGTGGGCGCTTATGCTGCCGAAATGCTTTGTCGTACGGGAGTTGGCAAAATGACTATTGTAGATGCGGACACCGTGCAGCCTACGAATATGAACCGCCAGTTACCTGCCATGCACTCTACGTTGGGAATGCCGAAAGCGGAAGTATTGGCTACCCGGTATAAAGATATCAATCCGGATATTGAACTGACGGTACTCCCTGTTTATCTGAAAGATGAGAATATACCGGAACTATTGGACGCAGGCAAGTATGATTTTATAGTAGACGCAATTGATACAATCAGTCCGAAGTGCTTCTTGATTTATGAGGCGATGAAACGGCATATCAAGATTGTGTCCAGTATGGGAGCGGGAGCAAAGAGCGATATCTCTCAGGTCCGTTTTGCAGATCTTTGGGATACTTATCATTGTGGACTAAGTAAGGCGGTGCGGAAACGTTTGCAGAAAATGGGAATGAAACGTAAACTTCCGGTAGTATTCAGTACCGAACAGGCTGATCCGAAAGCTGTATTGCTGACTGATGATGAACAGAATAAGAAATCAACTTGCGGGACAGTGAGTTATATGCCGGCTGTGTTCGGCTGCTATTTGGCGGAATATGTCATTAAACGATTATAAATATCATGATAAAATTAGAAGGAATAACAAAAAGCTTCGGTTCATTGCAAGTCCTGAAAGGTATTGATCTGGAAATTAACAAAGGCGAGATTGTCAGTATTGTAGGTCCTAGTGGGGCAGGTAAGACTACCTTGTTGCAGATCATGGGAACGTTGGACGAACCGGATGCAGGTAATGTGCAGATTGACGGAACTGTAGTGAGCCGGATGAAAGAAAAAGAACTCTCTGCATTCCGTAATAAGAATATAGGTTTCGTTTTTCAGTTTCATCAATTGCTGCCGGAGTTCACCGCATTGGAGAATGTGATGATTCCTGCGTTTATCGCAGGAGTATCTTCGAAAGAGGCAAACGAACATGCTATTAGAATACTCGATTTTATGGGATTGGCAGAGCGTGCTTCCCATAAACCGAATGAGTTGTCGGGAGGAGAGAAACAACGCGTTGCTGTGGCGCGTGCTTTAATCAATGATCCGGCTGTAATACTGGCGGATGAACCTTCCGGTAGTTTGGATACACATAATAAAGAAGATTTACATCAACTGTTCTTTGACCTGAGGGAGCGTTTGGGACAGACTTTTGTGATTGTTACCCATGACGAGGGACTTTCGAAAATCACCGACCGAACGATACATATGGTTGACGGCATGATTAAAAAAGATTAATAAGAGAACTCAACTTCTAAAAATGCATACCAAAAAGGTAGAACCTTGCAAGTGTTCTATCTTTTAGCTATATATTTATAGTCGCTTCTCTACGGAAGTCTGTGAAGATGATAGTAGAGTGTTTGTTTTGTTTGTGTGTGATGCATTCTTGTCTGGTGTGATAGGAATGCATCTTTTTTTATTTATTGTGACAAACGAGGAACTATTCATAACAAATATAAGGAGTAATCCGTTCGAAATCTGCTGTATTGAATTCCTCGTAAAGTGATAATTGCTTGAGGTTTGTCAAGATCCCTTTCTTTTTTCGGTATTCCACAATAACTTTGGCTTGATAGTAGTTTATATACGGATGATGCATCATCCGTTCGATACTTGCCTTATTTATGTTAATACGGCGGATTTGGGTTGCGTTGATAGAGAACCAGGGCCGGAGCATCTCTGCTTTTAAATGTTTCTCCTGTAATTGCTCTATTTTATAAAAGCCCCCTAGCTGTGTCCGGTAATTTACAATCATACGGGCAATGGCACTTCCGATACCTGGAATTTTCTTAAGTTCGGTCGTGTCTGCTTCATTCAGGTTGATGACGGTGCCGGGCTGATATTTAAACAGGGTATCCTGCGGCATCCTTTGTTTCATTAATAGTCGGACGGTATCTTTTGTTGAGGACTGTTCGGTAATACGGATATAAGGATGTAAAGTCTGATATTGCTCGTCTGTCAACCCGTATATCTTTCGGAAATCTTCCGGATGACGGAACTTTCCCTGTTTCTTGCGGTAACCAGAATGTTTTTAGCTATCCACGGAGGCAATCCCAATGATATAAAAGTAATGGAATCGGCAGTGTTCGGATCGAATATAGAGAGCCTGACTTCTTTTGGTGAATAGGAATCGTTTTTCGGAGGGTCCCCTTCTGCGAATTTCCTTTGAGGTTTTATTTCTTTGATCGATGAAATGAATTCATCATATTCTAGCTTGAATTTCTCATCTTCTTCAGGAGTAACTTCTTGAGGAGTGGAGAATAGTTGCACGAGCCGGGGAATTGAGAATACCCCTATAATAAGAACGACAAGGACGATAATGCCTTGTCGTTCGGTTTTAGTGAAATAAAAAAAGTCTTTCCACATTATAGTTTGATTAGTCCCAGTTCATTGATAAATATCAGTGAGATAGCGATTGGTGCGATATATTTTAATATAAAGATGATTAGTTTGTATACAGGAATTTTTATTGAACCGTTATTTGTAATCTCCGACCAGACGATTTTCTTATCAAGATACCAGCCGGTAAAGAGAGAAATACAGAGCCCGCCGAGCGGCAACATGATTTTAGCCGTAACAAAGTCGAAGAGGTCGAACATTCCCAAACCGAAAATCGTGAATCCTTTCGTCACTCCGAGGGATAGTGAACAGAATATTCCCAAAAAGATACATCCTCCGGTCACGAGTCTTGCTGCTTTTCCACGGGATAAGTTGAATTCCTCGTGCAGATAGGCGGTTACTACCTCATGCAGGGAAATCGTGGAGGTTAATGCAGCCATTGCCAGCAATGCATAAAACATCACAGAGAATATGTATGCTAATATAGGTACTCCGCCGAATGCCTGTTGGAATACGTTAGGCAGAGTGATAAAGATGAGGCTTGGACCCGAATCAGGTTGTATGCCTACGGAGAAAGCGGCCGGGAAGATGATAAATCCGGCTAATATCGCAACGAAAGTATCAATGATTCCTACACTGAAAGCCGTTTTTGTCAGGTTGGTCTCTTTGCTGAAATAAGAGGCGTACGTACAAAGACATCCCATTCCCAGGCTTAAAGAGAAGAAGGCTTGGCCCATAGCACTCAAAAATACATTTCCGTCCACCTTGCTAAAGTCCGGTTTCAGTAGAAACTCGATGCCCGCACCGGCTCCCGGTAGAGTGACCGAGCAAACAACCAATATAACTATAATAATAAATAAGGTAGGCATCATAATCTTGGAAGATTTCTCGATTCCTTTTTCTACCCCTTTCACGATGATGAAGTGCGTAATCAGCAGGAAGGCTATTAACCAGATAACTGGTCGCCAGGGATTACTGGAGAATTGTTGGAACGAGGTGATGAATTCTCCGGAGGTTTTTCCTGAGAAACCATTAGTGGCAGCTTCGAGAATATATTCCAGCGTCCACCCTGCAACTACGGCATAATAACTGAGAATCAGGAAACCTGCCAATACTCCCATACGTCCCACCCAGCGCCAATGTGTGCCGGGAGCTAATTTTTGGTAAGCCCTTGCCGTATTAGCTTGCGAATGGCGTCCTATCAGAAACTCTGCAATCATAATAGGAAGCCCTAAAAGGAGAATACACCCTAAATAGATTAATATAAATGCAGCACCTCCGTGATTTCCGGTTTCATAGGGAAACCGCCAGATATTACCCAGTCCTACTGCCGAGCCGGCGGAAGCAAGTATTACGCCTAACTTACTACCGAAGTTCGCTCTATCATTTTTTGTCATAAATCTTGTTTTATCTTACAAATCGTTATAAAATATACCTATAAGAGTGCAAATATAGAAAATGATACTTATATTTGCACGAAATATGTAATATTATTTAGATATGCTATCTTATATTAAGAAATATCCGATCTCACTTTTTATAATCCTGACTGTGATTTATCTTTCATTTTTTAAACCGCCCAAGACGGATTTGAGTGAGATTCCTAACTTAGACAAGCTGGTTCATATTTGTATGTATTTCGGTATGTCAGGTATGTTGTGGCTGGAATTTTTGCGTGCACATCGCCGGGACGAGGCACCGTTGTGGCATGCTTGGGTAGGAGCGTTCTTCTGCCCCGTGCTGTTCAGCGGGTGTGTAGAATTGCTGCAAGAATATTGTACCAGTTACCGTGGAGGAGACTGGCTGGATTTTGCAGCAAATTCTACCGGAGCATTGCTCGCAAGTCTGGTTGCTTATTATGTGGTGCGTCCAAGAATGATGAAACAGTGATTATAAATATTCTACTGTTGAGCTAAGTTTGATCCCATTGGAACCTTTGATGAGAATGGTATAGCCTTTAGGCTTATTTGTTTCAAGTTCCTTTATGACCTCTTGTACATTTGCATACGTCTTGAAAGAGTGACAGACAGATGCAAACTGCTCTCCGACCAGCCATACTTTTTCAAAGTCGCTCTCTTTTATGTAATCAACAATCTTCTGATGTTCGTTCAGACTTTCGGTGCCCAGTTCGCGCATGTCCCCCAATATAAGCATTTTGTGAGAAACTGTCATATTCCGAAAGTTTTGCAGGGCAGCCGCCATACTGGTAGGATTGGCATTGTATGCATCAATGATAAGGGTATTGTCTGCTGTCTCTTTAAGCTGTGAACGATTATTCTGGGGTGTATATCCGGCCAACGCTTCGTCTATCTTCCGGTCTTCCACCCCGAAGAACCGTCCGATTGTAATGGCAGCCAGGGCATTGGGGAAATTATACTCTCCGATTAACTGTGTCCGTATCCGGTGGGTTTCACCATTCTTTTCTGCCTTCCATTCGAGAGCGAGATAAGGTGAATTCCCTGTGATGCAGCCGTTGACATAAAGATCTTCCCCGCTTCCATAAGAAATCAGATTCAATCCTTTGGCTATATTCATCAGATAGGGATTGTCATGGTGGATAAAGATTGTAGAATTTCCTTTCTTGCGGAGGAAGTCATACAGCTCTCCTTTAGTCTTGATTACACCTTCAAAAGAACCGAATCCTTCCAAGTGAGCTTTACCGACATTGGTTATAATGCCATAATCCGGTTCGGCTATTTCACAAAGGAATTTGATTTCTCCCTGATGATTGGCACCCATTTCGATGACGGCAAGGTCATGTTCCGGTTTCAGCCGGAGTAGAGTTGTTGGCACTCCGATATGGTTGTTCAGGTTTCCTTGGGTATAGAGAATGTTATGCGTTTGAGAAAGAACGGCGGAGATTAATTCTTTGGTTGTTGTTTTTCCATTGGTTCCGGTGATACCGATAACCCGTGTTCCGAGTTGACGTCGATGATAGTTGGCTAGCTGTTGCAATGTTTGCAGGCAGTCGTTTACGAGTATGTATCGTCGATCACCCTCTATGGCATATTGGGCCTCGTCAATAATAGCAAATGCGCAACCGTCTTCCAACGCTTTTCCGGCAAAGGCATTGCCATTGAATGACTCGCCTTTCAGAGCGATAAACAATGAACCGTCCGGACAATTCCGGCTATCAGTGGTTACTGATTGACAATCCAGAAAAATCTGGTAAATAGCAGAAAGTTTCATAACCTGAACATCTATTAAAACGTTGCAAAGATAGGCTATTCTTTCGGATTAGATACGGCTTCGGACGGTTTTTTGCTTAGGCGTATACTAAAGGTAAGGTTAGTACGATCCGACATCCGTCTGTATAAGAAGAATCTATCTGGAGGCTGCCTCCCAGTTTTTCTGCAATACTTCGGGATATAGAAAGTCCTAGTCCTGTCCCTTGTGTGAAAGAATTTACTTTATAGAAACGTTCGAATACGCAATTTTGTTTGTCTGCGGGTATCCCCATTCCTGTATCGGTGACACTGATTTCAATCTTCTTTTCAGCTTCCGATATGGAATACGCTATACAGATACTTCCGTGCGAGGTGAATTTGGCAGCGTTGTGCATCAGATTATTCAATACTTGTGAGATACGTTCCTGATTGCTGAGTATAAACAGGCTTTCTCTTTCAGGTTTGAAGAATACTTCAACTCCTTTCTGGCTCTTATTTTTAGCTACTTCGTAAGCAAGTTCGCAGATGGCGTTGACGTCTGTGGTGATATTCGTAGGTAGCTTGTCATATTGGTCGAGTTCGGACAGAGCAAGCACGTCGGTAACTAACCGGAGTAGGTCATTACTATTATTCTCTATGATTTTGACGAATTCCTGAGTTTCTGGACTATTGCTATAATGGTCATTTAAAATCTGTGAGAAGCCTACAATCGAATTAAGCGGTGTACGAATCTCATGTGTCATACTTTCAATAAACGTTGTCTTCATCCGGCTGCTTGCTTCGGCTATATCTTTGGCTTTGTGCAATTCCTCCCGGGATATAGTGAGCTCTTCATTCCTGATTTTAATTCGCTTTCCGAAACTTTCAACTTACGTTTCAGGAAATTCTCTCTGTATAAGAACATGAATAGGATACCTAACAAAACAATTAATGAGATGATTAATGTCGTCTTATTGCGTATCTCCTTTTCCTGTGCCTGGAGCATTAATTCCTTTTTTTCGGCATTGAGTTTCTCCACTTCGAGCAGAGTGGCAAATTCGCTGCTGGCCATTTGTTCATTGGCTATCTTTAAAGAATCCTCTGCTTCGATATACATTTGCAGGTATTTGATTGCTTCGCTCATATTACCCATATTGCTGTATATTTTTCCTTTCGTCAGGTAATGGACACTGTTCTGTATACTTTCGCTAAGGTTTAATTCCTCCGCTTCCTGTTTCTTGGCAGCTTCCAGTGCCTTTGGGTATTGCTTGGATTGCAGATAATAGACGTATTCTATATTATATAGTCTTTTCTTTATCGACCATAATCTTTTATCCTGATCAAATGCTGTTTTACATTCGTTTAGTATTTTCTCGGCTGCCTGCATATCTCCGAATTTGCTGTAATAATTAACGTATTCCAGTTGCACGGATATTTTTTGTGTAGGGGAGTATGCGGTTGCATCCGCCTTTTTCAATGCTTCCAGTGCCTTTTCCGGCTGGTTGGTATTGATGTAATAACTGCTTATCTGGCTGTATGTTTGCGAGATGTTATAGTTTTCCAGATCATATTTCTCCGTCAGTTCTATTTCTTTCAATTGCCATTCGAAAGCCATGGAATCCAGTCTTTTGACTGTGTAAATCTGCGACATGATGTTGTAGCAGCGGGACAGACCGGTTTTGTCGTCTTCCTCTTGTGCTTCTTTCAGCATCTTTTGCGCTTCATAAAGTGCAATATTGGTTCTACCGTTTTTCAGATAATATAGAATAAGCCTGTTCGACCATGCGAAATAATAATACTTGGGTTGTTGGGTTGCTTTGGCGAAGTCTTTCACCTTATTGGTATAATAGATAATGCTGTCTTCATTTGTTGCCTGAAAATAATGATAATCCAGTTGGGTGGAAATAGCTACTGCCTGCATCCGTTTATCATGCCGTTCCTCTGCCATTCGATACAAGGTATCGGACATGCTAAGTACAACGGGTTGCAATAAGCATTCCTGACAACGTTGATAATAGGCATAAAGGGTAGAGTCAACGTTAAAGTCTTTAGCTTCTTTCTGGGCTTTTACAGAAGCGGTAAAGAATAAAAATAAAAAAAGAAATCGGGTGAAAGATAGGGCTGTTTGGCTCATGGTATGATGTTTTCGGTTTCTTCTGTTGTTTGCAAATATACGTTTATTTCTTCTTTTTAGTACGATTGCTTGCTTTTTTTCTCTACATTTGTGGGCAATCTAAAAGGAATACTGTCAATGATGAAATCTACGTCTCCTATTTATATAAATGTAAAAGGGCAGTTGCTTGATCTCTCCATTCCGCAGGTAATGGGTATTCTGAATGTAACTCCTGATTCTTTTTATGCCGGTAGCCGGATGCAGACCGAAGAAGATATTGCTGCCCGGGCCCGACAAATCATTGATGAAGGCGCTGCTATTATCGATATAGGCGCTTATTCTTCGCGTCCTAATGCAGAACATATTTCTGCCGAAGAAGAAATGAACCGGTTACGCACCGGTCTGGAGATTCTGAACCGCAATCATCCGGAGGCTATTATTTCCGTAGATACTTTTCGGGCTGATGTAGCAGCGCAATGCGTAAACGAGTATGGCGTTGCTATCATTAACGATATTGCTGCCGGTGAAATGGATGACCGGATGTTTCAGACAGTAGCCGGACTGGGAGTGCCCTATATCATGATGCATATGCAGGGCACCCCGCAGAATATGCAGAAAGAACCCCATTATGATAATCTGATAAAGGACGTTTTCCTTTACTTCGCGCGTAAAGTTCAGCAGCTTCGTGATTTGGGAGTGAAGGATATCATACTCGACCCGGGATTCGGGTTCGGGAAGACGTTGGAGCATAATTATGAACTAATGGCACATCTCGAAGAGTTCCGTATATTCGAATTACCTTTGTTGGTAGGAGTTTCACGAAAATCTATGATTTATAAATTGTTGGGGGGCACTCCGCAGGATTCGTTGAACGGGACAACTATATTGGATACCGTTGCGTTAATGAAAGGCGCTCACATCCTTCGGGTACATGATGTACGCGAAGCAGTGGAAGCGGTTCGCATTGTTGAAAAATTAAAATCAGAGAACGATGTTTTTTGAATTTGGCATAAAAGATTTTATTGATATTCTGTTGGCGGCTTTCTTGCTGTATTATACATACAAGTTGATGAAGGCTTCCGGCTCTATCAAGGTATTCACCGGTATTCTGGTTTTTATACTGATCTGGTTGGTGGTGACTCAGGTTTTGGAGATGAAGTTGCTGGGTTCCATCTTCGATACTTTGATGAATGTGGGCGTGATAGCGCTGATCGTACTGTTTCAGGACGAGATACGCCGTTTCTTGCTGACTTTGGGTTCTCACCGGCATGTCAGTGCATTGGCCCGTCTCTTTAACGGGGCGAAGAAAGAAGTATTGAAACATGATGATATTATGCCTGTGGTAATGGCTTGTCTGAGCATGGGAAAGCAAAAAGTCGGTGCACTGATTGTCATTGAGCATAACGTTCCTTTAGACGAAATCGTCCGTACAGGTGAAATGATTGATGCGGCAATCAACCAACGTTTAATTGAAAACATCTTCTTCAAGAATAGTCCGTTACATGACGGGGCAATGGTTATCAGCAAGAAACGTATCAAAGCGGCAGGATGTATTCTTCCTGTTTCTCACGATTTGAATATACCTAAAGAACTTGGCTTGCGTCATCGGGCCGCTATGGGTATCTCACAGCAGTCGGATGCACACGCCATTATTGTTTCCGAAGAAACGGGAGCTATCTCTGTCGCCTATCGCGGGCAATTTTATCTTCGCCTGAATGCGGAAGAACTGGAAAGTATGTTGACGAAAGAAAACTGATTTTGGTGTTATGACTGATAGCCGGACTTATGCTGGATATTGCTTTTGTAGTGGGAAAATAAATGAAAATGGCCCTGTTTGTAGTTATTTTGCTTTATTTCTAACCCTTTTTGAATGATAATTATGCCCTCGGATTTAGGTGAATCGCCTACCTTTGTCGTATACTATTAAAATTCTATTTTGAATAAACCATGAGAAACAGATTGATTGCTTTACTGGTACTTTTTACAGTCGTTATCTTTAGTAGTGCACAGGCACAAACTACTGCCCGCAAATTTGAAGCCGGCAAGAATACCTTTTTGCTGGATGGTGAACCATTTGTGGTGAAGGCCGCCGAACTTCATTACACCCGTATCCCGCAAGCTTATTGGGAACATCGTATTGAGATGTGCAAAGCATTGGGGATGAATACCATTTGTATCTATATCTTTTGGAATATCCATGAACAGGAAGAAGGTAAGTTTGACTTTTCCGGTCAGAACGATATTGCTGCTTTCTGTCGTGCGGCACAAAAGCATGGGATGTATGTCATTGTCCGTCCCGGTCCTTATGTGTGTGCGGAATGGGAAATGGGAGGTCTTCCCTGGTGGCTGCTGAAGAAAAAAGATGTGGCGCTTCGTACGCTCGATCCCTATTATATGGAGCGCGTAGGCATCTTTATGAAAGAAGTCGGCAAACAATTGGCGCCACTGCAAATAAATAAAGGTGGTAATATCATCATGGTGCAGGTAGAGAATGAATACAGCTCTTATGCAACCGACAAGCCTTATGTAGCTGCCGTGCGTGATTTGGTACGCGAATCAGGGTTTACGGATGTGCCTCTTTTCCAGTGTGACTGGAGTAGTAACTTCACAAATAACGCATTGGAGGATTTGCTCTGGACTGTGAATTTTGGAACCGGTGCCAATATTGACCAACAATTCAAGAAACTGAAAGAACTTCGTCCGGAAACTCCGTTGATGTGCAGTGAATTCTGGAGTGGCTGGTTCGACCATTGGGGACGAAAACATGAGACACGTCCTGCAAAAGACATGGTACAGGGAATCAAGGATATGCTCGATCGTAATATTTCTTTCAGTCTTTATATGACTCACGGTGGAACCACTTTCGGACATTGGGGAGGTGCTAATAATCCTGCTTATTCTGCCATGTGCAGTTCCTATGATTATGACGCTCCTATCAGTGAAGCCGGTTGGACGACAGAGAAGTATTTCCTGCTTCGCGATTTATTGAAAACATATCTTCCTGCCGGTGAAGCGTTGCCTGAAATACCTGCCGCATTGCCGGTCATTGAAATTCCTGAGTTTCATTTTACAAAAATAGCTCCTCTTTTCTCTAATCTGCCGGAAGCAAAACAAACGGTGGATATTCAACCTATGGAACAATTTAACCAAGGTTGGGGAACAATTCTGTATCGGACGACATTGCCCGAAGCTGTAAAATCCGGAACGACTCTGAAGATTACCGAAGTGCATGATTGGGCACAAATCTATGCTGACGGTAAACTGTTGACACGTTTGGATCGTCGTAAAGGTGAGTTCACGACGGTGTTGCCTGCTTTGAAGAAAGGGACGCAACTGGATATTCTGGTAGAGGCTATGGGACGTGTAAACTTTGATAAGTCCATTCACGACCGGAAGGGAATCACGGAAAAGGTGGAACTTGTTTCCGGCGACCGGTCAAAAGAACTGAAAAACTGGACGGTGTACAGCTTCCCTGTAGATTACTCCTTTATTAAGAATAAGAACTATCAGGATACGAAAATATTACCAGCTATGCCTGCTTACTATAAAACGACCTTTAAACTGGACAAAGTCGGTGATACTTTCCTTGATATGAGTACTTGGGGAAAAGGTATGGTATGGGTGAACGGTCATGCTATGGGACGTTTCTGGGAGATTGGTCCTCAGCAGACTCTCTTTATGCCGGGATGTTGGCTGAAAGAAGGTGAGAATGAGATTCTTGTTCTTGACTTGAAAGGTCCCGTCAAAGCTTCTATCAAAGGCCTGAAGAAACCCCTCTTGGATGTGCTTCGTGAAAAAGCACCGGAAACTCATCGCAAAGAGGGAGAGAAACTGAAACTGACAGGCGAGAAGGTTGCACACGAAGGTGCATTTACTCCGGGCAACGGCTGGCAGGAAGTACGTTTTACTACTCCGGTGAAAGGACGTTATTTTTGTCTCGAAGCTCTTTCACCACAGGCAAATGACAATATTGCTGCTATTGCAGAATTTGATGTTCTGGGTGCGGACGGCAAACCGGTATCCCGAGAACATTGGAAGATTCGTTATGCCGATAGTGAGGAAACACGCAGCGGTAACCGTACAGCCGATAAGATTTTCGATTTACAGGAATCTACTTTCTGGATGACAGTAGATAATGTGGCGTATCCTCACCAACTGGTGATTGATTTGAGTAAGGTGGAGACTGTAACAGGCTTCCGTTATCTGCCCCGTGCCGAAAAGAATTATCCGGGTATGATTAAAGAATATCGTGTCTATGTGAAACCAGCCGATTTCAAGTATTGATTACTCCCAGCCAAGTGCTGAATATTAAATGAATATGAAGAAATATACTACCCTTTTAGCACTCCTTTTTATAGGAGTGCTGACCGGTTACTGCCAGCAATCCGCTACTTGTTTGTCTACTTTACCGGGAACCGGATGAGCGAAGAAGCGATCCGCATGGCAGTCAGCCTCGACGGATATAATTATAAAGCCCTGAATGGTAACCAACCTGTACTTGATTCCCGTGTGATTAGTTCTACGGGTGGGGTACGTGATCCTCATATCTTGCGTTGTGAGAACGGTAAAACATTCTATATGGTTGTCACCGACATGGTGTCCGGAAACGGTTGGGATTCCAACCGTGCCATGGTGCTGTTGAAATCGAAGGACCTGGTGCACTGGACTTCCAATATTGTCAATATTCAAAAGACATATCCTGCCCAGGAAAACCTGAAACGTGTATGGGCTCCACAGACCGTTTATGACAAAGAAGCCGGAAAGTATATGGTATATTGGTCAATGAAGCATGGCAATGGCGCAGATATCATTTATTATGCGTATGCGAATAAAGACTTTACCGACCTTGAAGGTGAGCCGAAGCCCTTGTTTCTTCCTAAAAATGGCAAGTCATGTATCGACGGAGATATCATCTATAAAGATGGACTGTATCATCTGTTTTATAAGACAGAAGGAGATGGAAACGGCATCAAGAAAGCGACTACCGTCTCCCTGACTTCCGGACAATGGACGGAATCAGGGGAATACAAACAGCAGACGAAAGAAGCGGTAGAAGGTTCGAGTATCTTTCCGCTAATAGGTTCGGACAAGTATATCCTGATGTACGATGTATATATGAAAGGCAAATACCAGTTTACGGAAAGTACCGACCTGGAAAATTTTAAAGTCATAGATCATGCTGTCAGTATGGACTTTCACCCTCGTCACGGAACTGTGATACCTATCACTGAAAAAGAATTGAAACGTTTGTATAAGGTCTACGGCAAACCAACCGGCTTATGATAAGCCGGAGCAAATTGCTGCCTTAAGACTGGAAAATAATACATAAGACAGGAAAGGCGTACAATTTGTTCTTGTTCGCTTGTTTCTTGATATGCCTTTGAATAATAATTGGTGATTTTACACTCAATATGTGCTTCTCATAACAGTGAAGAGTTTGTCTTTATGATTGATAATCTTAATGATACTTATGCCATGAAAAAATTATTCCTGCTAGTAATTGTCTTGTTTTTGTCGTTCCAACAGGTTACTTTAGCTGCAATCGGAGAGGCGGCGAACACTCCGGATTCCGTTTTTCTATTTTCGTATGCAACTTCCCGGGATGACGGACGCAGCGGACTTCGTTTTGCCTGGAGCATGGATCAGAAGCATTGGTTCGCAGTAGGACAGGGAACCGGATACCTCCGTTGTGATTATAGCCGTTGGGGATCGCAGAAGAAAATGCTCGATCCGTTCTTGAAGCAACTTCCTGACGGCGGATGGCTCTGCACATGGAAGTTGAATACACATGACGGATACGGGCAGGCAAAATCGAAAGACTTGGTTTATTGGGAAAGTCAGAAATATCCTCAGGTAACCTCTGATTTTGAGGGAACAAGAGTAAAGGTAACTATTGACGGGCAGGAACAGACCGGAAATATTAATCGGGTATCTTGGACACTGGTGGACAAGTTGACGAAATACTATGAAAGGAACCAATACCGGAATTTTTTGCATGCAGAACGTCCGGTACAAGATAAAGAGCGTTTTGCCGGGCTGAAACCTGTAAAAGCGACGATTACGGTACAACCGGAGGAAACAAAAGAAATCAGTAATTTGCTGTTGGGAATATTCTTCGAAGATATTAACTATTCTGCTGATGGTGGCTTATACGCAGAACTGATTCAAAACAGGGATTTTGAATATGATCCGTCCGACCGTGAGGGAGATAAGAATTGGAACAGTACGCATTCCTGGAAGTTGGAGGGAGATAATGCCACATTCACAATAAATACCTCCGATCCCGTTCATCCGAATAATCCTCATTACGCTGTGTTGAATATACAACAGCCGGGAGCTGTACTGACAAATGCAGGGTTTGATGGGATAGCCCTTCAAGCCGGCGAAAAGTATGATTTCTCTTTGTTTGGACGTATTCCGGCCGGACATAAATCTAACAAATTGCAGGTACGTTTGATAGATTCCAATGGCACAGTGCAGGGAGAGGCATCGATAACCGTTTCTTCCCGTTCATGGAAAACTTATAAAACTGTATTGACTGCAAAAACAGCTGCCGATACGCATCTGGAACTTCAACTGCAATCAGTGGGAGAAGTCGAATTGGATATGATTTCTCTTTTTCCACAGAATACATTCAAAGGTAGAAAGAATGGCCTGCGTGCCGATTTGGCGCAGACACTAGCCGATATACATCCTCGCTTTGTCCGTTTCCCCGGTGGTTGTGTAGCTCATGGAGACGGTTTGAAGAATATCTATCAATGGAAAAATACGATTGGACCGTTGGAAGCCCGTAAATCTGCCCGCAATCTTTGGGGGTATCATCAGAGCATGGGACTGGGTTATTATGAATATTTCCAGTTTTGCGAGGATATAGGTGCCGAACCGCTTCCGGTGCTTGCTGCCGGTGTGCCTTGTCAGAACTCTGCTTGTCACGGTGATTTGAGAGGCGGACAACAAGGCGGTATCCCGATGAGTGAAATGCCTGCTTATATTCAGGATATTCTGGATTTGATAGAATGGGCGAATGGTGACGCCCGAAAGACAAAATGGGGAAAGGTACGTGCCGAATCCGGACATCCGAAGCCTTTCAATCTGAAGTATATAGGTATCGGTAATGAGGATCTTATCACTGATATTTTCGAGGAACGCTTTACGATGATTTTCAATGCGATTAAGGAGAAATACCCTGAAATAATCGTTGTAGGTACAGTTGGTCCTTTCAATGAAGGTACCGATTACGTCGAAGGTTGGAAGTTGGCGGATAAATTAGGCATTCCTATGGTAGACGAACATTATTATCAGTCTCCGGGGTGGTTTTTGCATAATCAGGACTTCTACGATAAATACGACCGTTCAAAAAAGACTAAAGTTTATCTAGGCGAATATGCTACTCATATTCCCGGGCGGAAAGCCAATATGGAAACAGCATTGACTGAAGCTCTTTACCTGACCGCCTTGGAACGTAATGGAGACGTAGTACACATGACTTCTTATGCTCCTTTGCTGGCAAAAGAAAAGCATACCCAATGGAGCCCGGACTTGATTTACTTCAATAACCGTGAAGTGAAACCGACTACCGGATATTACGTTCAAAAGTTATATGGGCAGAATGCAGGTAGCCATTATATCCCCTCACAGATAATTCTTGATAATCAGGACAACCGGGTGAAGCTTCGTATCGGTTCCTCCATTGTCCGCGATAGCAAGACCGGAGATGTGATTGTGAAACTGGTCAACTTATTGCCTGTCAGTGTGGAGACAGAAATACAATTACCTGGCATAGGCAGTGTTCAACCTTCTGCTGTAAGGACAGTATTGGCAGGTGCACCGGAATCAACTCCACTTCCCGTGACCGACACTATCGAAGTCGGAGCAAACTTCAAGCAGCAACTACCCGCCTATTCATTTACGGTGATTCGTCTGAAAACGAAGTAGAAGTTGCTGGAAGTGAAAAAGAACGTATCTGGGGGTAGATGTGAATTTTCTAAAGATAATAAGCTGGAATTAGTATATATGAAAAACATTGTAAGCATATTGGCGATATCTCTCAGCCTGAATAGCCTTGCAGCACAAGATGTAGTAGTGAAAGGCCCGGATGAGAAACTGCAATTAGTTGTATTTGTGCAGGACGAAGAAACTCCCTGCTATTCCGTTACCTACAACGGGAAAGCAATGCTGGAAAAATCTCCTTTGGGAATCAGCACGAATATAGGCGACTTTACGAAAGCCCTGAAGTTGTCGGGACATTCCGTAGAGGTGATAGATACTGTCTATCATCAGACACGTATTAAGACTTCCCAAATACATTATCGTGCGAATGAACTGACTTGTAATTTGGAGAATGCGCAGGGACAGAAGATAGGAATCGTTTTCCGCGTAAGTAATAATGATGTCGCTTTCCGTTATACTTTACCGCGACAGGGAGGGAAAGGCAGCGTTACCGTCAATCATGAACAGACCGGTTTCCGTTTTCCGCGGCAGACTACAACTTTCCTGTGTCCGCAGAGCGATGCGATGATCGGATGGAAGCGCACAAAACCGAGTTATGAAGAAGAATATAAAGCGGATGCACCGATGAGCGAACGTTCACAGTACGGTCATGGATATACTTTCCCTTGTCTGTTCCGTATCGGTGACGCCGGTTGGGTGCTGGTGAGCGAAACAGGAGTAGACAGTCGCTATTGCGGTTCCCGTTTGAGCGATGTCAGTGAAGGCAATCTGTACACAGTGGCGTTCCCGATGCCCGAAGAGAATAATGGCAACGGAACGGTTGCTCCGGCATTTGCATTACCCGGTGCTACCCCTTGGCGTACGATTACCGTCGGCGAAACGTTGAAACCGATTGTGGAAACCACTGTTCCTTGGGATGTCGTAAACCCTCTTTATGAGACGAAGCATGACTACCGTTTCGGGCGTGGCACATGGAGTTGGATTCTTTGGCAGGACGGCAGTATCAACTATGACGATCAGATGCGTTACATTGATTTTGCCGCCGCTATGGGATATGAATATGCACTGATAGATAACTGGTGGGATACTAATATCGGCCGTGAACGTATGAAATCTCTGATTGACTACGCACGTGGCAAAGGAGTGGAATTATTTTTGTGGTACAGTTCCTCCGGCTATTGGAATGACATTGAACAAGGCCCGATTAATCACATGGACAATGCAATCATCCGCAAACGTGAAATGAAATGGCTGCAAAGCCTGGGTGTAAAAGGAATCAAAGTCGATTTTTTCGGTGGCGACAAACAGGAGACGATGCGCCTGTATGAAGAGATCCTGAGCGATGCGGATGACCACGGGCTAATGGTAATCTTCCATGGTTGCACCTTACCTCGCGGCTGGGAACGTATGTATCCTAATTATGTAGGCAGCGAAGCTGTGTTGGCTTCCGAGAATATGGTGTTCAGCCAGCATTTCTGTGATGAAGAAGCATTCAATACTTGCCTGCATCCGTTCATTCGCAACGCAGTAGGCTGTATGGAGTTTGGCGGCTGCTTCCTGAACAAGCGTCTGAATCGTAACAATGACGGAGGCACCACTCGTCGTACTACTGACATATTCCAGTTGGCGACAGCCATACTATTCCAAAATCCCGTTCAGAACTTTGCTCTTGCTCCGAATAATCTGAATGATGTTTCTCCGGTTTGCATGGATTTTATGAAACAGGTTCCTGTCACTTGGGATGAAACACGTTTCATTGAAGGTTATCCGGGAAAATACATAGTTTTAGCCCGTCGTCATGGAGATACTTGGTATGTAGCAGCTGTAAATGCCGGAAGTGAACCGTTAAAATTGAAGTTTGATTTGGATATGTTTGCCGGAAAAACAGTGTCTCTTTATAAAGATGATAAGAGAGGGGAACCTCAGCTTATACCTTTGAAGGTAAAAGAAAAGGGAAGGGTGCAATTAGAAGTTTATCCTCAAGGAGGAATTGTGCTTTCTGATCGGATAGAAGAAACATAATAAATGCCGGACCCTGTATATTCGCAATCCTCTTCCTATGTAAAAAACAAGAATCCTCTTTCAACCTATCACCGCCCTTCTGAAACTGCTTATTCATCGTACATTCAGAATGGTGATAGGTTGTCGCTAACCTATCACCTAATCTATCACCTATCACCTTCAATTTAGATAGAGTCTACAGGCGAAAAAGTAGCTAAGGCAAACGATTCTGTTTCTCACCGAGAAACAAAGTGTTTCCCTTAGTGAAACGATTGGTTTCAAGACTCTGAAACTCTAGTTTCGAGCCTTGGAAACTAGAGTTTCCCATAAGGAAACTGACTTTACCTGATCCTGATTTATCATTTTCTAATGAAACTTGATAATGGGATTAGGGTGTGGGAATTACTTGCTTGATTGTCCCGTCTTTATTAAATTCCAACCGGTCTATACAGACTTCACGGTGCCAACCCGGTCCATGTTTCAGATATTCCTTATTAATACGATGATATACGATAAACCAACTGTCCTTTTTGTCAGGAACTTGAAGAACCGAACAATGTGCCGGACCGTAAATTTCATCTTTAGGAGATTGTATGAGAATAATCGGCTCTTTGGCAACCTGAATGGGGCCTAATGGAGAATTGCCGGTCCCATAAGCTACATGATAATTGGGTGATCCCGTGTCATCAACGGACCATAGGAAATAATAAACTCCTTTTCTGAAGAATACATAGGGAGCTTCTCGGAAAGCATATGTTTGCAGAGTTCCGCCTTTGGGAGTCATCACCGTGATTGTTTCTTCTTTGACAGACAGCATATCATTATTGAGTTCGGCCCCTGCCATATAGCCGTTCCCCCAGTAGAGATAACTTTTGCCTGATGTGGGATCAGTAAATACATCCACATCAATTTGTTGCCCTTGTCCGACAGGTGAGGAAGTGATAATCGGTTTTCCGGAATCGGTGAACGGACCGGTCGGTGAGTTTGCCGTGGCTACTCCTATTTGCTTGCCTTTATTAGTGACAGAATTTGCACTGTAATAAAAAAAGTATTTATATTTCCCGTCTATTTCCTTTTCTTCAATACAGGGGGCCCAAGCATTTCCGTTTGCCCAAGAGACATCTTTTTTCATATCTAAAATGACTCTTTCTTCTTTCCATTCCTTCAAATTCCTTGAAGAGAAGACCTTAAAATAACTTCCACCCCAACCGGGGAAACCGTCACTGGTAGGATAGATATAATAACATTTGGTCTGCCGGGAGTATAAGATCTCCGGATCGGCATGAAAGCCGGATAAAATAGGATTAGCAGACTTTCTGTGTTGTGCGTTTATTGGGCTTATTCCAATAAAAAACAGGTAAAATAAAAGAAACCTGATAAATAAATGTTTCATGACTTGAGGTATTTGTTTCAGGGTTCAAAGATAATTCTTTTAATCAAATCTTTGGAGCAAATATGTTTCGATAACGGTTATATATCATTCAATTACAGAAAAGGGCGTTTTTGCGTGTAAAATCGATTAAAAAGAATGATAATTCTCCTTATATATACATAAAACTTTTTTATCTTTGCAAATATTACAATTATTGTATTATGGAAAACAATCAATATTCTTGTATCAATAGAAGGTTTTATGCCTCTATTTTTTGTGCCTTATTTTCAACTTTACTTTTCGCATTCGAAGGTGATATTGTTTCACATTTGAATTTTAAGAAACTGCCTGCTCTTAATAATTTGCCTACAGATGAAATCCAGAAAGTTTATCAGGATAAAGATGGCTTTATCTGGTTGGCTAGCCGTTACGGGTTTTATCAATATGATGGCTATGAGGCAACGTTATATAAATCAAATCTTTACGCCCCCGGTTTATTGACTAATAACAACATACTTTGTTTGGTGGATGATTATAAACACAACTTGTGGATTGGCACTCAGGAAGGCTTGAATATTCTTAATAAAAAAACAGGGGAGATCAGAAAAATTCTGGCTCCTGAGATTCCTAATAATGTCGTATCTTGTTTGCTGGTTACTCGGGATCATTCTGTATGGCTGGGAACGGATTCCGGGCTGTGCAAATATATTGCCGAAAAAGATTCATTTGTAGTTTATCATCGGGAACAGACTGATGGAGTCCTGGATTATACTGCTATCAAATCTTTATTCGAAGACTCGGAAGGTGATTTATGGATTGGTACATGGTCGTCGGGATTATATAGGTATGTCCCTTCTACCGGCAAGTTTTATGCCTATCCTCAATTGAATGAACGTAATTCTGCTCATGTTATTTATGAAGATACCAATAAAAATATATGGGTAGGTAGTTGGAATTGCGGACTTTTTAAACTCAATAATCCGAAAGACCTGCAGCGGGTATCTTACGTGAACTATCGGCATAAATTAGGTGACAATATTAGTTTATCCGATGATATTGTATATGATATATCTGAAGACTTGAATACCAATACTTTGTGGGTAGGAACACGTAGCGGGTTGAGTATTATGAGCAATGATATTCCCGGACACTTTATTAATTATAAATCCCGCGGCTCTTCTCATTATATTTCTTGTGATGAAATAAATTCCATTATACGTGATAACTCCGGTATGATGTGGCTTGGTTCTATTGGAGGAGGAGTCCTGAATGCAGATACACATCAGTCTATGTTTACCTTTCATAGTTTGAATTTTGCCGATGATGATATTCCGACCACTTCCGTACGGTCTTTGTTTACAGATTCTGACAATAATATTTGGATGGGGATCGGTACCTATGGATTAGCTTGTCTGGAATACGCAACAGGAAAATTGAAGTCGCATTCACAAATGCCGGAATTTACCGGAATGACTATTCCCACAGTTTTTTCTGTCGTCCAGAGAAAGGGTAGTGGAGAAATTTGGTTTGGAACGTATGATGGTGGAATATTTGCTTACCACAAAGGACAAAGGGTAAGAAACCTGACTCCGGAAAATTGTAAATTCTTAGGTTCTTCTTGTGTTTCTGCACTTTATGAAGACAAATATGCTAATTGTTGGGTAGGTACACGTGGAAGTTTAGGTGTACAGTTGGCGGATGGAAATAGCTTTTTATTCGAAAATATGAGTTTTGTAGATGGTGCTCAATTGAATTGGTTTTATGTAAGGGATATAATTGCCGATAGTGATAATAGTATGTGGATAGCCACTTCGAATTATGGTCTGATTCATATTGAAGGTGACATCCGAAATCCGTCTACCTTGAAATATTATAATTATAGTTTTTATAATAAAAGAATGCTGACCAATAATGTTTTGTGTTTGCACATAGATAAATCGGGACGTTTATGGGTTGGCACCGAAGGGGGAGGAATTTATCTGTATAATAGACAGAATGACCGGTTTGAAGAGAAAAATCAGGAATATAATATTCCCGGAGATATGGTCGGAAGTATCGAAGAAGATAAAAATGGAAATTTGTGGTTGGGGACGAATGTCGGCTTGGTAAAACTGGGTGCTCAAATGAAAAGTAACGAACCGGTTGTTCGTGTGTACACAGAAGCTGATGGGCTACAAGGAAATTTCTTTATCGCTCAATCTGCTTGCAGTCGGGAGGGAGAATTGTTTTTTGGTGGTTATAAAGGCTATAATAGCTTTATTCCTGAGGATATGGAAGATATTCAAGGAGATGTTCAGTTTGCAATTACGGATATAAAGATATTCAATCGTTCCATAAGTACATTACCTTTGGATGTGCAACGGGAAATATCTTCATTAACTCCTGCTTTTACTCAGAAAATAGAGTTACCTTATAAATATAATAACTTCAATATAGAGTTTGCGGCACTGACATATAAGAATCCCGAACTTAACCGATACGCTTATCAGTTAGAGGGATTTGATAAGGATTGGATTTATACAAGCGCCGAGCGTCGTTTTGCTTACTATAATAATTTGAAAAGCGGGACGTATAAATTTAAATTGAAAGTGACAAATGAGAATGGTATTTGGAATGGATATATTCGGGAAATGACGGTTGTTGTGCTTCCTCCATTTTGGGCAACCTGGTGGGCATATATTTTATATTTATTGATTGTCATTGGAACTGTCATTGGACTATACAGAATAACGAAAAATCGTATTTTACTACGGAATGAACTCCGTTTGCGTGAATTGGAGAAGGCGAAAGCGGAGGAGTTGAACCATGCCAAGTTGCAGTTCTTCACAAATATTACCCATGAATTGCTGACTCCGTTGACAATTATTTCAGCTACCGTAGATGAGCTTAAAATACAAGCTCCAAAGCATACAGACTTGTATGTGGTGATGAATAGTAATATTCGTCGGTTGATACGTTTATTACAACAAATCCTTGAATTTCGAAAAGCGGAAACCGGCAATCTGAGGCTTCGTGTATCTCCGGGAGATATCGCTTCCTTTGTGAAAAATGGGGCGGAAAGTTTTCAGCCTTTGATTAAGAAACAAAAGATACATTTCTCTGTGTTGTGTGATCCGGAATCAATCATTGGTTATTTTGATACGGATAAATTGGATAAGATTCTTTATAATCTGCTGTCTAACGCTGCAAAATATACAAAAGAAGATGGTTTTATTCAGGTAACTTTATCCTATGCGGAAAATAAAGATTGGGTGCTTTTACGTGTAAAGGACAATGGGAAAGGGATATCGAAAGAGAAACAAAAGACACTTTTCCGTCGTTTCTACGAGGGTGATTACCGGAAATTTAATACCATTGGTACAGGAATCGGGCTTTCATTAACTAAAGATTTGGTAGAGTTGCATGAAGGAACTATTACTGTGGAAAGTGAAGAAGGACAGGGAACAGAGTTTATTATCCGCCTTCCTATTGACCGTTCTTATTTCAGGGAAGAACAAATTGATGATGAAGTAATCTTACCGGTTCAGAAATTAGTAGCTTATGAAGAAGAAATGGATGAGAAACAGTCTGATGAAATATTAGTTACGGCCGAAAAGGCAAATTCTATATTAGTAATAGAAGATAATGAGGAACTATTGCATTTAATGACGAAACTCTTGAGGCATGAATACAATGTTTTTACTGCTGAAAATGGAAAAGAAGGCATTGCAGTGTTGGAGAATGAAGACATTGATTTGATTGTGTCTGATGTGATGATGCCGGAGATGGACGGAATGGAGTTTTGTAAATATGTGAAGGGGAAACTGGAAATCAGTCATATTCCTGTGATTCTATTGACTGCTAAAAATAAGGAAGAGGACAGGGCGGAAGCGTATGAGGTAGGGGCGGATGCTTTTATAAGCAAACCTTTCAATTTGGCTGTATTGCATGCACGTATTCGTAATTTGCTGAAATATAAGGAGCGTATGGCGCACGAATTTAAGAAACAGCTGGTTTTTGAATTAAAAGATTTGAATTATACCAGTCTGGATGAGGATTTTATGCAACGAGCCATTGACTGTGTGAATAATCATTTGGAAGATTGTGAATTTGACCAACCCCAGTTTGCGGATGAAATGAAAACTAGTAAATCTACTTTATATAAGAAGTTAAAGTCTTTGACTGGGCTGAACACCTCTGCCTTTATTCGGAACGTCCGTTTGAAATCGGCTTGCCGGATTATGGAGGAAAAAGGAAATAGTATACGTATCTCCGAATTGGCTTATGCGGTCGGATTTAATGATCCAAAATATTTCAGTGCTTGCTTCAAGAAAGAGTTTGGAGTTTTACCTTCTGAATACCTCGACCAATTTGTAGTTGAAAAAGAGCACGAGTAGAAATCTGTTCTGGTTTACCTTTCTATTTTATATTATCTTGTTCTGCTTAATCCTTGTACTTTGTATAGGGAAGGTTTTCTATGCTCTTTTTTATGTCGAATTATCATTCAAAAAAGGCGAATGTCTAAAATTCTACCTCTAAAAAGCATCTTTGGAGGTTGGTAGGAGGGGAGGTTTCTATCTTTGCGTTGTGATTCCTAAGGATCATGAGATTTGTTTATTTAATGTTTAATCTTAATTTTATACTGAATGGAAAAGCGAAAGACCTTCCATGGAAGACAAGTCGGGAAAAAACGGTTACTCCCAATCGTATTCCCTTTGTTTTTATTTCTTTTGATTCCTCTGAACGGCTATGGTGACGATACTCCCATGCCGGAGGTAGTACAACAGAATTCTACAAGAATCACAGGTGTAGTGAAGGATGCCTATGGTGAACCGGTGATTGGGGCCAATGTAAAGGTTGTAGGAACGACACAAGGAACCATTACCGATTTTGAGGGTAAGTTTTCAATCAATGTATCCGGTGCAAGTGCGAAAATCAAAATTAGTTTTATTGGTTACAAGGATAAAGAGGTAACCGCAAAGAAAGGTGTTAGTCTAAATATAGTATTAGAAGAAGACGCACAGACACTGGGTGAAGTGCAAGTAGTAGCTTATGGTGTACAGAAAAAAGTATCTATCACAGGAGCTATTTCATCTATGAAGGGGGATGATCTGTTGAAGACTCCGGCAGGATCTTTATCTAATGTATTATCCGGGCAAATCACCGGTATTTCTTCTGTACAATATTCCGGTGAGCCGGGAGCGGATGCGGCAGATATTTATGTGCGTGGTGTCGCTACATGGAACAATGCGAAACCGCTGATTCAGGTTGATGGTGTAGAACGTGACTTTTCTCAGATTGATCCGAATGAAATTGAGAGCGTGACTGTGTTGAAAGACGCTTCAGCTACGGCTGTATTTGGTGTACGTGGTGCCAATGGTGTTATCTTGATTACAACCAAACGTGGTGCAGAAGGTAAGGCTAAGGTTTCTTTCTCTACATCGGCTGGTGTCAATGTGCGAACGAAGGATCTGGAGTTCGCTAATTCTTACCAGTATGCTTCCTATTATAATATGATGAAAGTAAATGATGGTGGGGTGGCTACTTTTAGCGATGAACAGTTGGAAACATTCCGCAATCATTCTAATCCGTTGATGTATCCGGATATTAATTGGATTGATTATTGTATGAATAAGGCTGCTTTTCAGTCTCAGCATAATGTGAATATATCTGGTGGAACTAGTAATATGAAATATTTTGTTTCTGCCGGTTTGTTCACGCAAGGCGGTATGTTCAAGCAGTTTAATGCGACAGATGATTTTAACTTTGATTACAAACGATACAATTATCGTGCTAATTTGGATTTTGATGTAACGAAAACAACCTTACTGTCAGTCAATATTGGCGGTCGTATAGAGACAAAGCGTACTCCGGAATCAGGTGAAGATCAGAATCAATTGTTCCGCAAACTTTATTGGGCGGTTCCTTTTGCGGGTGCAGGTATTGTAAACGGTGAACGTGTTGTATCTAATTCTGAAGTTCTTCCTTTTACGGGAGTGGATGGATTGAGCTCTTATTATGGAAAAGGCTTTCAGACAAAGACAACAAATGTGTTGAATGTAGACCTTGCATTGAATCAAAAGTTGGATTTTATCACAAAAGGATTGTCCGTAAAACTGAAAGGTGCTTATAATTCAGAATATGCTAATACTAAGAAAGCGAGTTCATCCAAGGCTTATTATACACCTGTTGCAAATGCTGATGGATCTATTTCTCTTCGTAAATATGGGACTGACTCTCAATTAAGTTATGGGGAACCTGATAACGGTTTTTCTAAGGCGCGCAACTGGTATATGGAACTGGCATTGAATTATGCCCGTAAGTTTGGGGATCATAATGTGACAGCATTGTTACTCTATAATCAATCAAAGAAATACTATCCGTCAGAGTACTCTGACATTCCTACCGGATATGTAGGTTTGGTAGGACGTGTGACTTATGATTGGAAAACCCGTTATATGGCAGAGTTTAATGCGGGTTATAATGGTTCGGAAAACTTTCGTCCAGGAAATCGGTATGGTTTCTTCCCGGCAGGTTCATTGGGCTGGGTTGTAAGTGAGGAATCTTTCTTCCAACCGATTAAAAGTGTAGTGAATTATTTAAAACTACGTGCTTCTGTAGGAATGGTGGGTAATGATGTATCACAACGATTCTTATATTTGCCTGATTCTTATCAATATGGTGATGGAGGATATTATTTCGGGCAGAATGTTGGAAATAAAATGCCCGGTGCCAGTGAAGTCAGCCGTTCTAATCCGGATGCCAAGTGGGAAACTGCAGTAAAGCAGAATTATGGAGTGGATGCCACCTTCCTGGCAGAGCGTTTGACGGTTTCTTTAGATTACTTTAGGGAAGATCGTAGTGATATTTTATCTAAACCCGATTATTTGCCGGCAATTCTAGGTATGTCACTTCCTTCTGTTAACGTTGGGGAGACATTGAATAGAGGATTTGAAGTACAGTTGAAATGGAACGAAACTCTGAAAAATGATTTCAGATATTGGGCAAACTTTAATATTTCTTTCTCAAGGAATAAAATTGTCTATAAGAATGAGGTAGATCAAAATGAGCCTTGGATGTATGAGACTGGACGTAGAATAGGTTCCCGTTCGATGTATAAGTTTTGGGGGTTCTATGATGAAACGGCAGATATGCGTTATCAAGAGGAGTTTGGACGTCCGATAGCTAATCATGGTATTACATTGGTGCCGGGTGATTGCGTTTATGTGGACTTGAATGCCGATGGTGAAATAAATTCCAATGATGCTACGCGCGATATAGGGTATACCGATATGCCGGAATACACTGCCGGATTGAATACCGGATTCAGTTGGAAGAATTTTGATTTTTCCATGCAATGGACAGGAGCTTGGAATGTGGATCGGATGTTAGACGAATTCAGACGTCCGTTGGGTGATACAAATGAAAAGGGATTGTTGCTTTATCAGTATGATACAACGTGGCGTTCATCGGCTGATACATTCACTGCTAAATTCCCGCGTACTTCTAGTTTGCATGCTTCCAATAATTATGCAGGGTCTGACTTGTATTTGATTAATGCCAGCTATTTGCGTCTGAAAAGTGTGGAAATAGGTTATAATTTCAATTTCCCTTTCATGAAGAAACTGAAGATGGATAATTGCCGGTTGTATGTAAATGGATATAATTTGATTACTATTACCGGATTCAAATGGGGAGACCCGGAATCTCGTCAGAGCTCCCGCCCTAATTATCCTTTGACACGTGTATTTAATATTGGATTGAAACTTGGATTCTAATACTTTATGAATAATATGATGAAACATTTAAGTAAATGGTTTATAGCGACATTGGCAGGAGTAGCTTTGTTTTCCTCTTCTTGTGTCGATCAAGTGAAATTTGGAGATAGCTTTTTAGAAAAGGCTCCGGGGGTAGCGGTAACGCAAGATACAATCTTCGGAAAAGCTACGTACGCTCGTGCTTTCCTGTGGAATACTTATAGTAAACTTTATTACGCGCTCCCTGTATATTGGAATACGGTGGAGGGGAAAATGAACACAGGAATCTTTGAAATGATGTCCGATTGCTGGCATAGCCACACGGATTGGAATGGAATTAACCGGAAATACTATTCAGGCTCTTATAAGGCAGGTGATGAGGATAGTAGCGATGATACGCGCTTTGGTTATACTAAAGAGAATTGTTGGGAGGCGATTCGTGCTGCATTACTTTTTGTGGAGAATGTAGAGCGGGTTCCGGATATGGAAGATGCGGAGAAAAAACGTTTGGCGGCAGAAGCTAAAGTGATTGTAGCATCTCGTTATTTTGATTTGTTTCGCCACTTTGGAGGGCTTCCGTTAATAAAGGAAACCTATGACGTGCAGCCTTCTTATGAATTGCCTCGCGCTACGGTGGAAGAAACGGTGAATTACATGATTAATCTTTTAGATGAGGCTGCTGCTACTCCTCAACTTCCGTGGGACTTAGGTACGGATGACACGAATTGGCAAGGACGCTTTACCAAAGCAGCTGCTATGGGGCTCAAGTGTAAGATTCTTTTGTTTGCAGCCAGCCCATTGTTTAATGACAATGTCCCCTATTGTACGGAGCCGCCGCAAGATGCTGTGACTAATCATCAGGTGTGGTATGGTGCTTACAAACCGGAGTTATGGGACCAGTGTTTACAGGCTTGTGTTGATTTTTTTACAGAACTTCAATCAAGAGGGTATTATGAACTGACACAGGCAACGGAAGCTACGGCAAAAGGTTACAGAGATGCGTATAATAAGGCCTATTTTACCCGTGAGAATAATAAAGAACTGTTGATTTCTACGCATATTTCCCGTTTCGGTAAATTTAATTCATGGGATGAATGGCAGTATATTTTTGTCAATAGCGGAAATGGTACAGTTATTACGGGTGGATTGACCCCCACACTGGAATTTATGGAGATGTTTCCAATGAGTAATGGCGAACCTTTCCAGTTGAATACTGCTACAGACCTGTTTTATACGGATAATGATTACAACAAACCGATTCGTGACCCACGGTTGTATGAAACGATGCTGGTGAATGGAACACAGTTTGGAGATCATGCTGCCGAATTATGGATTGGAGGACGTGACAATATTAATGATACAGAGAAAGAGACAGGCAAATATGCTACCGGATTCGGATGTTACAAGTTCTATAAGGAAGGTGTCAATTCTCTGAAAGATAAATATCTGCAATGGCCATATCTGCGTCTGGCAGAAATGTATCTGATTTATGCGGAGGCTTTGCTTAAATCGAAGAATGATCTGCCAGGTGCTATTGAGCAAGTAAATAAAGTACGTGCCCGTGTTGGTTTAGGAGACTTGGCGGTTTGCAATCCCGGCAAGAATCTGACGACTGACGCTGATGCCTTGCTGGAAGAGATCCTCAGAGAACGTGCTTGCGAATTAGGCTTGGAAGATGTACGTCTGTTTGACATGACACGATATAAAAGAGAAGATCTTTTTAGAAAACAACTCCATGGATTGAAGATTTATAGAAATGATGGGGGAGGAAATACGCCTTGGTCCGGAAGTACCGGAAACAGCAGTATTTATCCTAAACCAACGAAATTCACTCATGAAGCGTTTCCGCTAGTGAATCCTTCCCGTGCATGGTGGAGTAATTTTAGTCCGAAGTGGTATTTGTCAGCATTCCCACCATCAGAGGTGAACAAGAAATACGGATTGACTCAAAATCCTGGTTGGAATTAATGTGGAATAACTACGATTAATCATAGAATAAAATGAAAAAATATAAGATACTAGCTTTAGCGATATTCGCTTGCGTCACCTTGAACGGCTGGGCACAAAGTGAAGATAATGTAACCGGAAGAGTTCTTGATGAAAAAGGGAAGCCGGTAGCGGAGCCTTGGTTTCGGTTGAAGAGAACCCATTGTTGCGGGTGGCTACAGATAAAAATGGACGTTTTGAAATCACTGCTGTGAAAGGAAGCCGTTTGAAAGTACAGACTGGTGATGATGCAATGAAGGTGGTGAAAATAGAAAACGGTTCGGAATTGACGGTTGTCATGGATTACTCTTCAGAGAAAGTAAATTACGGATTTGGATTGCAGCAAACGAATGCGGAGTCTACTGGTGCCGTATCTACTGTATATGCAGAGAATATAGATAAAAGCTCGGCTTTTTCAATCGGAAATTCATTATATGGCAATGTGCTGGGACTGACTACCATGCAAAGTACCGGTGTGGTATGGGAGCAGATGCCGTCGATGTATATTCGCGGCCTGAAGACACTGAATGGTAATAATGGCATCTTGTTGGTCGTGGACGGACTTGAACGGGATAATAACTGGCAGGCTTTAAAATATATTACTCCGGAAGAAGTGGAATCTGTTAGTGTACTTCGTGATGCGGCCGCGTTGGCTCTCTATGGCTATAGGGGAGTGAATGGCGTAGTCAATATTGTGACAAAACGTGGTAAATACGATACTCGTGAGATTAATTTTTCTTATGACCATGCTTTCAATTATATGACGCGCAAGCCGGAATTGGCGGATGCCTATACGTATGCTTCTGCCTTAAATGAAGCATTGACAAATGATGGCAAGCAGGTGCGATATTCGCAAAATGAATTGAATGCGTTTAAGAATGGCACTTCTCCTTATCTTTATCCGAATGTAAACTGGTGGGAAGAAGTTTTTCGTGATCGTGGGGCGTCAGATATCGCAACATTAAGTTTTCGCGGCGGATCTACCAAGATGCGTTATTATACAATGATGAATTTGCAGAATAACCGTGGATTTATCAAAAACTTCGATACGAATGCTGACTATTCCACTCAGGAAAAGTATTCAAAAGCTAACTTCCGTACCAATCTGGATATTGATTTGTCACCGAAAACAAAGATGCAGGCCAATATCATGGGGATTTTGAATGAATTCAGTCGTCCGGGTATGGGCAGCGATAATTTGATAAGCAAACTGTATCAATTACCTTCAGCGGCTTTCCCTATCCGTACGGAAAGTGGTTTGTGGGGAGGAAATACTACTTGGGGTGAGAACTGGAATCCGGTAGCGTTGACTGAAGGGCGCGCATACTCAAAAGGACATACTCGTGGATTATATGCTGATATGTCTTTACGGCAGGATTTGTCTTCTTTAACCAAGGGGTTAGGAGCTTCTGTCCGTATAGGATATGACAATCTTGCTTCTTACTGGGAGAATCACACAAAAGGATATAAATATGGTATGGCATCGGTCGCTTCCTGGGAAAACGGATTGCCGATAGCTGGTGAGGAAATAACGGGAGGAAAAGATACGGAAATGTCGGGTGACAGCAAACTTGACTGGCAATATCGCGCCTTTAACTTCCAAATGAATGTCGATTGGCAACGTCAGTTTGGTGTACACAGTCTGTATTCCATGTTGCTTTATACCTATAAATATGATAATGCTAAAGGAATCAATAATACGTTCTACCGTCAGAATGCGGGTTGGTATACTCATTATGGCTTTAAGAATCGTTATTTTGCAGATTTTACATTGATGGCTTCTGCCTCCAACTTATTGGCGCCCGATCATCGCTGGAATGTATCTCCTACAGTTGGGCTGGCATGGCTTATTTCTAATGAGAAGTTTATGCAAAGCCAGAATGTGGTGGATTTCCTGAAACTGCGGGCTTCCTTCGGTATGTTGAATACGGATAATATTCCCGGTAACGGCTATTGGAATGAGACGGTAGGTGGCGGTAATGGCTATCCGATAAATAATAATTTCGGTGGTGACGGAGGCTGGCATGAAGGTCGTCTGGCATCTGTTAACGGAACCACAGAAAAAGCTTATAAGTATAATGCGGGTGTGGATGCTACCTTGTTCAAGGGATTGACTTTGACAGTGGATGGCTTTTATGAAAGACGTTCTGATATTTGGGTCAGTTCAGACGGACAGAACTCGGCGGTGTTGGGTGCATCCGGTTCTTATGTAAATGCGGGTATCGTAGATAGTTGGGGCACGGAAATCGGCGCCAATTACTATAAGAAGATGGGTAATGTGGAATTAAATCTAGGAGGAACGTTCACTTACAATCGAAGTAAAATTATAGAAATGCTAGAAGAACCGGCAGCTTACGACTATACGCGCTCTACGGGCAATCCGGTAGGACAAATCTTTGGATTGCAGGCTATTGGATATTTTGTAGATCAGGCAGATATAGATAATAGCTTGCCACAGCAGTTTGGACCGGTAAAGGCCGGAGATATTAAATACAAGGACATGAATGGTGATAAAGTAATTAATTCGGATGATAGAGTAGCTATGGGATACAATAGTACATGTCCTGAGATTTATTATTCGTTCAGTCTTGGTTTGGAATGGAAGGGATTAGGTTTTAGTGCACAATTCCAAGGAGTGGGAAATTATACGGCAATCTTGTCGGGAACTTACTATCATCCATTGGTGGATAATACGACAATTTCTAATTATGTTTACCGGAATCGTTGGACACCGGAAACTCCGAACGCTCGTTTCCCAAGGTTGACGACGGAAACTGTTGACAACAATCTGCAGACAAGCTCTTTATGGTTGGCAGATCGTTCTTTTTTGAAGTTGCGTAATTGTGAGGTGTACTACAAGCTTCCTTCATCCTGGTTGAACAGGTTTTGGGTAAAGAATGCGAAAGTATATGTAAGAGGGGTTGATTTACTTTGCTTCGATAGTATTGACCAATTGGATCCGGAAGCGATGAATAACTCTTATCCTGCTACCCGATCTATTCATGTTGGTTTGTCAGTAGGATTTTAACGTTTAACGCTATAAAAAGAAAGAAACTATGAAATTGAAAAATATATGCCTAGGAATAGCTTGTATAGCGGTGGTGTCAGCTTGCAACGATAAGATGGATTATCATGAATACACGTCATACGACAAGGATTATGTCTTTTCGGATTTTTCCCGTACGGCAGGATTTGTGAATAATATCTATAGTTATCTGGATTCCGACTTGCCAAGCTATCAGTCATTGGCTTCCGCTTGTGATGAAGCAGAAATGGCTGTTACTTATTCATCTGTTCTCGACTATACAAATGGTGCTTGGAGTGCATTGAACCCTAAATCTCTGTGGGGGTATTATTCGGGTATTCGTGCCGCTAATTACTTTCTGGAAGAAAGTAAAGACCTTGATTTTTATGATTTACGCTATGCGCAGGATTATGAGGCTCAGATGAACCGGTTTAATCGTTATCAGTATGAAGTTCGTCTGCTACGTGCGTATTACTATTTCTTGTTGGTGCGTGCGTATGGGGATGTGCCTTTTACGGTGAATGTGTTGACAGAGAAAGAAGCTAATTCTCTTTCACGTACTCCGGCGTCGGAAGTCTTTGATTTTATTATTAGTGAATGTGAGGAAGTGGCGCCTGAGTTGCCCGTTTCTTATTCCGCTTTGGATAATGATGCTGCGGGTGGTTCCAACCCGGAGGCCGGTCGTGTCACGCAGGGAACGGCTTTGGCATTAAAAGCCCGTGCCGCATTATATAGAGCAAGCAAACTGTTCAGTGGTGGTGAAGACCGGAATTTATGGCGTGAAGCTGCTGTGGCCAATAAAGCTGTTATTGATTATTGTACGGCTAACGGTATCCGGCTTGGAAAATATACGGATATTTGGGGTACGGATAATTATCAAGCTTCTGAAATGATTTTCGTTCGTCGTATTGGAGATACAAGTAGTCCGGAATATACTAATTTCCCGGTTGGTATGGAGAATGCCAGTTCCGGTAATTGCCCGACACAAACATTGGTGGATGCTTACGAATCTAAGGATAATGGAGATAAAGATCCGCGTTTCGGCATGACTATCGCATGTAATGGTGACAATGGCCGAATACGAATCCGAATCCGTTGGAAACATTTATTGGCGGTAAGAATGGTCTGCCTCTTCCTTATGCAACACCGACCGGTTATTATTTGAAGAAGTATTTGGATGCGTCTACCGACATCAGTGCGGAGAGTGGCAGTGGAGGCAAACGGCATAACTGGGTTGTTTTCCGTTTGGGAGAATTTTATCTGAATTATGCAGAGGCAATCTACCGTTATTTGGGAGCGGCCGGTGCTACTGACAACGAATTCAGGATGTCTGCTTGTGCCGCAATCAATAAGGTGCGTCAGCGTTCGGATGTGCAAATGCCGGATTTCCCGGATAATATTTCTAACACTGAATTTTGGGAACGATATAAAAAAGAAAGAATGGTAGAATTGGCTTTTGAACAACATCGTTTCTGGGATGTTCGCCGTTGGAAAGAAGGTGGCTTCACTAAAATCGGGCGTATGCAGATTACCCAAAAAGAGGATGGAAACTTCCTCTATGAGCGGACAAATAAATCATTGGTTTGGGATGATAAAATGTATTTCTTTCCGATTCCGGCTTCGGAAATGCGTAAGAATCCGAATCTGAGCCAGAATCCGGGTTGGTAAGTTTTATTAATGATAAAAGATAAAAGCTATGAAGTTGAATGTTAAATATATGATTGCAGCCTTTGCGCTTTTAGGACTGGTTGGCTGTGATAAGAATTTTGAAGAATTTGAAACATCGGGGGGAGGAAGTCCTGCTGCCGTTGAACTTTCTACGGTCGTGTCGGAGGCTTTGCCGGGACAGATTAAACTGACTTGGAAAGCACCGGAAGGAGATTACGCTTATATGCAGATTCGCTATTATGACCCTTTACAAAAGAAAAATATCTGTAAGATTGCTTCTAAAGGAACAACGGAAATGTTGATAGAAAATACTCGTGCTCGTTTCGGAGACTATACTTTTTATTTGCAGACCTTTAATGCGGCTCATGAAGCAGGAGCAGTTCAGGAATTGAAAGCACGGTCGGGAGCGATGCCGGCATCGTATACGGAGAAATCCCGTACACAGGTCAGTCTGATAGTAGACCAATTATCTTGTAATTATCCGGACGCGTCTGAAGGGTATTTTGACCGTTTGATAGATGGTAAAACGGCGGATCCCTCTTTTTTTCACACCAACTGGCATTCTCCGCAAGTTGACCTGCCGCATTATATACAGATCGATTTAAAGGAAGAACATGAAAATTTTGCATTCGAGTATTATACGCGGGATACAGGTAACACGGACGGATTCCCTACTTCTGCGGAATTACAGATTAGTACGGATGGTGAACATTGGGAAACTGTTTCTACTTTGAGTGGATTGCCCACAACACGTCAGACAAAATACGCTTCTGATTTTGTAATGCCGGGTAAGAAGTTTAAATATTTCCGTTTCAATGTATTGACAAGTTCGTTGAACAAGAAATATTTTCATATAGGGGAGATTGCCTTTTTTGATGCGGATATTGAAAAGTATGACCCGGAAACAGTTCCTTTGGATTAATTTAAAATGAGACTTATGATGAAAATGAATAAAATATGGATGGTCGCCTGTATGGCGGCCACCCTCATCGGTGGAGTATATGGCTGTGACGATGATAAAGATTTTAGTTATGAAGGTCAACTAGATCTGAATTTGTTGAATCTGACGCAAGCCCGTGAAGTGTGGGATGGTGCGGAATGTAACGTGACTACGGATTTACGGCAAAGTGAGGATGAAACGCCTGTTAAAAACTTTACTTATAAGTTGAGCTTGTCTCTTTATCAAGGACGCACAGCCGGACAAGAAGCTAAAGTTAGCTTGGTTGTGAATAAAGATACATTGAATAAAGTGCTAGCTAAGGTGGCGGAAGGAGGCATTTATGCAAAATATGATGGTGCGGAATTACTTCCAGAGTCCTATTATCATTTATCTTCTCAGACATTAACGCTACAAGCTGGTGAAACAAAATCGGATGCCGTATCAGTAACAGTCTATTCTAGTGAACTGGTTGCAGCTTGCCAGGAAGCGGAGAGGAATTTGTTGTATGTACTTCCGTTAGCGATTGAGGGCTCATCCTCTTATGGAATTAATTCTAAAACAAATACGTTGATGTTACTTTTCAATGTGACCTATGTAGAATCGGCTGAAGATGAAAAAGGACCGGAATATGTGCCTGATCCCAATGATGCACCGGAAACGACGGAAGAAGGACTGGTTTTGAAGTTTCATGATGAATTTAATGGAACGGGAGAGCCGGACTGGAATGTATGGCGTTGGGAAGAAGGCTTCCAACGTAATCAGGAATTGCAATGGTATCAGAAAGAAAATGCTATTTGTAAAGACGGGGCATTGATAATTACAGGAAAAGAGGAACGGGTAAAAAATACGAATTATGAAGCTGGAAGTAGCGACTGGAAAAAGAATCGTGAATATGCTGAGTATACTTCGAGCTGCCTGATTACAAAAGATTATAGATTCCGGAAAGGACGAATGCTCGTCAGAGCCAAGATTCCTACGGCAATGGGAGCATGGCCGGCTATCTGGACGACTGGTGGAAGCACTGACAGTTGGTGCTGGGAATGGCCGCTGGGAGGCGAAATTGATTTGCTTGAATATTATCTGGTAAATGGAAAGCCGAGCGTACACGCCAATGTTTGTTGGGGATCGGACACCCGTTGGAACGGCAAATGGCAGTCTTATAACAGGCCGGTTGCTGAATTTATAGCGAAAGATAAAGATTGGGGGAAGAAGTATCATATTTGGCGTATGGACTGGTGCCTGGATGAGGACGAGAATACCTTGAGACTTTATTTGGATGACGAATTGATGAATGAAATTAAGGATTTGAAAGCGACTACAGGAAATGGATCTGGTGGACTGGATGATTGGTGGAGAGGATCATATCGTAATCCATATCTTGATGAAGGTAATAACGCGGGTAAAGAGAATGATGAAGGATTCGGACAATGTATCTGGTTGAATCTGGCTTTGGGATCCAATGGAGGTGAACCGGACTTGTCTAAGTTCCCGCTTGAATATCATGTGGATTATGTTCGTGTTTATCAGTTTGAATAAACGATAGGATTAAGCAATGGTATATTTGAAAAATTATTCAGTTATATTGCTGTTACTGACGACCTTGCCTTTGCTCGCAACTGCGCGGAATGACGATTGGAGGCTGGTCTGGAGCGATGAGTTTAATACGGAGGGGAGATTATCCCCTTCCGTATGGAACTATGAACAGGGTTATGTCCGCAATGAGGAGGCTCAATGGTATCAGCCGGACAATGCAGTTTGTAAAGGAGGCTTCCTTGTCATCGAAGCTCGGAAAGAGCGGAATCGTCAGAATCCTCTTTACATACCCGGTAGTAACGATTGGCGTAAAGAACGGGAATTTATAGAATATACTTCTTCATCGGTGACGACTGCCGGAAAAAAGGAGTTTCTCTATGGGCGTTTTGAAGTACGTGCCCGCATACCGGTGGCGAAAGGTGCATGGCCGGCTATCTGGACATTGGGTAGTAATATGGAGTGGCCTTCATGTGGAGAGATAGATATTATGGAATATTACCAAATCAAAGGAGTTCCTCATATTTTGGCAAATGCTGCGTGGGGCACGGACAAGCAATGGGGGGCTAAATGGAATAGTAAGGCCACACCCTATATCCATTTTACGGAGAAAGATCCGGAATGGGCTTCCAAATTTCACATTTGGCGGATGGATTGGGATGAAGAAGTTATCAAACTCTATTTGGATGATGAACTGTTGAATGAGATTCCTTTAAAGGATACTGTAAACGGAAGTATCGGCAAGAGGACGAATCCTTTTACGAAACCGCAATATCTTTTGTTGAATTTGGCTATTGGTGGTATCAATGGTGGTCCGATTGATGAGAGTGCTTTGCCGATGAAGTATGAAATAGATTATGTGCGGGTTTATCAGAAAGAGAAAAAAATTGTTTCTGGTAAGGTTTGGAGAGATACGGAGGGAAATGTGATTAATGCTCATGGTGGAGGCGTTTTGTATCATGAAGGAAAATATTATTGGTTCGGTGAACATCGCCCCGATTCGGGCTTTGTGACCGAAAAAGGGATCAATTGTTATTCATCTACTGATTTGTTGAACTGGAACTATGAAGGAGTGGTGTTACCCATATCTGAAGCAAAAGGAAGTGATATTGAAAAAGGGTGCATCATGGAACGCCCGAAAGTTATTTATAATAAGCAGACCGGAAAATTCGTAATGTGGTTTCATCTGGAATTGAAAGGCCGGGGGTATGGACCGGCCCGTGCTGCCGTCGCTGTCAGTGACTCACCAACTGGACCTTATTGTTTTATTCGTTCGGCTCGTGTAAATTCGAGTATCTATCCATTGAATATGACGAAGAAAGAGAAACGGATCAAATGGAATCTTTCAGAATATGAAAAATGGTGGACTCCGGAATGGTATGATGCAGTTGAAAAGGGAATGTTTGTGAAAAGAGATTTGGAAGGAGGACAAATGTCCCGTGATATGCTTTGTTTGTGGATGATGATGGAAAAGCTTATCATATTTATTCTTCGGAAGACAATTTGACATTGCAGATTGCAGAATTGTCTGATGATTATCTTAGTCATACAGGCAAGTATATACGTATTTTTCCAGGTGGACATAATGAAGCTCCTGCTATTTTTAAAAAAGACGGAATCTACTGGATGATAACTTCCGGCTGTACGGGTTGGGAACCTAATAAAGCTCGTTTGTTGACTGCTACTTCGATTTTAGGGGAATGGAAACAACTACCAAATCCTTGTGTCGGAGAGAATGCGGATAAAACTTTCGGAGGGCAGAGCACGTATGTGCTCCCTTTGCAAGGGACTGAAAAACAATTTATTTTTATGGCAGATAGTTGGAGGCCGGAAAGTTTGGCTGACTCTCGTTACATTTGGCTACCTGTCCGGTTTGATGAGAAAGGAATACCTTTTATAGAATGGGTGGATAGGTGGAAACCTAATTAAACTCGCATATATTACAGCTTTTGTATGAAAAATGGTTGTTTTGTATCCCTTTTTTGATATAAAATTGAACCTTACTCTTATGAGTATAAAGTATCTTTGCGTACGAAAATCCTAAATAATATCATGAGATTGAATAAACATTGTACATTACTATTGCTGATCGCAATCTTGCTGATTCCGTCACAGGACTTATTGGCAAAAAAGAAGAAACAAGTAAAGGAACCGACTGACCGTGAATTATGGGCGGGGGTGTTGTACCGAATGGCTGCTCCGGTACTTAGTAATCTGAGTGAAGGGAAGCTGCAACAGAATATGCTGGTAGAAGTCAGTCCTACATGGGATGGGCGAAACAAGAAAGTAACCTATATGGAGTGCTTTGGTCGATTAATGGCTGGGTTAGCTCCTTGGATTTCTTTGCCGGACGATGATACGGCAGAAGGCATTCAACGAAAACAATTGCGTGAATGGGCTTTGAAAAGTTACGTACAGGCTGTTGACCCCGAAAGTCCCGATTATCTTTTGTGGAGAAAAGAAGGGCAAACGTTGGTTGACGCAGCCTATATTGCAGAGAGTTTTATAAGAGGCTATGATGCTTTATGGATTCCTTTAGATAGTGTTACGAAACAACGTTATATAGCTGAGTTTACACAACTTCGCCGAGTAGATCCACCTTACACAAATTGGTTGTTGTTTTCTGCTACGGTCGAAGCATTCTTGCGTAAAGCAGGCGCTCCAAGTGATACTTACCGCATAGTTTCCGCTTTGCGTAAAGTAGAAGAGTGGTACGTAGGCGATGGTTGGTACTCCGATGGTCCGGGTTTTGCTTTTGACTATTATAATAGTTTTGTTTTGCATCCGATGTATATAGAACCTTTGGAAATCATGACAAATGCTGGTAAAAGTAAGATTTGGAACGCACCGGATTGTGACTATAACCGTGCAAAGAAACGGATGCAGCGTTTCGGAATGATTTTGGAACGGTTTATCTCTCCGGAAGGGGCGCTTCCGGTTTTCGGTCGTTCTATCACTTATCGTACAGGAACTTTGCAGCCTTTAGCTTTATTGGCATGGAGAGGATGGCTGCCCAAGGAATTACCGGATGGACAAGTTCGTGCAGCTATGACGGCAGTTATTAAAAGAATGTTTGGTGATGACCGTAACTTCAATGAAAAGGGATTTTTAACTTTAGGATTCAATGGCAAGCAGCCGAATATTTCCGACTGGTATACGAACAATGGCAGTCTATATATGGCATCACTTGCTTTCCTGCCGCTCGGACTTCCCGCCGACCATACATTCTGGACATCTCCTGCTGAAGATTGGACCAGTAAAAAGGCTTGGGAAGGAAAGGACTTTCCGAAAGATCATGCTTTTCATTAAAATAAACTAACTAACAGAGATTGATATATGGCTAAACTATTATTACTATTTGTAATTTGCGTAGGCTTATTACCTGTGGCGGTACAGGCTCAGGAGAATACGGAGTTTATTCCCGGCGAAGTATGGAAAGATACGGATGGAAATCCGATCAATGCTCATGGTGGCGGGCTTCTTTATCACAATGGCACTTACTATTGGTATGGTGAATATAAGAAAGGAAAAACCGTTCTGCCCGAATGGGCTACGTGGGAATGTTATCGTACGGATGTGACTGGAGTAGGTTGCTACTCTTCCAAGGACTTACTGAACTGGAAATTTGAAGGTATTGTGCTTCCGGCTGTTAAAAATGACCCGGATCACGATCTGCATCCGTCCAAAGTCTTGGAACGCCCAAAAGTGGTTTATAATAAAAAGACAGGTAAATTTGTGATGTGGGCACATGTGGAAAGTGCCGATTACAGCAAGGCTTGTGCCGGAGTTGCTGTTTCCGATTCTCCTGTCGGGCCATTTATTTATCAGGGAAGTTTCCGCCCTAACAATGCGATGAGTCGCGACCAGACCGTTTTTGTGGATGATGATGGCCGTGCTTATCAATTCTACTCTTCGGAGAACAATGCTACAATGTATATCAGCTTGCTGACTGACGACTATCTGAAACCGAGCGGACGTTTTACACGTAATTTTGTGAAAGAATCCCGTGAAGCTCCTGCTGTCTTTAAATATGATGGTAAATACTATATGTTGAGTTCCGGTTGTACAGGCTGGGATCCGAATGTAGCGGAGATTGCGGTTGCGGATTCTATCATGGGTACGTGGAAAACAATCGGTAATCCTTGCACGGGGCCGGATGCGGACAAGACATTCTATGCACAAAGCACATACGTTCAGCCTGTTATTGGCAAGAAGGATGCATACATCGCTATGTTTGACCGTTGGAAAAAGAAAGATTTGGAGGATTCTCGCTATGTCTGGTTGCCTGTATTGATAAAAGACGGGAAAATTACAATTCCCTGGCATGAGAAATGGGACTTTTCTATTTTTGATAAATAAAAAAGAAGAATGAACATGAGGCGAATATTGCTACTACTTTGCGGAATCATGTTTATTCCTGTACTATGTTACCCTCAACATTTGGTTGAAGTGGGGAAGGGATATAGTTGTACTTCGGTCAATACTACGGTATTCCGTAACAACTCCCTGATAACTCACGGTGATGAGCAGTATATCAGCTATTATGATGCTGAAGGTTATCTTGTATTGGGAAAACGTAAACTGAATTCGGAACTGTGGACATTGCACCGTACACAATATCGTGGAAATGTGAAAGATGCTCATAATATCATCAGTATGATAATAGATGGAGAAGGGTATTTGCATATTTCGTTTGATCATCACGGGCATAAACTGAATTACTGCCGGAGCATTGCTCCCGCTTCTTTGGAATTGGGAGAGAAAATGCCAATGACCGGAGTAGATGAAGGCAATGTTACTTATCCGGAATTTTACTCTTTGTCCGGTGGAGATTTATTGTTTGTTTACCGTTCCGGTTCTTCCGGACGTGGTAATTTGGTAATGAACCGTTATTCATTGAAAGAACATAAGTGGAGCCGTGTTCAAGATGTCTTAATAGACGGAGAAAATAAGCGGAATGCTTATTGGCAGCTATATGTTGACGAGCAAGGAACGATTCACCTTTCCTGGGTATGGCGTGAAACTTGGCAAGTGGAGACAAACCACGATATCTGTTATGCCCGTTCATTTGATAATGGTGTGACATGGTATAAATCAAGCGGAGAACAATACGAACTTCCGATTAAGTTGTCGAATGCGGAATACGCTTGTCGGCTACCCCAAAATAGTGAGTTAATCAATCAGACCAGTATGAGTGCCGATGCTGGAGGAAATCCTTATATAGCTACTTATTGGAGGGACCCTGACAGTAATATACCTCAATATCGCATTGTCTGGAATGATGGGAAGGTATGGCATCATCGTCAGGTAACCGATCGGAAAACACCTTTCACGTTGAAAGGCGGCGGTACGAAAATGATTCCTATTGCTCGTCCGCGTATTGTTGTAGGGGGAGGGGAAGTTTTCTACATCTTTCGTGACGAAGAACGGGGAAGTTGTGTTTCAATAGCTCACGCTACTGATCTTGCTATCAGTCAATGGACGATAACGGATCTAACAGATTTCTCGGTGGATGCCTGGGAACCTTCACATGATACGGAGCTTTGGAAGAAACAACGGAAACTACATCTCTTTGTACAACACACTCGTCAGGGGGACGGCGAACGTATGGCCGAGATTGAACCTCAAATGGTATATGTGTTGGAAATGGATATGAATACAAAAAAATAAAAATATGAAGAATTTATATGTAACTCTTTTTTCGGCTTTCCTTTTGGGAAGTACAATATGTACAGGTTGTGCGGAAAAGAAAACCGGTTCTTCGGGAGAAGTGATAGAGATGATTCATGAAGTGAATGGCTATTGGCAGATGAATCATCCGGAACATGGTCGGTCCTTCTGGGATAATGCCGCCTATCATACCGGGAATATGGAAGTTTATTTCTTGACAAAGAAACCGGAATATCTGGAATATTCGAAAGAGTGGGCTGAGCATAATCAATGGAAAGGAGCTAAGTCGGACGATAAAACCTGCTGGAAATACAGCTATGGAGAAAGTGACGACTATGTACTTTTCGGAGATTATCAGATTTGTTTTCAAACCTATGCTGATTTATATAATTTGGAGCCAGATACACAAAAAATAGCCCGTGCCCGCGAAGTAATGGAGTATCAGATGAGTACACCTAACCGTGATTATTGGTGGTGGGCCGATGGACTGTATATGGTAATGCCGGTGATGACAAAGATGTATAATATCACCAAGAATCCACTTTACCTGGAGAAATTGCATGAATATCTCGTTTATGCCGATAGTATTATGTACGACGAAGAAGCCGGACTTTATTATCGGGATGGAAAATACGTATATCCGAAGCATAAAAGTGTGAACGGTAAAAAAGATTTTTGGGCACGCGGTGACGGTTGGGTATTAGCCGGACTGGCAAAGGTGCTGAAAGACTTGCCTAAAACGGATAAATATCGCCAGGAATATATAGACCGTTTCCGTACATTGGCTAAATCTGTTGCTGCTTGTCAGCAACCGGAAGGTTATTGGACACGCAGTATGCTTGATCCGCAACATGCACCGGGACCGGAAACCAGCGGAACAGCTTTCTTTGCTTATGGTCTGCAATGGGGAATTAATAACGGTTTCCTGAATGCCGGCGAATATCAGCCGATAGTTGAAAAAGCATGGCAATATTTGATAACAGTTGCCCTTCAACCTGATGGGAAAATCGGTTATGTACAGCCTATCGGCGAAAAGGCTATACCGGGACAAGTAGTAGATGCTAATTCTACTTCCAATTTTGGAGTGGGAGCATTTCTGTTGGCAGCTTGTGAACGGGTACGTTATCTGAATAAATAAAATAGATGCTTTTAATTCAGCATAAGGCTCATATAGGGATTTAACGGTTGGAGGATTCTGTTAGTTAATTCAGTGATATTCATTTGTATGTGTGCACCGGGCAAACGTTCGGTGCTATACATACATTTTCCTTTGCATAAGTAGTAATAACCATTATTTACAGATAACTGCTTGTCTGATACCTCTATCTGCATTTCATCTTCCGGGAAAGTGGCAGCGTATAATTGTAGAACTTCTTTTGCATTGATGATCGTGCCATTCCTAATGCTTGTTGAGGCCGCTTTTTGTCAGGAGGTAATAATTGAATCATACGATTACATCCGGTATGTTGTTTGAGATGAAACAATAAACTATGTTCAGCGTCTTTAGTTTCTACGAGAAGTTCGTTGATAATGACGCTTTCGTCTCTTTTATACACAATCGCTATTCCGTTTATTTCGTTATTTAATTTGGCTACGAGCAAAATACCATTACTGATAGCGAGATCAGCCATAATTACCTCAAAATCTTCTGTTGTATGCTGGATGCAACAAGGGCGTTCCGCAAGTTTCTTATTCAAATAGGAATATACTTCTTCCTTATATTCGGACACGATATCAACCTTTATTTCTTTGGAAGGAATAAACTCCGGAAGAATGATTTCTTTCGTAGAATATTGAAACACCGGAGCATATCCTATGCGTGCATAATAATCGAATAGCCACGGATTTGCCGGTATCAGTGTACTGAAGAAGATCCCGTTCGGTAGCATTCGGGCAAAAGCTTGTGATAAAAGCTGACGCATTACTCCTCTGTTCCGAAAGTCCGGATGAGTGCAGGCGCCGGATATATAAGAAGTAGCTACCTGTTTCCCGCAAAAACTCATGGGGTAAGGAAGCATTTGAAGGGCGGAAATCACTTCGTTCCCGCTTTCAATAACAACATTTATTTCACTCTTATACCGTAGTCTGAAGTACATATCGATGAACTGATCACTATCGTCGAAACACAACTTCCATAATGCTTTTACTTTTTCTTTCATTGTATGCTTAGTTTTTTTTTCGTTATTTCTGCAAAGGTACCTTAAAAACGTATGAGGAGAGTAGAAATGTTCAATAATGTTTGTGATTTCATTCTTTTTTAGGTATTATTGCATAATTGATTTGCTGTTCTAACTCTTAAATTAATATATTATGAAAACAAAACTACTTAGTCTGATTATCTCTTTATTTGCTTGTTCACTATTAGTTGCACAGGAGCAACCGATACAGAAGGTGGATGTAAATGGCGTTTACCTGATTCCTGATAAAATGCCGGAGTATCCGGGTGGCGTTCCGGCCATGATGAAGTTCTTGTCTTCGAACGTCAAATATCCGGTGGAAGCACAGAAAAATGCTATCTCAGGGCGTGTTATTGTTCAGTTTGTAGTTATGGAAGATGGAACACTAAGTCAGGCAAAGGTAATAAGAGGTGTTGACCCTTTATTGGATGAAGAGGCTTTACGTGTGGTAAAAGAAATGCCTAAATGGACTCCGGGAATAGTAGACGGCAAGACAGTCAAGGTGAAATTCACGGTTCCCATTATGTTCAGTCTACAAAAAAATAGTTCAAAAAATGTCCCGTTCAAACTTGTGATACCCAATGGACAGGAGATAAAGAATAAGAGAATGCAAGGGGTATGGCAGACATGTATGGTAGAATCGGTCGAAAAGGGTTACAGATTGTCACTAGGCCCATTGTTGAAATTTATCTCGGTCGATAATACATTCATGAATATCATTATTGATACTAATAAAATGGGTTCGGTAATTCTGGTTCAGGGCGAATATGAATTAAAGTCGGATAGTATCTATGTGGAGAACATTACAAAATCTGTTTACTCAGTTTTCCCCGCAGGTGTTGAAAACGAAATCAGTGTTGAACGCTTGCATGATAACTTAATTAAGTTGACATTTAAAATCCCGGGAAGAGAAGAACCGGGAGTAGAATATTGGTATCGGATTCCGTCACCGGATATAAAGATTATGGCTGATTAATAAGTTATATCAGATTCTGTGTGTTGTGACAATTAGGATTTTGTTGTTATAACATACTGAATCTGATACACCATAGGTTGTCTCTTACCATTTAACCATATTCATCGGATGATCTTGGAGGCAAGCCATATATTTTTCCAAAATTGTCACCGGCTGATAAGATAGTTTGGCTTTGCGTAAACCTTCGATGCCCAAATCTTCTTCTCTGTTTATATAGATATATTGTTCGGGAATTCGGTTGGCAAATTCATAATTAATCATGGCATACGCTCCTTCAATGTTGGTGTCCGCTTTCTCTACATGTACACCGAACGTCTCATGATTGATAGGCATACCGAAAGTAAATGCAACGATTTTGCTATTGACATGAAGAATGCCTCCGGTCAGCCCAAGGGCTTCAAAGTTATGGAGTGCATAAATAAGAGCTCGGCGTTCATTACCTGTTCCTTCCTGCTGATCGCAGTTATTCACTTTACACCATTCCGCTTCTAAATCCAAGCATTCCTGAATACGATCGGGAGTAATCGGTGTGTATTCATAATCCGGATATGTATTGCGGAAACGGTTGATGTGATTTCTTTTTGACTGGAATTTCTTTCCTTTTAATGTAGAAAGATCACTTTTCAAATAAATATAATCAGCATAATCACGATCTTCCGTGAAAACAAACTGGCTGGGAAGAGTTGTTTCAAGATCTACACGCATATTACTGCAAACTCCTAACATACAGAAAGACTGCTTCTCTTTATCTGCATCTTCTATCAGTTTGCGTAATATAGCTTTTAAATCACCGGTTCCAATTGGCATCATATAGGCAAGTTGCTCTCCCGCCCAGAATTTGAACACCAGGAAATTGTCGACTACTGCAAATTTAGTATCGTATAAAAATCTCCAACTGCAAAGGTTGGAAAAAGAAAGATCGCAGTTACGGCGATCACTTTTCATTGTGAATGAGGTAATCGTGTCTTTATCTGCTAATGTGATATCTTTAAATGAAATCATGTGATTGTTTTTTGCGTTTAACTCTTATATAACGAAAAATTGTGGATTTTTGTTTTTACAAAACACCCAATAATCGAAGGATAGTAGGTGTCAGTAATGCTGTGAATATTCCATTCAAGGTTAGGCCCAAGCTGGCATACGCTCCATATTTACTACTGATATCCATTGCAGTGGAGGTTCCGACCGCATGTGCAGCCGTTCCCATTGAGAGACCTTGTGCTATCGGGCTACCTACATGCATGATTTTCATCGTTTTAAAACCGCAAATAGCGCCTAGTAAGCCTACTGCAACCACGACAGCCGCAGTGAGTGACGGAATACCTCCGATAGCTTTGGTTACTTCCATGGCAATCGGCGTAGTGACGGATTTTGGAGCCAGTGAAAGAATAACCTCCTGCGAAGCTCCCATGAGTTTGGCTATCAGCACTACTGAAATAACTCCGACAATACATCCTGCCAGTTGGGACAGAAGAATCGGTAAAAGTTGTTTCTTTATCATTTCCAACTGAAGATATAAGGGCACACCTAAAGCTACAACTGCCGGACGTAACCAAAATTCGATAAGATGTCCGCCTTTGTTGTAAGTCTCATAAGAGATATGTGTCATTTTAAGAAAAATAATAAGCACTGCGATTGTAAGTAATATCGGGTTTAGCAATACCAGTCCTGTTTTCTTCTGGAGTAGTTTGGCGAAGAAGAAAATCCCGAAAGTGACAGCTAACAGGAAAAAGTCATTTTCTAAAAAGCTCATTTGTCTTTATTCATTAAGTTGATTTTATCTTTTAAACGAAGTCTGTCCGATAGATGGAGATCCGGTAAATGAAGTTTACGCGCCAGTTTTATTTGGCGCGCCAGCCTGAACTTACGAACAATCTGGTGTACCCAACCCGTAACGACTAGCACAAGGGCGGTACTGACAATTGTTGCTATCACTATCGGCCAGAATTCGGCAGCAATTACATCAAAATATAGCATAAGCGCCACTCCGGGCGGAACGAAAAAGAAACCTAAGTTAGCTACCAGAAAGTCGGATAAGCCCTGCACCCAGTGTAGTTTAATCCAACCTAATTTCAAAAAAAGGGTGAGCAGCAGCATGCCTATGATGCTGGAGGGAAGTTTGATGCCTGTAAGATAAACTATTAATTCACCCAAAGCCAAACAGCCAAATAAAATGGCGCACTGACGTATCATACTAATTACCTATTGATTTGTTTGAAAACGCTGCAAAGGTAGAAAAAATAGAAGTACAGTGTTAAATATTATAATATTTTAGACTTGGGTTCGAAAAATGGGCGGATTTGTAATGTGTATATTACAAAATTGAGTACTTTTGCACCGCAAATTATAAATTGTAACCAGGTTTTATAACATTATTCAATATTTCTATGCTCAATTTAATCAACCAAATCGTGGCGCGTGCGAAAGCAAACCGCCAGCGTATTGTTCTTCCTGAAGGAACTGAAGAACGCACATTAAAAGCTGCCAATCAGATTTTGACAGATGAAGTTGCTGACCTTATTCTACTGGGTAAACCGGCAGAAATCATCGAACTTGCTGTAAAATGGGGATTGGGCAACATTGGTAAAGCTACTATTATTGATCCTGAGACTTCTCCGAAACACGAAGAATATGCACAATTGCTGTGTGAACTTCGTAAAAAGAAAGGAATGACTATTGAAGAAGCTCGTAAGTTGACGAATGATCCTTTGTTCTATGGTTGTTTAATGATTAAGAGCGGTGATGCTGATGGCCAGTTGGCTGGTGCACGCAACACTACTGGTAATGTATTGCGTCCTGCTTTGCAGATTATCAAGACAGCGCCCGGAATCACTTGTGTATCAGGTGCAATGTTGTTGCTAACTCACGCTCCTGAATATGGAAAGAATGGAATTTTGGTAATGGGCGATGTTGCTGTTACTCCGGTACCGGATGCTAACCAGTTAGCTCAGATTGCTGTGTGCACAGCTCAAACAGCTAAAGCTGTGGCAGGTATCGAAAATCCGAAAGTTGCCCTGTTGAGCTTCTCTACGAAGGGTTCTGCAAAACATGAAGTGGTAGACAAAGTCGTGGAAGCTACGAAGATCGCTAAAGAAATGGCTCCGACTCTCGACTTGGATGGTGAAATGCAGGCAGATGCTGCTCTTGTTCCTGAAGTGGGTGCAAGTAAGGCTCCGGGTTCAGACGTAGCCGGACAGGCAAACGTTCTGATTGTTCCGAGCTTGGAAGTAGGAAATATTTCTTATAAACTGGTACAACGTTTGGGACATGCTGACGCTATCGGCCCGATTCTCCAGGGAATTGCTTGCCCGGTGAACGACCTGTCACGCGGTTGCTCTATCGAAGACGTTTACCGTATGATTGCTATCACTGCTAATCAAGCTATTGCAGCAAAAGCTAACAAATAAATAACGGATATTAAATAATAAAACGATATGAAGATTTTAGTATTGAACTGTGGTAGTTCATCTATTAAATACAAATTGTTCGACATGACCACCAAAGAGGTAATTGCTCAAGGTGGTATTGAAAAAATCGGTCTGAAGGGTTCATTCCTGAAATTGACTTTGCCGAATGGTGAAAAGAAAATCCTGGAAAAAGATATTCCGGAGCATACAGTGGGTGTGGAGTTTATCCTGAATACATTGATTAGCCCTGAATATGGAGCTATCAAGTCATTGGATGAAATCAATGCCGTAGGTCATCGTATGGTACACGGGGGAGAACGTTTCAGCGAATCTGTATTGCTGAATAAAGAGGTATTGGAAGCATTTACTGCTTGTAACGACTTGGCTCCACTTCACAATCCTGCCAACTTGAAAGGAGTAAACGCAGTTTCCGCTATTCTTCCTAATATTCCGCAGGTAGGCGTATTTGACACAGCTTTCCACCAGACTATGCCGGATTATGCTTACATGTATGCTATCCCTTACGAATTGTACGAGAAATATGGTGTACGTCGTTATGGCTTCCACGGAACTTCTCACCGTTATGTATCAAAACGTGTGTGTGAATTTCTGGGTGTGAATCCGGAAGGAAAGAAAATTATCACTTGCCACATCGGTAATGGCGGCTCTATTGCTGCTATCAAAGACGGTAAATGTATTGATACTACAATGGGACTGACTCCATTGGAAGGTTTGATGATGGGAACTCGTAGTGGTGATATTGACGCCGGTGCAGTGACATTTATCATGGAAAAGGAAGGCTTGAATACAACAGGAGTTTCTAATTTGCTGAATAAGAAGAGCGGTGTATTGGGTATTTCCGGAGTATCAAGCGATATGCGTGAATTATTGGCTGCTTGTGCTGCCGGTAATGAAAAAGCAATTCTGGCTGAGAAGATGTACTATTATCGTATCAAGAAATACATTGGTGCTTATGCTGCTGCATTAGGTGGTGTGGATATCATCTTGTTTACAGGTGGTGTAGGTGAGAACCAGATGGAATGTCGTCGTGAAGTTTGTAAAGACATGGAATTCATGGGTATCGAACTTGATAATGACGTGAATGCTAAGGTTCGCGGTGAGGAAGCAGTCATTTCTACTCCTGCTTCTAAGGTAAAAGTGGTAGTGATTCCGACAGATGAAGAATTGCTGATTGCTTCGGATACAATGGATATTCTGAATAAGTAATAAACATACTTTTGTATATATGATAAGGCGGCTCTATAAAAGTGTCGCCTTTTTTAATGAATAGAAATTTATCATTCCTGTATCAGTCTCATTTTTTTTCCTTTACTTTGCATATCAAACAGTTATATCCAGTATTTTACTATGCGTTACTCTGTCATAATCCCCGTTTACAATCGTCCCGATGAAGTGGATGAACTATTACAAAGTCTCACGGCACAGTACTTTAAAGATTTTGAAGTTGTTGTAGTGGAAGACGGTTCTTCCATTCCCTGCAAAGAAATAACAGACCGCTATATTGACCGGTTGAATATCAAATATTTCTCTAAGCCAAATTCAGGACCGGGGCAAACACGTAACTACGGAGCGGAACGCAGCGAGGGTGAATACCTTATTATACTGGATTCTGATGTGATTCTCCCCGAGAGATATTTCGATGCCATCGAGGCGGAACTTCTCGCTTCTCCTGCCGATGCTTTTGGAGGTCCCGACCGCGCACACGATTCCTTTACGGATATCCAGAAAGCGATTAATTATTCCATGACTTCTTTTTTCACAACGGGAGGTATTCGTGGCGGAAAAAAGAAAATGGATAAATTCTATCCCCGTAGTTTCAATATGGGGGTACGTCGGACGGTGTATGAAACCTTGGGAGGATTCTCAAAGATGCGTTTCGGCGAGGATATTGATTTCAGCATCCGTATTTTTAAAGGTGGTTATACCTGTCGCCTTTTTCCGGATGCCTGGGTATATCATAAGCGCCGGACAGACTTGAAGAAATTCTTCAAACAAGTGCACAACTCCGGTATTGCCCGTATCAATCTTTATAAGAAGTACCCTGATTCGTTGAAACTGGTGCATCTGCTTCCGGCGGTCTTTACATTAGGAGTAGCTGTTTTATTATTGGGGACACCGTTTTGTCTGTTTAGTTTCACGCCTATTCTTCTTTATGCACTGTTGGTCTGTATAGACTCGACGATTCAAAATAAGAGTTTAAGTATCGGAATATATTCCATTGCTGCCGCATTTATTCAGCTTATAGGCTATGGTACAGGTTTCTGGCGTGCATGGTGGCAACGTTGCATCAGAGGAAAAGATGAGTTTGAAGCATTTCAAAAGAACTTTTATAAGTAAACTCGTATGATTCTGAATTGTGTCTTCACGGTTATGAACTAGGATACTTATATGACTATAAATTAATACGGCAAAACCAATAGTTTCATGCATTGGAACCTTTGGTTTCGCGGTAGAGAAACTTTAGTTTCATCATGGAGAGG
>ERZ791624.51-NODE-51-length-79253-cov-14.952650_pt1 | contig 79253 bp, 62 predicted proteins | sample MGYA00510058_ERZ791624 | MGnify/ENA primary metagenome ERZ791624 (study PRJEB30046, sample SAMN00715158) | human gut metagenome | study: EMG produced TPA metagenomics assembly of the A metagenome-wide association study of gut microbiota in type 2...
CTTATTCGTGAGTGCATTTTTAAGTTTAGTTCATTTTTCTGATTAATCAAATTTACAATCAAAGATTAATGGTCGATTAATCACCAAGGTTTTCGATCGAATATTCTTGTATCTGAACTCAAATGACTTTGATCTTAGGTAGGTGTTTTAGTTCTTGTCTCTAAAATCACAACGAATGAAGGTAGATCAGTAAGCTCTACCTTCAACACATCAAACAATTTTCATAAGACACTTTCTATGTCTTAAGCTCTGATTGCTTTTACTTTCTAAGACTCAGTGTCATCGCCTAGCATTACTGACAGACCACTTTCTCTGTGAACTCGTTTAACAACACATTCTTTGAATAGCTCTTTATCGGTAATGATTGATACCTTACCACCTACGGTTATTGGTTTATTATCTTTATCGAATTTATCTTTAGACTTTGCTCTGGTAAGACCAGTGTAGATCAGCTCTTTAGTTAATACAGGATTATAGGTTGCACATAAAACCATACATACGTATGAGTACTCACTTCCCTGTGATTTGTGAATAGTCATAGCAAAGCCTGACTCATAGTCTCCTAGTCTTTCAGGACTTATCACACGTATAGAGCCATACAACTTATCCTGTTTTAGAGAACCATCCTTTGGCGGGAAGAACACTTTTAAACGATTTTCAGCTTTGTCCTCTTCTGTTGAAAATGCAACAAAACCAACATCACCGTTATCTACATTCAAAAATGAATCATTCTTTGTTATAAGAATTACCTTTCCAGGATAGAAATCCTCAGGATCATATCTGAAATTCAATTTTGATTTTTTCAAAAAAGATTGAACATCAGAATTTACTTTTTTGTTGATCTCAATAGTGCCTAATGGCCCATTTCTATTAGCACAGAGAATTCTGTAATGATTTAAACGCTCAAATGCTATTTTTGCCTCATCCTCATTTCTGACAATGAAATTCAATTCGCTCAAATATGAGAGAAACTCTTCTTTAGCACTAAAGAATTTTTGACTCTCTATCGAGATCCTAGATGACATTCCTCGAAGCCCAGCTCTTGATCTGTCTTCAATAAAGATGGAACAAACCTCAGCATCTTTATCGAAAAGATCTGTACTCCCCTTATTCTCTGTAATTAAGTTCGCGTCCTTGTACCAATGATCTACTTCATTTTTGTTGTCTTCAGTAATCTGATTTACTTTTGTCGCCAATATTCCTAACTTCGAAGTGGACTTGAAACGATGGGACTCTACTAACATCGACACATTTTCTGAGATATTGTAACCAATTCCATTTTTCTGCATTAGAGAATCTTCTGAATAAGAAGTTATCTCAGATAAAAGCTTTAATTTTGCTTTTGAAATAGGATTTTTCTTATTTAACACAGAACAGAGATCTGAAAAGACAGTACCTGGTTCTACAGAGAACAGCTGATCTTTATCACCTAAGAGGATGACTTTGGTATTAGGTCCAATTGCTTTAATCAACTTTGCAAACAGACCTAAAGAGATCATAGAAACTTCATCTACAACCAAAATATCACAAGGTAAAGGGTTACTCTCGTTGTATAAGGGCTTCTCTTTATGAGGAATAACCTTGATGCACTTATGAACAGTAGTTGCAGTTTTGGGGATCATGTCTAGAAGTTTTTGTGGATCTTGAACATGATTATCATCGCAGAGCAACTTAAAGGTCTTTAAAAAGTCACTTCCTGTTTGTAACTGCCCTTCAATAGACTCGACCATTCTAGTTGCAGCCTTTCCTGTAGGAGCACACAACAAGATCTGCTTATGCTCATCAGGATCTTTTGCAAGCAACAACATCAGAAGTTTTAACACAGTGGTAGTCTTACCAGTACCAGGACCACCACAAATTACAGAAAAGTCTGATAGATAAGAGGAGGCAGCTGCAACTTTCTGCCAATTTACTTTTGTATTACTACTTTCTGTTTTTGTTGAAGATTTATCATCAAAAAGAATATTCAGAGCATTTTTTAAATATTCTATTTCACTTTGACAATATTCAGATTTATTGTGACTCTTTTCTTTTACAAATGTTGAAGCGCAATACTCGTAAACATAGAAACTTCTAAAGTAAATTCGCTCTTGATCTGTGTTTGGTGCATAAATAAACAAAGGAGCTTTGTCATCCAATTTATCACTTACAATCGAATTTTTAACCTTTAACAGACATTCTTTACTTGAGGCCACAATGCGTTGTACAAAATCTTGAATTTTCTGCTCAAGATCTTTTACAAGTTCTGCTGAAAATTCATCATTTTCATATAAATTTGAGCAAATTTTGTCAAAAATTAGATTTTTTAAGCAATTTTCATCAATTTTTACACAAATATCACCATCTTCTAATTTTAAAGACAGTGCCATCAACCAGAAAATGTGATCTTTAGTAAAAAGCTCTTTATAGGTCTTTAAATACTGCTCTGATAAAGCAATAACAATTGGCTTTACAAAAGGGAAAGTCCTACACTCTTTGATAAAAGCCTCAACATCAATAGAAGCATCTTCATAAGAAGAGATAAAACTATCAAGATAATCTTCAGTTATGATCTTTTTCATACTTTCCTCTACTCATGATTGTTGTCTTCAATACCATCAAACAAATCACTTAAACGTTTGATTAGTTCTTCGGATGGTCTTACATAGAACTGGCCTGGACTTACCGTATTATTACTATTCATACCTCTTAAATACAGATACATCACGCCTCCGAAGTCTTTTTCATATAAAAAATCATGAAGAGTACACTTTAAAAATCTGTACAAAGCAAGAGAGTAGAATAAGATCTGCACATCATAGCGGGCTTCAAAAATCGACTTTAAGATACTATCTTGAGTATAATCACCAAAGCTATCTCCTAAGTAATTTGACTTGTAGTCAATCATGAAGAACTTATCACCTTGTTTAGTTGTAAATTTAGCAACTAAATCCAAGCTTCCTTTCATAAAGCCTTTAAAGTTACTTTTCTTAAGATCAGGCAAATCAGGTATATGACTTAAGTTGTTATCTTTTACAACCTTTGCATAAAATTCATGACAAAGTTTATTTAAGACTTTTACTTTAAAGTCTTTACAAGGCAGGTAATAGTCAAGCTCCCTTGCGCAATTGTCAGGAGTTAAGTCTGATAGTTTTAAATGATCGTTTTTGCTACTCTCAGGTAAGAGATTTGCATTTAGAATGTTATTTAACCAAGAGGCCAAAGCACAAATCTTTTCATTACCTTGATTTGAGATTAAATGGTAATAATCGTATTTAAGCTGTGAGTTAACAAATTGATATATAGAATCCTGATCTTCTTTGTTCACATCATTTCTTGATAAAACTATTTCTAAAAGCTTATGTAAGAAAGAACCTGCTGCACTTCCTCTTGAGAAGGTAAAGTTAATAAGATTGCGCTCTTCATTAGAGATATCTTCCTCAAGATCATTTGCATCAGGTTCAATTTCTTTTTCATCAATGTCTGATGCAAACATGTCATTATGAGCACCACTAGTAATTGCTGAATATGAAGTTACAGTAAAGCTGTTATCAACAGATCCCTTATCAAGAGATGAAGGCTCATCAATTTTCTCACTACATTGAGATTCAACTTTAACTTTAGCTGCAATTAACTTTTCATTATCAGGATCACTTTCGTTGTCGAATTTATTTAAATTTGTAAACAATTCTTCAGAATCTAGGGCCTTTAGAAGCTCTCCCTCTTTTGGAGTTGCAATAGCTCTTAATGCACTCTTTGTATCATTTTTTTTCTCACCAAGATAAACAGGAAGAAATACAAAATTTGCTAATTGAGCTCTGGTCAAATCAACATAAAGCAATCTTACTTTTTCCTGCAAAGAGGCTACTTTTTCAAGTTCACTAATAGCTGTACCATTGACTGGTTCACTTGGATTTAATGACAAACTTACATGCCTGTCATGTGGGTCATAGTAAATACCATCTTTGTCATAATTAGTCGTTCCAAATAAGAAAGGAGAGAAAACAATTGGATATTGCAAACCTTTTGATTTGTGAATGGTATAAATTTTTACTAATGACTGTTCTGACTCTAGGTGCTTTTTAGTTACATCATCAGATAAATCACTGTTACCATTTAGAACAAGATCTTTAAACCAAAGTAACTGAGCATTAGAACCTATGACTTTTGAATTTATAGATTGAATAATCTCTGCAATTTGAAAATAATTTGATAGTGCTCGCTCACCATTTTCTGCATTTAGCATTGTTTTTAACAAATCATGTTTGTTCAAATAATATAAAAATGCAGTAATGAAACCATAACTTTCCCATTTATTTCCACACTCTCTTAAAAGGGAAATTTCATCATCAAACTCAAAAGAATCTGTCTTTTGAATAAATTCTTCTCTTGTAAGACTCAATAAAGATGAACCTAATAGTCTATAAACTTTAGAGGCATTAGTGCTATTACAAATAGCTTCCATTAAATAGATTATATTCTCGGCTTCTACTGATGCTTTTTTGGTATCATCGGAGCTATTACTGTAGCTTTTACTTTGTGATGAAGAGCTTAATACAGACTCGTCATCTGAGAAATAAACAGACTGTATAGATAGCTCTTTTAAGGCATCTTGAATAGCTTTATTTTCATTTTTATTGCTTACCAAGATAGCAATATCACTTGGTTTGACAGCTCTTACATTACCTTTAGAATTTATTTTTCCATATAGAAGGCATCGCTTTACTTCCAAAGCTACACTTTTGGATATTTCCTGCATTAGCACTTCAGCTTTAGTTTTATCATTAAATTCTATTTTTCTTACAAAGTTGCAGACTGATGTGTTGTTTTCGGAAGTATCAGACAGATTTTCGTCAGATGCTACTTGGTTATCTTCTTTAGGAATATCAAAATAGAAACTTGATTTTGCAGAATTAGGAGATGCATTTACGGGATCGAAGCCAATGTTGCTAGGATTTTTTTTGGAATACGCATCTGAGTAATCAAATGGTTTTGCAACATAATTACTGTCACATCCTTCTTTCACTTGTGCAAAAATCTCATTTACTGCTTTTACAACATTAGCATTTGAGCGGAAGTTGGTTCCAAGGGTATAGATACAACCACCAATTTTTTCAATTTGAGATTTTGCCTCATTGTAAGAGTTGATATCAGAGCCTCTGAACTTATAGATAGACTGTTTAGGATCACCGATTAAATAACAATGAGCATTGCTATTAACCGCATCTTGATTAAGGTAGAGTTTACTAAAGACAGTAAATTGAACAGGATCGGTATCTTGGAACTCATCGATCATGGCAATTGGATAGCGTTTTCTTAATAATGATGCTAAGACATCTCCTCTATTTTTTTCTTTAGTTAAAGCGACAGCTAATTGCCTTAAGACTTCATTATTAGAAATTAGATTATCCCTTTCACATAGAGCATCTGATTTCTTAATCATCATGATTGAGACTAAATACTCTAGTTCTTTTTTTATTAAATCTATATTTGTTTGTATGTCATGAGCTAAAATAATTACAGATCTAGAAGCTTTTTCAAATTCAGATATCTCATCTAACCTAGCAAAAGCATAACCTTTTTTTCCGCTTACAAAATTACTATCTTCTTTATAAAATTCTTTGAAATCGTAATCTTTTACATTTTTACTAATTTCTTCTCCAAAATTAAAGGAGTTAAATTTACCTGAAGCTATATTAGCTAAGAGGCTCTTTAATATGCTCTTTACCTCTCTCTTGATGGGATTTTTTTTAGGTTCGCCTTTAGCTAATTCATAAAGAGAACCAGGGTCACCATTAGCAGCAAAGACTTCATCCTTATATTTTTCTACTATCTGTATGTCCTGAGCATGCTCTTCATTTATTGAAGCAATATCTTTTTCTACAGCATCTAATAGGTAGTTAAGTCTAGCAATTGGCGTTTTTTGCAGTTTTTCTGAAGATTGATAGTAAGAATTTAAAGAAAAACCAAAATATCCCTTTGCATCGTTGATAAGTCTTACTCGGTCTAGATTGGCTACTGTCTTTTTAAAGCTCAGAGGAGAATCTTTATCTAATAACTCTAAAAGAAGATCTTTGTTAAAGTCTGAGTCCTTATAAAATAAATCTCTCCATACTGTAAAAGCTGCTTCCCTTTTCTCTTCTTCAACATCGTTTGTAAGCTCTACATTAAAAGCTCTGCCAGCTTCAAAAGAGTAAATTTGATTTAATGCCTTATTACAGAATGAGTGAATGGTACTAATTGAGGCTTTATCAATTGAGCGCTCTGCTCTTATTAATAATCTTGAATAAAGGATGGCTTGCTTTTTCTGGATAACAATATCCACAGCATTATTATTTTCAAGACTATCTTTAACTTTTAACTTGTCTTTTAAATAAAGCTCAACAATATCTTTTAGAGGATCATTTTCATCTAAACTATCTACAGTCTTTTGACCTTTACCTATAGCTTCAAATAAAACTCTGCATGTATGAATTTTTTCTAAAATTCTTGCTCTTAAATCAGAAGCAGCTGCATTAGTAAAAGTAACTACTAGGATATCTTCTATATCTAAAGGAGTAGCATTTTCTCCTTTTCCTTTTTTCAATCCTTCCAATAAAAGACGTACCACTAGATTACTAATGGTAAAAGTCTTACCAGTTCCTGCAGATGCCTCAATCATTGATGAACTATTCAAATCAAAGGTCTTAATCTCAAGAGGATCAGGTTTATTTAAGTTTTTATTTTTCAAATTTTCACTTGCCATCATTTGTTCTTTCCCTGATTTTTTAGTTCATTGTATTATTTCGTTTAGAAGCTACTTCAAAAATCATAGTTGAAAATAACTCTAACATTTTGTTTGCTTCTTCTATTTGGGATGCACTTAGATACTGTGGTTCTAAAAACGTTTTGTCGCAACCGAAAAGGTATTTAGCTTCAGCATAACTGTTATAAGAATCGTTAAAGTAATCATTAAAAGTTTTATCGGCTACTGCTGTAGCAAGATAATCACTTAATACAGGCTCTTCCCAATCTGGGGTTTTTGTCTTATTAGGATTGGTTCTTTTTGATTTTTCAGAAGCAAAATCTTTGAAAACACTTTTACACAAAGGTATAGGAATTAGATTTGCTGTTAAATAAAATTCAATAAATCTTTCTAGGATATCATCTGGTGTAATACCACGATCTTTTAAAAGCTCATTGAATTTAGATCCATCAACATCATAGGACTCAAAATTTTTATTAACGATTCTTATCTTTTGAGCTTGCTGAGGAATTGATGTTGATTGAACATATTTATAAGCGAGGAGTCTTAAAAAGGTCTCTACCATCATACCTGCATTTTCACTATCAGGATTTGACATAAAGTCCATTAAAAGATCAGAGCGCTTTGGAAGCTCTCCTGCAAAAGTTACGGTATAACCGTTTACCTTTAGAGACTTACTAAATTGCTGTTCTGAGTAAATGTCAGTTTGAGTCATTCCAATAAGACTATCAGAGAATTTATTTAGAGAATCTTTTATTTCATTTACTGTCTTGCTATTAAAAATGTCATAAGGTAATTCACCTTTTTGAGTATGCTTTTCTAAAATCTCATCAATAGATTTATCTGAAGAAATCTTTTCTGATTCTATGATTTCTCTTAAGATGTCTGATTTATCAAGGTTATCAAGTGAGAAAGGCTCTTCATCATTGAGCTTAATCTGATTTTTCAAATCCAACTTAATATTCAATCTTGATTTTAAGAAAGACTTACATGGATTTAAAAGAGCATTCTTTAAGTCACTTATTGAAACAGTAATGTTAGGTTGCAAAGTTATATTCCAAGGATTTTTATCTTGTGAGTTCCCTAAACAACCTATAGGGATCTTTTTATCTTTTTCTGTTGGTAAACCATTTTCACTAATATCCATCTTCCAAAAAGCAGTTTTGTTAAAAGAAGGGTACAGCTTTAAACTGTCAGAACTTTCTTTTTGATAATTGATCAAATCATAAGAATTTAAACGTTCCTGTCTGAAAAGACGCTTCAATACGTTCTTGCGATTTTCTTCACTGTTATTTGGATCTGAATTTGGAACTGTAAAATTATCACCTAAATAATCTTCAAGCTCAGTAATTACTGTAGATGGATTTTTTTGTGTCTTATCAATTGGAGATTCACCTAAATAAGACAGGTATAAGCTCTTTTCTGCTGACAGAATTGCTTCTAAGAAGATATATCTGTCATCAATTGATAATGATCTGTCATTGATCCTAGATAAGGACTTAACTCCCATTAAGTTAAAGCTTGGGGTTGTGTCTTTTCTAGGGAAGGCATCGTCATTTAAACCTAAGATGTAGATATGTTTAAAAGGAACAGCTCTCATTGGCATCAATGAGCAGAAGATTAAACCACCACGTAAGTATCTTGATGAGTCTCTGTCGTTACCAAAGGCGTGGATTAGTTTTGCTCTAAAGACAGGTAGCTTAATCTTGATATTAGAGCGAACACCTTCATCAAAAAGACTGTCGTTCTCACTGTTTTCTTGAGAACTTTCGCTACCCTTTAAGTTATTAACTGCCTCATTCATCTCGGAGAGGATCTGACTAATAGCTTCACACTCTGATTTTGAAGAATCATCTAAGACAAAGAAATTGTCTAACAGCAACACCTGAAGTTTTTGTGTCCACTCTAAAGTGGTGATATTCAGATTTGGAGAGAACTCATCTCTAATCTGTTTTATCTTATCCACAAATTCACAGAACTTGTTAAGTAGTTCAAAATCACCAGTGTCGATATCATCATATCCGTCAGTATCAGATCCTGAACCTAGCATAAAGCCTTTTAACAGACGGTTAAGTCCAGCCTCTAAAGTCCATGGCAAAGGTTCTTTATTCTCATCTGCAAAATTTAAATTCTCTTTAACCTCTTGCTCATCTAATCCCCAATGAACTTTTGCTCCTGCTAGCCAATTTTCAATCACAGATAAATCATCAACTGTAATTCCAAACTTGTTAGCGATTGCATCTACGGATAAAAGATCTGAAATCAAATTCGCAGTTATTCCTTTATTACCAATAGAGAGTAACTGCACCACAGCATCAGCAATCTTGCTTGATGAGCGTACGGTCTTATCGCAAATTGAGTAAGGGATGAAATCAGGATCGTCTCGATTAACAGAACCAAAGACAGCTTCAATTAAAGGAGCATAACTCTCAATATCAGGCATCATGACTAGCATGTCTCGAGGAGCTGTTGCTTTACCAGAATCGTCTTTTTCCTTTTTAATTGTAGATAAGATCTCATCACGTAAGATCTCAATCTCACGCATTGGTGTATGACATGATCTAATTTGGAATGATCTGTCATTGTCTTTAATTAAATGAACACCTTTGCCATCTAGAGTTAACAAACGCTGTTTTAAGGTATCCAGTACAGATAAATCTGAAAGATCATCATTAATCTTTTCATCTTTCACATTTTTCCTGTCGACAAAGGCTTGAGTGACATCAACAGCATCTTCTTGTGACAAAAGCGTATTTAAGGTATCTCTTCCTTGTTTTCCTAGTGAGATTAAAAGAGGATTTCCATCTACAAGTTCGTCATTCTCATAGTTTTTATAAAAGTTTTCGTAATAAGCATCTTCTTTTGCAGAAGAAAGATCAAAGCCATGTACACCTTTAATATCTAGCTCATATTTATCTTTTAAGGCATTTGATCTTAGATACTTTACAATCTGCTCTTTTTCCCATTTCCAGTTTACTTTCTCTGAGCGCATGTCTCCCCAATATTCCTGACATGGATTTAAGTTCATAAAGAAAACAGGAATTATCTTTCCAAGAGCAGCGAATAACTGTATAACCTGAGTAGGAAGAGCAGTAACACCAAAGATAAAGACTCGCTTTGGCATTTTTGAGTAATCTATAGTTGCAGGATCGCTTTGCATTGCTTCTAACTTTTGAATTAGATTACTTACAACTGTAGCTCTATCCCATAGATTTGCTTCATTGTTAGTTTTTTCTAGATTGCCTTTAAGTTTTGTCCACAGTTTAATCTGCCAGATATTACCTACGATAGAACGAACAGCATTATCTTTTCTTGAAGTGGATTTTGCACCACTCTCCTTATATTTACTAGAAGTTGCTTTTGCAATCCAATCTGCCAATACAGAACTAGGTGCAACCTTATATTTTCCATCTTCAACAGATACTGCATCAAAAACGGAATCATCAAACTTATTCCAAGCTAGAATCCAATCTGGGCGATACATCTGATATTGATCAAAGGTATCAGCAATTGCACCACACAGTTGGTATGCCTTTTCAGTCTTCTCAATAGATGTATCAAGATTTAGATATTCTTTCATTGGCTCGTAGATAGGATCATCGCTTTTTGAAAATTCATCCATCAAAGAAAAGATTGACCATGTCATATGCTCATGAGAAAAACGGTTGGATGAATCTGCATTATTTAAGTTTTTATGCAATGACCAGATAAAAGCCCATACTTGTTCAAAATCAATACCAGAGCAAACCCCATTTTGTTTTGCAATTTCCTGCTGAAGGTAGGTTTGCATACCCTTGTTCATAACAATTACTTTTTCAAAAGCAAATGGATTGCCATTATTAGGAGGAGTGAGTTTTTGAATGACTTGAGAACAGATTAAAGCTAATGTGCTTAAGTCGTTTGAGTTAATTACATTCATTAACATTTTAAGGCTCCTCTTAATTGTCATGAGAAAAGCTTAACCTAGAGCAAGATCATTTGATGCTAATTAGGTCTAAAAATAAGAATTTATTGTATTGTTTAACGATTCGCTTTTGCTATTTAAGTATATAGGTATATTAACACAAATATAACGATTAGTATTATAAATATACGCACTAATCATAAAAATAAGAAAAGTTAAGTTATGTATTGGAATATGAATACGTTCGCTTGATGAGAAGTTATAGGTAGAAGGTAGGTTGATTCAGCAAGGAAGAATGGAAAATGATGAGTTTTAAGCGGGCATAAAAAAGCCCACCGAAGTGGGCCTTTTTTAATCATTGCAAGAAATTATTTCTTGTAACGACGAGCTAGGTTGTCTAAACGCTCGTTAGCACGTGCAGCGTCTGACTTAACGAATGCAACGTCGTTTGCTAACTTTGACTGCTGAGCCTTTAAAGCGTCAACGTCAGCTGCGATAGCGTCTAACTTTGACTCTAAAGCAGAAGTGTTTGCACAACCAACTAATACTGATGAACCTAAAGCAACAACAGCTAAAGTAGCCTGGAACTTATTCATTTTTATCTCCAAAACTGTTTAAACAGATAATAGGAACAAACAAACATAACCTTTGTTCCTTTGAACAGTGTTAATTATAGTATCAAAATTTGCGAATGGCACATTTATTTCAAAAATTTTACAAATTTTTTTTAAAAATTTTTCTCATGAACATTAAACAATGCTCAAAATTATAACCAACACATTGAAATATAAAGATATATTCCGTGTATTGGCTATTTATAATCTATGTAAAATGTTAGTTACTTATTTTCATTTTTGAGCATTTTTACCACTTGCACTAGATCTTTCAGGCATTTTGCGTCTGAAATTTTGCTTTTTTCGGTCTCAATATGCTCGCCAACTAGGAATAAATTTGAAATTCCAGCTCCCTTGGCCGCAATTAAATCACTTGCATGATCTCCAATCATAATAGAGGACTTTAGATCAATCCCAAGATCTGCTGCAGCGCTCTTGAACATACCGCTCTTAGGTTTTCTGCACTCGCAGACACAACGGTATTTCTCTATAGGAGCTTCCGGGTGATGTGGACAGAAGTAAATTCCATCAAAACAAGCATCATATAAAGACAGATTTGCCTGCATGAATGAAGTTACTTTAAAAAAATCTGATTCTGTGTATTTGCCTCTGGCAATACCAGACTGATTGGTGACAAGGACTAAAAGATATCCCATATCTTTTAGTTCCTTTAATGAAGAAGCTACGCCTTCAATGAGATCATAATTCTCTATTTTTCCGACGAAGCCGTAGTCTATGTTGATTACACCGTCTCTATCAAAAAAGGCAGCTTTTCTCACTATGCTAAATCCTTAATTTTTGCAGGATCTAAAGCGATATCCTCAGATAAGGTAATAACAATGCCCTTATCTAATACTTCTTTAGCAATATCTTTAGCTTCTTCTAAAGAATGCAGTTTGCATGAACCACACTGATATGGATTTGATGCAGGAACTACAGTTCCTTCTGGTAATGAGAAGATATCCTCCATTGAGGCTCTAAAAGCATCAGCAACTTTGCTTGCATCAGCTTTACCAATAAGGCTCATATAGAAGCCAGTCTTACAGCCCATAGGTGAAATATCAATTACTTCCACCACACCTTTCTCATTTAAATGCTCTCGCATGAAACCTGCAAAGAAGTGCTCAAAAGTGTGAATTCCCTTCTCAGGCATCATCCCCTGATTTGGTTTCTTAATACGCAGATCCCAAACTTCAATCTCATCGCCTAAAGGAGTTTTCATCACTTTAGCTAGTCTTACTGAAGGAGCTGGCATAATGGTATGGTCTACTAAAAAACTATCTACTAATGGCATTTTTATATCCTTCTTTATGTAATTTTCTAATACAAGTGCTCAAATATAACGTGGTCTTTTAACTATATACTAGTATAGATTGCAACGCTGTAACTGATATTTATAGTTTTGAGAGCGGTTATAAACCTGTCTAGCTACTTTAATCAGCCAATCCTTGCCTTTATAGGTTCCCTTTCTGTAACCTGACCAACCTTCATGATAATTTAAATACTGATTAAAAGCATCAGTTAACTTTACACCATTAGTCTTTTTGGTCTTGGTCATGTACCAGCCAATAAAGTCTAATGAGTCTTTAAAGTTAGAACGTGATGAGAAAAATGAGCCTTCATCATCTACATAGTCATCCCAAACAGGATCTTGAGCCTGGGCATAACCGTATGCAGAGCTTCCTCTTCCATAAGGGATAAATAAGAACCAACGCATTGGAGGCTGAGCATCTTCTCTAAAGCTAGATTCCTGAGCCATGATAGACATTGCTACATTGATAGGCACACCATACTTACGATGTACATCGTGAGCATCAACATACCAGCTATCCTTCTCCTGAAAAATAGAGCATAGATTCTCTGTATTAGAAGGTGGTGTAGTAGTACAGCCTGTCATCACCGCCAAGCTAAATACGGTTAGTGCGATACTTTTTAGGGAAAGTCTCTTCTGCATAGTAAGTCTTAATGTATCCAATATGATTTATTACCAGAATTAAATAGCGTCGTCGCCTTCTTCACCAGTACGAATTCTGATCACGCGCTCTACATCTGATACGAAAATCTTACCATCGCCGATCTTACCTGTATGAGCACCTTCTGTGATGGCTTCAATACACAGATCAACATCCTCATCTTTTACTACAAGCTCAATCTTAGCTTTTGGTAAAAAATCAACTACGTACTCAGCACCTCTGTAAAGCTCAGTATGACCTTTCTGTCTACCAAAGCCTTTAACCTCTGATACGGTCATACCAGAAATGCCTTTTGAACTTAAAGCTTCACGAACGTCGTCTAATTTGAATGGTTTGATAATCGCTGAAATCTTTTTCATTTTTTTATCCTAACCTGTGAAAGTTATTATTGTGCGCCTGCTAGGCTGTTTGCATATTCTAACACTTAAGCCTAGTGATTTTCTCTTAAATAGAATGCAATTATCACAAATATAGAATGACTTATATTATCAGGTCTTAGGTTTTCTCAAGGATTGAAGCTGTATTAGAGGAATTTATAAGTGCTTAAAAATTGACTTTATATCTGCTCTATTACTTTCTACCTTTTCTATTAATTGACGGTTTAACTCCCTCGCCAAAGATCTGTCATCAAATTTTCTAAAACCACCATTAATTTTCGCTTCAATTAATCATTTTCTTGACGATATTAATTTCATTGAAACTCACATTAATGATGTATTAATACAAAACTCCTTATAAATCGCTATGTTAAAGAAAGATTTTAGTTTTGGCACATCAATTGCAACAGTAAAAGTACATTTGGAAATACGTCAATTTTTGGAGTTTATTATGAATCACGAAGTTTCAAATACCGCTTTAAAGACTATCAATACTGTTATGATGTGGTTATTCTGCCTGACCGTTTTAATGTTAATTGTACCTTGGCAGGCTGTATCAACAGAATTTGCTGACCGTATTGAATCCAATAAGATCTTTTTATATTTCGCTCTGATAATTGAAATTTCAAACTTCATTTCTCAGGCAGTTTTCTCAGTAAATACACTTTTACGCAGAAAGAACAGCGTCAAGAGAATTCAGGAAAAAGTTGAAAAGGCTGTTGAGACTTTAGACTTTGCTGAACGCGCTCTATTACGTGAGTATGTATTACAGAGAAAGTCAGTTTTAACCTTACCTGTAACAGAACCTACCGTTAGAAACCTGATTGACGACGGTGTGTTAAAGATTGTTAATGTTGTGGATGATGTAACAGCTAAAGCACAGATCATTATCTCTAAAGAAGCTCGTCCATATATCACCTACAAAGCAATCGGTTTAACCTTAGGTAAAATGAGCGAGGAGCAGATTTCACAGATTATGAACTCAAGACCTGATTATGCTAGAGAGAAAGCAATTCAGACCAACCGCGTATTCATCGGTTCACGTTCAGTAAATCAGTTGTACAAAGGCAATGATCCTAAGGACAAGCCAAGCAACGACGTAGCAGCTTAATATTCCATAATGTACTCCAAACAAGGTCCTAGAAATAGGACCTTATTTGTTTGTACCTGCAAAACAGCAGGTACAACATCCTAAAGTTAAAAGACAATACTTTTGAGGTCTGTCATTTGCTTTGTCAGTATTATGAACGATTTTTTGACAGATAATCTTTTAGCTTATCAACTAAACCAAGATCAGCTGGTAACCATGCAACCGAGTCTAGAGAATCCTTATCAAGCCACTTGGCAGCTTCATGCTCTAAAAGCTCCAATTTTCCGGAGACAACTGTACAGATATAGCACTTCATAGATAAATGAAAGTTTGGATAGTCATACTCTACAGTATCAAAGTATTCTATTACTTCAATTACGGTATCTAATTCTTCTTTAATCTCTCGTACGATGGCGTTTTCTGGAGCTTCCCCCTGCTCTACTTTACCACCAGGGAATTCCCAGCCATCTTTGAACTCACCATAGCCACGCTGTGTAGCGAAGATCTTGTTGTCTTTAATAATGATTGCGGCAACTACGTTAATTGTTTTCATACGAATTTATTTCCTAATTTTCATTCCTTCACTAAAATTACATAGCTAACATTTTGCTTGTTTTCTTTATAAATTTTGCAGGAATAGGTTTCTCTAATTTCCAAATCACACTCATAGGTTTGTTGCTAGAATGCCATTCATGCTCTGCTTTTCCCAAAAAGGTATACGGCTGAGTTCCAAGAGAATCTTCTTTAAACTCTCTTACGAACAACAGAATATTGTTGCTCGAACTCTTTTGATTGATGTATCTTTTTCCTGTTTCAGAGTCTTGAGATGTCTGATTCTGAGATTGCCAGTGAAATAAACTGTCAGAAATTGAATAATCGTTATACATTGTTTTTTCAGAATAATCTTTTTCAGTTTTCGACAGTGTTACTAAAAGAATGTCTGTTTTATATTGCTTTAAATATACGACACCTTCTTTTAACAACTTATGAGATTTAAATGAGGCAAGTATTTGGTCTCTACTGTAAGAGCAATACAATTGCAAAGGACTTTCGTAACCAAGATCAATCTCCGGAGAAAACAGATCAATTTTTGTTCTTCTATAATTTAAAAGTTCAACGATTTCTTGTTTTAGGTATTCTCGTTTAAATAGTTCACTTAAATTCTCTTTAACTCTCGCAATACTGTCTATATTGCTTTTTAAAATACCTTTTTCGTTATAGTCTTGCTCATCAAACTCTATAAATTTGTTAAATAATGTCACGTAAAACATGTCTAAAAGCTTTTGGCTTTCTTCAGATAGTGAACTAATTTCAGGCATATATTTATTTTTGGATAACAGTCCAACAATATAATCTATGAGCTTAGCCGAATTGAACCAAGTAAATTTTTTGAGTGAGTTATTAATTGATTTTTCATAGTCATCATAGTTCCAATTTAGATTATATAAATCAGCCTCTTTGCACAACCTGAAAAAATTCCAATCTTTGCCTCGATATAATTTAGAAAATTCGATACCGGAATATTCAAAGAAATTTGATAGAGATAACTCTTTGCCGGTATCCTCATTAAAACTTTTTAATTTTTCAATTACGCTTTGTCTTCTTGAATAGCTTTCTTCTATATTTTCTAAAACCCACTCTTTTGCTTTTTCTTCTAATCCGATATAACAACCAGCAGGAACCCAAGGGAATCCTTTTTTTATAGAATCACGAACAGAACATTTATGTTCGCCAAGCAAAGCATTGAACTTTTCTTCAAAGTTGTAATGTTTATTTGCTTGGCCAACGAAATCTAAGACTGTTAATTCAGTCTTACCTTCATACAATCTTAAACCTCTACCCAATTGTTGAAGAAAAACTGTTAGAGATTTGGTTGGTCTCAAAAACATTACCGTATCAATGCAAGGAATATCAACACCTTCATTATAAAGATCCACAACAAAAATAAACTTTATGGAGCCATCTTCTAACCCTATTTTGGCTGAAGTTCGATCATTATCTTTACTATCTGATGATAGAGCAATAGAAGGAATGTTGTTTTCATTGAACATTCTGCTCATAAACCTAGCATGATCAATCGATACACAGAAACCGATTCCATGAACTTCATTTACATCATTTAAGTATTTATGCAATGAAGAGATAATGTGCTCAACTCTTTTTATGGCACTCTCTCCTTCAATGTAAATCACATTTAATTCTTTCTCGTCATATCCTCCTTTAGACCATTTAATATCTTTTAAAGATACATCATCTGAAATTCCATAATAAGAAAATGAGCATAGTAAATTTCTGTCAATAGCTTCAGGCAATCTTATAGAAGCAGCTATTCTGTTACCGAAATAATCTAATATTGAAAGACCATCCATTCTTTCAGGAGTTGCTGTCAGACCAAGCAGAATTTTAGGTTCAAAGTAAGTAAAAATTTCTCTATATGACTCTGCTGCAGCATGGTGAACTTCATCAATAATGATGAAATCAAAATAATTTTTACTAAATTTAGAGACTATCTTTTGACTATTCGCAGTCTGAATAGAAATAAATAGATCTTCTTTTTTCTTTGCTTCGTAATTGCCTACCCACAGCTCTCCAAAATTGGAATCATTTAAGACATTTCTAAAAGAATCCAAAGACTGTTCTAGTATTTCTTGTCTATGTGCTATAAACAGTAACCTACAAGATTCAGGATTCTCTTCTCTGAAACGCTTGTAATCAAAGGCCGATATTAAAGTTTTACCCGTTCCTGTAGCAGCTACCACTAAATTTTTATTATGGTTATAAATTTTTCTTTCAGCTTGAAGTTTGTCTAGAATAGCCTTTTGGTAGTAAAACGGCTTGAACTCGCTTAAGGAATTCTCGATAGAGCTGATGTTAGGATTCTCTGTTTTACTCTTGTTATTTTGATATATAAGCTTTTCTTTTGCTAATGCACTTTCTAATTTTTCTTTATCACCTAGCTTATATTCTTCAAATAGCTCACTATTAAAATAAGAATCAAAAGCTGCAACTATCTTTGAATAAAGCTCAGGAAGCTCTTTTGCGGACACCTTTATGTTCCATTCAGATCCACTTGTAATTGCAGCTTCAGACAAGTTTGATGAACCTACATATGCTGTAGAAAATCCTGTATTTCTTTTAAAGATATAAGCTTTTGCATGCAATCTTGTATGAGTACAATCATATGAAATTTTTATTGAGGTGTTCTTTAAGGGACTTAGATATTCTATTGCTTTAAAGTCTGTAGCACCCATGTAGGTTGTAGTTATTATGTTTAAAGATTTACCTTTATCAGTAAATTCTTTTAATTGATCAAATATTTTTATCAAACCAGTATGTTTAATAAAAGAAACAACAAAGCAAATCTCATCAGAAGATGCAATTTCCTTTTGAAGCTCAGTTACAAACGATGGTTCGTTATTATTTGAATTTGTAAAAAGAGAACTCTTAACTAGAGAGGTTTCAGGTCTTATCAGAGAATCAGCTTTTACCCCTTCTTTTAAGACTTGATCGTTTTCAATTAAAGATAAAAGCTCTACCCCCTCTGGGTCTAAGTAAAAATCATCATCTTTGCAAATAAATTTGATTATCTTATTTGCAAATTCAACTTGCTTACCTTGCTTCTCTTTTTCGTCTTTTCCTTTAATTGTTTCAAGTAACTTTTTTGTTATTTTTGAGATGTATTCTGAAAGCCTAGAAGATATCTCTGCTTTATCTATATTATTTAGGTACTTAAAATCATCTTTAATTTTATCAAGCTCGGCTTTAAGCTCTTTATTTACTATTTGCTCATATATTCCTGAAGAAAGTTTCACATTTAGCTCCTTTGTTCAGTAAATTTAGATTTTCGTTCAAATAAAACATGCTGTTAGAAGTTGAGCTAATAGCAAATAAGAATGATAAAACTTACGTCAGATGATGACTTTCATCTGCAAGCTTGGATATGCCACTACCTCTTTTCCAGAGTATAGCAGCCTTAAATTTTTTGACCAGGTCTTGAGGGATACTTTTATGAAAAAGCACCTTCCCACATCTCTGTGAAAAAGTGCTTAAAAATGAATCTTTGAAAGATTAGGTTATAGGATTAGTACTCAATAGTACTCATCTTTGATAACTTCTTACGATCGTGCCATGCTTCAATGTAACGAACGGTACCAGTTCTACCACGTGAACACATTGAAGAGGTTAGAGCAAAGCCACCCTTATAGTGAACACCATCTAACAACTCACCTGGGGTTACACCAGTTGCTGAGAAGAAGCACTGATCAGTGGTTACTAAATCATCTACTGTGCGGATTGCTTTTAGATCAAAACCGTCTTTAATGATTGCTTCGCGCTCTTCTTCGGTCTTTGGCTTTAATCTTGTAAGCATCTGAGCTCCGGTGCCCTTTAAAGCACAAGCAGTTACAACAGCTTCAGGAGTACCACCAACACCTACTAACATATCGATGTCTGATCTTGGATCGATTGTCATTAAGGCACCAGCGATATCACCATCTGAGTGAACCATTACACGAGCACCAGCTGCGTGGATCTGATTGATTAACTCTGCGTGACGAGGCTTATCTAATACGAATACCTTTAAGTCACCTACTCTCTTACCTAATGCTTTAGCTACATTTAAAAGATTATCTTTGATTGGAGCATCAAGATCGATAACATTAGCGGCCTCAGGACCTACCGCCATTTTTTCACAGTAGTAGCTGTGACCAGGGTTGAACATAGTGCCCTTTAATGCGATACCAACAGCAGCAATACCATTTGGTCTACCACCTGCAACACATGAAGTTCCGTCGATAGGATCAACTGCGATATCAAACTCTAAGCCGTCACCGAAACCTACTTTTTCGCCAGTGTATAGCATAGGAGCATCATCTTTTTCACCTTCGCCGATGACAATGGTTCCTTTGATATGCAAACTTTGGAATGCAATGCGCATTGCATCTACAGCAGCTCTATCAACAAGCTCTTTATCACCAAGACCTGTGAATTTTGCTGAAGCTAAAGCAGCAGCTTCTGTTACACGAACTAAATCAAGAGCGATATTCTTATCGGCTAAATGTTGTTGCATCATTACCTCTAAACTTCATGAAGTGCACAAATTGTGCATTTGTGTGCGGATTTTCGATGCGTGTATGATACACCGTTATTGAGAATTATTAAAAACAAATCGTGAAAATTATGAGTAAAAAGCTAAGGCTTGCTTGTTTGGCTTAAATTACATACAGCGTACATTGGATAGTTGCACATCCAGCCTTGATCTTTAAATGGAAGAGCACTAAATCTAATACTCTTTTCAGGGTGGAATTTATCATAAAAAGCTTTAAGCCTTGGTGAATTGAGGTTGCTAGATATTTTCACTTCAACAGGTACTACCATATTTTCAATTTGCAGTAAGAAATCCTGTTCATATCGAGCAGTCCTAGTTGAGAAATAATAAGGTATATAGGTTGTTTGAGCCTTTAATTCCTGCAAAACGTACTGTTCAGCTAAAGATCCATTAAATGAAGAGAAGAGCTGATTATCTTCAATGATAGAAACAGGATCTACCCCAATCATAGCCCCTAGTAGACCTACATCTAGCAAAAAGAGTTTATATGCATAAAAATCTTTGTAGGCTACAAGAGGTAAAAAAGGTTCACTTACTTTTGAAACTTTATAGACAAGACCTGACGATACTAACCACTCAATGGAATTTTCAAAGTCACACGCTCTTGCACCTTTCTTTAGCTTACTAAAGATGAACTTCTTGTTCTCTTTGGAGAGTTGCAGCGCAATAAAATCAAAGACAAGGTTAAGTTTAAATAAAGTATTACCGTGAAAGTATTGTTTAAAGTCTGCTTTAATTTTCTCAATTATACTTTCTTGGAGAGCTCTTACTCTGTCGTAGTCGTGCTCTTTAACAAAGCTATTTACAACCTTTGGCATACCTCCTACATATAGGTAGTTTTTTAAATTAAAGAGGTATTTATCGGCAAAGATATCAATTACAGAGTAATCATTTGAATCTAGTGCTTGAGATAAAGGATCTTCTCCTATTGCCTGTAAGAACTCTTTGAAAGATAGAGGATAAAGGTAAAGTAAATTTACCTTACCTACTGGATAAGATATCCCCGTTTTAACAGATAGCCCTAATTGAGATCCGGCTACTATCACGTGATATTCGGGAGCATTTTCACAAAAGTACTTTAATGCTTCTAAAGTCTTAGGACATTCATGAATGTCATCTAAAATTATCAGAGTATCTTCAGGTGCAATAGTTACTTTTGACTCTATTTGTAACGATAGAATGATCCTCTTAATATCAAAGCCGTTGTCAAATATTGCTTTTGCTCTGTCGTTACCATGAAATGAGATATATGCTACTTTAGAATAGTTATCTTCACCGAAGTGCTTCATTAACCAAGTTTTGCCAACGCTCATAGCTCCATTTACGATAAGAGGTTTACGTTGTTTTGAGTTTTTCCACTCAATTAACTTTTGCATAGCATCTCTTTTCATAAATGTTTCACCTATCAGCTAGAACGCCTATCTTATAATTCTAGCATATATCATTTTTTAACAGCACGGACTTGAATATTATTACATTATTTAACGCTTGTATCTTTTTATTTTCTACATTTATTCACAGTTAGATATTATCTGGACATCAAAATTATAAAAAGCTGAAAGTTAGGAGAAAATCATAATAAAAACAAACACGCTTGGAAACAGCGTGAGCTTTGTTCATTAACAAAAAGAATACAAGGGAATGATGGAAGAATGGATCTTGATATTCTTACTATTTCTGCAGGAAATGGTTGGATGAAACAAGAAGAACGTTTTTCCGGAAATATAGCAGGTAAGGAGCAGAAAAACTACACATTGCTACATAAAGGTGAGCTTTCATACAACCATGGAAACTCTAAGTTAGCAAAATATGGCGCAGTTTTTTCTTTACAAAATTTTGAAGAAGCATTAGTCCCTAGGGTTTATCACAGCTTTAAAATGCTCAGTGGATCTGCAAAATTTATTGAATATTATTTCGCAACAAAGCTTCCAGATAGAGAATTAGGCAAATTAATATCATCTGGCGCAAGAATGGATGGTTTACTCAATATAAAATATGACGACTTTATGGGGATAAAGCTAACCATTCCTTCCGAGATGGAACAACACAAAATAAGTACTTTCTTTAGCAAACTAGACAACACCATTACCCTTCAACAGCGTAAGTTAAATTCGCTCCAAAAATTGCAAAAAAGGCTTCTTCAAAAGATGTTTCCTAAAAAAGGTGAAAATATTCCAGAAATTCGTTTTCCTGAATTTTCAGACGCTTGGAAACAGCGTAAGTTTGGAGAGTTTGTAGAAAGGAAGTCTGATTCAGCATTATCTAGCACAAGTATACCTAGTGTTGAATACGAGAACGTAGAAAGCGAAACAGGTATTTTAAAAAAAGATATTTATGTCAAAACAGAATTTAAGAAAGGCGTTTTATTTTCTGACAAAGATGTTCTATACGGGAAACTTCGTCCATATTTACACAATTGGTTAGCTCCTAGTTTTACGGGAGTAGCTGTTGGCGATTGGTGGGTACTATCCCCCAAAAATTGCAGTAAAGACTTTCTCTATAGATTGCTACAAACTTTAACATTTGACGAAATAGCTAACCAAACATCAGGTACAAAAATGCCTCGAGCAGATTGGAATTTGGTTTCTAGTACAGCTTTTTATATACCATCTTCTATAGAGGAACAGGCGAAAATAGGATCTCTATTTAACCGAATTGATAGCACCATTACTCTTCAACAGCGTTGGCTTTTTTACACTCACAAACAATCTTAAGGAGTATTCCGGATATGAATATATTACTGTTTCATGAGTACTATGAAAATTGGATTTCTGTGTATAAAGACGGAGCTATAAGAAAGGTCACACTTGATAAATACAAGATGACCTTAAGTTGGCTCAAAAAACTGATACCATCAGTCCATGTGAATGAAATGACACGTGTTGTCTATCAGAAGTTATTAAATGACTACGCTGAAACCCACGAAAAACAGACAACGATGGATTTTCATCATCAACTAAAAGGAGCAATACTTGATGCTGTAGATGAAGGCTTAATTGAAAGAGATCCTACAAGAAAAGCCATCATTAAAGGGAAAATCTCAAGAGTTAAAAAGCCTAAATTCTTAAGTCAATTTGAACTTCATACCCTATTATCATCACTAGATCTTGGGACAACTTTGAACTTTGACTGGCTCATTCAACTTATAGCCAAAACAGGGATGAGATTTTCAGAAGCAATCGCGCTCACGCCTAAAGATTTTGATTTTTCTCATCAAAGTCTATCTATCGAAAAGACGTGGGATTACAAAGGCGATGGAGGATTTTTACCTACTAAAAATAAATCATCTGTAAGAAAAATCCAAATTGACTGGCAGACTGTGATTAGATTTTCAGAACTAGTAAAAGATCTGCCAGAGGATAAGCCTATCTTTTTAAAAGAAGGTGAAAAAATGTACAACTCAACGGTTAATGACCATCTTTTTCGCAAGTGTAAAAAGGCTGGAGTTCCTATAATTTCATTGCATGGATTAAGGCACACACATGCGTCGTTACTTCTTTTTGCAGGAGTTTCTATAGCCAGCGTTGCCAGAAGATTAGGACACGCCAGCATGAATACCACTCAAAAGACTTACCTACACATCATTCAAGAACTTGAAAATAAAGATGTAGACATCGTGATGAGATCACTTGCTGGTCTATAACCAACTCTTTTGCCAACGCTGTTACTTATCTTTGCAAAAGAGGAATAATCTCATTGACGATTAGTTCTTGAGATTTCTCTCTTACAATTTTGTTGTACCTTATCTTACTTAAGGTACCACCTTTTTCTTTAAACTCAGAAAAATTAGTCTGTAGTTCCATATAATCATTGTTGTAGTACTTGGCTGCATACTCAAGATCATTTAAAGCTACACACCACTCATCTGCAAAAGAAGTTAACTTCTTTTCGATGATCTCATCAATTCTTTCATTGATAACTGTAAAGGCTTTCTTTCCTTTAAAAGAACTTGGATTTGCTTTTAAGTTAAGCCATACACCAGAGATAACTTCACCTAGTTTAGGATTCTTTTCCATAACACTTGCGATGTACTTATCAACAGCAGGATCGTTGATCTGCTTATAGCCTGATGCTGACTCTCCCATGTCGATATATCTTTGGATTAAGCTTACAAGATACTGGTAATCTACCTTAATATCTGAATGAACAGATTCAAGTTCATAGTCGATATCAAAATCAAAGTCTATCTCGTCAGGATCATCATCTCCCTTATCATCTTTTAGAGACTGCACAAGATTTTGGTATTGACCCAAATATTTGTTGAATTCTTTTTCTGTAAAGTTAAAGCCTGTTATTTTAGAGATGGCATCAAAGGTTGCTGAATCTTCTTTTGAAACAGCTACATCTACTAGACTTGTCGAGGCTGTAACTTCTTCTGAAATTTCTTTAGATAATTTCTTTAATGACTTTGATAGTTCATCATCCCATTCTTCATAGGTTTTAATAGCTGTAATTGCTTTATCAATTGCTTGGAACTTCTTAACAAAAGCCTGTCTAGCTGCTTTTGGTGAATGATCATTTAGATCTTCATGTGAAGGATCTGCCATAAAGCCTTTAAACTCAGCCATAGCATCTTTTAATTTCTTCTTACACTCAGCATAGGTAGGAGCAATAACGCTGTTTCCTCCTCCCTGAGCATACAGATTTAAAGCCTTTTCAAAAGCTCTCTTGAATCGTTCTGGTGTTTGGAAAGTCACGATCTGACCATAAGGCTTTTTCTCATTATAAATTCTGTTAGTACGAGAGAATGCCTGAATGATTCCTTGAGGACTCATTGGCTGTCTGTCAATGAATAAGGTAGAAATCATTGGAGCATCAAATCCTGTCAGCAATCTATCAACAACTATCACAAGATCAAGTTGGTTCTCGCGTAGCATGTACATGCCATGCTTTCTTGCTAAACGATCATTTAGATCTTTGTTATACGCAGGGATTGAACCTATATTAAAGTTGGTGCCAAACATCTTGTTGTAATCTTTTAAAGATTCTTTCATCTCCTCTTGATTTGCTGTGGCACCATCTTCGTTCTCACCTACTGAATATGTAATAGCAATCTTTGGAAAATCTGGGATTACACGTTTGATTTTTTCTTTTACATTACCGTCAGCTATGAATTGTTTGAACTCTTTGTAATACTTTTGAGCAATCTCAATGCTGCTACAAGTTAAGATTGCTTCAAAGGCTTCTCCATTAGGAGCTAATCTAAACAGGCTAGACGATCTGTTTACGATGTAATCTATAACCTCTTTTCTATGCTCTGGATTATCGTAGAGATCAAGTCCTTTAGAATTCTTATTAAAGCGCTTGAATACTTCATCTTCTAACTGAAGTCTATCCATATTCCAAGCTTCAGATTCGCTTTCAACGATTTTGAGGTTAACAGCTAACTTACACAACTCATCTTTTGAAAAGCCTGATGCTTGAATTTGGAAACCAAGCACTGCACCATCATTTAAAGCTTCTTTGATGGTGTAAGAGTGTAAGCATTCTCCGTATTGGTCATATGTGGTTCTAGCTGCTTGTCCATTCTCTGATTTTTTGTTTTCTTCAAAAATTGGAGTTCCTGTAAAACCATACCAAAGAGCTTTTTTAGTTGAAGTATTAAAGAATTTATCTATCTCAAGCTTTGCCTGACCGCTTACAGCTCTGTGACATTCATCAACGACAAAGGCCACATTCTTAGATTTGATTTCATTACCAATCTTATAGTAGCGGTCAGTCGTATCATTAGCATCTAATGCTCTTGTACACTTGTTTAGCAAGCAGTCTAACTTTTGCCTTGTGGCAATGATGATGCAACGATCTTTACTTTTTAAACGCTGCTCTAACTGATAGGTATTAGCTGTTTCTGCAATGTCATCACCTGTTACTGCTGCATATGACGCAAAGCTAATGGAGGTTTGCTGATCAAGATCTTTTCTATCAATTAAAAAGATCGACTTATCAATGTTAGGTATTTCTAAGAGATTTCTTGTTACATGGAATGAGGTAATAGTCTTACCAGATCCTGTTGTATGCCATACATAACCTGATTCTTTTCTAGCAGACGCTGCCTTTACAGCTTCAATTGCATGGATTTGGTAAGGTCTTAGTAGCAGAAGCTTTTTAGCTTTCTCATCAATAACACTGTACTTACCTACCATTAAATGAGCTTGAGGAATATTCAAAGCTACATGAGCAAATTTTAAGTAATCTCTTACAGGATTGTTGTTCTTGTCTACCCAAGTGCTTAAGAACTTTTCATTTAGTTTTTCAGGATCGTCATTAGCAGCGATGTACTTTGTATCCACCCCGTTTGTTACTACAAACATTTGAACAAGGCCAAATAAGCCTCTGAATTTACCTTGAGTTAAATACTTTTTGATTTGATTAAAGGCTTCTTTATACGGATGACTTTGATTCTTTAACTCAATATGAATCATTGGGAAACCATTGATTAAAAGAGTTACATCAAAGCGTCTGTTTCTGTCTGTGTCATCCTGTTTTCTGCTTTGATATTGATTGATAATTTCATAGGTAGAATGCCCTCCTGCTATATCTCTATTACTTATAGCATCGAGGTGCAGTTGGCCTAAAGAAGCATCTTCTCTTGAAAGAGGAATTTGAGCTAATCCTCTTTCTCCTGATAACCAAACTGCAGCTTTATAAGTTGACTCGGCTTTTTCTTTGATAAAAGATTTAATCTGCTCCATTTCTGAATCAGTAATTGGATGGCCATCCAATTTGTGAGAATTCATATTGCCAAGCTTTTCTCTGATGTTATTCCAAAGATCATCTTCCGTTTTTAAATCAGGTCTATAAGTCCACTGAGAATCGCCTGTGGCAAGTTCATGGATCAGTTTGTTTTCTAAAATTGATTCGTTTTCAGCCATGTTCAAACCTAATGTCTCAAACAATCATATACAATCTTTTTAGCTAAATTGCCTCTATGATATCTGCTACCAGCAGGATCTATTCGCAATCTTTCCATTACTCTCATTAAAGAGAAGCCTAAAAGATTTTGACCTTTTCAACAATCAAGATCTCTTCTATTAGCATCGAGTATTGATAATAAGCGAGAGCATAACTCATCATCTTGCTCAAACTTTACCTTCAAACCTTCATATACCACAGCCTGTCTTAGACAGTTCAAAATTACATCGTCATAACCTGAAACTTGTCTTCCAAGTTCGTTGATTTCATCAGGATCTTCAGAGTCTAAAATTTGTTCAGCAATGTCATCATAATTAAAGGTAAGTGCTTTTGTGTACATCATGAATTATTCTACACAAAAGAACTCATCCTCTCCTATAGCAAATGAAGATGGGTAGCGATTGCTTAAATAACCATTAGCTCCATTTGGACTATCAAAACAAATTAACTTCATGAAGGAATACCTACTTTTTTCACAGCCAGTTCTAAATCAAGATCATGTAATCCTGGATAAGCTTTAATTAAAAAGTCTAATGGAACTTTTTTTAACACTTCAGAGCTTGGGAGATCATAAAACCATTGATAGTAAGCGTAAAAGCGACCAATCCAATCAGGCATAAAGCCATCTAAGGCTTTTCCCTTCTTTAACTGATATTTATCAACTTTGCAGAAATACTCAAAGAGCTCAAGGTAATCTTTAGTACTTACATAAGCTTGAGAAACATCGATGTAATGACGAGTTTTGCTGTTCATATAGCTTTCAATAAACTCTTTGGTATCCATATCTGGATACTTGTAAGCTATATAGTCAAACAACCGTCCTTGAGTTTCTACTACTTCATCAAGGTAAGCTTCTGAATATGCAGGCATGATGATGTTTCCTTATTTAAAGAAGAGAGCTGAAGACTTTAGTTACTGAATTAGCTTCAGAGTTTATAAGGCGTCTCATGTTCTCTCTTGCCTTAGAATCTCTGTCATTATACTTTGCATTGAAGGTAGCATAATCGACCGAGATAAGGCCAGACTCAATTTCTTTAAGATTTGAAAAAGCTTTCTCTGATTTAAGGCAGATCTGAATTCCTAAACTTCCTAAACACAGCAATTCTTCTAGGATATCAACATCAATATTATCTCTTACAAACTCTTTGGCAATATAGAAGTATGAAGCATCAGCTCTCCATCCCTTGATAACATCATAAGATGTAGTATCAACTCCATACTTTTCTATAAACTTTGCTGATAAAACTTTATATCGTCTTGATTCATCAGCATCTCGATGTTTCATTAGCTCTGCTAACCAAGACAAGATGCCAAGAGAAGTAAAATCAAGAATCTTTAAATCATCAGTACACAGTTCATACTCATGAACCCAGCCATGATCATAGTCAGGTTTAGATACAGACCATTCTTTTGCTAATTCTTGCTCTGAAGTTAAATAAAAGCCTCTACCATAGTCATGCTTGTCATCACCTAAACCATAGGTAGGCACGATATGTTCACTAGTAGAGCCATGGTAGAGAATTATGCTTGTCATCTTGTACAAAACTCACTAAATGAACATCTGTTGTAACAGGCCTTTCTTCAGCTTTTGCAAGGATTCTAGCTTACGCTGTTGAAGAGTAATGGTGTTATCTAGTTGGGTAAAGAAAGTTCCTATTTTTGACTGTTCTTCTAGACTAGGAGTAAGAATCTTTGTTGTTAGAACATTGTCGTTATATAGTCTCTTAATAGTCGTTCCTTCAATACCATTCCACTTAATTATTGAATATACATGCTTTAAAAAGGAGTTCAAAACAGATTCATCGTGATCTAACCATATGATATTAGAATCTTGAAAATACTCATCTTTACCTGAATATTCAACTATTCTTCCAATACTTCCTGATGCTGAAATTAAAATATCTCCCTTTTTAGGATAAGGGTATTTTGCCTTGTAACTTTCGAATTTATACCTAGAGATGAAAGCGTCTGGAATTCCGCCAAACGTTCCAATTTTGAAGAAAGGAACATCGCCTGTTTGCGTAGTTTCTTCTTTAAATATTCTTTTGCACATCGAAACTTTTGCAAAGTCACCGAACTTACGCTGTTTCCAAGCGTCAGTAAATTCAGGGAACCTCAATTGAGGTACTTTCTTATCGTCTTTCATAAGTTATACCTCCAGCTTAATGTTTAGACCAAGCTCTTTGAAATAGCCATTTAAGGTCTCATTAAGATCAGATTCTTCCTTGCAAGCATCTTGGTATTCTTTAAATACTTCATCAAGATCGATAGGTTCTTCTTCCTCGAAGGTATCAACATATCTTGGGATATTGAGGTTAAAGTCGTTTTCTTTAATTTCTTCAAATGAAGCTAAGTGACTGTACTTCTCAATATCTTTACGTTCCTTGTAAGCATTAAAGATCTTCTCGATATTTTCAACAGACAATTTATTGCGAGCTTTTTCTTTTACAAAGTCTTTAGATGCATCAATAAAGAGAACATCTCGGTTAGAGTTATTCTTTTTTAAGATAACAACACAAGTAGGGATTGAGGTGTTAAAGAAGATGTTAGCAGGCAGACCAATTACAGCATAAATAGAACCAGACTCCAATAAGTGTTTTCTAATTACACCTTCAGCATTACCTCTGAACAGAACTCCATGAGGTAAAACAATGCCCATGGTTCCATCTGTCTTTAAATGATAGAAACCATGTAACAAGAACGCATAGTCAGCTGCTGACTTAGGAGCTAACTTTTCATACTGAGCAAAACGAGGATCAGTAATAAAGTTCTCATTAGCAGACCACTTTAAAGAATATGGGGGGTTCATAACTACAGCATCAAAGTTTGTAGGTTCATCTGTAGGCCAATCAGCTGATAGTGAATCACCGTTATTCAATCTTTGGTAATGAGCAGATACCTTATGCAGCATCATGTTCATTCTTGCAAGGTTATAAGTCTGATTTACGATTTCTTGTCCATGATAGTAAACATGCTTTGATTGAGCTTCAGAAATGTAGTTTTTAACCTGTAATAGTAAAGAGCCTGATCCACAGCAAGGATCAAACACAGTAAATGCTTCTTTATTCTCTTTGCCACTAGTTACGATCTTAGCAATTAATTGAGATACTTGCTGAGGGGTATAGAACTCACCTGCTTTCTTACCAGATTCCGATGCAAACTGACCAATCAAGTATTCGTACGCATCACCTAAAGCATCTTCACCATACTTATTAAAATCAATATGAGCTAAAGCTTTAATCACAGATGAAATTAAAAGGTTTCTATCCTGTGGTGTTTTACCAAGATCTTTTGAATTGATATCAAAACCTTCAAATAGGTTTTCATAGGTCTTACCCTGAGATACTTCAACATCTCTAAATGCTTGGTGCAAGTTTTCTAAAAGGAAACTGTCATCGTTAATCTGGTTGTAGAAAGCTGTAAAGGTAAATTTTGGAAGAATGCAACAACCAAAGTCTCTAGTTAACTCTTCTACAAGATCATTCCAATCCTCAGTGTCTTGAGCTTTTTCATAAATTTCTTGAGCTTCTTCAACAGAGGATGGAACTCTATCTTCTAAAAGATCGACAACTTTATATAAAGTCTTATCTGATAAGCTTTTATAGAAGATTAAACCTAATAAATAATCTTTATAAACATCGGCAGTCATTTTGGCACGCATTTCATCAGCAGCAGCCCATAATGAAGACTGTAAATCCTTTGCATTTAGCTGTTCCATACTATCCTCTTTACAAGTATGAGTTGAATCTATCTTTCAGTTACAAATATATCTAACTGTAACTTTATAGAAGTAAAAGACTTTTTGAAATAGGAGCCTAACTATTATTCTTTAGAGGTCACACAAAAAGCCTTACCTAAGACAATTTCCAAATATATGCTCTTACCGTTCCATAACTAGAAACTTGTTGTAAAGTTTTAATTTACAAATTAGCAAGATCGTCAACATCTATCTCGTTATCTTGGGTTACTATTTCCGTATTAGGATCAACGATTATTTCTCTGAGTAATACTCCATCTATTTTGCATTTCTCTAAAAGCTCATCCATGCTGGAGTATTGACCAATAGTGTCATAATCAGGATCACACCAACCATCTACCCACTTAAAATGAACCAGAAAAACCATAAATTTCACGCCAGGAACTCGATATGCAAAGGTTGGCGTCAGATATTCATTATTTATTCTGTAGGTCTCACCTTTGTATATAAACTCTATTGCTACGAATTTATTTTTATCTTTTCGTCTTTCATCCATGTCATCTAGAAAATCATCTAGAGACTTGTAAAAATTGACACTATCATCTGACATACAACACCTCAACTTTCCCTATTGGGAAAACATACTTACATTCTCATAAATAAAAATCGGGATCTAACTCTTACACTTATGTCCGCGCTCATGACGTAAGGTGACCAAGTAACTGGCGGTAGCACATAAGATAGAGCTTTGTCTTAACAATAGTCATTGATTATTCCAGAATAAGGAATATCTGAAAAAAATCACCTAACAAATAACCAAATTTCGTTGCACCTTATCATTTACAGAAGCTTTGAGCTACATCAAAGAGAAAATAGAATTGAAGAAGCTAAATTAGCAATAGGAATATGTATGGAATGAAATTGATATAGCTAAAAAATCAAGAAGAAAACTAATGCTTTAGATGGTAGCTTAGGTTTAAGAACTTAGTTTTTAAAATGACTCAATCTTTTTACAGATTGAGTCATAGTATGAGATGGCAAGCTTTTAACTAAGCCATTTCAAAGACAAGAGTAAAGGTTGTGCCTTCACCTAGTTTTGAATCAACATCGATAGAGCCATGACACTCTTCAACGATGTGTTTTACGATAGTAAGACCTAAACCTGTACTGTCTTTATTGGAGTGACTTCTGTCAACACAGAAAAATCTTTCAAAGATTCTGTCCTGATCTTCTTTTGGAATACCAATACCGGTATCTTTGACCACTATAAAGAACTTATGTTCCTGCCTGAAGATCTTGCAGTTAACAATACCATTTTCTTTGTTGTATTTAATAGCATTATCAATTAAGTTGTAGAGAATTTCAGACATATATCTGCGTACGAAATTCATCTCCAGATCTTCACTATCAAGCACAAGGGTTACGCCCTTTTTAGAAGCTTTCTCTTTTAGAGAATCTACTACACTTTCAGAAAGTGACTTTAAGTTTATATGCTCACTTTGTGCTTTTACGCCAGATTCAACCTTTGATAAGAACATGATGTCGTTTATCATGTTCAACAAAGCCTGACCTTCTGAGCGGATCTTTTTACCAAAGTTCTGTAAATCATCAGGACGTACAATACCGTTTTCAATAAGTTCTGCTCTACCAATGATAGATTGTAGAGGTGTCTTTAACTCATGAGATACATTTGAAGCAAATTCCTGACGTTGCATCTGCAACTGCTTAGCTTTAGTAATATCAACTAATAAGAGTACGAAACCTACTAATTTTTCGTTTTCAGAAATCTTATTGAAAATGAGTTTGTAATACTTACCTGATAACTCAATATCCTGCTTTACACTCTCAATCTCTTCTCTTTTTTCAAAGATTGAACAAAAGATTGGAGAGCGGTTGATATTAAGCAGGCTCTCACCTTTATATTTTTCAGGATCTTCAATATTAAAAATAGACTGCGCGCTCTGATTTATCAGAATAATCTCACCTTTCTTGTTTAAAAAGATGATGCCCTCAGACATATAGGCTGTCATAACCTTAATCTGGGAATGAGCTGCAGTTACTTTACGTAATAACTTCTTAATACGGTGCTGATGAGAATCAATCCTTTCTAAGAAAGGCTTTAACTCGTCATAAACCACGTTCTCTGTCGGATTGTTAAGATCAATCGTATTGATAGGACTTACAATCTTAGCTGAAATTCTCTTAGCTAAAATAACTGATACTACGATAGCTAACAGCAGAATGATAAGCAGGTGTAAACCTAATGAGAGTGCCTGTGAAAAGATGTTATCTGTAGTGTAGGCACAGCGCAATACATCTCCTGACTTTAACCTTACTGCATAGTAAACAGTTCTCTTACCTAAGGTAGAAGAGTATCTGTAAACTCTGCTTTTACCGGTTTTCTCAGCCTGACGAAATTCATCTCTATCTGAGTGATTTTCTAAAGTAGAAGCATTAACCTGAGAATCAAAATAGACCGATCCATCTTTATGGATTAAGTTAATTCTGTAATCGTCAATGGTTAACAGAGTTAAATCCATAGAAGGATTTTTATTAAGAGCATCTTCTAACTTGGTTGTAAAGGAAATAAGACCATCACTGTCAGCCTTGATTAGCTGATAGGATGAAATAAACAAAGATGCTCCCAGTCCTAAAATCAGGACCAGAATAGTTGTAAAAAATACAGAACGAAAGATCCTAGAAATCATGCATCCGCCTTGTAACCGATACCTCTTACAGTCTGAATGACATTCTCAAGATCACCCAATTTTGATCTCAGAGCCCTGATGTGAACGTCAACAGTTCTGTTTTCACCATCATAATCAATACCCCAGATGAGATTTAACAATTCATCTCTGCTGTAGACGCGACCAGGATGCTTAATTAGAAGTAACAGTAACTCAAACTCCTTTAATGATAAGTCTAGTTTCTTATCATCAGCAGTAACTGAGTGCTTTACCTCGTTAATTACGATCTTGCCAAACTTAACCTCGCCTTTAGCATCGCTACCTTCATTTGAACGTCGCAAGATAGCTTTAATTCTGGCAACCATTTCCATTACAGAAAATGGCTTGGTCATATAGTCATCAGCACCTAAATCCAGGGCTTTAATCTTTTCATATTCAGCACCACGTGCTGTGGCCATAATTACAGGTAGTTTTGCTGTCTTTGGATTTGCTCTTAATTTTTTGAGAACATCAACACCACTCATATCTGGCAACATTACATCTAGAACTACAAGCTCAGGTAGTTCTTTTGCTATTGCTTGAAAAAAGCTTTGGGCATCGGCAAAGCCTTCTGCCTTAAAATTCATTGAATTGAGTGTATAAAGCTCAAGTTCTCTAATATCAGCATCATCTTCAAGACAGTAAATCATATAAGCCTACTCCTGACCTGTTAGTTTGCCTGTAAGCATATATTGAGTGCATCTTGCTACATTGCAAGAATGATCTCCAATACGCTCTAAGTATTTTGCAATCATTAAAAGATCAAGTGAATAGCTTGCATCTTTTTCAGAGCTCTTGATCTCATGAATTAAGGTATCCTTAATGGTAAAGAAGTACTTATCAACTACTGTATCATGCTTTATAACATTTGCAGCTAATGTGCCATCTTTGTTCACAAAAGAATCAATACTCTTTTTTACCATCTCGATAGCTTCTTCACTCATCTTTTCAATAAGTAGAATGTCATCGCCTTTGTAGTTAAAATCAAAGTGAGTGATAATCTCAGCAATGGCTATTGCCTGAGTACCAATACGCTCAACATCAGATACTAATTTTAAGGTAGCTGATACTACTAACATATCGTGAGCTACTGGCTGCTGTCTTAAAAGAGTTTTAATACACAGGCTTTCAATCTCACGAGCTTTTGAATTTAAGTCATAGTCTTTTCTGTAAATGCTCAAAGCCTTCTCTTTATCGTGAGTTTTAAAAGCTTCAAAAGCATTAGTTAAGCTTTCTTCACATGCTGATGACATTAAAATCAAAGAATTGTTAATCTGTGACATCAGCTCATCTAACTGGAATCTCATTTTTTTACTCCTATTAAGCCAAATAGCTTTAGCCAAATCTTCCGGTTACATAGTCTTCACAGCGCTTATCCTTTGGTTTAGTGAAGATGTTATCAGTGCTGTCGCACTCTACAAGATCACCTAACAGGAAGAATGCTGTTCTATCTGAAATTCTTAAAGCCTGCTGCATATTGTGAGTTACGATCACAATGGTATATTTCTTTTTAAGCTCACAGGTAAGCTCTTCAATCTTGCCAGTAGAGATAGGATCAAGTGCTGAGGTAGGCTCATCCATTAACAGGATCTCAGGCTCAACAGCCAGAGCTCTTGCAATACACAATCTTTGCTGCTGACCGCCTGACAGACCTAAAGCAGAAGTCTTTAATCTGTCCTTTACCTCATCAAAGATAGCAGCCTTTTTCAAAGACTTTTCTACTAACTCATCTAGAGCTGATTTATTTCTAATACCATGAATTCTTGGACCATATGCGATGTTATCGTAGATAGACATAGCAAATGGATTTGGCTTTTGGAAAACCATACCAATGTCTTTGCGCAAAGCGCTGACATTGATCTTGGTGTTTACTAACTCTGTACCCTTAAACTTGATTGAACCGTCAACTCTTAAACCTTCAATCAGATCATTCATACGGTTTAATGAGCGTAAAAAGGTAGACTTACCGCATCCTGATGGACCAATAAGCGCAGTGATCTCGTGCTCATTGATATGCATATTGATGTTATGCAGAGCATGATTTTCACCATAGTAAAGATTAAAGTTTTTTACATCGATAATTGGTGTGGTATTCATTTCTAGTACCTTTTATTCTGAATTCTCTTTGATAACTTGCTTGCGGTGTAATTGATTAAGAGGCTCATGAAAAGCATGATAGCTGCAATTACGAAAGCAACATCAAACTCGCCTTGCTCTTTAGCATAGACATACAAAGCAACCGTTAAAGTTGAACCTGATGATGACATCGCATCAATAAAACCATTTACCTTATGGGCAAAACCTGCGGTAAATAAAAGAGCTGCTGACTCACCTAACATTCTGCCGATGGCGAGAATACATCCAGTAACAATACCGTCGATACAGCAAGGTAAAACAACAGTTCTAATTGAGTACCACTTATTAGCTCCAAGACCGAAAGCACCTTCTCTGTATGAAGTAGGAACAGAATCCAAACTCTCCTGGGTAGTTCTAATAATGGTAGGTAAATTCATGATAGTAAGTGTTAGGGCACCTGCTAATAATGAGGTCTTAAGGCCAAAGTACTGACAGAAGATAAGCATACCGACCAGACCGTAAATAATAGAAGGAATACCAGCTAAACTTTCAATAGCATATTCAATGGCTCTTTTTACCTTCATGTTCTTTGCATATTCAGAAAGATATACAGCAGCACCTACGCCTAGAGGAAGCACAAAGACCAAGGTAGCAATTACGATATAGATGGTGTTTAGAATATCTGGTAACACACCGATGGTATCGTTGATGTAGCTAGGCTTAGTACTTAACAACTGCCATGAAACATGAGGAATAGCTCTTATAAAGACATATAAAATAATGAAAAGAACTACTGCGACGGTAAGTGCTGTAGCTGCATAAGCAAAAGACAGCATTACGTTCTTATAGATATTTCTTCTTAAAACATTGTTCATATTACTTGCTGCCTCTCTTCTTTAATACAAGATTTAACAGTGCATTGATTACCATAATGAAGATGAACAGCACTAAAGCAATTGAGAACAGAGCCTGACGCTGCAGACCTGCTGAATATGACATCTCGGATGCTACTGCGGTAGTTAAAAATCTTACTGATTCGAATATGCCAGGCATATTAGCTACGTTACCTGCAACCATCATTACAGCCATAGCTTCACCAATGGCTCTACCTACACCTAAAACCACTGCAACACCAATACCACGGCGAGCAGCTGGGACTACAACTTTATAAACTGTCTCAACCTTGTTAGCTCCTAATGCAAGTGAGCCTAATTCATACTCATGAGGAACAGCCTCAAGTGCACCGATGGATACCTTAATAATTGAAGGTAAGATCATGATAGAGAGCACTAGGATTGCTGCTAATAATGATGAACCGTCTGCAAGGTTAAAAATATCTTTGATAGCTGGGACTAAAACCAGCATACCGATAAAACCGAAAACAACTGAAGGAATACCCGCTAATAAATCTACTACTGATTCAATAAACTGCTTTACTCTTAAAGGAGCAAACTTAGCCAGGTATACAGAACTAAAGAAACCAATTGGAAGACCGAATAAAATTGCACCAAAGGTACCGTAAATAGAGGTCAGAATGAAAGGCATAATACCGAATTTAGGATCGGCTGCTGTTGATGCCCATTTAGTTCCAAAGATAAAGTCAAAAAAGCCTATTTCATGAATAGCGGGAATTCCAGAAATAATTAGATACAGACAGATGACCACTACGAATACGATATTGAGGTAACCTAGAATGGTGAACACCCAGGTAGCAATCATGTCTGCGCATTCTTGATGATTTCTTAATTGCATAAAATAATAACTGCAGGATCAGCTCCTGCAGCTCCGTGATAATGATTGATTACTTCTTAGCAGGAACAACGCCAGCCTTTACAATTAAAGGCTTAGCCTCATCTGACATAGCGTAGTCAATGAATGCCTTTGCATCCTTTGAAGGCTGTTTAGCCTTGTTTAGAACGAATACGAATGGACGCTGTAACTTGTAGCTCTTGTCTAAAACTGTTTCCTCTGATGGAACAACACCGTTGAAAGATAGAACCTTGATTGAATCATTTACAGCTGATAGAGAAGCATAACCGATTGCATTCTCGTTCTGACCTACAGTGGTAATAACATCACCAGTTGAGGTTAATTCCTGACGATATTTGCATGAATCCTTAGTACCGGTTACAGACTCGAAACCATCACGGGTACCTGAACCTGCTTCACGACCAATTAAAACTACAGGAGCATCAGCACCACCTAAATTTTTCCAGTTGGTGATCTTGCCTGTAAATACATCTTTAATCTGCTCAGTAGTGATATCAGTTAACTTGTTTGACTTGTTAACAACGATTACGATGCCGTCGTATGCAACATCGATACCCTGTAATTTTTCCTGTTCCTGAGCTTTTAAGGCTCTGGATGACAGACCGATGTCAGCACGACCTTCTAAAGCAGCAGTGATACCAGCACCTGAACCAGTTGGATTGTAGGTAACATCGATTCCGTTGCCTTCAAATGACTCAATCAGAATACCCATTACCTTTTCCATTGAAGTTGAACCGTCAGTAATAACAGCACCGGCATTAGCAGATGCAGAAAAACCTAATACACAACCACAAACTGCTGATAACAATGTCTTGTTAAATTTCATTTTTAAAATCTCCATATCAATCGACATGATTAAGATACAAAGACTTTGTTAACTTACTAATGTGCAATTGTTAAAATTTTGTAAATAGAGTAAAAGAGCATTGCCAAGCGGTTTTATTAGTTTTTTAACATAAATTGTTAAGTGCAAAAGAAAGGATTTATTGCTTTTCTGGAAATATCTTCTTACATGAACTGCTATACAGGAGCAGAAATTGAAATTTGCAGGAAAAGTTATGTACAGAGATTAGAGCTCAAACAGCTAAGTCAGATTGCTCTGATTTTAATCAGATAATTATAAATTCATTTATTGTGATGACAGTGTTAATTGCTGAGTTTTATTCATAATCCAACATTAGGAGCAGGACGATAACCTGCTCCTTTCACATTTGAAAGATATATTCACCCTGTCTGAATACATCTGTGTAACCTTATCTGAATCAGTCTTCACAGAATTATTCTTCTCTGGTTTAGAGTTACAGCATATGCTCAAGGCTCACCGTATGTCATCTGACCGTCCTTTATTTTTATAAAGGATACATCAGACAGAGCTTCGTTACCCTGAATATCTGACATTGAGAACATATAGGCATAGGTACCGTCAGGCAGGGCTGAATCCTCAAGTGACCAGTTAGAACTTAAAGTAAAGCTGTCAGTCTCAACCTCACTTGTATCATCCTCACTGTCAGCCATTTTCTGCATTAAGGTTGTGATCCTGTCCCCTGGTTTCAGTTTGATTAAATTCTTGTCAGGCATACCTGCACTGGTTATACGGCGCGCTCCTAATACCACATATTTACTCTGTTTGAAGTCATACAGAGCCTCAATGACAGAGCGGACTCCATTTAAAATCACTGGAATTGAGTAGTAGTTGTAATTTTCAAGATCTGCAGTAGTTTCAAGATACACAAGATGACCGTCTAAAGTCGGCCAGTTACCGTTGAAATTATCCCTGAAGATACCGTTATCCCAGTTCTGAAACATATCAATATCGTCACCGAAAACTGTAACGTCATTTTTATCGTTGAGTGTTGCAAGATAAAAACGCACCGAATCTATATACTTTAAAGATTTGTCATCAAGAGTCATTTCAAGGGCAGGAGTGCCGTCGTCTTTGGTAACTACCTCCACCTTTGTATCCTCAAGTGAGCTTATATCCATCTTCTGCATTGGAGCTATAGATTCTGAGATTAGGGTTACATTGTTTTCAACAAGCCCCTGAATAAAGGAAATCGGATCCTGATCTTTTCCAGGTTTTTCATTTAACAGCGACTGCAGAGCTGTATTGACACTGTGGTTTACAGTATTTGCAATAAAATCTACTGCACCACCAGAACTACTGTGCTCTGGCTTTTCTGATGAATCGGACTCAGAAGGTTCTGAACTTACATGAGACTCAGGCTGTGAGGTTGAAGACAGTTCTGAAGAAGCGGCATCATCACCTTCGCTTGTGATAGCTTCAAGCATTGAGTTTGCGGTATTTCCGTCAATAAAACCGTGCTGAAGACCGTAGGTCAGGATAAAGGAATTTACAAGACCGTTTTCAACCATCATGGCGTAACTGTCCTCATCAGAGTCAAATGGATAGTAGCATGACAGTCCAGATGCCTGATGAGCAGGTCCGCTTACCTGATATAAAACAGCTTCTTTGAGGTACTGTTGCATTTTTCCTGCAGCAGGATGTCTCTCTTTAGATGCGTCAGAAACTTTAGAAATAAAGTCTCCCATATCCACCATGTTGGAGTAACCTGAGGACTTTGAATTTGAGAAATTCTCTGATCGTGTTGCAGCTCTACCGATTGTGGCATAGAAGGAGTCATTTTCTGAAGCCTGCATCAGGGCGTACATACCAAAGATATTCCAGGCTTTGATCATTGGACTGATTTTACTCAAATCGATTAGAGACAGGGTTGCTGTCTGTTCTGTCTCCTCATCCTCACAGCCCCTGTAATAGGCATCACAGATACTCTTACCTAACTGAACGGCACTCTGTGATGTATTCTCTGCAAGAGCATTTAACCACAGGGTATACTGCCAGCCGTTACCAGGTTCTACCTCCTGAGAAGCTACAAAATAGTGTCCATAGGGTTCAATGCTTGCTGCAGTATCCACAGTAGCCATAAGACAGGTGTCAAAACCTATAAGTTCAAAAGGTTTTACTGCAGGGGCGTCACCGTAAACCGATGAAAGTGCATTCCTTAATTCTGACAGACAAATCGAATCAAAACTGTAATTCTCGTCATTGGCAAAACCGAACACACTTCCGCCGCCATGATCCCAGAAGAGCAAAACATTGTGATCTGACGAATAGTTCTTTTGACAGAAATTTAAAAAGTTATACAGGGTTCTGCCATCTCCCATGTTTGCCTGAGGTAATTCCTCAATTAAATTAAGCTCTCCGTCCCTTACCATAAAACGGGAGATTTTTTTTGAGGATATGCCAAAGTTCTGCCATTTGTTTGCACCTCCGGTCTGAATGATCACGGTCACCTCATCTGAAGGAGAGGCATCTATCATTTCACTTATATCTGCAGTGGCAGCACCATAGTTGCTTTCAAGATCACTGCCGCACATATAAACAAACACAGACCAGGAATCTGCCATTGCACTAAATGGTGTGCACACAAGCGCAACAGCTATACAGACATAAGACAGTAAAGTTCGCATATGACCACCTGTAACCAAAATATCCTAAAACAGGAATCAATCCTTAATCTCTGCTATTCCATGAGTTTTAACAGCTCGTCATGTCTGGCTTTGTCTCTTTGCATAGAAACATTAAAAGTCCCTAACTGACTGCTCTGAACCTTTTGAACAGTACTACCGTCTGATGAAAGTAAAACATCCACATTGTTGTCTATTACTGTTGGAATATAGTCAAACAGACAGGCGGCGCTGTTCATTTTCCATTCACCGAAAGCAAGTAAAAACACAGGAGAGCTGTCTTCAGTTTCAAGAGTAAAGAACTTGTCTGACATAAAGTCCTTTGCTTTTTTAAGAGCCGCCTCATCATCATTTACGACAATATCACAGGCACATCTGTACATTGAAAGCAGAACATCATGAGACTGCTGAGATCTTTCTCCATAGGCTTTGTCGTAAATACCAAGAGCATCAGCCAAAGTATCCATAGCTTTGGCATACTGGCCGCAGGAGTGTTCAAACAGGCCCTTTTCATTGAGCACCGAGGCCATTGCAGGATGCTCTTTACCATATGCTGAAGAGGCAACAGAAACAGCCTTCTCTATATATGAGCTTGCCTCATCCGTGTTATTCTGTCTTTGGGCGCATACACTCAGGCTTTTTAAGACACTGATAACGGTACTTGCATTGCCTGACTGATTTTCTGACAGCTCAAGAGCTTTTGAAAACAGTTTCTTGGCTCTGGCATAATTTTTCTTTTCAAAAGCTATCGAGGCTTTGTTCTGGAAGAAGCTAGGCTCTTCAATTCCCAGTTTTTCATAGATTTTTTCACTTTCACCGATTGCATCTTCAGCCTTTTCAATGTCACCTGATCTAAGATATGAAAGGCTCAGTGCAGACAGAGATGAAGCCACCTTCTGACTGTTTTCCCCTGCGGTTGTGCGTCTTATATCAAGAGACTGCAAGCCATATTTCACAGCCTCGTCATGTCTGCTAAGAGCCGTGCAGATCCCAACCATGAGCTGACTTATATCTGAAAGTTCCTCATCCTTCTCATCTCCTTTAAAAAATGAAAGAGCCTTTCGTCCTGTTTCATATGCTTCTTCATAGTCTCCTAAAAAAAACAGTGCTCCTGCTTTAAGTTCATTCAAACGGGGCAGCCAGTATTTATCCTGTTTCTTTTCAGCTGTTTTTAAGGCTTCCTCAAGAAGAGCAAACGCATCACTTTTGTCATCAGAATATTCCATCAGAAATGAGGCTTCATCGTAGATATACTGCAGATTGTCTTTATCAGTCTCTCTTCTCTGAGCTAAAGCCTCATAGGCGCCGTTCAAATCATTGCTGCTCAACTTTTGCTCATAAGTGGCGTACAGCGAGGCAGCGTCATCGGATGCATTAGCAAAACCGGCACTTAATGAAAGAACCAGTGAAAGTAAAATTCTATTAAATTTCATATAACTCCCAGAGTTTGTGTTTTATTTCTCTGTATGACAAATATCCTACCAGCGGGAGCTGGCTCCACCGCCCCCAGAGCTTCCTCCCCCAAAACTGCCGCCTGAAGAAGAGGAGAAACCGCCAGTGCTACCACTTAGGAAACTGTCATTATCGTCATCATCGTCATCTATTTTGTATGAACGTTTAACTTCATATCCGCAGTAAGAACAGCGTTTTACTTCCTCAAGATAAGTATGATGGTGCTTTTTTCTTTCTTTCTTTCTCACTTATCTTTTTTAAGGTTTTGCGTCTGCCACAGTTAGGGCATTTTTCAAACAGGTTCCAAAGCATCACGCCTGCTGCAACAGCAAAGATCAGAACTACAGTTGCGATGATTGTGACAAGTGTAATTAAAAAGTCATCATCGTCACTGTCAGCCACCGAACTCTCATCATCTGACTCTGATTTGCCTTCTGCGGCAAGGCGCTCATACAGGGCATCAATACCTGCCCTCATGCCTTCGTTTATTTTTCCCTCTTTAAAAAAAGGGATCATCTTCTGCTGCTGTATACGCTTGCAGACGGCATCCGGAAGCTCACCTTCAAGACCGTAACCTGTATGGAAACGGATAATGTGCTGATCTTCAACATAGGTAAGCAGAAGACCGTCATTTTTATCCCTCTGTCCTATTCCCCATTTTCTGAAAAGCTCCTGAGAGAATTCAAAGACATCACTGTCGCCAACTGATGGAAGTACTACCACAGCTGACTGTATATCTGTGTCCTTTTCGAGCTGGGTAAGTTTTTCGTTAAGATATGAAACCGTATCATGAGTAAGTAGAGTGGCGGGATCACTTACATGAAATGAGGTATTCTCAAGTCTTGGATTTGGAACTGTGTCTACTGTATAAAAGTCAGATGCAAAGGCACTTAACGTAAAAATAAGGCTTAATGCAAAAATGACAGCAGTTATCCTGTGAAGTCCTGCTGATAACACGGAGTGCCTAAGTAAATTCATGCTCGAACCTTAAAATGAAACCTCAGGACTGTCTTCTAAATGCTCTTTTACCTTCAGGTATGCTTTTGATTCAAAGCCAAACAGAGAAGCTAAAATATTTTTAGGGAATTTTCTGACCCCGGTATTGAATGCATTTACTGCATCATTGAAGTCTTTACGAGCAACTGCAATACGGTTTTCAGTACCTTCAAGCTGTGCCTGCAGCTCTAAAAAATTCTGATTTGCCTTAAGATCAGGATAATTTTCAGCGACAGCAATCAGACGACCTAAAGCCTGAGTGATAGCCCCCTGAGTCTCTTCAAATTTCTTTAAATCCTCCTCAGAAGGATTGCTGACGTTCTGAAAAGACTTTGCTCTTAAGGCTGTCAGATTTTCAAGAGTTTCCTTTTCATGTGTGGCATATCCTTTGACGGTATTTACAAGATTAGGAATGAGATCTGCACGGCGCTGATACTGAACTTCGACATTAGACCATTTTGCAGAAGTACTCTCATCCATTGATACAAGACTGTTATATGAAAAAATGCAATATAGAACCAGAAAGGCAAAAACAGCACTTAACACCATAGAGGTACGACTTTTAAACATGGGAGCTCACCTGTAAAGTTAATGTATAAATTATTGTATAGAGTTATTGTATTGACTGTCTGTATTGAATGACTGTACTGACAGGCAGTAGCGTTCAAAAAGAAAACAGTAAGAAAAAAACATTTGTTTGTTAATTTATTAAACAGCGATTTTCAGAAAATTTCACAAAAATATTCTTCCGATTATTTACTGATTTTCTTTAAAAATTTCCCCTTATTAAATGTGCTTCGCAAAAACAAAACCACGAATTTGCGCAAATAAATATAAATTATCCAACAATCAAGAAGTTAACATAAATATTAGCCCACTTAAAAGATTAAGAGATATAAGCCTCTTTATAGTGCACTTCTGATTATTTTGGTACAGACACACTATCAGATATAGTTCGACAGCCTTCACTTAAAAAATTCACCATAAACATATAGTAGCCTCAATATGAGTTTTTACGGACATATTTAAATGTAAAAATAAGATATAACTCAATAAATCAGCATATAAACTAAAGTGAATTTTATTATATTGCTTGTGTACAATATTTTAATCAATTATACTCAATCTCTGAGTGGTGTAAGTTAGAAGTGATCTATGGCCTTTTAAGTCACACTGCTTATCTTACGGTCTCTTATATTATTTATATGGGATTTTTTTTCAAACAAAAGGACTCAATATGAAACGTGCTTTGATGATCATTGGCCTTGCTGTCGCTATGACAGGTGGTTCTTTTGCTGTTCAGGCTGAAGAAAACGATGTTGCCAAGGTTAAGTGCAGCGAATTTATTCAGGACAAGGAAAGTATGGGTATGCTTTTAATGTGGCTTGATGGATACGCATCACAGAAAAGCGACAATACCGTATTAAGCGATGAGTGGATTGAGAAATTAGGAGCTCACATGGGTAAATACTGTTCTGAGAATCCTGACACAACTATTCTTGATGCAGCTCAGGCTATGGAAGAATAACAGAATTAACGGAGTTTATTATGAAAAAATTACTAGCTTCAGCAGTAGCTGCACTAGCATTAACCGTAACCGCCAACGTTGCCTCAGCTGAAGAGCAGGATGTTGCAAAGATTAAGTGTTCAGAGTTTTTACAGAGCGGTAGCACCATGCCTCTTTTAATCATGTGGATCGATGGCTACCTCTCAGCTGCATCTGACAACACCACCATGGATGACGCCTATATTGAGGAATTAGGCAACAAATTAGGTGAATTCTGTGGCAAGAATCAGAACGCTACCCTATGGGATGCAATCAGCTCTTTAAGTGATGAATAATCCTTAAAACCACACTCAAAGAGGCGGACTGTCATCAAGTCCGCTCTTTTTGTTTTACAGATCTCTTTCTCCTCAGCACTGTTAACCCCATCTCCTATCTGACTGCTTTTCACAAAAAAAATGGGCAACTTCAGATCACCGAAATTGCCCGAATGTGTAAATTAAGGTACAGTCTCTCCAATACCCTTATACCTTATTTACAGGAGTTTAGTTATGATCACGCCTCCTTTTTGAAGACATGAACTGTCATAAAGGTGACTGAACAGTACCTGTTCATTGTTTATTGTGACATCTAAAGGTGAATTGCCAGCGTTTATATATACTTTTAATACTTCATCAGCAGAATGTTTTGCATATTTAATGAATCTGCCATCTTCTGAATGCCAGGTTATGTTCTGGCTTTCGCAGGCTTTATGCTGTTTACGCAGTGAGATCAGTGACTTTACAGTGCTGATGGTCTTGTCATAAACCTTATTTTCAATGTCTTTCCATGGCATTGGTCTTCTGTTGTCAGGATCATTCTTTCCTTCAAGAGCAATCTCTGTGCCATAGTAAATACATGGAGAACCAGGCATAGTAACCAGTACGCTAAGCTGCTGTATAAGCTTGTCATAACTTCCGCAGCGTGTAATGGATCTGTCCACGTCGTGGCTGTCAAGGAAGTTAAATACAACCTGATTAACCTGTTTCATATACAGAGAATAACAGTAATTCATCATGTACATAAAATCGTCAGAGCTTAAGGTTTCATCGACAAAGAAGTTACTTAATGACTGCATGAAAGGATAGTTCATTACAGAATCATACTCGTCCCCTAACAGGTATGGTGTTGAATCCATCCAGATCTCACCTAATAAGAACAGATCAGGTTTTACAGCCTTTAATTCGCGATGCAGTTTCTTAATAAAAGCGTGAGAAATCTCATTTCCAACATCAAATCTGATGCCGTCAATGTTCCACATTTCAATCCAGTCTTTGCATACTTTAGTAAAGTAGTCCATAACCTCAGGATTTGAAGTATCAAGCTTTGGCATTTCATCTACGAAGGCAAAGCTATAATATCTTCCGTCCTTGGTGTTTCCATCAAAACTGAAATTGTCCTTTTTAACAAAATACCAGTCATAATATTTTGAGTTTTTGCCGTTTTTCACAACATCTTGCCAGGCGAAAAAGCCTCGACCAGAATGATTGAAAACAGCATCAATCATGACCTTAATTCCCAGAGAGTGTGCCTTTTCTACCAGTTTTCTAAAGTACTCATTGTCTCCAAAGTCAGGATCGATATGCTCATAGTCTGAGATGTTATATTTGTGATTCTCAGTTGAGGTAACAAGTGGAGTGAAATAAATGCCTGTAATGCCAAGATCTTTTAGATACTCTAGCTTACTCATTGCACCCTTCAGGTTTCCACCATAAAAGGAATGTCTGGTCAGCGATTTATTATCATCCCAGTCGTTTAACTGCTTATTGCCCGCATAATCGAGCTTGCAGAATCTGTCAGGAAATATCTGATACCAGAAGATATCTTCAGCCCACTTAGGATGTGTACAGATATCGGCACGGTTCATCCAGGCAAATTTGTAGAAATGTCTGATGATGTTGTCCTTTTTCATGAAATCCTTGTCATGGACTCCATCTTCAAACAGATAGCATAACTCGTCACCAGCATAGATTTCAAAATAGTACTGAACACGCTTGAATTCTGGTTTTAAGGTGACAGACCAGATTAATTCGTGTGAAAGCTCTTTTTCAATATGAAGTTCAAGAGGCTGACCTGACCATGGATCAGTACCGGAACAGCCGAAAATGTATGGATCGGCATGAACAATCACTACTTTACTGATTGATTTATTGGTTTTTACATTGATGACCAGCTCATCTTCATTTAAAGAATAACAATCTGTAAAAGCGCACTTGTGTGATATTCCTTCTACCTGCATACAATATGCTCCTTTTTTTTATATCCAATTATAATTAGCATTTTAATACTAAAAAATCAGATATTCTTTCAGAATGCTATCGACTTTTTAACACAATCCTATTATTTGTATTAAAATTATCATGTAATTTGCCTTATAAAGGATCTGTTTTCAATAAAATCGCTGATACGGTAGTTTATGATAGAAGAACAAAAATCTATTCACGAAAATGTCAATCACGGTACGGTTAATTTTCCATATGCTATTTACCATGTGAGGATGCCTTTTCACATCACAAGTTATCCTCTGCATTGGCATAAGGAAATCGAATTTATCTATGTTATTGACGGTACGCTTACAGTCTCTGTAAATAGCAGAAAGTTTGAAATGAACAGAGGTGATATTTCTGTAATACTTCCAGAACAGCCTCATGCCTTATTCCAGTATGAAAATGTAGAGGCTAACTATATCAATATCGTTTTTAATCTTGAATATCTTCATTCACAGGGCACAACCAACTATCTTTACGACAAATATATCGCACCTTTCGTAAGGGGTGAGCGTTCTTTAGATCCCTACATTCCCTGCAGATCTCTTATAAATGCTGAACTATTCCCTTATATAAATGAACTTTTTAACTGCCGACACGAAAGCTATACCGAAGACGGATTACTCATCATTTCAGATCTTATTCACATCATGCACACGGTTTGCAAAAAGAGCGTTGAAGTATCACAGGATCTGATGTCTGAACATATTAAAGCAGACAAAGTAAAAAAAGCAGTTTACAAGGTGCAGAACTGTTTCCACCAGCATCTTACAATCGCATTCATGGCAGATGTCTGTGGCGTTTCTGAAAGCCATTTCATGAAGATCTTTAAAGATGTGACTAAACAGAGTTTTAATGAGTTCTTAATCAATTACAGATTAGAGGTAGCTGCAAAGCAGTTAAAAGAAGGAAAGATGAAAGTAATTGATATAGCTAATGCATGTGGTTTTAACAACCATTCATACTTTACTAGAGTATTTCTTAGAAAGTATGGAATGACACCTATAAACTACAGAAAATCTGAAACTATGAGTTAGTAAAGAAAAGTAAAATTCAAATATTAAAACCATAAATAACGAAGCCAGGCATAAAGCCTGGCTTCTCTTTAACACTAAATGCTAGAGGTATTATTCAATGATAGTACCAACAACACCAGCACCTACTGTTCTACCACCCTCACGGATAGCGAATCTCTCACCTTCAGCCATTGCTACTGGGTGAATTAAGGTTACGGTCATATCGGTGTTATCACCTGGCATTACCATCTCTACGCCTTCCTGTAGATCGATAGTACCGGTAATATCTGTTGTTCTGAAGAAGAACTGTGGACGGTAGCCCTTGAAGAATGGAGTGTGACGACCACCTTCATCCTTGTTTAATACGTATACCTGACCTGTGAACTTGGTGTGAGGTGTGATGGTACCTGGATGTGCAAGAACCTGACCACGCTCTACTTCGTCACGCTTGGTACCACGTAATAGGATACCTACGTTATCACCTGCCTGACCCTGATCTAGTAACTTACGGAACATTTCTACGCCTGTTACTGTGGTCTTGGTGGTTGGACGAATACCTACGATTTCAACTTCGTCACCTACCTTTACAATACCACGCTCAACACGGCCGGTTACTACTGTACCACGACCTGAAATTGAGAAGATATCTTCGATTGGTAATAAGAATGGATCATCGATATCACGCTTTGGATCTGGGATGTAGCTATCTAAGGTATCTGCTAACTTATAAATTGCCTCTTCCCACTTTGCTTCGCCGTTTAATGCGCCTAATGCTGAACCACGGATGATTGGAGTGTCGTCGCCTGGGAACTGATACTGATTTAACAGATCACGAATATCCATCTCAACTAACTCTAATAACTCTTCGTCGTCTACCATATCGCACTTGTTTAAGAATACGATGATGTATGGTACACCAACCTGACGTGCTAACAGAATGTGCTCACGTGTCTGTGGCATAGGACCGTCTGTTGCTGCTACTACTAGAATTGCACCATCCATCTGTGCAGCACCAGTAATCATGTTCTTTACGTAGTCAGCGTGGCCTGGGCAGTCAACGTGTGCGTAGTGACGCTTCTCGGTATCGTACTCTACGTGAGAGGTGTTAATGGTAATACCACGTGCCTTCTCTTCTGGTGCGTTATCGATCTGGTCGAACTTTCTTGCCTCACCACCGTACTTCTTTGCTAATACGGTTGTGATAGCTGCGGTTAATGTGGTCTTACCGTGGTCAACGTGACCAATGGTACCTACGTTTACGTGAACTTTGCCACGGACAAACTTCTCTTTTGCCATTTTTAAATTTCCTTTAGTTTTTAGAGGTGCAGCTTTCACTGCACCAGTTAAAAAGTATTGTTAAAAAAACTTGTTGTTAGACTTATTCTTTAGTCTGACGCTCAGCGATTACAGCCTCAGCGATGTTCTTAGGAGCTTCAGCATAGTGACCGAATTCCATTACGTATGAAGCTCGGCCCTGAGTCTGAGAACGAAGATCGGTAGCATAACCGAACATCTCTCCTAGAGGAACCATTGCATGAACGATCTTGCCCATAGGGCCATCTTCCATGCCTTCAACGATAGCACGACGACGGTTTAAGTCACCGATAACATCACCCATGTAATCTTCTGGAGTATCAACTTCAACCTTCATTAAAGGCTCTAGAAGAACAGGCTGTGCCTTCTTGAAACCATCCTTGAATGCCATAGAACCAGCAATCTTGAATGCCATTTCAGAAGAGTCAACTTCGTGGTAAGAACCATCAAATACAGTTACCTTAACGTCAACTACTGGGTAACCAGCGATAACGCCGTTAGCAATCTGCTCCTGAACGCCCTTATCGATAGCTGGGATGTATTCCTTAGGAATTACACCACCAACGATCTCGTTAACGAACTCGTAACCCTTACCCTGCTCAAGAGGCTCGATACGTAACCAGCAGTGACCGTACTGACCACGACCACCTGACTGACGTACGAACTTGCCTTCCTGCTCAACCTTAGCTCTGATGGTCTCACGATAAGCAACCTGAGGCTTACCTACGTTACACTCAACCTTGAACTCACGACGCATACGGTCAACGATGATGTCTAAGTGTAACTCACCCATACCAGAAATAATGGTCTGACCTGATTCTTCATCAGTGTGAACACGGAATGAAGGATCTTCCTGAGCTAGACGGTTTAATGCTAAAGCCATCTTTTCCTGGTCAGCCTTGGTCTTTGGCTCTACAGCAACAGAGATAACTGGCTCTGGGAACTCAATAGACTCAAGAACGATTGGATGCTCTGGATCGCATAAGGTATCACCAGTGGTGGTTTCCTTTAAGCCGATAGCTGCAACGATATCGCCTGCGTAAACTTCTTTAACTTCTTTACGTGAGTTAGCGTGCATCTGAACTAAACGACCAAAACGCTCACGCTTCTGCTTGTCGGAGTTCATTACAGTATCACCTGCATTGATAACACCTGAGTAGCAACGTAAGAAAGTTAAGTTACCAACGAATGGATCGTTAGCTAACTTGAATGCTAATGCTGAGAATGGCTCTTTATCGTCAGCCTTACGTGAATCTGGCTGACCATCTAATGTCTTACCTTCAACTGGTGGAACATCAGCTGGTGATGGTAAGTAATCAACAACAGCGTCAAGCATTGCCTGAACACCCTTGTTCTTAAATGCTGAACCGCAGCACATTGGGATGATCTCGTTGCGTAAGGTACGCTCACGGATACCAGCCTTGATTTCTTCTTCAGTTAACTCTTCGCCACCAAAGAACTTATCCATTAAGGTATCGTTAGCTTCAGCAGCTGCTTCAACTAACTTAGCACGCCACTCTTCAACCTGCTCAACCATATCAGCAGGAATGTCAACGTACTCAAACTTAATACCCTGAGATGCGTCATCCCAATCGATAGCTTTACGCTTGATTAGATCAACTACACCCTCGAAAGAATCCTCTTTACCGATAGGTAACATTAAAGGAACAGGGTTGCCCTTTAAACGTGTTCTAATCTGATCTACAACACGTAGGAAGTTAGCACCTGTACGGTCCATCTTGTTTACGAATGCAATACGAGGAACCTTGTACTTAACAGCCTGACGCCATACGGTCTCAGACTGAGGCTGAACGCCACCTACGGCGCAGTAAACCATAACAGCACCATCAAGTACACGCATTGAACGCTCAACTTCAACAGTGAAGTCAACGTGGCCTGGGGTATCAATGATGTTGAAACGGTATGGAGCCTTCCACTGATTGTTCATACCGTGCCAGTAGCAGGTGGTAGCAGCTGAAGTAATGGTAATACCACGCTCCTGCTCCTGAACCATCCAGTCCATGGTAGCTGCACCATCATGAACCTCACCTATCTTGTGGCTCTTGCCGGTATAGAAAAGAATACGCTCAGTAGTAGTTGTCTTACCAGCATCAATGTGAGCACTGATACCGATATTACGATACATGTTAATGGGTGTTTCACGTGCCATAATCTTTTAACTCCTGTACTACCAGCGGAAGTGGCTGAATGCCTTGTTAGCTTCTGCCATGCGGTGAACATCTTCACGCTTCTTAACTGCAGTACCCTTGTTCTCAACTGCATCTGACATCTCTGCAGCTAAACGTGCAGCCATGCTCTTCTCATGACGGCTACGAGCTGCATCAACTAACCAACGCATTGCTAATGCGTAGCCACGTGCAGGACGAACTTCTACTGGAACCTGATAGTTTGCACCGCCAACACGACGTGACTTAACTTCTACGTCAGGACGGATATGATCAAGTGCCTCCTCGAACAGGGCGAGGTGGTCCTTGCCGCTCTTCTCAGAAATGGTGTCTAATGCGCCATATACGATGGCTTCTGCGATGGATTTCTTACCATCTAACATTACGACATTGATAAACTTTGCTAATAACTCAGAGTTGAATTTTGGATCTGGCAAAATCTTACGCTGAGCAACTTCACGACGTCTAGGCATTTATAAATCCTCTAATTTCAGGGTTTTCCAAAACCTAAAATTGATAAAAAAACTATTGTTTGGCCTTACTCTTCAAGGATGTCTTAAGCCTTAGGCTTTTTAACACCATACTTAGAGCGAGACTGCTTACGGTCTTTAACACCAGCGCAGTCTAATGAACCACGAATGGTGTGGTAACGAACACCTGGCAGATCCTTAACACGACCGCCACGAATCATTACAACTGAGTGTTCCTGAAGGTTGTGACCCTCACCACCAATGTATGAAGTAACTTCAAAACCATTAGTTAAACGAACACGACAAACTTTACGCATAGCTGAATTAGGCTTTTTAGGCTTAGTTGCGTAAACACGGGTGCAAACGCCACGTTTCTGAGGACAAGCTTCCAAAGCTGGAACCTTGTTCTTTGAAACTACTTTAACGCGTGGCTTGCGAACCAACTGATTAATAGTAGACATTAAATAAAATCTCCTGTTAGTCCGAAATGGACAGATCTTACTATCTCCCTACAAAATTAGGGATTATGAATTCTAATACAATTTGAAATCAAAGGTCAAATGTTTTTTACGCTTATAAGTGCAAAAAAATCACGGTTACCCAGAAAGGATTTTTCTTATTAATCATTAAGTTATATTGCGCTAACTTTTTTGTAATTGTTTAATTTATTACTAATTAATTGTTTTCAATAAAGATTAATCCATCTTTTTCAATGATTAATACCAAGATCTGAGAGCTATATTTTGCTTAGTTGTAAACTCAAAAAGCTTATTTTCTAGCTCTTCCTTATTCATTAAGGTATAAACCTCTTTTACTTTTAAGGCTATTTTCTTTGGACAGCTATATGAGTTCATCATTAAGATGATGTCTTCTTGAGTTTTAGATTTTTTTTCAAGATCTTCTTTTAATTTGTCATTCCCATTATTTTTAAAGTAGTCTGATGAGAGTAGAGCTTGAACTGAATAAACTAAATGAACCATATTGTCTTTTTTATAACCAAAAACTCTCTTATCTTTTAATAGTAACTTTTAATTTTTATGTAATTAAAATATGGTTAATATGTAATTATTATGTAAACATTACGTAAATAAAAACCAAAAAATAATTAAACAAAAATCTGTTTTAGAAAACTACGATTTTACTTGCCTGTTGTTGTAAACATGCTGTATCGATTGCTTTTACAAATGGTAAATCAACTTTACTTTGTGAATATACGCTTACTTCATACAACTTGCATTGACCGAGTTTCTTAGCGCCAGTGCATTGAGGATTTGCTTCTACACAATTAAGGAACTCGCCTTCAATAAGCACACTTACCTCAATTTCAGCATCTGCTAGATTTAAAGCAGTCTCTATTCCCTGTTCGTAGAGATTATCTATCACAGGAGAGCTTGAAATTACAATTAGGATCATCTCTCTCTCCATTAAAACTCAATTACACGATCTGCTGTTGCAATCATGCTAGATAACTCAAAGTTTCCTGATAGCGTAAAGTTTGAATTAAGCTTCTCACTTGAGATTGCCGCATTCTTAAAGGCTCTTCCACAAACTAAAAGTTCACATTGAAGCTTATCTTTAAGCTCTATTAACTTTTCCTGAATAGCTTTATGCTGAGGAATTACAGCTACATCATCAGATGATATGGTGACAGCTCTATCTGTAAAAAATATAGCCTGAACTTTGGCATCAGATTCTTCTTTAGCTAAAACTGCCAGTCTCTGTAAAAAGTTTAATTCAACCTCATAGGTATCAGTTGCACTTACAGGTTGTCTCAAAATGATAAGGTAGTTCATCTCTAAAAATAGATCCCTTTGTAGGGATCTTTATCTTAACTGTTTTACAAAAGCTAAGTTTTACTTAGTTAATTTACCGTGGATAAACTAAACTGCTGCAATAACTTCGATTTCGCATAATGCGCCTTTTGGAAGATCAATTCCGCCAACGCATGAACGAGCTGGAGCATTTTCTTTGAAGAACTCAGCATAAACAGCATTGAATGCTGCAAAATCATTAATGTCTTTTAAGAAACAGGTTGTCTTTACTACCTTTGAAAGATCAGAACCTGCAGCCTCAACTAAAGCTTTAACATTATTTAATGCCTGTCTTGCCTGCTCTGCAATACCACCTTCTGCCATAGCACCAGTTGCAGGCACTAATGGGATCTGACCTGATGCGAACAAGAAACCGCCAATTACTTTTCCCTGTACATATGGACCAATAGCTGCTGGTGCATCTTTTGTAGAAATGATCTTAACGTCACTCATTTTTAATCTCCGTGATAATCAATTACATTTATTTTCTAACTAATAGTTTATACAGACAAATGTAACAGATCACAACTTTATTTGACAAAACAAATCAAAAAAAATGCCCTGACCAATTACTTGGAGAGGGCATCTTCTACTATGAACTTTTACTTACTATTGATTTGAACCAACAGAAGTTGAGTCAACAGCCTCAAGTGCAGCACTTAACTGTTTCTGCAGATCATCTGGAGATACAGTAGACTGTTCCTGAGCCTTAGCGTTTCTAATGCGCTCTAACTCTTCACGACGCTGCTTGTGGTACTTGTAACCTGTACCAGCAGGGATCAGACGACCCACGATAACATTTTCCTTTAGACCGCGAAGCTCATCAACCTTACCTTCAACAGAAGCTTCGGTTAGAACTCGTGTAGTTTCCTGGAATGATGCAGCTGAAATGAAGCTATCGGTGCTTAATGAAGCCTTTGTCAGACCCATTAGGATGTGTCTGTAAAGAACAGGCTTCTTGCCTTCAGCCTCAAGTCTCTCGTTTACAGTACGTACACGTGAAACTTCAGCTACTTCGTCCTTTAGGAACTCGGTGCTGTCACCAGGATCTACAACCTCACACTTACGTAGCATCTGACGAACGATAACTTCAATATGTTTATCGTTAATCTTAACACCCTGTAAGCGGTAAACGTCCTGAACCTCATTTACGATGTAGTTAGCCACAGCGTTAACACCACGTAGTCTTAAGATATCGTGAGGAGACTCTGGACCTTCAGCGATCATTTCGCCCTTAGTTACAGTTTCACCTTCGAATACATTTAAGTTACGTGATAGAGGGATCATCTCATCATGTGGCTCAACTGGCTTGCCAAACTCATCAACTGCACCTGGAGCTGGAGAGATCTCTAAGCGACGCTTTGATTTGGTTTCTTTACCAAACTGAATTGTACCTGAAATCTCAGCTAAAATTGCAGGCTCCTTAGGTGAACGAGCTTCGAACAGATCAGCAACACGTGGAAGACCACCGGTAATATCCTTAGTACCGCCAGCTACCTGAGGAATACGTGCGATAACATCACCGATGTTGATCTCAGCACCATCCTGTAACTGAACAATAGCCTTACCCTGAAGCATATAGTTTGCAGGAACTGTTGTGCCTGGAACCATTACATCATCGCCGTTTGCATCAACGATCTTAACAGAAGGTCTCTTCTCCTTGCCCTGTGTAGGACGAGCAGCAAGTTCGCGAACTTCGATAGATGAAATACCTAAAGCCTCATCTTCCTTCTTATCAACGGTAACACCTTCGATAATATCTAAGAACTTAATGAAGCCGTGTACTTCAGAAATAATTGGGTGAGTATGAGGATCCCAACGAGCTACAGTCTGACCTACCTTAACGTCATCGCCCTCTTTAACCTCAAGAACAGAGCCGTAAGGAAGCTTGTGGCTTTCTTTTACTGAGCCAAAGTCGTCGATAACAACTAACTCAGACTGACGAGAAACAACTACCTGCTTGCCCTCAGTGTTAGTTACAATCTTTGAATTCTCAATCTTAATCTTACCGCTATTTCTTACTGTAGCACCTGATTCAGCAACAGCACGTGATGCAGCACCACCGATGTGGAAGGTACGCATGGTTAACTGTGTACCAGGCTCACCGATTGACTGAGCAGCGATAACACCAACTGCTTCGCCAGGATTTACCATATGACCACGAGCTAAATCACGGCCATAGCACTTAGCACAGATACCAAACTTGGTCTTACATGTAATAGGTGAACGTACCTTTACATGATCGATGCTGTGAGCTTCTAGAACTGAGCATAACTTCTCGTCTAGTAATGCACCCTTAGGAATTAGAACAGCCTTTGAACCTGGTTTTAGAACATCAGCAGCTAAAGTTCTGCCTAATACTCTATCACGTAAGGTTTCAACCACATCACCACCGTTTACGTGTGGTGTGATATCTAGACCGTCATCGGTACCGCAATCATCTTCAGTGATTACCATATCCTGAGCTACGTCAACTAAACGACGGGTCAAGTAACCAGAGTTTGCAGTCTTAAGAGCGGTATCAGCCAGACCCTTACGTGCACCGTGGGTAGAAATGAAGTACTGCTGTACGTTCAGACCTTCACGGAAGTTTGCAGTAATAGGGGTTTCAATAATAGAACCATCAGGCTTTGCCATCAGACCACGCATACCAGCTAGCTGACGGATCTGAGCAGGAGAACCACGAGCTCCAGAATCAGCCATCATGTAGATGCTGTTGAATGATGATTCCTTCTCCTCTTCACCTAAGATGTTCTTAGCTGTCTGAGTTGAAAGGTTAGCCATCATAGCCTTAGCTACCTTGTCGTTTGCATTTGACCAAACGTCGATAACCTTGTTGTATCTCTCACCTGGAGTAATCTGACCGTTTTCATACTGGCTCTGAATTGACATAACTTCCTTCTGAGCAGAAGAAATAATAGTGTATTTCTCCTTAGGAATTAACATATCGTCAACACATACTGAAGAACCAGAAATAGCAGCGTTAGCAAAACCGGTATACATGATATGGTCAGCAAACATTACGGTGTCTTTTAGTCCTAACTTGTGATAGCAAGCATTGAGCAGACCGCCGATCTTCTTCTTTCCTAATGGAACGTTAGATACATGGGTGAACCAATTCTTGTGAGTTAAGATCTCAGCGATATTCTCCTGAGTTACACCTTCTGCAGGAGGATCGATTAAGTCAAATGATAAGCCTTTTGGCAGAATCAATGACAGCATTGCACGACCAACAGTAGTTAAACGTAACTCATTGTGCTCTACGTACTCACCAGTATCTGTGTTCTTATCAAAGTAATGAACACGGCAAGCAATACGTGCATGGAAGTCAACTAAGTCAGCCTTATACAGACGCTCAGCTTCCTTTGCATCGGTTAGGATTAAACCTTCACCACGAGCACCAATTCTCATACGGGTCATGTAGTAAAGACCTAAAACCACGTCCTGTGCAGGAACAATGATAGGGTCGCCAGATGCTGGTGACAGAACATTGTTTGTAGACATCATCAGAGCACGAGCTTCTAACTGTGCCTCAAGTGTCAGAGGAACGTGAACAGCCATCTGGTCACCATCGAAGTCAGCGTTGAATGCTGGACATACTAGAGGGTGCAGACGGATTGCCTTACCTTCAATTAGAACAGGCTCGAATGCCTGAATACCTAATCTGTGAAGAGTAGGAGCACGGTTTAACATGATAGGATGCTCACGAATTACTTCATCTAATACATCCCATACGATTGGATCCTCTCTTTCAACCATCTTTTTAGCTGCCTTGATGGTAGTTGCAAAACCACGGATCTCAAGACGACCATAGATAAATGGCTTGAACAGCTCGATTGCCATCTTCTTTGGCAGACCGCACTGGTGTAGACGTAAGAAAGGTCCACAAGTAATTACTGAACGACCAGAGTAATCAACACGCTTACCTAACAAGTTCTGACGGAAACGACCTTGCTTACCTTTAATCATGTCAGCAAGTGACTTTAACGCACGCTTGTTAGAACCAGTAATAGCACGACCACGACGACCGTTATCCATTAAAGCGTCTACTGACTCTTGTAACATACGCTTTTCGTTGCGTACGATAATTTCAGGAGCTGCTAAATCAAGCAGTCTCTTTAAACGGTTGTTACGGTTGATTACACGACGATATAAATCGTTCAAATCAGAGGTTGCAAAACGACCACCATCTAATGGTACTAAAGGACGTAAATCAGGTGGTAAAACAGGTAATACAGTTAAGATCATCCACTCTGGCTTATTGCCTGAATTAATGAATGACTCGATTAACTTCAGTCTCTTTGCAAACTTCTTACGATTTGACTCTGATGAAGTTGAATCTAAAGCTTCACGAACTGCTTTTAACTCTTCTTCAAGGTTGATCTGCTTTAACAGATCTAAGATAGCCTCAGCACCCATTTTTGCTGTGAAATCATCACCATACTGAGTTAAAGCATCCATGTACTGCTCTTCAGTTAACAGCTGACGCTCTGATAACTCAGTCATGCCTGGATCGGTAACTACATAGCTCTCAAAATAAAGTACGCTTTCAATATCGCGTAACTTCATATCAAGCATTAAGCCGATACGTGATGGTAATGACTTTAAGTACCAAATATGTGCTACAGGTGAAGCTAACTCAATGTGACCCATACGCTCACGACGTACTTTAGCCTGAGTTACTTCAACACCACACTTATCACAAATAGTACCGCGGTGCTTTAAGCGCTTGTACTTACCGCACAAACACTCATAATCCTTGATAGGTCCGAAAATCTTAGCACAGAACAAACCGTCACGTTCTGGTTTGAATGTACGGTAATTGATGGTTTCAGGCTTTTTAACCTCACCATATGACCATGCACGGATCATTTCTGGGGAAGCCAGACCAATCTTAATAGCATCGAAGTCCTCAAGGCGCTGCTTGAACGCATTGCTGCGATTTGCAAGCTTGCCAAGGCTATCGCTTACTTCAAGATCCATTGCTGAATCTTCAGTGTTAGCCACTGGAGTCTGACTAGCAAGACCTTCTAAAAGATCTTCGTTCTGACCGTTTTCCATATTGCTCACAACAGTTTCTCCTATTGTCGTAGCCAAGCAGGGGTAGAGTTACTACCCCAAACTAGAAACTTATTCCTTGCGGACAAGATCGATATTGATACCAAGTGAACGAATTTCACGTAATAGAACATTGAATGACTCAGGAATACCAGCTTCCATTGTGTACTTACCATCAACAATGTTCTTGTACATCTTAGTTCTACCGTTAACATCATCAGACTTAACAGTAAGCATTTCACGCAGAGTATAAGCTGCGCCGTAAGCTTCAAGTGCCCAAACTTCCATCTCACCGAAACGCTGGCCACCGAACTGAGCTTTACCACCTAAAGGCTGCTGAGTAACTAAGCTATAAGAACCTGTTGAACGAGCATGCATCTTGTCATCAACAAGGTGGTTCAACTTAAGCATGTACATGTAACCTACGGTTACCTTACGCTCAAAGGCACGACCGGTTCTACCATCGAACAGAGTCATCTGACCTGACTCAGGTAGCCCTGCCATACGTAACATTTCCTTGATGTTCTCTTCCTGTGCACCATCAAATACAGGAGTTGCAACAGGTAAACCATCACGAAGGTTGTTAGCAAGAGTCATAACCTCAGAATCTGACATTGATGAAATGTCTACCTTCTGTGAGGTATCACCTAAGTCATAGATCTCCTGAAGAGTCTTTCTGATTTCAGCGATTGCTCTCTGCTCGATCAACATTTTGTTAATCTTCTCACCGATGCCCTTAGCTGCTAAACCTAAGTGAACTTCAAGAACCTGACCGATGTTCATACGTGAAGGCACACCTAGAGGGTTTAGAACCATATCTACTGGGCGACCTGTCTCATCGTATGGCATATCTTCGATTGGGTTAATTCTTGAAATAACACCCTTGTTACCGTGACGACCAGCAAGCTTATCACCTGGCTGAATACGACGTTTAACTGCAACGTAAACCTTAACAATCTTAAGTACACCTGGAGTTAAATCGTCACCATCGGTGATCTTTTTCTTCTCTGCTTCGAACTTCTCTTTGTATTCCTTAGAGAATTCATCTAAGCGAACAGAGAACTCTTCTAACTGACGCTGTGCCTTATCATCATCAAGACGCTGCTTTAACAGATCTTCATCTGCAATCGCATCAACTTTCTCTTGAGACATGCCATTTCTTACAAGGTGAACACGAACCTGATGTAACAGACCTTGTGTTAAGAAGCTGAACTCTTCGTCCAAATCCTTCTTAGCCTTGTTGATGTGCATCTCTTCGATTTCTTTAGCACGCTTGTCTTTCTCTACACCTTCACGGGTAAAGATCTGAACGTCAACAACGGTACCAGTTTCGCCGTTAGCCATTCTTAATGAAGAATCTTTAACTTCTGATGCCTTCTCACCGAAGATTGCGCGTAATAACTTTTCTTCTGGAGTTAACTGGGTTTCACCCTTTGGTGTTACCTTACCAACTAGAATATCGCCACCTACAACTTCAGCGCCTACGTATACGATACCTGCCTCATCAAGTTTAGATAATGCAGACTCACCTACGTTAGGAATATCAGCAGTGATTTCCTCTGGACCTAGCTTTGTATCACGAGCGATACATGACATCTCTTCAATGTGGATGGTGGTTAAGCGGTCCTTTGCAGCAACACGCTCTGATACAAGGATAGAGTCCTCGTAGTTGTAACCGTTCCAAGGCATGAAAGCGATACGCATGTTCTGACCTAATGCTAATTCACCCATATCTGTAGATGAACCGTCAGCAATAACGTCACCAGCTTTTACCTTTTCATTTAAAGAAACGCATGGTCTCTGGTTAATACATGTATTCTGGTTTGAACGGGTGTACTTGATGAGGTTGTAAATATCAATACCTGCATCATGATCACCTTCAATCTCATCGATGTTTACACGAATTACGATTCGACCACCATCAACGTGCTGAACAACACCACCACGTTTTGCGATGATAGAAACACCAGAGTCAACTGCAACAGCACGCTCCATACCAGTACCAACGAATGGTTTTTCTGAACGAACTGTAGGAACAGCCTGACGCTGCATGTTAGCACCCATCAGAGCACGGTTAGCATCATCGTGTTCCAAGAATGGAATCAAGGCTGCAGCAACAGAAATAATCTGCTGAGGTGAAACGTCCATGAACTGAACGTCACTTGCTTTACGAACTTCTGATTCACCCTTGTAACGGCACTGTACGTAGTCAGATAAGATCTTACCGTTCTCATCTAAATCGGTATTAGCCTGAGCGATAACGTACTGACCTTCATCAATTGCTGATAAGTACTGGAACTCTTCAGAAACAACACCATCCTTAACAAAACGGTATGGAGTCTCTAAGAAACCGTAGTCGTTGCAACGAGCAAACACAGCTAATGAGTTAATCAGACCAATGTTAGGACCTTCAGGAGTCTCAATTGGGCATAGACGTCCGTAGTGAGTTGGGTGAACGTCACGTACTTCGAAGCCTGCTCTTTCACGAGTTAAACCACCAGGACCTAAAGCAGAAATACGACGCTTGTGTGTAACTTCTGACAATGGGTTGTTTTGGTCCATGAACTGTGATAACTGGCTTGAACCGTAGAACTCTTTAATTGCAGCTGAAATAGGCTTTGCGTTGATAAGCTCCTGTGGAGTTGTATTATCCAAGTCGCCTAAAGACAATCTTTCCTTAACAGCACGCTCAACACGAACTAAACCAATTCTGAACTGGTTTTCAGCCATTTCACCAACTGAACGGATACGACGGTTACCTAAGTGATCGATATCGTCGATGGTCTCTTTACCATTACGGATCTTAACTAAGTAACGGATTACCTTAATGATATCGCTATTGCTTAAAGTACCACGTGAAGGCTCGTTATCGATGAATGAGGTATCAAGATTGATCTCTTTACCTTTAGGATCGGTAGCCTTGCCTTCTAATTCAGTTACATTGCTCTCTAACTCTAATACTGATAAAGGAAGGATTATTGCTCTATCATAGGTATAAGCCTCACCGCCCTTCGGCTGAATCTTAACCTTATGTAATAAGCGCTCTTGAGCTGGTAACATCTGATCTTTATTTGCAGGGATCAGAATGTTATCTAAGAAACCTAGCAGCTTGTCAGCAACACGCTCTGGAACAGTGTTCGGCATGCACTCTACTTCTGCTGGATCTAGAAGAGGCTTGATTAAATCAACAATCTTAGGATACTGTGCGTATACGAAGCCGTTTACTACAGAAACACCGGAATCTGCGGTATTTAACTGTGAATCAGCTGAGGTTAAAAGACGTGCAACACCTGCCTTGAAATTCTTCTCTTCAACGAAGCGGCTGTCGAACTTCATACGACCAACTGATGATAAATCGTATCTATCCTCTGCGAAGAATAAGTTCTTGAATAAAGTTTCAGCAGCTTCAACAGTAGGAATTTCACCAGGACGCATCATCTTGTAGATTTCGAATAAAGCTGCATTCTTGTCAGCTTCATCTGAGCTTAGATCACGTGTGGTGTCGTTACGTAAAGTATCAGCAATGAAAGGACCTTCATCAACTGCACTGGTGTAAAGGATCTCAATCTTCTTTAAACCGTTTGTAGCAATTGCTGTGATGTTGTCTTCATTTAATAATGTGTTAGCAGCTAATACTACTTCGCCGTTCTTGTTCTTGTAGTCTTTTGCAACAATCTTATCTAATAGATATTCTGCAGGAACTTCTAAAGATGTCACTTCAGCTTTCTTTAACTGACGTACGTGACGGGCTGTAATCTTCTGGCCCTTTTCTACAATAACATCTTTGCCTACTTTGATATCAAAAGAGGCAGTTTCACCACGTAAACTCTCTGGAACAAGTTCCATATTGATCTTGTTGTTCTTGAATTCGATTTCAACGGTATCGAAGAACAAGCCTAAGATCTGCTCGGTGTTATAACCTAAAGCACGTAATAAAACAGTTGCAGGTAACTTACGACGACGGTCAATACGTACGAATAAGTTATCGCGATGATCAAACTCAAAGTCTAACCATGAACCACGGTAAGGGATTACGCGAGCACTGAATAAAATACGACCAGGGTAAGTCTTACCTCTGTCGTTATCAAAGAATACGCTAGGGCTTCTGTGTAACTGAGAAACAACAACACGCTCAGTACCATTAACAATGAAGGTACCGTTGTCGGTCATCAGTGGGATTTCACCCATGTACACATCTTGGTCAATACGCTCTTTAACAGTCTTAGGAGAATCTTTCTCGTAACGAACTAAGCTTAATTTGACCTTAAGTGGAGCTGAATAAGTAGTACCACGAATCATGCACTCGTGTACATTAAATTTAGGCTCACCTAAATGGAAGCTGTTATAGCAAAGTTCAGCATTGCCAGAATAGCTCTTAATTGGGAACACGCTCTTGAAAGCGGCAACCAAACCATTCTCGTTGTTTGGATCTGAACTAATAAATTGTTTAAAAGAATCGAGTTGTACTGCTAATAAATAAGGTGTATCTAAAACTTTTACACGCTTACCAAAATCCTTACGGATGCGTTTTTGCTCAGTGTAGGAGTAGACCATGGATAGGTGATCCTCTATTTGATCTGTTTCCGGATAGGATGCGTTAGCATCTTAGTATATTAAGGCATCGAACCCGAGCCCCCATTTTAGGGGGATCGGGTTACGTTTTTGAACAGTTTTTTAAGCTGTCATTGGCCCGATGCGAGCCAATTTATGGTAGCTAGCTTTTAAGCTAATGCAGCCTCTGCACCAGCGTCGGTTAAAGCCTTTACTAAAGCTTCAGCGTCAGCCTTTGGCATTGCTTCCTTAACCTTAGCAGGAGCTGACTCAACTAAGTCCTTAGCTTCCTTTAAGCCTAAACCAGTAGCGGTACGAACTGCCTTAATAACAGCGATCTTGTTAGCGCCAGCAGCCTTTAACATAACGTCGAACTCGGTCTTCTCTTCAGCAGCAGCTGCACCACCAGCTGGAGCAGCAGCAACAGCTGCAGCAGCAGAAACACCAAACTTCTCTTCCATTGCCTTAACTAACTCTACAACTTCAGTAACTGATAGAGCTGCAATTGCCTCAATGATTTCATCCTTAGATAAAGCCATTTTTAAACTTCCTATAAAATAACCAGGCTATGCCTGAAAAAAAACAATCGACTTAAATAAGTCTTCTCTAGCTGTGCTATTACTGAGCACCAGCCTCTGAACCAAGCTTGTCGCCAAGAGCGGCAAGAGTACGAACCAGCTTGCCAGCAGCAGCCTCTTTTAAGGTTGCCATTAAGTGAGCAATAGCTTCTTCGTATGTTGGTAATGTTGCAAGAACATCAATGTCTTTGCTGTCATATGCCTTACCTTCAAAAGCTAAAGCTTTAACTTTGAAAGTATCGCATGACTTTGCGAAATTCTTGAAGATTCTAGCAGCAGCACCAGGATGCTCTAAAGATAAACCAATGATGGTTGGACCCTTACATGAATCCTTGATGCACTCAAACTCAGTGCCTTCTAAAGCACGTGCAAGAAGAGTGTTACGAACAACGTGTAAATAAACGTTGTTCTCACGAGCTTCTTTACGTAGTTTGGTTAAAGTTGCTACTGGAATACCGCATGAATCTGCAGTAACAGCTGACACAGCTTTCTTGGCTACTTCGGCGACTTCAGCAACGATTGCCTTTTTGTCTTCGATATTCAATGCCATTTTTAGCAGTGACTCCTGGAATGTCCATAGTGGACTATACCCTTTCGGGACCACCGGAGCCTGTATTCAGGCTCCGCCTACGCAGGATAATTAAGGTACTACCCCCTGCGGTCTTTGGTTTGGCGGCAATGCCCCCTTTCCAAATTCTTTACAAGCATCAGTACCGGATGCTTATTCAGGATTATTCAGCCTGAATTGCCTTCTCTGCAGCAATAGTATTCTTATCAATCTGAATACCAACGCCCATAGTGGTTGATACACAGATCTTCTTGATGAAGGTACCCTTAGCTGCTGATGGCTTGTGCTTAATGATAGCTGCAATTAAAGCTGATAAGTTGTCAGCTAACTGCTCAGCGGTGAAGTCAGCTTTACCGATTGAAGTCTGGATGTTACCAGACTTATCATTACGGAAGCGAACCTGACCTGCTTTAGCATTCTTAACAGCAGTTGCAATATCGCGAGTTACGGTACCAACCTTAGGGTTAGGCATTAAACCGCGTGGACCTAAGATCTGACCTAACTGACCTACAACTCTCATAGCGTCAGGTGAAGCGATAACAACGTCGAAATCAGCAAAGCCTTTCTTAACTTCAGCTGCTAACTCGTCCATACCAACGTGATCAGCACCAGCTGCCTTTGCCTGCTCAGCAAGCTCGCCCTGTGTGAATACTAAAACACGTACAGTCTTACCGGTACCGTTTGGTAAAACGGTAGCACCACGAACGTTCTGATCTGACTTAGTAGCGTCAATACCTAACTGAACTGCTACATCAACGCTCTCTACGAACTTTGCTTTTGCAGTATCTTTTAATAACTTGAAGCCTTCAACTACATCGTACTGCTTGGTCTTATCAACAGCTGCACGGATTTCTTTTAAACGCTTAGCAATCTTAGCCATTGATTAACCCTCCACCTGGATGCCCATTGAACGAGCTGTACCAGCAATGGTACGTGCAGATGCATCAAGATCAGCACCAGTCATATCTGGCTCTTTAGCTTTAGCGATCTCTTTGCACTGTTCCATGGTGATCTTACCTGCAACTTCAGTACCTGGCTTGTGAGAAGCTGACTTCAAGCCTAAGGTCTTCTTAATTAAGAAAGAAGCTGGGGTTGTCTTTGATACGAATGTAAATGACTTATCCTGATATACGGTGATGATAACTGGTACAGGTAAACCTTTTTCCATGTTTGCTGTCTTAGCATTGAATGCCTTACAGAATTCCATGATGTTAACACCGTGCTGACCTAATGCTGGGCCAACTGGAGGAGCTGGGTTTGCGTTACCAGCACCAACCTGTAATTTAATATAGGCAGTAACTTTCTTTGCCATTTTGAGGTATTCCTCTGAAAATTAATGTGGGTGATATCGCTCAATTCACGATTGAGCTTCCCTTGACCGATTGGTCGCGCTTTTTAACACGATTGAATAATACAAACAGCGTAAAAATAGCTTTGAGATTATACACAGATTAGTGATGATAATCAACAAATAATTAATAAATTAATGCAACAAAAAAGCTATTAATCTTTATTTGCTGAAATTGAAAGAAATTTTGGATTTTAAAGACTAGGGCTCATTTAAAAATGAGCCCCAAAATGATTAGATATCTTTTTCAACCTGAGTGAAATCAAGATCTACTGGTGTAGCTCTACCAAAGATTGCAATTGAAACTGTTAAGCGGTTCTTCTCATAGTCCACCTTCTCAACAGTACCAACGAAGTCTTTGAAAGCACCATCGATAGCGCGAACATGCTCGCCAACTTCGAACATGGTCTTTGGACGTGGAGAATCTTCAGTTTCCTTCAGACGGTTTAGGATCTTATTAGCTTCCGCCTCAGTAATTGGAAGAGGTTTTTCTGAAGTACCGCCGATAAAGCCTAAAACACGATCAGTATGTTTTACTAACTGCCATGACTCTGAGGTCATTCTCATATTTACTAAAACATAACCAGGGAAGAACTTACGCTCACTCTCGCGTTTCTTGCCGTCTTTGATTTCTTTAACCTTTTCCTTTGGAACAAGGATTTCACCAAAGTAATCTTCCATATGGTGGATCTTGATTCTTTCAGCAAGAGTTAAAGCAACTCTCTGCTCAAAGCCAGAGAAAGCATGAATTACATACCAACGGAAGGTATCACCACCAAAGTATTTATTTTTCTTTGGTGCTTCTTTAGCTAAATCTGGGTTTGCATCTAAAGCTGAGGTCTCGTCAACAACAGGAGCCTCAGGTGCTACAGGAGCTTCTGGTGCTTCAATCTTTTCAATATCTGCCATTTTAAAATCCTTTGGTGTTTACTATAAGGTAAATAGGCGAACTAACTGTAAAAATACGATATCGCATAGATACAGGAATAAGCTTACAACACAAACAGCTACGAAAACAATAAATGTTGTCTGCACAGCTTCTTGTCTAGTTGGCCATACAACTTTACGTAACTCAGTATATGACTGACGACCAAACTGTAATAAGGTGCGACCCTTATTAGTAAGAAGTGCAACAATTAAAGCAACTGCAAAACCAACAATAACAATTGCTACACGCAGAAGACGAGATAAGTTACCTTCATCTACTGCAACAAAACTTGTGTAATACCAGTTACCTAAGATAACTGCAACTACTAAAACAATAGAAATAGTCCAAAAAATTGCGCTTACAACTGGAGATACAAACAGCTTTGAATCTGTGCCATTTGCTGTCTTTTTAGCATTTGCCTTCTTAGCAGGCTGGACTTTATTGCTAGTTGTTTCTGACATAAAAAAAACCTTAAATTAAAAGGTACAAATTTTTAGCACCTTAAGACAATTAATCCGTAGCAGTAAAAAATACTGCTACGGACATACATCTTTGCTGAGTTAGATATTACTCAATGATAGTACCAACAACACCAGCACCTACTGTTCTACCACCCTCACGGATAGCGAATCTCTCACCTTCAGCCATTGCTACTGGGTGAATTAAGGTTACGGTCATATCGGTGTTATCACCTGGCATTACCATCTCTACGCCTTCCTGTAGATCGATAGTACCGGTAATATCTGTTGTTCTGAAGAAGAACTGTGGACGGTAGCCCTTGAAGAATGGAGTGTGACGACCACCTTCATCCTTGTTTAATACGTATACCTGACCTGTGAACTTGGTGTGAGGTGTGATGGTACCTGGATGTGCAAGAACCTGACCACGCTCTACTTCGTCACGCTTGGTACCACGTAATAGGATACCTACGTTATCACCTGCCTGACCCTGATCTAGTAACTTACGGAACATTTCTACGCCTGTTACTGTGGTCTTGGTGGTTGGACGAATACCTACGATTTCAACTTCGTCACCTACCTTTACAATACCACGCTCAACACGGCCGGTTACTACTGTACCACGACCTGAAATTGAGAAGATATCTTCGATTGGTAATAAGAATGGATCATCGATATCACGCTTTGGATCTGGGATGTAGCTATCTAAGGTATCTGCTAACTTATAAATTGCCTCTTCCCACTTTGCTTCGCCGTTTAATGCGCCTAATGCTGAACCACGGATGATTGGAGTGTCGTCGCCTGGGAACTGATACTGATTTAACAGATCACGAATATCCATCTCAACTAACTCTAATAACTCTTCGTCGTCTACCATATCGCACTTGTTTAAGAATACGATGATGTATGGTACACCAACCTGACGTGCTAACAGAATGTGCTCACGTGTCTGTGGCATAGGACCGTCTGTTGCTGCTACTACTAGAATTGCACCATCCATCTGTGCAGCACCAGTAATCATGTTCTTTACGTAGTCAGCGTGGCCTGGGCAGTCAACGTGTGCGTAGTGACGCTTCTCGGTATCGTACTCTACGTGAGAGGTGTTAATGGTAATACCACGTGCCTTCTCTTCTGGTGCGTTATCGATCTGGTCGAACTTTCTTGCCTCACCACCGTACTTCTTTGCTAATACGGTTGTGATAGCTGCGGTTAATGTGGTCTTACCGTGGTCAACGTGACCAATGGTACCTACGTTTACGTGAACCTTGCCACGGACAAACTTCTCTTTTGCCATTTTTCAATCCTATGTGAACAGTATGTTGATGCTCACAGCGTTGATGAATCAAAACTGGAGCGGGCAGCGGGAATCGAACCCGTATCTCAAGCTTGGAAGGCTTGGGTAATAACCATTATACGATGCCCGCAATGGAATTTGTAATTTTACCGGAGAAAATATTTGGGAAGTGGTGGAGGGGGAAGGATTCGAACCTTCGAAGGCAGAGCCGGCAGATTTACAGTCTGATCCCTTTGGCCACTCGGGAACCCCTCCATAATTAGCCCGTCTCCGGACCAACTACGTCACTGTCTTGTGACAGCGGGGATAATGATAATAAAACTTAATTGATAATGCAAGAAAAAATTTAACATTTTTTTTAACTTTTTTTTAAATCGCTTATATTAGCCGTTTATATGCAGTCATTTTTTTGGTCTTAACAACAACTTTTCCTTATATCTTTCAAAATTCTACTTTTTCTGGTTGCAATTTTTTTTCTTTTTTCGTTTTTTCTAAAAAAATTGTTGTTAAAACTTCAGCTTTTTTACCATCCATCATCTTTGCATGTTAAAATCAGTATGTTTTTATTTTGGCTCAATTATCATGATAAACGAAGATATCGCTTCTCCTTTTGTAAAGTTTGACCCACAAACTTGGGCTTCTTTTAAGCACTCATCTGAAAAGCTTACCCTCACTGAAGCCGATCTTGACAGATTTCTAGCTTTTAATGATAAATTATCTTTAGACGAAGTAAAAAGCATTTACCTACCGCTATCAAGCCTCCTTAGGATGTATTACATCAGTCGCCACGATCGTTTGGCTGTAATACAAAAGTTCTTAGGCTCGCCTATGGATTCTGTTCCTTTTATCATCTCTATCTCAGGATCAGTATCTGTCGGTAAGACTACTACTGCAAAACTATTAAGTGAACTTATTAAAGACTGGCCATGTAAACCTAAAGTTGCAATGATTACCACTGATGGATTCTTATATCCTAATAAGTATCTTGAAGATCATATGCTCTTAGGTAAGAAAGGTTTCCCTGCATCATATGATGTTAAAAGGCTAATTAACTTCCTATTAGATGTAAAAGAAGGCAAACCAAATCTTAAGGTACCAGTATATTCGCACCTAACTTATGACATTGTTCCTAACGAATTTACTGTTGTGGACAGACCTAATGTATTAATTTTAGAAGGTGTAAACGTACTACAGGATGGTACTGAATACCCTGAATACAGAAAGAAAGCTTTTATTTCTGACTATATCGACTATTCCATCTATGTTGATGCTGACGAAAAGCATCTGATGAAATGGTATATAGACAGATTTATCAAGTTGAAAGACAAAGCTTTCTCAGATCCTAATTGCTACTTTAACAAGTATGCTCATTTATCAGATGTCAATGCAGCTAGCATTGCCAAACTCATTTGGGAAGCTGTTAACCATGTAAACTTAATGGAGAACATCTTACCTTGCAGAAACAGAGCAAACTTAATCTTAAAGAAAGGACCTGATCACCATATAGAAGAGATCTATTTGCGTAAATAGCAACATTGATTAGTTTACTTTTAAAGTAAAACTTAACATCTAGATTTTGACTATGGTATAGACAATTTATGATTATAAATTAGTAGCTCAGGCATCTGAGCTACTAAGGGGTTTTGTAAACCTATTACTGTATGTAGGTAATATGACCAGAACGTATAGAAATCACGTTATCTTCAGAAGTTAAGAGTAAAGAGCCATGAGGATCAACACCTGCAGCTCTACCTTCAAAGATGCCCTGTTCATTCTCGACTCTAATGTTTCTTCCTAAAAGTTCATCTCTGGCTTTAAAGGATTCAATGATCATTTTTTTATTATTATCATTGAATTCATGACAAACTTTTTTGATGTTATTGATTAGTTGAACAGCTAAATCATTTCTCTTAAAGCCTTCAGGCTGAGTCTCAAAGATAGAGGTATAGTCCTTGTCAATGTTTGAAAACTCATCAGCATAGACATTAAGTCCTACACCAATAATTGCTTTGATCTTATTTTTGTGAGGTACAGTTTCAATCAGAATGCCGCCAAATTTTTTAAGATCTTTATAAATATCATTTGGCCATTTCAAAAGAATATCTTCAAAACCAAAACGCTCTACAGCCTGAGCTACTGCAACACCGATACCTACAGATAAACCTTCTAATTTATTAAAATCATCAAAGATATAGCATAAAGACATGGTAAGTTGTTTGCCAAAAGTAGAGTGCCAACGACCTCCCCGACGACCACGTCCTGCCTCTTGGCATTCAGCAATTACAGTATCACCTGATGCTAGAAATTTTGAGTTTTTTAGCATATAAGTGTTAGTAGAATCTACAGATTCTAAAATTTCAATTCTGCCAGCTCCACTTACTCTTTTGAAAATAGAGCTATCATCTAACAGATCAACTTTGTTAGATAACGACAATGAATCATCATAATCTTGCAGATTGATACCTAAAGAAGCTAATTTCTCAGACAGCTCTCGTAGCTCTGCATCTGACACATCTAAAGCAGTTTTAATAACTTCTTTTTTCAATGAAAGATCATTAGCAGAGTTTAAAAGTTTGACTAGTTTTAAAAAGCCTACAGAGTGTCCCAAGAAATTTCTCCTTTTGAACCGTATGTTCTTACCTCAGGTTCTAGTTTGATATTAAATTTATTTAAAACTTCAGCCATGATGTATTTTGCTAGGGCAACAACTTCGTGAGGTTTAGCATTACCCCTATTTACAATCACCAAAGACTGTTTTTCCCAAGTACCTACGTTGCCGTGAGTAATACCTTTGCATCCGGCCTTTTCGATTAACCAACCTGCAGCTAGTTTATATAAACCATCTCCTGCGTCATATACAGGAATAGACTCATACTTTTGACGTAAAGCATCAACTTCAGACTTATCAACAATAGGATTTTTAAAGAAGCTGCCTGCATTACCAACTAGACTAGGATCTGGTAATTTCTCTTTGCGCAAACCTACTATCTTGTTTCTTAATTCTAAAGCTGTTGTAAAAGACTCTCCTGATAAGCCTTTATAAACTAATTTTGGAGAGAATTTAGAACTTAATTCAAACACAACCTGAGTAATCACTAAAGGTCTGCTTTTATGTGTTTTAAAGTATGATGATCGATAAGCAAATTCACATTCTTCTTTTGAGAATGTTTGTGTAATATGGCGCTGTAAATCATAAGTTACAACTTCTTTAATCACATCGCCAATTTCAACACCATAAGCCCCTACATTCTGAATTGGAGCAGCACCAACAGTTCCTGGGATTGAAGACAGGTTTTCAAGACCAAAGATATTCTGAGAGATAAGACTGTCAATTAGAGAATCAAGGACAATACCAGCTCCAGCTTTAACGATAAATTTATCACCATCTTTTTCAACAGAAAGACTTTTTATCTGATTGATTAAAACAGTGCCATTGTAATCATCAGTAAAAAGCACATCTGAGCCATGCCCTAGTATCAGGACATTATCAGCTTGAACTCTCTTTAAATCTGCAAGACTGCTAATGACTACGCCGTCTTTTGACTGCACAGCCAATCCAAATGTGTTGTAAGGGGTTAAATCAAACATTCTAGTAAATTCTTTCTATCACACCGCCAAGTTTGCCAACTTTAGTTTCGATGTGCTCGTATCCTCTATCCATGTGGTAGATTCTGTCAACTATGGTAGTACCTTCAGCAGCAAGACCTGCAATCACTAATGAAGCTGAAGCTCTTAAATCAGAAGACATCACTTGAGCTCCTTTAAGAGCAGGCACACCTTCACAAATTACGGTATTTCCCTTAATTTCAAGGTGAGCGCCCATACGGATTAACTCAGCAATATGCATAAATCTATTTTCAAAAATAGTCTCAGTTACAGAACTTACACCATCAGCTAGTGCATTTAAAACAGTTATCTGAGCCTGCATGTCAGTAGGGAAACCTGGATGAGGTGCTGTCACTACATCTACAGGCTTAATCTGACGATTTCTCATATCAGCTGTAATAGAAGTTCCATCTACAGTAATGATTGCATTGGCCTGACGTAATTTCTGCAGTACAGATTCTAAAGTTGAAGGTAAAGTATTCAGACAAGTCACAATACCATGAGTTGCTATACCTGCAATTAAGTAGGTACCAGCCTCAATTCTGTCAGCAACCACACTGTGTTCACAGCCATGTAACTTTTTAACACCTTCAATTTCGATTCTCTTAGTACCTGCGCCTTTAACTTTAGCGCCCATCTTATTAAGACAATCAGCTAAATCTACAACTTCTGGTTCTAAAGCTGCGTTTTCAATAATAGTTACACCATCAGCTAATGTTGCAGCCATCATTAGGTTCTCAGTACCTGTTACTGAGACTTTATCCATAATGATATTGCCACCATGAAGACGACCTGAGCCTATTGCAGTAGCTTTGATATAACCATCATCAAGCTTAATTTGAGCGCCCATTTCTTGCAGACCTTTAATATGCAGATCTACAGGTCTAGCACCGATGGCACATCCTCCAGGTAAAGATACCTCTGCAGAGCCAGCATAGGCTACAAGAGGACCTAACGCCATGATAGAGGCTCTCATGGTCTTTACTAATTCGTATGAAGCTACATGGTTAGTAACACCATTTTCAATAACTGCTTCTCCAGTATCTTGGTTGTATCCACACTTTTTACCAAGATCTTGAAGTAGTTTGAAACTTGTTTTTACATCAGCCAAGTCAGGTACATTTTTTAAACATACCTTTTCATCGGTCAGAATTGTTGATAATAAAATTGGAAGAGCAGCATTTTTTGCACCAGAAATTTTTACTTCACCGTCTAGTGCCTTTCCGCCTGAAATTTTGAACTTTGCAGTTTTATAACCTGTCACTTTTTCACCCTTATCTCACTTTTAGCGCAATTATTGTACATTAAAAACAGCAAATTTAAGACAACTCTTTTAAGTTTTGATGAGTAAGCAACGGTATTATTAAGAGAGGGTCTATTGCCGTAAATGCACCGTAAATCAATTTTGCTTGTCACGATAAGATAAAACTAATAAGCCTGAACTTATTAGCTTTATTTCAATTATGGCTTTACTGACAAGTCATAAGGAGTTTCCTGATAAACGTAATAGTTGATCCAGTTGCAGAACAACAAACTAGCATGACCTCTCCAAGTACACTTTGGAGCTTTGAAAGGATCATTATCAGGAAAATAATTTACAGGGATTTTAGGATTTTTACCTGCATCTGTATCACGAGTAAACTCTTGAAGTAATGTATCTACATCATACTCAGGATGTCCTGATACATAGACCTGACGACCATCATTAGAAACACCTAGATAAAGACCAATTTCGTCACTTGAAGCTAATGCCTTAATATCTGTTTTCTTTTTGATGATATCTAATGGAAAATCACAATATCTAGAGATTGGAGCTTGGAAGACGTCATCAAAGCCACGTGTTAATGTGTCAACTTCATCAGATAGCCTGATATTGTAAATACCTGAAAGTTTGTCTTCTCTAAAGATAATATCAATTCCGTAGAAAACTTTAAGTGCAGCAGCAACTCCCCAACAAGAGAATAGAGTTGAGGTTACGTTCTTGCTGCTCCAGAGTAAAATCTTTTCTAATTTTTCCCAATAGGTTACATCTTTAAATTCAGTCTGATCTAAAGCTGCACCTGTTACAATCATGCCATCGAATCTCTGATCTTTAATATCCTCAAATTCTTTATAGAAGTTATCCATATGAGATTGAGGTGTATTTTTAGAAATATGATCGTCTACCCTTAGTAAAGTGATATTAACCTGTAAAGGGGTATTAGATAACTTTCTCATATACTGAATTTCAGTATTGATCTTCTTTGGCATCAAATTTAGAAAGAGTAAATTTAAAGGACGAATGTCTTGATGACAGGATCTTTCCTCTGTCATTACGAAAACTTGTTCTGAATTTAAAACAGCCTTGGCAGGTAAGTCATTAGGTATGTTAATAGGCATAGAACAATCTCCATATAGTTAAATAACCTCAAGGAAGTTCACCTTAAGGGATCTTACCTATTAATATTCAATTTATTGTTATGGTAATTTTTGTTATTTATGTTGGATTAATAGAATACTCTTGATTTTATCACTAATAACAAAATCTACAAAATCGAAGAGCTAATATTTAACCTTACAGCCTGATGATATGAACTTATCTATAGTTATGGTATCAACAGCGTGATAAGTACTTCCTTTTCTTAGGATAAATTCTGACAATCCATAAACATCTCGTGAATTACCCCAATCATAGGTATAACCTAAAGCTGTCCAAGGATAATCTTTACATGCTTTCATTTGATAAAACCAGCTTTCAAAATTCTTATCAGAAGTTGTTAAAGACAATGACATTTTATTTATGAAAGGATCTTGCACATAAGCAGGTCTTAATAACTTGTGAGGATCAACTAGAACTAGGCTCAAATGAGAATAATTAGAGTCTATTCTTTCTCCTAAAATTTGGATAATTCGTTTATTAGAACAGTTAACAGGATTAGACAGCTTTGCTTCTAATTCTTTATAGCTTACGAGCCACAAAACATCAATAGAAAGTTCAATATCATGATCGATAGGATAGAACCTTGGAACATTATGAAATGTAGCCATAAGAACCAAGTCTCCAATATAAGTAACTAGATTATCATCCTTATTTAAGGTTACGAGATCATGAATATTAGATTTAGAAAAAAGATGAGTATTACGTACAGCATCAGCGTAAAGTTGTTCATCAGATAATGTCTGAACAGAACATGAATTACAGAGAAGACAAATTCCTATTAGAAAAGAGAAAAGAAACTTGAACATAAATTGATGCTGTAAAAACGAAAAAACCCGAATACATGTTCGGGTCTTTAAAGATAAGTGGCGGAACGGACGGGGATCGAACCCGCGACCTCCTGCGTGACAGGCAGGCATTCTAACCAGCTGAACTACCGCTCCGCTCAAAGGGAAGCCTGGCAGTGACCTACTCTCACACAAACGTACGTTGCACTACCATCGGCGTGACTGCATTTCACTTCTGTGTTCGGAATGGGAACAGGTGGTACTACAGCACTATGGCCGCCAGGCAAATAGGGTAAACTAGAGAAAAGCTGAAGTAGTCGAATATATGGTGGAAAGATATTAGTTTCAAATTACAACCATCAGATGCCTTCCGGGGTTGTATGGTCAAGACGTTCAGACAATTAGTACTGGCAAGCTACACACCTCACGGTGCTTCCACATCCAGCCTATCAACGTCGTAGTCTTCAACGGTCTTTATTGACTTAAAGTCAGGGATGACTCATCTTAGGGCCTGCTTCCCGCTTAGATGCTTTCAGCGGTTATCAGTTCCGGGCTTGGCTGCCGGGCCGTGCCATTGGCATGACAACCCGTAAACCAGAGGCTCGTTCACTCCGGTCCTCTCGTACTAGGAGCAATCCCCTTCAATCATCCAACGCCCGCGGTAGATAGGGACCAAACTGTCTCACGACGTTTTGAACCCAGCTCGCGTACCACTTTAAATGGCGAACAGCCATACCCTTGGGACCAACTTCAGCCCCAGGATGTGATGAGCCGACATCGAGGTGCCAAACACCGCCGTCGATATGAACTCTTGGGCGGTATCAGCCTGTTATCCCCAGAGTACCTTTTATCCGTTGAGCGATGGCCCGTCCATATGGAACCACCGGATCACTATGACCTGCTTTCGCACCTGCTCGAGTTGTTGCTCTCGCAGTCAAGCCGGCTTTTGCCATTGCACTGACCTCACGGTTTCCGACCGTGATCAGCCGACCTTCGTGCTCCTCCGTTACTCTTTGGGAGGAGACCGCCCCAGTCAAACTTCCCACCAGACACTGTCCTTAAGGCTGTTACCTTCAAGTTAGAACCTCAAACATATCAGGGCGGTATTTCAAGGTCGACTCCATAAAGACTGGCGTCTCTACTTCAAAGTCTCCCGCCTATCCTGCACAAACAGGTTCAAGGTTCAGTGTCAAGCTGCAGTAAAGGTTCACGGGGTCTTTCCGTCTAGCCGCGGGTACACTGCATCTTCACAGCGATTTCGGTTTCACTGGGTCCCGGGTGGAGACAGCGTGGCCATGGTTACACCATTCGTGCAGGTCGGAACTTGCCCGACAAGGAATTTCGCTACCTTAGGACCGTTATAGTTACGGCCGCCGTTTACCGGGGCTTCACTCAGAGGCTTCGATTGCTCTAACCTCATCATTTAACCTTCCGGCACCGGGCAGGTGTCACACCCTATACTTCCCCTTTCAGGTTTGCAGAGTGCTATGTTTTTGTTAAACAGTCCCAGCCACCATTTATCTGCGGCTGCAGTTCGCTCTAAGAGTAAATCTTATTACAAACCACAGCGTACCTTCTCCCGAAGTTACGGTACAATTTTGCCTAGTTCCTTCACCCGGGTTCTCCCAAGCGCCTTGGTATCTTCTACCCGACCACCTGTGTCGGTTTGGGGTACGGATTGTATATGTCTGTAGCTTAGAGGCTTTTCCTGGAAGTCTGGATAGGGTTACTTCTTAACCGTAGTTAATTCGTCTCGGCTCTCAGATTATCGTAAAAAGTCTTTTAACCCTCCTTACTACCTACTGCCTTTCACCAGCACAACCATCGGCTGGCTAACCTTACCTCCTCCGTCACCTCATCGCAACATATCCAAGTACGGGAATATTAACCCGTTTCCCTTCGACTACGATTTTCATCCTCGCCTTAGGTTCCGACTAACCCTGCCCCGTTTAACGTTGGACAGGAAACCTTGGTCTTCCGGCGAACGAGCATTTAACTCGTTTTATCGTTACTTGCGTCAGCATTCGCACTTGTGATACCTCCAACATACCTTCCAGTACATCTTCTCAGGCTTACACAACGCTCCCCTACCACTTGTACCTAAGTACAAATCCGCAGCTTCGGTGTCTGATTTGAGCCCCGTTACATCTTCCGCGCAGGCCGACTCGACCAGTGAGCTATTACGCTTTCTTTAAATGATGGCTGCTTCTAAGCCAACATCCTGGCTGTCTATGCCTTCCCACATCGTTTCCCACTTAATCAGAACTTTGGGACCTTAGCTGGCGGTCCGGGTTGTTTCCCTCTTCACAATGAACGTTAGCACCCACTGTGTGTCCCCTGCTTACAACTGTATGGTATTCGTAGTTTGCAATAGGTCGGTAGTTCGCAATGAACCCCTTCCTATAACAGTGCTCTACCCCCATACGCCCCTGCAGGACGCTACCTAAATAGCTTTCGGGGAGAACCAGCTATCACCGGGTTTGATTGGCCTTTCACCCCTAGTCCCAGATCATCCTCTGGCTTTGCAACGACAGTAGGTTCGGCCCTCCGGCAGGTGTTACCCTGCTTTCAGCCTGTCCAGGACTAGATCACTCGGTTTCGGGTCTACCTGCATCAACTTCTCGCCCTATTAAGACTCGGTTTCCCTACGGCTCCCTCATCAAAGTTAACCTCGCTAATACAGATAACTCGCTGACCCATTATACAAAAGGTACGCAGTCACCCTTTCGGGCTCCCACTGCTTGTACGCACACGGTTTCAGATTCTTTTTCACTCCCCTTACAGGGGTTCTTTTCGCCTTTCCCTCACGGTACTGGTTCACTATCGGTCGTCAGGTAGTATTTAGCCTTGGAGGATGGTCCCCCCATGTTCAGACAGGATACCACGTGTCCCGCCCTACTCACGCTCATATATTATGCTCTTACGTATACGAGAGTATCACTCTGTCCCCTCTGCCTTTCCATGCAGTTCTACTTGAACATATTATACTTTTGGGCTCTTTCCCGTTCGCTCGCCGCTACTTGGGAAATCTCGGTTGATTTCTTTTCCTCAGGGTACTGAGATGTTTCACTTCCCCTGGTTCGCTTCTATACCTTAAGGTATAGATGACATTGCTGTCGGGTTTCCCCATTCGGATATCTCAGGTTATTGCGCCCCTTATCGGCTTGCCTGAGCTTTTCGCAGATTAGCACGTCCTTCTTAGCCTCCTGACGCCATGGCATCCACCATGTGCGCTTATTCACTTGACCATACAACCCCGGATTGCTCCTGAATCGTATGTTCTCTTTTGCCGGAAAACATCTTAAGTCGCAATTTGCTTGTTAAAACCTTTCCTTTTACTCAGTGACTAATTGAGTTGATTTTTTTGTTTCAGCTTGTTTCTAGTTTTTTAAAGAGCTTTGACCGTTTTTAGTTGGTCAAGAGTTAATGTCTATGCTTTCTTTTCTTTAGACGTTAAGTCTTGAACAGCTAAGTGTTTAGGTGTTCTTTTTCTTTCTTTGATTACTTGAAAGTGCATGGTGGGTCTGAATGGAATCGGACCATCGACCTCACCCTTATCAGGGGTGCGCTCTAACCAACTGAGCTACAGACCCATTTATGTCTTAACAGTAATCTTTATTTCAGTACGAACTATCTGTGTGGGCTCTTAGGAAGAAGGGTTAAATCGATAAGGAGGTGATCCAACCACAGGTTCCCCTATGGTTACCTTGTTACGACTTCACCCCAGTCATAAACCACACCGTGGTAACCGCCCTCAATAAAGTTAAGCTAGCTACTTCTGGTGCAATCCACTCCCATGGTGTGACGGGCGGTGTGTACAAGGCCCGGGAACGTATTCACCGCAACATTCTGATTTGCGATTACTAGCGATTCCGACTTCATGGAGTCGAGTTGCAGACTCCAATCCGAACTTAGGGACGCTTTTTGGGTTCCACTCCACCTCGCGGTATCGTTTCCCTCTGTACGCCCCATTGTAGCACGTGTGTAGCCCTGACCGTAAGGGCCATGATGACTTGACGTCATCCCTGCCTTCCTCCAGTTTGTCACTGGCAGTCTCCTTTGAGTTCCCGGCTTTACCCGCTGGCAACAAAGGACAAGGGTTGCGCTCGTTGCGGGACTTAACCCAACATCTCACGACACGAGCTGACG